>Ga0310811_10004032_pt1 | contig 18496 bp, 9 predicted proteins | sample YCmetagenome_FD_207642 | JGI IMG/M metagenome (GOLD analysis project Ga0310811, IMG submission 207642) | Soil microbial communities from experimental microcosm in Duke University, North Carolina, United States - YC | ecosystem: Engineered > Artificial ecosystem > Soil microcosm > Unclassified ...
AGGATTGGCATCCGCCTGTCCAGAACGATAATGTCAGGACCCAGTTCTGATGCCCTCTGAACTGCTTATAATCCGTCGCACGCCTCGGAGATGACCCGCCATTCTGGCCGCGCCTGCAATATGGAGCAGGCGACTGGAAAGCGCAAAGTTGCCTTCAAGATCCAATCAACGAACCAGTGCAATTCACGCTTGTGGAGAAAAAGCGCTGGGATGCCCCGGACTTTTTGACAGTATCCGCTCGCCCCCCTCGCAAGGCACTATCAGCAGAGGTTATGAATAAGGGTCTCTCGACTCAGGTCGCACAACCCATCGTGCGCCATGCGAGGAAGCCAACTCGAAACGGCTGGATACGCTGGCTTCCCGGCTTGGACATGCTACGTCAGTACGAGTTGTCTTGGCTGCGGCACGATGTTGTTGCTGGCTTGGTAATGACGACCATGCTCGTGCCGGTTGGTATTGCTTACGCCGAGGCATCCGGGGTACCCGGTATCAACGGTCTCTATGCAACTATAGTGCCGCTGCTGGCGTATGCACTGTTCGGTCCCAGCCGCATTCTGGTCCTAGGGCCGGACTCGGCACTCGCGCCTGTGATCCTTACAGTCGTGCTGCCCCTTTCTGCTGGTGATCCACAACGTGCGGTCGCGATCGCTGGTATGATCGCGATTGTTTCAGGGATTGTGTGTGTGGGCGCAGGATTGGCGCGTCTCGGTTTCATCACGGAGCTACTCTCGAAGCCGATCCGCTACGGTTATATGAATGGCATCGCGCTCACAGTGCTGCTCAGTCAGATCCCGAAGTTGCTCGGCTTTTCGGTCAAGGCGGAGGGCCCGCTTCGCCAGGCGTGGGGAATTGTTGAAAAGGTAATCTCTGGGAGCACGAACATTGCGACCCTGCTGATCGGGGCCGGAACTCTAGCTCTCATACTTTTCCTCAAGCGCTGGCCACGAGTTCCCGGAATTCTGATTGCGGTGGTCGCCGCCACGGTTGCAGTCGCGGCGTTCGACTTCGCAAAACGGTTCGGAGTGTTCGTGCTGGGACCTCTGCCTCAGGGATTGCCGTCTCCACGTGTCCCGTTTGCTCATGTGGATGAGCTGGTATCAATCCTCATGGGCGGTGTTGCGGTGGCTCTCGTTTCGTTCGCAGACACGAGCGTCCTATCCCGAACCTATGCGGTTCGTCTCCGTACACCGGTTGATCCAAACCAAGAGATGGTAGGCCTCGGCATCGCCAATGTCGCGGCAGCCTTCTTTCAAGGTTTTCCGATCAGTAGCAGCTCATCACGAACGCCGGTTGCCGAGGCTGCCGGTGCGAGGACTCAGCTGACTGGGGTTGTAGGTGCAATCGCTATTGCAGTACTGCTGATGCTGGCGCCCCAACTGCTGCAGAATCTCCCCCACACGGCGCTAGCGGCGGTCGTGATTGCCGCTGCGATCGGCCTTGTTGAAATTTCCGACCTACGCCGAATCTATAGGATCCAGCGCTGGGAGTTCTGGCTTTCGATGGTTTGCTTCGCGGGTGTGGCCGTGTTCGGCGCGATTCCGGGAATTGCACTAGCCATCGTGATTGCCGTGATTGAGTTCCTCTGGGATGGCTGGCGTCCGCATTTTGCTGTGCTCGGCAGCGTCGATCGCGTTAAGGGATATCACGACATCACCCGGTACCCTGAGGCACGCCTGATCCCGGGTCTCGTATTGTTCCGTTGGGATGCGCCACTCTTCTTCGCGAATGCCGAATTGTTTCACCAACGCACCCTGGATGCGGTGACCAACTCACCGACCCCGGTGCGCTGGCTCGTGGTTGCTGCTGAGCCAGTAACCAGTGTCGATGTGACCGCAGCGGATGTCCTCAGTGAACTTGACGACGCTTTGCACGCTGTCGGTATCGAATTGTGTTTCGCTGAGATGAAAGATCCTGTGAAGGACAAGCTGAAGCGCTTCGGCTTGTTTGCACGCCTCGGGGAACAAACGTTCTTCACCACAATCGACGAAGCTGTGATCGCTTACCGGAAGAGCCATGCGTTAGATGAGAATGACTGAGCACTGAATCATGTTCAATCACCATTAGCCCGTGAGACATATGTGGCTACGGTCGATCGACCCAAGTAGTGATCGATCCGGGATTCGCAACCATAGCCGAGGGGAACTGGTTAGAGCCTCCGACGAGGAAGGATTAGGGTTTCCTGAAAAAGGCATTCTCGAAACAGAGCGGGGCTCTTATCCGTCCGCTCACCCTCTCAGAGGTACTTTGTCGCAAAATCTCTATTAGGCTTATCGACCCGATGACAGGAGGCTCGCAGGACGTATCTCTTTCTTTAGTGCACAGCGAAGGTGGTTGACGTTGTGCTAGCGGCGCCGAACTGCGTGGCCGTTTAACTCCCGGCGCGGGAAAGGTCTCCGAGTGCGGCAGGAGTGGACAAGTGGCTTGCCGTCGGAGTACTGCAGCTTGTGGCTTAGCAAGGACCATCCGGATCAGTCGAATCGGCGGTGCAGCCGAGAAAGGTTGGCGGCGAAATGCTGGGATTATGCTTACAGTTCTCACCCCAAGTTGTTACAAGAAGCCTCGAAGAGAAGAAGGGAGTCCGAACGCTTTGGGGATCCCTTGTCAGAACTCCCAGTTTCACCGCCCCGCACCAACCTCGTAGTATGACTATTCGCCCGAATGGAGGTATTCGGATGGTGACGTCACCGTCGACAACACACCCTGATGCGTGGCCTCTCAGCGTTAAGCGGGAAGCAAATGCAACAGGCAAAAACTACATGGCAGCTGAGACGTTTTGTGGGCAGCACGACCAGTGGGATGGGGAAAGCGCGAAGAGGCTGCTTCTGAAAACTCTCTCGCAGACGTCTACGAAGGGAAACTTAATAAGTGGTACCAGTGACAAGCAGATGATTCAAGGCGCATGATCAGTCATTTGAAAAGTCCACATCCCGTCGTCAGGTGCTGCAGAGGCCGAAAGCGCTAGGACATCCATGCCGACCGCAGCGTATGGCCGTTGGAGTAGAAGCAGGATGCTGGGACGTGGAGTTGCGTGCTTGGCTGAGTTTCTGCTGATATCGTGGGCGACGACGGCATTATTTTTCGATTTTCCGATCGCAGCCGCGAGGCTTGCAGCGGCTGTAATTTACGGGAGTCTATTCCTTTCTGTACTGGTGATTTCTCGCGACCACCGGCGTAAGCTCGGCGTTACTATAGTTGCCTTCCTTTGTGTTCTTGCATGGTGGTTATCATTGCCAGCCTCCAACAGTCGCAATTGGCAGCCTGATGTGGCGAAAACTGCATGGGCTGAGGTCCACGGCGATAATCTCACCATCCACAACTTCCGCAACTGCGATTACCGCACTGAAACGGACTACACCCCCCATTGGGAAACGAAGACAGTCAGTCTCTCGCAGCTGCGTGGCTTAGATGTGTTCATCACTTACTGGGGCTCCCCGTGGATTGCGCACCCAATAGTAAGCTTTGACTTCGGTGATCAGGGATATGTGGCAATGTCAGTCGAAACGCGGAAGGAAGTCGGGGAGAGCTACTCGGCGATTCGCGGTTTCTTTCGTTATTATGAATTAATTTACATCGTCAGTGATGAACGTGACGTGGTTCGCTTGCGCACGAATTTTCGCAACGGAGAAGAGGTGTACCTGTATCACACACGAGCTACTCCAGAACAGGCGCGGATCATTTTTCTTCATTACTTGCATCGAGCCAACGAAATGCGCGAGCATCCGGAGTGGTACAACGCGCTGACAAATAACTGTACGACCAATATCGCTCACCATGTTGCCCAGACCCGTGCAGGGAAGGAGGTCAGATGGGACTGGCGCATCCTGCTCAACGGAAAAGCAGATGAGATGATGTATGAGCGAGGAGATCTCCTTGGCGATTTACCGTTTGCCGAACTGAAGAAGAATTCTTATATCAACCCGATAGCCCGAGCCACCGACGTCGCTGCCGACTTCTCGACCAATATTCGCAAGCGTTGACCCGTGCTCCCCGTTGCACCAGACAATCCCATTCGAATTCTAGCAACCGCAAGTGACGATCGTATGCTAGAGGCAATTGCGAGACGCAGCCTGTGTTTACGCTTCTCTCCCGCCAAGCCCGAGAACGCTGCGGAGACCTTTTCTCGGGCTCGTCTTTCCGGCACTTCCGTGCCGTTCCCAACTGTGAATCGCATTCGTGATGCGAGGACACGATCGAGGATCTCCGACCTGCAGGCTGTCAGTTCTGCCAGTCGTCGAGGCACGGCAGCCCACATGATAATCAATTGTGAAGATAGTGAGACTACTCTGGGAAATGATTTTCCCCTTCGACATCGTGAGGCATACCCCGAAGCAAAAAGCTGTGCGTAAGTTTGTCCCACACCAAAGGTCTGCAACCAACCATCATAGAAACGGCACGATCAACAAACGGCAGCCGCACCCAGAACCTCATAGCATCGGTGTAGTTCTGCCCTCGCAAAGTCAGCCCGACAACGCACCCGGCAAGCGAGTAGCTGCGTGAACAGGCGTTATCGAGAGAGTGTACCGTTCGGTTCCGTCTGGTATTTCGCATGAGGAGTACCCAGTTCGATGAACATTCACCGTTTGAGGAAAAGCCGGAGGAGCACCACCCGCGAGAGCAACCGGACACCCTTTGCGAAACTCTAAAGCGCCTAGGCTATGCTCGGGATTTTCAGGCGTGGTTTCATCGCACGTGGTTTCATCGCCTGTATCAGCTGATTTCCAGGGATACATCGCGCTGCGAAATCCGCAAGCCAGCGCGACGAGCGCGACCATGAACGCGGCCCGGGTGCGTTTCCACCGGCTCGCCCCTTTCAGGTATCGCAGGCCAACTAAGAAGGACAGGATTGTTGTCCAAGAGCCAGTGTTGGCCTAATTTATCGTTAGTCTCGAGATCCCCCGGTCCACCGGGAAATTCTCGGGTTTACGGAATGTCTCAAGCAACATGCATCACGTGGATAGTGACCATGGTGATGTCGTCGTCCAGGTCTTCACCTTCTCCCCGGGCTGACCAGCGTGCAAGCTCCTCAAGCAGGCTATCGGCAAACTGATTGGCCGAACCGTCCTTCTGAGCTTCGAGGAACTGCCGGAAGCATTCGCTTCCAAACTCCGCACCTTCGAGATTGTTGGCTTCGGAGATTCCATCGGTGTACAGCAAGCCGCGATCACCCGGCGCTAACGGGACTTGCACGGACGAGTAGGTGGCAAAGTCGAACATGCCGAGAAACAATCCGTTTTCGGTCACATCTCGCACACCCGTCGAGGCTGCGCCCCACAACAGCATGGGCGGGTGTCCGGCACCCGCATACGAAAGTGTCCGCTTCTCCATGTCCACGAATACATAGGCTGCGGTGACATAGTGGTGTTGAAACTTGCCGCATAGCGCCTGATTCAGTTCCTGCAGGACCCGCGCTGGATCATCGGCGTGCGCCGACTGGGACGCCAATGCGATTTTCAGCATCGACGCAATCAGCGCTGCGGGCATGCCGTGTCCCGAAACGTCGGCTACGAGAATGCCAACGTGCTTCTTGTCCACCGCGATAAAGTCGTAAAAGTCGCCCGCAACCGAAGCCATGGGGACGTAACGAGCCGCGATCTCGAGTCCGTCGATTTGTGGCACCGTCTGCGGCAGAATGGACTGCTGGATCAGCCGTGCGGTTTCGAGCTCTTTCTGTATGGCCAATAACTGCCGCGCTAACTTCTCGCGTGTTTCGCGCAACGCAAGGTGAGTGTGCACCCGGGCCTTCATTACTGCCGGAGAGAACGGCTTGTGGACGTAATCGACCGCGCCGACTTGGAACCCATGGGTTTCGTCTTCTGCATCGGTCTGCGCTGTCAGAAAGATCACGGGAATCTCGCGCGTCGTCGGATCGGCCTTCAGGCGGCGGCACACTTCGTACCCATCCATCTCGGGCATCATCACGTCGAGCAGAATGAGGTCGGGCTTCTCGTCGGCCACAGCGATGGCTAGGGCCTTTGCACCGCTGGTGGCAACCTTTGTCCTGTAAGTGTCTTTCAAGGCGCCGGTTATCACGCTAATGTTGAGCGGTGTATCATCCACCACGAGAATTAGCTTCTGTTCGGGTGTCATGATTTCTTAGTCCAGTTGCAAGGAAAGTCGATCAGCGATTCCGGACACAGCGCGTAGTGCGCTGTCGTAATCGAAGTCACTGACCATTCGTGTAAGAGTTTCGACTTCCGTCCGGCTCAATACCGCGGAGAAGCTGTCTTGCGCCTCTAGGATGAATTCGGCAGCTTCACTGTCGTCCGCTTCCAGAAGCATTTTCAGGCGCGACAACGGCTGCAGGACTACAGATGGATCGCCATTGCCGCTCAGCGTCGACTCGGCTTTTTCTGCTGACGGAAGTGTCTCTTGGATTGCGCCCACGGCGGCCAAGAGCGTTCGCTCCATCTCAACCAGCGCGGGCTCGACCTCGCCCTGCGTCTTGATTGCGACTTCGACGCTGCCGGCCGCAGTGGCTAACGGGTTCGCGCCCAGATTTGCTGCCGCTCCCTTCAGCGAGTGCGCGATTCGTTGTGCAGTGGCGGAGTTCTGTGCCTCCAACGCTGCCCGTATTTCTCCCACCGCGCCCACTTGCGAGTCTGCAAATCTCCGCAGCAGTGACACATACCTCTCGCGGTTGCCACCAGTTCGCTTTAAGGCCGTTTGCGTGTCGATCCCGGGAATCTCCAGCGGAGCCGAGTCGGCAGGTGGTCTCTGCGCCGTGACCACAGGTGCCGCGGCGACGCTCGGCGCCGCAGTGCGTGCGGGGATCCAGCGCAGCAAGGCGTCAAATAGCTTGTCAGGATCGATCGGCTTGGCCAAGTGATCGTTCATACCTGCTTTTAGGCACCTTTCGCGATCACCGGCCATCGCATTGGCTGTCATAGCGATGATCGGCAAATCCTTGAACCGCGAGTCTTGCCGAATAGCTTGAGTGGCAGCCAAGCCGTCCATCACCGGCATCTGCATGTCCATCAAGACCATATCGTACTTGCTTTCGTTGAGCATCCGGATCGCGACTTCGCCGTTGTAGGCTACACTTACGCTAACGGGAGCGCCTTCCAGTAACCCGGTAGCAACTTCCCGGTTGAGTTCATTGTCCTCCACCAGTAACACACGTGCGCCACGGATGCTTTCGAAATTGAAGCCTACGGACGTACTGCCATGAGTTCCGGCATCTGTACGCTCCCCACTACTCAGCGCCTGCACCACGGAATCGAACAGCATCGATGGCGTTACCGGCTTGATGAGCACACTCTCGAACGATGTCTCCTCCGCCTGTTTCATCACTTCTTCTCGGCCATAGGCGGTCACCATGACGAGATGCGGCGGGGACAGGTTGGGTAGCCTGAGAATACGGCGGCCAGCCTCGATGCCATCCATGCCCGGCATTTGCCAATCAATGAACACTGCGTGATACGGCTCGCCACGCTCGGCGGCTTGCTGCACGAGTTCGATACCCTCTTGTCCGGAAGGCGCCTCATCCACCTTGAAAGTCATGCTCTCCAACATGCTTGATAGCACCTCGCGGGCCTGGGCATTGTCGTCAATCACCAACAGTCGCCTGCCGCGCAGGTCGGGGGTAACCACGCGCTTTGCCTTGCCTTCCCCTTTGCCTAGATAAGCGGTGAACCAAAACGTACTGCCTTGACCCACCTGGCTGGTAACGCCCACGTCGCCACCCATCAACCGCGCCAACCGTTTGGAGATCGCCAGCCCCAAACCCGTACCGCCGTGTTGACGCGTGGTTGAGGCATCTGCCTGCTCGAATGCTTGGAACAGACGCCCCATCTGCTCTTGCGTCAACCCCATGCCTGTGTCAAGGACGGCGAAGTGCACCAATTGGCCTTTGTCGTCCGACTCCTGCACGCGCGCCGTGATAACTATCTCGCCGCGCTCGGTAAACTTCACGGCGTTGTTACAGAAGTTGATCAGGATTTGTCCCAGTCGCAGCGGATCGCCCTTCGGATGCATATCGACCGCCGGGTCGATACGGAAAATCAACTCCAGCCCCTTAGCCGACGCCTTCTCCGTAATCAGATCACTAACGTTTTCCAGAACCTTCTCGAGATCGAAATCGATAGTTTCGATGGTGAGCTTGCCGGCCTCGACCTTCGAGAAATCCAGGATGTCGTTGATGATGCCGAGCAGGTGCTGGCCGGACTGCTGAATCTTGCGCACGTAGCCTCTCTGGCGGGGGTCCAGCTCCGTCTTGAGGGCAAGGTGCGACATGCCGATAATGGCGTTCATCGGGGTGCGGATCTCGTGGCTCATGTTGGCCAGGAAATCCGACTTAACCTTGGTGGCGGCTTCGGCTGCATCCTTGGCGACAGCCAACTCTGCTGCTTGAGCCTGCGTGTGCTCCAGCAGTTCTTGCGTTGCGCGCTTGCCGGCCAGAATTGTGGTGTTTAGCGCCACCGTCGGTAAAAGCGCATCGAGCAACATCTGCTGTCGTTCCGAGACAGGGACTGCTGTAGCCAGCTCAATCACGGCAATGGCAACGTTTTGCTGAACGACCGGTAGGAAGAACACGCATGCCGGTTCGACCGTCCCCACTCCAGTGACGATCTTGAGCGGCTGGTCAGCAGAGGCCATGATCTTCAGGGTTCGCCGTTCCTCGGCGGCTTGTCCAACCAGCCCCTCGCCCAGTGCATATTCACGGGGCTCTGTCGCAACATCTGTTGCAAATGCACCAATCCGTGTAAAGCGTGAGTGGTCCGTATCCCCCAGATAGAACGCGCCAAAAAGCAGGTCGAAATTTTCCGACAAGCTTGACAGTAGCGCATCGCCAAACGCAGGAGAGTCCTCTGCCAATTGCAGCCGATGTGCCATGGCTGCCACTTGGGCCTTGGTCCAGGCCTGGGTCTCGCGTTCGCGTGCCGCGACCTGCAAGGCCTGCAACGCGCGACTCATGTCGCCGATTTCGTTTGGACAATTCAGATTGGCAACCGGCTGGTCCAGCCGCCCTTGTGCGACATCCAAAATGCGGCTGCGGAACGCTGAAATCACTTTGACGACTTCCAACTGCACAATCGAGAGCGCGATCGCGAAGGAGATCAACAGACCTAGAGCGATGACTACCCACGTAGTTCTGATAGTTCGATTCGTGTTGGCCGTCAATTCGACGGATTCCCGATCAACTCGGCTGTGCACCTCCTGCTGAAGCCCCATCAGAGCTCTACGGGTCTCTGACCATTGTGGGTCATAGACCTCGCGCATGAGCTTCATTGCCTTGTCTTTTTGCTGCGCCTGAGTGGCTACGCGGACTGGCCGGGCGTCGGCAACTTCCTGATCAAAGAGTGCTGCGGCCGCATTGATCTCAGAGGTCAGGTCTGGACTCTCGTGCCTGGCTTGGTCTATGGTGGCATGGAAATCGGTAACCGTCTGTTCGATATCGCCATCGATCACCCTCATCCTGTCGGGATCGAGTTCAGCCACTTCCTTATACAGAAATAATCCAAACCTGTTGTTGTATGCCTGGGCGAGAGTCAGGTTCTGGAGAGCCTTGACGTCCTTGTCGAGGAGACCACTATGACGAGCGTCGATGGTGCTCATGCGGTCCGAGGAATACAAAGCCGCGATGATGACCATGATCGCTAGCGGCAAGAGAGCGATAAGGACTTTCGTGCGGATTTTGAGGTTCGCTAGCAGACTCATCTCTGCGATCCCTCCGTAATGCATGCGCCGGCATCGGTCAAAGCAAGGCCGCAGTTAGGAGTTTCCGAGCTATCCTGGTGATTGCTGTCTTCTACTTCGGGCATTTGAGCTGCCACTACGCTGATTGTGGCTCATTACGATTGCTGCTAGCTGTATGCAACGGCGCTCGGCGTTCGCAATCGTTCGGGTTGTGAGTCCAATCGGGATATTACGACAGTAGCTTCCGGCAGGCACAATTTGCGCCTCCAGGTTCAACGCGAAGCGGGATATTCACGGAACATTTTTTCGATCGACTTGTTCACCAGGTCCAGAGATTGCTTTTGATTTTTGGGATTGAAATTGGCGTTGGCGATCCCGCGCCACTTCAGCTGTTTCGAATGTGGTTCCGCGATATCGACCACCAGCGTTCCTTTCTTGATGTGAACGGCGCTACTGCTGCCGGGAATCCAGACTCCTTGTGACCACCATACCGGCCCATACAGTCCCGGCATTACGTAGATATCCGGCCGCCACGTAACATTCATGTCGCTGTCCACAGCACCGTAGGCAGTCACGATGAGGTCACCGTTAGTCTCTACTCTTGTTAAACCCTTCGCCTGGAGTTGCTCATCGACAGCACCTATGATGTTCATGGCCAGAAGCGGACGCTGATATGACTCTTGAGTTATCCAAGAGTACCTCTTGAAGCTGGTGAAGTCTTCCTTCGGGTTGTACTCGACCTTAACCTTCTGCGCCTGCACGCACTCTACGGCGAACAACAAGAGCAAAAAACAGCAGTAGGTACAGTTGCGACGATAACCCACGACATAGCCTCCGTTTTCTTGACTTCGATTGGAAGCGTCAGCAAATGGCTGAAACAATGGTCTTGTGTATAGCGCACCAGGTCTGCCCGCCCCAACTGTCACAAGTAACAGCGCGTACCCGACCGGCACAGGTCGGATCGATCCTCAAATGTCGAGAACATTTGCAGCTGAGCAGAACAGTTTAGGATTTACGTGCCGTAGAGGTCATTTCAACAATGACACCTACTCCAAAGGGCGTCCTCTAATGTGATTGCGTCAACTGTCGAGAGCCACACTTTTCGGATCCCCGGTACCCTGCAGCTTTTGACAGTTCCCGATACACCAATCACCCTCTAGTCTGGCCTGGAAATGGCATGGCCATGAGCTTTCGAGTAGGTAGCACAAGTCATTCTGGAAAAGCATCTCTGATGTGCGGAGAGCCCGGTTCTCCGGTGTAATACTCGTAGCGTGGGCAAGCGCGCCATTTCGGTAGATCGAAAATTGTCAGCTTCGCCGCTATTGCGGGGTCATGAAACCTGTTATTTATTGGGGCGCTCACTTTACCGCAAAGAATGTGTGCTGGTATCAAAAAAGGCGTAGCTCAAATCCGGTGCTTTTGGATTGCTCGGCCCACCCCGGATTCGGGTTCCCCGCGGTCAACTGTTGCAAAATCCCCATATGACTCATTAACCAACGGCCAAGCTGTAATCTTCCCGGTTTGTAGCCTGTTCCGAGTCGCGTTCAGTTTGTCGAAGGGAGAACAGAATTATGACTCCATCGATTTCAAAGAAGTTTGCTTCTCTGGTTGCCGTGTTTGTGTTGGTTGTCCTATTGCGAACGGCAACACTAGCGGAAACTGCGAAGGTGGAAGGCGTCATCGTTGGAAGAAGCGGCAGCGAGATCATCGTGGAGTACATGCAGGGGACAGAGCTGGCGTTTCTGCTGGACGACAGCACGAAGGTGTCGCAGACGGGCGGGGTGTTCAAGGCGCGGCGGACGGACAAGTCGATGGCGGCGCTGATCCCGGGCCTGAAGGTCAAGGTGGAGGGTGAATACAATCAAGATCGAAAGCTGGTTGCGACATCGGTGAAGTTCAGCGGGGGCGACCTGGAAAAAGCGCAGCTTTCCGAGGCAGCCAACCGCCAGCACCGCAAGCAAACGGAACAGCACAAGGCCGATTTGGAGAAGCAAGCGGCAGCACTGAAAGCACAGAATGAGCAGCTGCAGGTGCACCAGGAACAACTGGCGGCGCACAAGGCCAGGATCGAGGCGGCGGCTGCGCGGTTTGGCGACATGGACGATTACTACATTCTCGATGAGGTGACGGTGTACTTTGGGAATGGCAAGATCAAGGTTGATCCGAAGTACGAAGGGCCGTTACTGGAACTGGCGACGAAGGCGAAGGATGTCGAGGGATATGTGATGGAAGTGACGGGGCATGCGTCGTCGACGGGTAGCACGGAAGTCAACCAGAAGCTCAGCGAAGATCGCGCGAACAATGTGACAAACATCCTGCTGCAAAAAGGAAACGTGCCGCTGACTCGGATACTAGCGCCGGGAGCGATGGGAGAGTCGCGACAGGTCAACAATGACAAAAGCGTCGAGGGACAGTCGGAGAATCGTCGCGTCGTAGTACGCGTATTGCAGAACAAGGCGATTGCTGGGATCTAGCGACAAGCTTTCGGTTGACACTAATATTACGCAGTTGGTGAAACATCCCTGATAACGCCGATCAGGGCTGAGACGTAAGGCTCATGCAGGTGAATAGGCGTACCAGCTCTCGGGAAATGCAAGTTAATGATGTCCACAAACACGGAGAAGCCGATCGCAAAGTAGATATAGCGCCTTGCGATGTGCATGCCTAGGCCGGCAGCGACCAGCACTACATAATCAGCAAGAAAGACATTGCGAGGAATTTCACCTTCGGACGGCGACTCACGAAGCCACTGATGGGTGCTGCTGAAACAGCATCACATGAATGGCTAGAATTACGGCTGTAATCCTGCTGGTGATTTCGTCAGCTATGCCGAGGGCTGTAATGACTGAATCAAGCGAAAAAGACAATCTCCAGCAGCACGATCTGAGTAATCACAGCTGCAAATGACAGCCGCGTCGGAAGCGGGTGGTAATTCGGAAGCGGGTGGTAATAAGGAAGATGATGAGGCGAGCGTTGAAATTCACATTCTGAGGGGCACCTGAACCCTGCACCGTTACCGTCATTTCCTGATCTGTCGATCGGGAGCTACCGGCACGGGTATCTCATAACATCAATTACAACCGTGAACTTGATGAAAGTATGGCCTCCGAGCCCGGCCACGGCCAACCTTTAAACTTATTAAGTCAGTCCTGTGAACCGTAAGGCTGCGCTTCAAGCCTTTGCCAAGACGCAATCGTGTCCATAGATATCTGGAAAAAAAGAACACCTGTCCGTCTTCCTTCGTCACCGCGGTGGCATAGACAATGAGAACCGGAATCGTACGCGTTAGATTTGTCAAACGGCCAGAGAATTGAAACCAGACTTGATGTTGTTGGACATCGGCCTTCAAAAAAGAATGGGTTGATGTCGTGAAAGTGAGTTGCCAACTAGTACCCCGTGCACGAATAATTCTTACAACACAGAATACTACCGAGTACTCGATACGGAGAGCTTTGAGCAGCGAGACTCACGCATACATCCTCAAGGGAGATGCGGGAAGTGAGCTTTTGCCTGCCATCAATGCTACTCTTTGCGACGAGAAATTTGTCAGTAGTGGAATATTGGATGACTGCGAGGTGGCCGGCACAAACACTCAATGAACATGCCGAATTTACATACGCTCGACCACACCTTGAATCGGAGAATCAGCAAGTTTCCGAGCAAGCGCCACAATTGACTTGCTAGGCACTCCTGTCTGAACTACCAGTCCATGGTTGCGGGGATGCGCAGTTTTAATAGCACTCCTGTGACATAAGTTTGGTGCGACTATGTTTAGAGTTATCGTAAACAACAAAATGTTCGACCTCCAGGTTTTATTGCTCATGTGTTGGATTAATTACGTCGAATGGGCGACGCCCGAACACGGTAAGAATTTCGCGAATCGTGGTGTTGCAACACTATCAAGCGCGGGGCAGTTCGGGAGCACGCGTACGGCTTCTTCGGCATAATACCTAGGCGCGCAGGGTTCGCGGACTCCTTAAGGCCGCGATTCTAAATGTGGACCCTCTACATTGGGAAAGCAGCGCCTGCAATGTGCCACTTGACTTCATTAGTTGAAGTCGGATCAAGATAACTCTCGTGACCCGATTGATCTGCTGAACGAAGCCTTCGGAGTTAAAGACGCCCGCTTATCGCGAAGCGCTTGCCGTACTCCCCTCACCTGCGTTAGCAGAGGGAATTACAGGTGATATAGGGAATTTGCAAATCGCTTTAGTCCGCGATCAGAGGCAGCAACGTCGAGATGAATGGAGGTCCAGTCGGCCAGCAACAGCGTTTCGTTACCTTCGCCATTGTAAGTCTTAATGTAGCCTTGACACGCCTCGCAATAGTCGATGCGCAGGCCAGCCTCTCCTTCAACGGCTAAAACCCCAAGCCGCTGATCATTTACATTCTCGCAGAAGGGGCATGCGGTTCTCCGGTATCTCCAACGGGTTTGGCAACGACCGCACGATAGCATTCGTAGACGTCCAGGATCGCTGCCTGTCAACTGAGCCATTGCTGGCAGTGCACCGCAGGTTGGACAGTAGTTGCGAAGCCATCGCTCCTCATCTCTCCAGCTATAAAACGAGCTCACTAGCGGGCGCAGATAATACGCCAGCACGCTCCAGCCTAGGTATTGAATCACTGCGTGTGGTTCTGACCCAGCGGATTCTTTATCGAGAAGCCGAGCAATGGCCCGATGTGGGGCATCTGGCGTACTGAGCAACTGAGAGTGCAGAGTGTGGCATTCTTCCGCCAACCCGCGCGGCAAAGCTTTCGAAGACAACCTCTGAGCCAGAGTCACCAACCCTGCTTCCACACTCGACAGGTCCAGCTTGATCGCCGAGCTGTGCAGAAGGGGCACTCCGGTATGGAAATCGTCAATGTAGTCATTCCATTTCGGAATGTTGGCGCATCCAAAGGATCCTTCCGATGCGACAGCATCTACTCCGGCGCCAAGATCCGCCAAGGGCTGAAGATAAGGATGAGTGGCGAGCCAAATGTCTTGAGTCACGGGATCAATCGCCTTGCGTTAGTGTAGACTTTGGAAGCAGCGGCATGAGTCGTGAACACAATCCGAAGAGAAAAATGGTGGCGGCTATGAGGCCAATCGAGATCCCCCACTCGAAGATGCTTGGAGAGTAAGCTTCGGGAGCAGCCTGAGGCATAGGCCCTTTCAGGTTCATCGCAAGCAGGACAACGTTGACGCGATTGAGAACCACACCAAATGCTGTGAGAAGCGCGCCCGAGAAGAGCACCTTAGGACGATTCCGTAGTTGAGCCGTAGCAAGCAGTAGCAAAGGGAGAATGCATCCCAGCAGAATCTCGAGCGCGAAAAGTGCGCTCAACCTTCCTGAAAATGCGCTTGAGAGCTGGCCGCGGACGAGCATATCACCGATTCGCAAGCCCACATAGACGACTAAAGACCAGAAGGTGATCTTTCCCATAGCCGAGAGTTGTTCTGTTTGCAGACGCCTGTTCCATGCCTTTGCGATCCACATCTCAACCAGGATCACAACCGCAGTGCCGGCTGCAATCGAAGAGATGAAGAAAGAGACGGGTAGCAGAGGAGACCACCATTGTGGAGCAAGTTTGTCCGGCATCAGCAGGAACAGCGATCCAAGGGAACTCTGGTGCATGGTCGAGAGCGTCACTGCGGCAATGCCCAGCATTATGGGTTCGGCTTTCTTGTTTCCCGCGCGGAAGCACCATGCAAGGAACGAGAACAAGACGGCAGCCAGCGCCGCGTAAATCAAGCTGCGCGACAGGAGATAGACAAACAGGGTCACGGCGAATGCCACGTATGCACCGGACCAGCGGTTCCAGAGATCCATCGCTTTCCTCAGGCCCCATCGTTCCAATGGGATGGGTAGGAATTCGAGCAGCAGGATCGTCACATAGAGCCCAACGCACCATGACACTTCGAACATGGCGGACTGAGCTGGGGCCTGCAACCCAAGCTGATAGAAATTCCATGGCAAGCCGAGGTCGGCAATCAGGGTGACGGTCACAAACGAATAACTCAGCAGGCCCATCAGTACGGCCGAGCGGCCGAGCGAATACAAGTCCTTTCGCTGGAAAACGTAGATCAGACCGGCCGTTGCAAACGCTCCAGCTGCCACCGCGATCCATACCAGATCAAAAACGATCCACAATCCCCAGGCATAGGTGTTGGATAAGTGTGTGCTTCCCCCCAAGCCCAGAGCGAATCGCGCAAACAACGAGATGACGCCGAAGGCCATCAGCACTAGAAGCAATTTGTTCAAGGGAGTCATGAGTTTGTACGGAATAGATTCAAACTCCACATGAAGTTGGCTATCTGTGCCGGCGCCTGTCATGGCCATTCGCCGACGCTTTAGAAATGTGTATACGCTGCCCAACATAGCGCCAACAGCTAGCACGGCCGGAGGGACTGCATGTAACGCAAAGCTGGAAAGTCCCGGATATGACTTCGTTCCAACATCAGGGAAGCCCAGCTTCTCAAACGGGACAGAAGATAGGTACAGCACACTCGTACCGCCCGCCTCCTTCTCTCCATAGATGTGACCAACGTATTTTTCGGGGCGACTTGCAATCCGATTGCGGGCTTCCTCCAGCATGTTGTCCCGTGTGCCGAATTTCAGCGCGTCCGCAGGACAAGCCTTAACACACGCCGGAACGACGATGTTTTCGCGGTAAAGACTGCCTTGATCAGAGCTAAGGGCCTGTCCATTGCGCGCCGCGGGAAGCGGCTGATCGTCACGGTCGGCACAGTGCGTGCACTTTTGTATCTTTGGCGCTAGTGAGTCCCATTCGGCTGTGGGAACGCCCCATGGACAAGCCCAGATGCAGTAGCGGCAGCCAATGCACTGGTTGGGATCATAAGTAACTGGTCCGTCGGGTTGCCGTTCCAAGGCTGTGGTTGGACACGCCGATGCACATGCCGGCTCAAGGCAGTGCAGGCAGCGGCGCATGGTAAAGAGATAGTTCAAGCCCCCAGGTGCTTTCTCATCCGGCAACTCGTGAAAGGTAATCAAGGTAAGGGTTTTCGCACTGAGAGTGGCCGGGTTTTGCAGACCCATGTTCCATTGCAACTCGGTTTCTTCTCCATCGCAGTCGTTCCACTGTTTGCAGGCTACCTGGCACGCACGGCAACCGATACATTTAGTAATGTCAATCAGCGTTGACTTAATGGGAGTAGCCGTTGTCTGCTCCATCATGCTCTTTTCCTTCGCGAGCGAGAGCCCGCTGCGACCGAGCCTGGGGCCTTGGTGACATTTACCAGACACGCTTTTGTCTCCTGCGTGCCCGCACCTGGATCGACAGCATCTATCGTCAGGTGGTTCACGCTTGGGCCGGTCGAAAGCCCGCTGAAACCCCAGTTGTACGGCATCCAGACAATGATGATTTCGCGGTCATTGACCTTGAGCGTTTGCATCCTCGGAGTGACCATTGCCCGTACAACGAGTTCGCCGCGGGCAGAAGATACATTCACGAAGTCTCCGGTTTTCACCGTCAACTTTCGTGCGAGTGCATCAGGCATCTCCAGCATCGGTTCGGGTACCAGTTCGTTAAGCCAGGGAATGTTTCTTGTCGTCGAACCCCCACACCAGTGCTCGGCCACGGTCGACGTCATCAGCACATAGGGAAAGTCTTCAGCCGTGCCAATAGGCTGGTGACCCTTGACGCGTGGATACTTCAATGTGGGGTTGGACCGCACTTGGGGATGCAACACATTCTCCACGGGACTCTCAACCGGCTCGTACATCTCAGGAAGTGGACCATCTTTTGGGACGTAGGCCACGTCGTGGGGAAAGTCGGGACTGTTTGGGTCCGGCTCCCGGTAGACGGCTGCGAAGAGGCGTCCAACACCCTCCGGATTCAAGTGAAACGCTCGCTGGCCGTTCCGCGTATTCGGTCCGTCCGTAAGGACCGGAACATCCGGCAGGTCGTGTCCAGCCCACCGCTTTGTCTTCTCATCCCACCAGACTATGGGTTCTGAGCCCGGATACGGTTTGCCATTGCGATCGCATGAGGCCCGGTTATAGAGAATGCGCATGTTGTTCGGCCAGGTCCACGCGAACTTCGGATACAGTCCCAGACCACCGGGATCCGTCGTTGAATCCCGGCGCTTGGAAAGGTTCACACCGCCGCCAAAAACTCCTGCGTAGATCCAGGCTCCCGATGAAGTAGAACCATCGGGCTGCAGGTCGGCCACTCGATTGACGAGATCGCCGGCTTTCAATTGAGAACCCGGAAGGTCCCGTAGCGCGCGTCCATTGATTTCGCGAAGCACGTCTTCGGCGGTAGTGTAGGTCCAGAAGGCCTTTTTGAGAATTTCGTCCTTCGGCTCGGTCGAATCTTTCACTAAGTCGCGCACCCGGCGAAATATCATGTCGACGATCTCACCATCTGGCTTGGATTGGCCCGGAGGCTTGACCGCAGCGTGCCGCCATTGCACCATTCCGCCCGAGTTGGTGATGGTACCGTTCTTCTCCATAAAGAATGCCGCCGGCAGCAAGATAACCTCGGTGGAGATAGACTTCGGATCAACCCCTGGACGACGCCAGAACGTTGCCGTTTCCGTTTCCCAGATTTCTTGAACTACCAACGTCTCGAGATTTGCCATCGCCTGGAACGTGAGGTTCAGGTTAGGCATAGTTACTGCAGGGTTCTGGCCGACGATCCAAAGCATCTTCATCGATCCGGCGAGTGCGTCCTCAAAGATCGACATCGTGCTGTAATCCTTCGCGGCGTCACGCTTGGGCAACCATGCATACCCAAAGTCGTTCTCTGGAGTGGCTGAATCTCCATAGAAGGCCTTGAGCATGTTGATCAGGAATTTGCGATCTCCCGTCCCGTTCTTCTTGGTAAACTCCGCGAGTGTGGGCTCCGTGTGCGC
>Ga0310811_10004033_pt1 | contig 18495 bp, 18 predicted proteins | sample YCmetagenome_FD_207642 | JGI IMG/M metagenome (GOLD analysis project Ga0310811, IMG submission 207642) | Soil microbial communities from experimental microcosm in Duke University, North Carolina, United States - YC | ecosystem: Engineered > Artificial ecosystem > Soil microcosm > Unclassified ...
CCGCCTTCGGCCCATGTGTAGGCTCGGCGTTTCCACTCCTGTAATGCCTGCGGCGCGTAGCCGGTATCGATCCTGCTGTCGCTGCGCATCAGCCGGGCATAGACGAAGTTCGCGGCCGGATCGGAAAACGAAGGGTAGTCGTCGGAATCCGTCAATACCGTGGCGACCCCATACCGATGGGTCAATGAGAGAAAGGCAGGCGTCATGAAGCTGTCGTGCCGCACGTCGACCACATGGCGCAAGACGCAACTGTCGATCTTCGCTGGCAGCAGCGCCAGAAAGGCTTCGAAATCGACGGCATCGAATTGCTTGGTCGGTGCAAATTGCCAGACGATGGGGCCGAGTTTGCCGCCCAGTTCTGCGATGCCGCTTTCGACAAAACGCGTAATGCTGTCGCCGGCCTCGGCCAGCACACGGCGATTCGTCGCATAGCGCGATGCTTTCAGCGAAAACATGAAGCCGTCCGGCGTGGCATCGCGCCATTTGGCAAAGGTCGCCGGCTTTTGCATGCCGTAATAGGTACTGTTGATTTCGATCGCGGTGACGCGCCGGCTGGCATATTCCAGCTCCAGTTTGTGCGGCAGGTCGGCCGGATAGAAATTATCGCGCCAGGGCTCGAAGTTCCAACCACCTATACCAACGCGTATCCGCAATGCGGCCTTGCTGAAAGAGGGATTCGTTTCCGGTTTACTCATCGTGGCTCCTGGTTGCCTGTTCGTGCGTTTGCAGCCCGCTGGCGGAAAGGCTCTGGTCTATAATGGCAGCCTTCCTGCGATGCGACGGCGTTACAGCCTGCAGACATCGACCGATCCGAATAGTTTTCGAAGATCGCACAACGCTACATCGGCGGACATTTTGACTTACAGCGTAAAGGAAATCTTCTATACCTTGCAGGGCGAAGGCGCACAGGCCGGCCGTCCGGCCGTGTTTTGCCGTTTTGCCGGCTGCAATCTGTGGACCGGCCGCGAGAGCGACCGCGCGACTGCAGTGTGCCAGTTCTGTGACACCGATTTCGTCGGCACTGACGGCGAAGGCGGCGGCAAGTTCGCGGACGGCGAGGCGCTCGCGTGTGCCATCGACGCGCTATGGCCGGCTGATTACCCGGCCAGCAAATACGTGGTCTTCACCGGCGGCGAACCGCTGTTGCAACTTGATGCAGCGCTGGTCGCCAGCATGCATGCCGCCGGATTCGAAATCGCGATCGAAACCAACGGCACGCTTGCCGTGCCGGAAGGCGTTGACTGGATTTGCGTGAGCCCGAAAATGGGTTCGGAACTGGCTGTGCGCAAGGGGAACGAAATCAAGGTCGTCATTCCGCAGGCTGGACAGTCGCTGCAGCTATACGAAAAACTTGATTTCGATCACTTCTTCTTGCAGCCGATGGATGGACCGCAGGTAGAGTTGAATACGCGGCTCGCGATCGAGACCTGCAAGCGCAATCCGAAATGGAAGCTCAGTCTGCAAACGCACAAACTTCTTCAAATACCCTGAAATCATGCTGACCATCACCCGCAAACTCGAATTCGATGCCGGCCACCGGATTCCCGACCACAAGAGCCAGTGCCGCAACCTGCACGGCCATCGCTATACGCTGGAAATCACACTGGTCGGCAAGGTCATCGACGAAGAAGGAAGTTCGGACAACGGCATGATCATGGATTTTTCCGATATCAAGACGCTCGCCAAGCAGCACCTGGTCGACGTGTGGGATCACGCTTTCCTGGTGTATGAAAAGGATGCGAAGGTGCGGACTTTCCTCGAAAGCATCCCCGGCCACAAAACCGTGATCATCGATCGCATTCCAACCGTGGAAAACCTGGCGCAGACCGCCTTCGATATGTTGAGTCCGGTGTATAGCGATCGTTACGGCACGGGATTGCGCCTGCAAAAGCTGGTGCTGCATGAAACGCCCAATTGCTGGGCCGAGATCACCGCACAGAGCTGAGCGCATGGACGACGCGGTCTACATGCGGCAGGCCCTCGATCAGGCGCGCAATGCCTGGGCGCTGGGCGAAGTGCCGGTAGGCGCCGTTGTCGTCAAGGATGGTGCGGTCGTCGCCACCGGCTTCAATCAACCGATCGGCACGCATGATCCCACTGCGCATGCCGAAATCATGGCCCTGCGTGCGGCTGCGACTATTCTCGGCAACTATCGGTTGCCCGGATGCGAACTGTTCGTCACGCTGGAACCATGTGCGATGTGTTCCGGCGCGATGATGCATGCTCGTCTGTCGCGTGTCGTGTACGGCGCATCCGATCCAAAGACAGGTGCCTGCGGCTCCATCGTTAACCTGTTTGAGCAGGAACGACTGAATCATCACACCGAACTGATAGGTGGCGTGCTGGCCGACGAATGCGGCACGCTGTTGCGCGAATTCTTTGCAGAGCGCCGCAAGCACGCGCAAGCCGGCAGACTGTCGGGTTGATATTGCCACTACATGGTTTGTCGGACGAAATGATGCGCGTTCTACCTCTCCCGTTTAGCCATTAGCCTCGAAAGCCAGCCTTGCCGAGCGTTCAAGTCAACAACATCAGCATCGAATACGAAACACAGGGCGATCCAGGCGGCGAGCCGATCCTGCTGATCATGGGACTCGGCATGCAACTGGTGTCATGGCCCGAATCGTTTTGCGAGGGATTGCTCAAACAGGGTTTCTACCTGATTCGTTTCGACAACCGCGACAGTGGCCTGTCGACCAAGCTTGCGCATCTCGGCAAGCCGAACACGACCCTTGCCGTGTTGAAGCTGATGCTGAGGATGCGTTTGAAGGCGGGCTATACGCTGGACGACATGGCGTCCGATGCGCTTGGCGTGCTGGACGCCTTGCATATCCGCAAGGCGCATATCGTCGGCGTGTCGATGGGCGGCATGATCGCGCAGATCATTGCAGCAAAATATTCGGAACGCACGCTGAGCCTGACGTCCATCATGTCAACCAGCGGCCGGCGCGGTTTGCCGGGGCCGACGAAAGAAGCACGCAAGGTATTGTTCGCCAAGCCACCGGCCGTCGAACGAATCGATGACGCGGTCGAGCATTTTGTGAATACCCTGCGGGTCATTGGCAGCCGCGCGCACCTGGCGCCAAACGCGGTGCTGCACCAGCGCATACGCACCAGCGTCGAACGCTGCCTGGAGCCAGTCGGTACGACGCGCCAACTGCTGGCGATCGGCGCATCGGGTGATCGTGTTGCCTTGTTGCGGCGAATTCAGGCGCCGACGCTGGTGATCCACGGTAGTCAGGATCCACTGGTGCCTATCGAGTGCGGGCGTGATGTGGCGCGCCTGGTGCCCCATGCGATCATGGAAGAAATCGATGGTATGGGCCATGATTTGCCTGACCCGCTCAATCCGCTAATCACCGAAATGATCGGCGCGCACTGCCGTGCCGCGAGCCGTTTGCAGGAAACGAAATCGACATGACGAATGCAGAGTTAAACGACAGCATAGGCGTGCTGATCCGAAAGGCCGGGATCAAGGCACCGATGGTCGCCGTGGTCGCGCCTAGCGGCTATCCGATAGACGACGAAGCGGCGCAACGCGGCATCGTGAACCTGTGCCAGCAGGGCTGTCAGGTTCGCAATTACTACGAAAGCGACCGCAAGTTTCAGCGCTTCGCCGGCAGCGATGAGGGCCGTATTGCGCAGTTGCACGCGGCTGCCAGCGATCCGGATGTCGACATCGTGCTCGCTCTGCGTGGCGGCTACGGCCTCACGCGCCTGCTACCCGCGCTCGATTTCAAGATGCTGGCTGGCAGCGGCAAGCTGTTTGTTGGACACAGCGATTTCACGGTGCTGCAAATGGCGCTGTTGACGCATGGGGCGCCGAGTTTCGCCGGCCCCATGTTGTGCGACGATTTTTTACGCGAGGAACTGAGTGCCTTCACGCTGAACAGCTTCTGGAATTGCATGCTGCAAAGCGAATACACCGTGCATGCGGAAATCGACGATGACAATCCGGAAATAGAAACCGAAGGCATCTTGTGGGGCGGTAATCTGGCAATGCTGGCGCATCTGGTCGGTTCGCCTTATCTACCTGTAATTGATGGCGGCATCCTGTTTGTCGAAGACATCAACGAACATCCATACCGCGTTGAACGCATGCTGCTGCAGCTGGCACATGCCGGCATCCTGGCGCGCCAGCGCGCCGTGCTGCTGGGCGATTTTTCGGCGTACAAGCTGAGCGCATACGACAACGGCTACGATTTCGCGCAGATGGTGGCTTATCTGCGCACGCACTTGCGGGTGCCGATACTGACAGGCCTGCCATTCGGTCACGGCCGCGACAAGTCAACGCTGGTCAACGGGGCGCAGGCGCGATTGCTTGCGCAAAAAAACACATTCGAGCTGCGCATGGGTGGCTATCCGAGCCTGCATAGCCCCGGCTGAACCGGCTCGCCTCTTCTGCGCTCCCAGACCAGCGCCCGGCTTCCCCAAGCTTCTTGTGCCGATCCAAGCCGTTTTCGCCGTCCGGCGAATGCGCCGTTCCCATTCCCTGCACCCACGGATGGTAGAATGTGCGGCTGTTTTCATTCTCTCCGCAAAGGTTTTCTTCAGTGCTTTCCACAGCCAACATCACGATGCAGTTCGGCCCCAAGCCGTTGTTCGAAAATATTTCCGTCAAGTTCGGCGATGGTAATCGCTACGGCCTGATCGGCGCCAACGGTTGCGGTAAATCCACGTTCATGAAAATTCTGGGTGGCGACCTGGAACCAAGTTCCGGCACCGTAATGCTGGATTCCAACGAACGCCTGGGTAAACTGCGCCAGGACCAGTTCGCGTTCGAGGAAATGCGCGTGCTGGACGTCGTGATGATGGGCCACACCGAGATGTGGGCCGCGATGTCCGAACGCGATGCAATCTACGCCAATCCGGAAGCGACCGACGAGGACTACATGAAGGCCGCCGATCTCGAAGCGAAGTTCGCCGAGTACGACGGTTATACCGCCGAGGCACGCGCCGGCGAGCTGTTGTTGGGCGTTGGTGTGCCGCTGGAGCAGCATCAGGGACCAATGAGCGCGGTCGCACCCGGCTGGAAGCTGCGAGTATTGCTGGCGCAGGCGCTGTTCTCCAACCCGGACATCCTGTTGCTGGATGAGCCGACCAATAACCTGGACATCAATACGATCCGCTGGCTGGAAGATGTGCTGAATCAGCGCAACTCGACCATGATCATCATTTCGCATGATCGCCACTTCCTGAACCAGGTGTGCACGCACATGGCCGACATGGATTACGGCACGCTGAAGGTCTATCCGGGCAATTACGACGACTACATGCTCGCATCGTCCCAGGCACGTGCGCAGCAACTGGCGAACAATGCCAAGGCGAAGGAAAAAGTCGCGGAACTGCAGGATTTCGTGCGCCGCTTCTCGGCCAACAAGTCGAAAGCGCGCCAGGCAACTTCGCGCGCGAAGCAGATCGACAAGATCAAGGTCGAGGATATCAAGCCGTCGAGCCGTGCCAATCCGTTCGTTCGTTTCGAGGGCGAGAAGAAATTGCATCGTCTGGCAGTTGAGACTGAAGGCTTGTCCAAAAAATACGATCGTCAGATCTTTAACAATTTCAATATGCTGGTGGAAGCGGGCGAGCGCATTGCGATCATCGGTGCGAACGGCGCTGGTAAGACGACCTTGCTGCGCTGCATCGGTGGTGCGGACATCACCGGCCTCGCCGCCGACCATGGCAGCACGAAGTGGGCCGAGAATGCCAATGTAGGTTACATGCCGCAAGATCCGACCGAGGAATTCGCCAGCGACAAAAACCTGACCGACTGGATGGGCCAGTGGACGAAAGAGGGCGATGACGATCAGGCGGTGCGTTCGATTCTTGGTCGCCTGCTGTTTGGCGGCGACGATGTCAAGAAATCGGTCAAGGTGCTGTCCGGCGGCGAAAAGGGACGCATGATGTACGGCAAGCTGATGCTCGGCCGCCATAATGTGTTGCTGCTGGACGAACCGACCAACCACATGGACATGGAATCGATCGAGTCGCTGAACATTGCACTGGAAAAATACGCGGGCACCCTGATCTTCGTCTCGCATGATCGAGAGTTCGTGTCTTCGCTGGCGACGCGCGTGCTGGAAGTGAAGGATGGCGAAATCATCGACTTCCAGGGTACTTACGAGGATTATCTGGCCAGCCAAGGCATACAATAATGACGATTTACCAAAGCGCGATCGGCATGCCGGTCGCGCTTTTTGTTTTATCAAGACATTTTTAACCGTCTCGCGCCTATTTTCCCTTGTACGGTGCGTGCCTGCCGTCATATGCGAATACAGCTACAATTTCCCCTGTTCGCGAACCGCGCCGCTTGCCGGCGGAGCGAGTTACCACAAGGATTCAGACTGATCAGCCATGCAGACCCAGCCAATCAAAACCGTTGAATTCGAACGCCCCGTGATGGAAAGCGGCACCAGTTGCGTTGCCCACGCGTGGGCGCGTACACCTGCCAATCCATCGCCGGAAGAAAAGGCCGTGCTGAAGGCGCGTATCAAGCAACTGCTGAAGGAAAAGGAAGCAGTGCTGGTTTCGCATTACTACGTCGACGCCGACTTGCAGGATCTGGCCGAGGAAACCGGCGGCTGCGTGTCCGACTCGCTGGAAATGGCGCGCTTCGGTCGCGACCACCCGGCAAAGACGCTGATCGTTGCGGGCGTTAAGTTCATGGGCGAAACGGCAAAAATCCTGAGCCCCGAAAAAACCATCCTGATGCCGGATCTTGACGCGACCTGTTCGCTCGATCTTGGCTGCCCGGCCGATGAGTTCGCCGCTTTTTGTGATGCGCATCCGGATCGGGTAGTGGTCGTGTACGCGAACACCAGCGCTGCGGTGAAGGCGCGCGCCGACTGGATGGTGACCTCGTCGATCGGTTTGAAGATCGTTGAACATCTGCATGCGCAGGGTAAGAAGATCCTGTGGGCGCCAGACAAGCATCTCGGCAGCTATATTCAGAAGCAAACCGGTGCTGACATGCTGTTGTGGCAGGGCTCTTGCCTGGTGCACGACGAGTTCAAGGCGATTGAACTTGAGTTGCTGAAGAAGGAGCACCCGAACGCCAAGATATTGGTGCATCCCGAGTCGCCTGCCGCGGTGGTCGAGCAGGCCGACGCCGTAGGTTCGACCTCGCAGCTGATCCACGCGGCGCAGACCCTGGATGCCAAGGAATTCATCGTCGCCACCGACAACGGCATTCTGCACAAGATGCGCGCCGCAGCGCCCGGCAAGGTCTTCATCGATGCGCCAACCGCCGGCAACAGCGCGACCTGCAAGAGTTGCGCGCATTGTCCATGGATGGCAATGAACGGTTTGCAGAACTTGCTCGACGTGCTGGAAACCGGCCGCAACGAAATTCACGTTGATCCGCAAGTCGGCCGCCAGGCGCAAGTCTGCATCGATCGCATGCTCGATTTTGCCGCCGCGCAAAAAGCCAATGTGCGTCCATCTGGCGACCTGGCGAAAGAACAGAAGCTGTTTTCAGGCATCGGTCCGGCATGAGCACATTGAAGAATCCGTTTGCGCCGTTTGACGCCGCGTTAAAAGCGGCCTTCGAAGCGAATATTCGGGCTGCGCTGGAAGAGGATGTCGGCAGCGGCGACGTGACCGGCAAGCTGGTGCCGGCAGACGAACGTGTAAAGGCGCGTGTGGTCGTGCGCGAGAAAGCCGTGCTATGCGGCGCGCCGTGGTTCGAAGGCGTGATGAAACAGCTCGATGCCCACATCTGCATTGAATGGCGTTATGCCGAAGGCGATTTGATGCAGGCGGATAGTGAAGTGTGCGCAATTGAGGCGCCGGCGCGCGCTCTGTTGACGGCTGAACGCGCGGCACTGAATTTTCTGCAGCTATTGTCCGGCATTGCGACTGCGACGCGCGGCTACGCCGATCTCGTCGCCGGCACGCGCGCCCGTGTACTGGATACGCGCAAGACCTTGCCCGGTTTGCGCCTTGCGCAGAAATACGCGGTGCGAGTCGGTGGCGGCGACAACCAGCGCCTTGCACTATATGACGGCATTCTGATCAAGGAAAATCACATTGCTGCAGCGGGCGGTGTGACCGCGGCAATGAAGGCCGCGCTTGCCTTGCAGGCAGGTGTGTCGATCCAGATCGAGGTCGAAACGCTCGCCCAGTTGGAAGAGGCGCTTGCCGCCGGTGCGACTTCCATCCTGCTCGACAATTTTTCCCTGGACATGATGCGTGAAGGTGTTGCTCTGACACAGGGGCGCGCCGTACTGGAGGCGTCTGGCGGGGTCAATCGCGATACCGTGCGTGCGATCGCCGAGACCGGTGTTGATCGCATTTCGATTGGCAGCCTGACCAAGGATGTGCAGGCGACCGATTATTCCCTGCGCGTCCTGTAAGCGCGCAAGCTGCGCAGGAATCAATAAAAAGCCGCATCGTGATGCGGCTTTTTTCTGTCAGAACGGCCGGTGCGGCGACAGCACGCTAGGCAAGGCTTTCGGCAAAGTCTCCGGATAATCGCGGCTGAAGTGCAGGCCGCGGCTTTCGCGGCGTGTGAGCGCGCTTTGCACGATTAGCGATGCCACTTCAACCAGGTTACGCAGTTCCAGCAAATCCGGCGTGATGCGGAAATTTGCGTAGTACTCGTCGATTTCCTCTTTTAGCAGACGGATGCGGTGCAGTGCGCGTTCCAGCCTCTTGGTCGTGCGCACGATGCCGACGTAGTTCCACATGAAGCGGCGCAGCTCATCCCAGTTGTTGGCGATGATGACTTCCTCGTCGGCGTCGGTTACGCGGCTCTCATCCCATGCAGGCAGCGTGACTGCCTTCTGCTTCGGCTGCTCCTCGATGTATTGTGCGGTGGCTTGTCCGAGCACCAGGCATTCCAGCAGCGAATTGCTGGCCAGGCGGTTGGCGCCATGCAGGCCGGTGCAGGTCGCTTCGCCGACTGCGTACAGGCCGGGCAGATCGGTGCGTCCTGACAGATCGGTGATGATGCCGCCGCAAGTGTAGTGTGCGGCCGGCACAACCGGAATCGGTTCCTTCGTGATATCGATGCCAAACTCCAGACAGCGCTCCATGATGGTCGGGAAGTGTTCCTTCAGGAATTCCGGCGACTTGTGGCTGATGTCCAGATCGACATAGTCGAGACCGCGTTTCTTCATCTCTGCATCGATCGCGCGGGCCACGATATCGCGCGGCGCTAGCTCGGCACGTTCGTCGTAGCCAGGCATGAAACGCTTGCCACCGTCTTTGCCTGCAGTTTCCGGCAGACGCAGTTCGCCGCCTTCGCCACGCACCGCTTCGGTGATCAGGAACGACTTGGCATAAGGGTGGTACAGGCAGGTCGGATGAAACTGGATGAATTCCATGTTCGCGATGCGGCAGCCTGCACGCCACGCCATGGCGATGCCGTCGCCGGTTGCCGTATCAGGATTGGTTGTGTACAGATATACCTTGCCGGCGCCCCCAGTGGCCAGCACCGTGTGTTCGGCGGAAATCGTCAACACCTTACCGGTGTTGACGTCCTGCACGTACAAGCCGAGGCAGCGCGGACCGCGTTTCTTGCGTTCCAGGTTTTCCGAAGTGATGACATCGATCGCGTAGTGATGCTCCATCAACGTGATGTTCGGATGCTTGCGTACCTTTTCTTCGAGCGTGACTTGCACTGCATGTCCGGTGGCATCGGCCGCGTGAATGATGCGGCGCTGGCTGTGGCCGCCTTCACGTGTCAGATGAAAGCCCAGTTCGGCTTCGGCATCCGGTGTGAACGGCACACCTTGCTTGATCAGCCATTCCACTGCTTCGCGTCCATGCTCGATGATGAACCGCGTCGCCGGTTCATCGCACAGGCCGCCACCGGCAACCAGCGTGTCTGCCACATGCTCGTCGTAGCTGTCGTGCGAATCGAGCACGGCGGCAATGCCGCCTTGCGCCCAGTCGCTGGCGCCGTCCAATAGCGTGCGCTTGGAAATGACCGCGACCTTGCGCGTTTCGGCCAGGTGGAGGGCCACGGTGAGGCCGGCGAGTCCGCTGCCAACGATGGCGACGTCAAATTTCATAAGAGGATCAGGTGAGAGTGGTGAGGATGATTGTTCAAGGTGGCGCGAATGATAAGCCGTGAAGCGTCTGTGGCGAAATGCGCGAATTCGCGTGTTGCTCGCCGCATATGTTAGCGCATCTTGACTGGCAAGCGCCGTGGGGTGCAAGCAGCACTACGTAGTACTACGTAGTGCTGCCAGAGAAGAGGAGCTACATATCAGTATGTCGAGATATTTTTTTTTCATATGACTCGTATTGATCAATTTGCGATTTTAAAAATGAAAGAAATGCTGAAACGTTTTTCGTCAAGGCTACGCTTCACTTATGTATTTATTTTCGTGGAGGATTGGGGCTTTTCTTAAGCTTGCTTAAGAATCGAGAGAAGATTTTTTATTTCACTGCGCGTTTCGTGTCATCACTTCGTTCATCGACGGCGTTAATGATATGGGTAACGGAAATAACAGTTAGAGCAACGGTAAATATCTTCGGGCGTAAACAAATAAATGCCCTTATAATTCGGCCGGTCCACGAGTCACCCCTTTCAGGGATTGTTGTTCACCTCAATGAAATCGCGTTTCTTTTCCAATCTTTGTCTTACGCTGCTGCTGCTGTTGGCGCAGCATGTCGCATTGGCGGACGCGTACGCGCGTCATGCACGCCATGCGATGGGCGAGCAAAGCACACAATCGGTGTTGGAAGAGGGCAGAGCTTCGTCGGACAACGGTGATACCGGCAACCATACTTCTCTGGATGATCTGGACAGCGGTCTGATTTCGACCTTCACGCTGCCGACATTCGTCAACACTGCGCCATTCCAGGCGCATCCCCTTTTCAGTGATTTCTTCACTGTTCTATCGCAGTTCTATTCCACTCGCGCTCCCCCAGCCCTGTAAGCGGCATTCGGCGTCACATACGCGCACCTCTGCGTGCGCACATCAGCTTCGCTAGTCATCATAAAAAACCAATACATGGCGCGTGTTGCCGTGAGATGGCATTGACTGTGTCCGCTGGTTTGTCGTCTCCGTATGCCACCACCTCAGCTCCATCGAAGCAAACCGGTATGTCTCCTCATCCCGTCCCCGCTTCAAATTTTGACTTCTTGAGAGGTAGTAAAAAGATGAAAACTATTCCAAGTGATGCGCCGGCCACGGGCATCAAGAACCGCTGGTGGCAGCTCATCATCGGTATCGTATGTATGGCGATGGTCGCCAACCTGCAATACGGCTGGACGCTGTTTGTCGGTCCGATCAATGCTGCTCACCCTGAATGGACGAAGGCTGCGATTCAAGCGACTTTCGCCATGTTCATCATCACGGAAACGTGGCTGGTGCCGTTTGAAGGCATGATCGTGGACAAGTTTGGTCCGCGTCCTGTCGTGGCAGTTGGCGCCATTCTGGTGGCGATTTCCTGGATTTTGAATTCCCAGGCGACGTCTCTGGATTCGTTTTATATCGCAGCAGTGTGCGGTGGTATCGGCGCCGGTTGCGTATATGGCACCTGCGTGGGTAACGCCCTCAAATGGTTCCCGGACAAGCGTGGTCTGGCTGCTGGCCTGACGGCTGCAGGTTTCGGTGCCGGCGCTGCGATCACCGTCATCCCGATCTCCAACATGATTCGTACTGATGGTTATCAGGCTGCCTTTCACTTCTTCGGCATTCTGCAGGGTGTTGTGGTCTTTATCCTGGCTATGGTCCTGGTGCGTCCGGTTGCACCGGCTGGTATCAAGATCCAGGCTCGTCAGACGATGGCAAAGTTCAACATGACTACCGGTCAAATGATGAAGACCCCGGTCTTCTGGTTGATCTACCTGTTGTTCGTTGGTGTTGCGATGGGTGGCGTGATGGCCACCGCGCAGCTCAAGCCGATCGGCAACGATTGGGGCCTCAGCAAGGAAATGGTCACCCTGTTCGGCACGACGCTGCCGGCGCTGACCATGGCGCTGTCTATCGACAGCCTGTGCAATGGCTTTACTCGTCCGCTGTGTGGTTTCGTCTCTGACCGCCTCGGCCGTGAAAACACGATGTTCATTGTTTTCACCGGTGAAGCGATTGCGCTGCTGGGACTCTATCACTTCGGTCACAACGTAGCTGCTTTCATGTTCTTCGCGGCAATGATCTTTGCATGCTGGGGTGAGATTTTCTCGATCTTCCCAGCAATTGCTGCAGACACCTTCGGCTCCAAGAACGCAACGGGTAATTCCGGCATGCTGTACACCGCCAAGGGTACGGCTTCGCTGGTAGTGCCATGGGCTTCCTGGATGGCATCGGGCGGTTCTACGAGTAAAGAGGTTGTGGGCGCCGACCACTGGGGCACGGTGTTCTACTTTGCTGCCGCGGTTTCCTTCGGTGCTGCGCTGCTTGCCAAGTTCGTTCTGCAGAACTATCGCAAGAAGTTCATCGAGCAAGGCAACGCTCAATTCAATGCTCAGGCTGCGGCGATGGATGCCGATGGTCGCGTTGCCGCGTAATACGGCGCATTGACCGGGCGTCCATTGCGAGGGACGCCCGATTGAAGGTGGATTTACTGTAGGCAGGCATTTTTTACAGGGAGTGCCTTGAGGCTGGATGCGTGAGCATCCGGCCTTCTTTTTTTATGGCAGGCGTTTTATTAGTTGCCGAAAAAGCCGAATTTTCCGTCACGATCAAAACGCAGGTCCATGCCGTTTTCCATTTTTCGGACCACACCGCTGCGGTCGAAATGCACGTGCATCATCGAGTTCCAGACTCCTTGCTCCTTGTAAGGGTAGGTCCAGACTTCCAGTTGCTGGCGCGGCAAGTACATCGTTTCGGATGGGTGGCCGACGATGCGCAATACATCGGTCTTGGTCGAGATGCCCGGTTTGATCGTCGCAAATTTTTCCGTTGTCAGCACTTGTTCATACGACATCAGTCTGCCATCGCGGCCTATGCGCGCCATATAGGTCGTTTGTCCCCACGGGTTGCGTCCATATTCGAGCAAGTGGTCGTTGCCGTCCGGGATGCTGGCGCTCGGGCGACCGAGCTTTGCAATGACCGAGGCCTCCGGTTCACCTATGGTCAGGGCGGGGGGCGACAGGGCGGCGCAAGCGCTCAGTGCGAGCAGCAGGCTGGCGGATAGTGTTCTGCGCAGGCGGTTCATCGTATGGATTCCAGAATGCTTGACGGTAAGTATTTGAATGGCCGGAGGAATTCCGTTATACTTCGCAATCGGCTGATTTGGCCGGTTTAACAATGTTGTTCACGATGTGCGGGGTGGAGACTCTGTGCATCGCATGTGAAAGGTAATCACCATGTCTCTCGAAAAATCGAACAAAGCCGCTATCGTTGCCGATAACGCACGTAGCCAGAATGATACCGGTTCGCCGGAAGTGCAAGTCGCCCTGTTGACTGCACGTATCAATGATCTGAACAATCACTTCAAAGAACACAGCAAGGATCACCACTCCCGCCGCGGCCTGATCATGATGGTCAACCGTCGCAAGAGCTTGTTGTCCTACCTGAAGTCCAAGGATGCGACCCGTTATCGTGACCTGATTGTGAAGCTCGGTCTGCGCAAGTAATTTCTTGCGATCCCACCGGCTCTCGCGAAAAATGCCTGCGTCAGTTACCTGATGCGGGCATTTTGTCTTTTGGCGGTTTGTTTGCCGCAATGTTGGATGTAAGCATGCAATGAACGACGTCGCTTTGCGTCGTGTGGTGAGGTGAACGATAGCACCTGAAAATCTATCGGTAAAAATAGAAAGGAAATACCGTGTTCAATAAAGTTACCAAAACCTTCCAGTACGGCCAGCATACGGTCACGTTGGAAACCGGCGAAATCGCACGTCAGGCCTCCGGCGCCGTGATGGTTTCGATCGAAGATACCGTCGTGCTTGCCACGGTCGTAGCACGCAAGGATGCAAAACCAGGTCAGGATTTCTTCCCGCTGACCGTCGATTATGTTGAAAAAGCCTATGCTGCCGGCCGTATTCCGGGCGGCTTCTTCAAGCGCGAAGGCCGTCCTTCGGAAAAGGAAACGCTGACCTCGCGTCTGATCGACCGTCCGATCCGTCCGCTGTTCCCGGAAGGCTATTTGAATGAAGTGCAGATCATCATCCACGTGCTGTCGGTCAACCCGGAAATCGATCCGGATATCGCCTCGATGATCGGCGCGTCGGCCGCCTTGTCGGTTGCCGGCATTCCGTTCGCAGGTCCGATCGGTGCAGCACGCGTCGGTTATATCGATGGCCAGTATGTGTTGAACCCAACCGCTTCGCAGCTGACAAAATCGCAGATGGACCTGGTCGTCGCCGGCACCGAAAGCGCCGTGCTGATGGTCGAATCCGAAGCGAAGCAATTGTCGGAAGACGTCATGCTGGGCGCAGTGGTCTATGGCCACGAACAGATGAAAGCCGTGATCGATGCGATCCACGAACTGGTGCGTGACGGCGGCAAGCCGGAAGTGCAGTGGGCGCCGGCACCGAAGAATGAAGCATTGATCGCACGCGTTGCGCACTATGCAGAAGCCAAGTTGCGTGCGGCTTACCAAGTCAAGGACAAACAGGCACGTACTGCCAAGCTGAAGGATGTGCAGGCGGAAGTGGCTGCTGAGCTGGCAGCGGAGGCAGCATCGATCGGTGGCGTAACGCCGGATGCGATCGAGGTCGGCAATATCCTGTTCGATCTGGAAGCCAAGATCGTTCGCTCGCAAATCCTGGAAGGCGAGCCGCGTATCGACGGTCGCGATACGCGTACCGTGCGTCCGATTTCGATCCGTACCGGCGTGCTGCCACGCACCCACGGTTCTGCATTGTTCACCCGCGGTGAAACGCAGGCTTTGGTGATCGCAACGCTGGGCACCGCGCGCGACGAACAGAAGATCGATGCGCTGATGGGCGAGTACTCGGACCGCTTCATGATGCACTACAACATGCCGCCGTTTGCGACTGGTGAAACCGGTCGTGTCGGTACGCCGAAGCGCCGCGAAATCGGCCACGGCCGTCTGGCCAAGCGTGCATTGGTTGCCGCCTTGCCGGCACCAGAAGAATTCAGCTACTCGGTGCGCCTGGTATCCGAAATCACCGAATCGAACGGCTCGTCGTCGATGGCTTCGGTGTGCGGCGGCTGTCTGGCGCTGATGGATGCCGGCGTGCCGATGCAGGCGCACGTAGCGGGCATCGCCATGGGCTTGATCAAGGATGGCAACAAGTTCGCCGTGCTGAGCGACATCCTGGGTGACGAAGATCATCTCGGCGACATGGACTTCAAGGTGGCCGGTACTGCAAACGGTATCACGGCGCTGCAGATGGATATCAAGATTCAGGGTATCACCAAGGAAATCATGCAAGTCGCGCTGGCGCAGGCGAAAGAAGGCCGCATGCACATCCTCGGCAAGATGCAGGAAGCGGTACCACATGGCCGCACCGAATTGTCGGACTTCGCGCCGCGCCTGATCACGATCAAGATCAATCCGGAAAAAATCCGCGACGTGATCGGCAAGGGCGGCGCTGTTATCCGCGCGCTGACCGAAGAAACTGGCACGCAGATCGACATCAGCGACGAAGGCGTGGTAACGATCGCCTCGGTCGATGCCGCAGCAGGCCAAGAAGCCAAGCGCCGTATCGAAGAGCTGACGGCTTCGGTCGAAGTCGGCAAGGTCTACGAAGGTACCGTGTTGAAGTTGCTGGACTTCGGTGCGATCGTGCAAGTCATTCCGGGCAAGGACGGTTTGCTGCACATCAGCCAGATCGCTAACGAGCGCGTCAACGCGGTTGCTGATTACCTGAAAGAAGGCCAGCAGGTGCGCGTGAAGGTTCTCGAAACCGATGACCGCGGCCGTCTGAAACTGTCGATGAAGGCAGCGCAGGCAGAAGAAAGCGCGGAGCCGGCAACGGAAGAGTAATTCTTCCCTTACTCGGAAAACGCCGCCCGTCGCGCAAGCCCGGGCGGTTTTCTTTTGCATGGACGCACGGGGCTGCGTTTGACCGTGTTCGCCGCAACGAGCTAGAATAGCGGGCTATTGGAATTTGGGTTTTTTATGCGTCGCAAACTGATCGCCGGCAACTGGAAGATGAACGGCAGCATTGCTGCCAATGCCGCATTGCTGACGCAGATTCAATCGGGCTTTACCGGCCCCGAATGCGACGTCGCGGTTTGCGTGCCTTTCCCGTACCTCGCGCAGTGCCAGTCGCTGATCTCGAACACGGCGCTTTGCCTCGGCGCGCAAGATGTCTCGATCTATGAATGTGGTGCTTATACCGGTGAAGTGTGCGCTGCGATGCTGCTGGAGTTCGGCTGCCGTTATGTGATCGTCGGCCATTCCGAGCGGCGTGCCTATTTCGGTGAATCCGATCAGCTGATTGCGAAGAAGGTTGCGGTCGCACTGGAAAATGGCCTGGTTCCCATCGTGTGCGTCGGGGAAACACGCGAGCAACACGAGGCAGGGCAGAGCGCGCAAGTCGTGCTGGCGCAGATCGATGCAGTGATGTCGGTGTTGGCTGCGGATGACCTTGCAAAAATCGTCATTGCCTACGAACCTGTATGGGCGATCGGCACCGGCCTTACGGCAACGCCCGAGATTGCGCAGCAGGTGCACGCGGTACTGCGCAATCGTCTCAGGGAAAAAAACGCGGCTGCAGCCGAACAGGTGAAAATCCTTTACGGCGGCAGCATGAAGCCGGACAATGCGCCGGCGCTGCTTGCCATGCCGGACATTGATGGCGGTCTGATCGGCGGTGCATCGCTGAAGGCGCAAGATTTTCTCGCGATCGTGCATGCTGCGCGGGCCGCGAGTGGAACGAATTAACGAAATCCCGAACTGGAAAACATCATGATTAATTTGCATACCGTTATCGTCGTCGTCCAGGTGCTGTCCGCACTGGCGATCATTGGCCTCGTGCTGGTGCAGCACGGCAAGGGCGCCGATATGGGCGCGGCTTTCGGCTCAGGCGCCTCGGGCAGTTTGTTTGGCGCCAGCGGCTCTTCCAACTTTCTGTCGAAAGCGACTGGCGTTGCTGCGGCGATTTTCTTCGCGGCGACCTTGGGCCTGGCGTTCACCGCCAATCGTTCCGTTGCAACCGGCAACGGTGGTGTGATGGAGAGTGCTCCAGTTTCCTCCGTTCCTGGCGCTGATCCCTCACCGGCAACTTCCACTGCGCCTGCACCTGCTGCGCCGACTCCCGCCGACAAGTCGAATCAGATTCCGAAATAAGGATCGTGTCACCTCGTTTCATTGCAATTACGCATTGAAACAAAGTGTCAAGACGGGTTAAAATAGAAGTCTTGCCGACGTGGTGAAATTGGTAGACACGCTATCTTGAGGGGGTAGTGGCGAAAGCTGTGCGAGTTCGAGTCTCGCCGTCGGCACCAATAGAGTTTCAAGGCCAGCAAGGCACGCCGAGCTGGCTTTTTATCGACGCAGTACTTGTTTGATCTGACGGATATTTTCCAAGTCGATTAACCGCTCAACAATACTTGGCTAACGTGAACCTCGAAAATTACTTCCCCGTTCTTCTTTTCATCCTGGTTGGTATCGGCGTTGGTGTCGTGCCTCAGGTTCTCGGACGTGTGCTCGCGCCGCACAAGCCTGACGTTGAAAAGCTGTCTCCATACGAATGTGGCTTTGAGGCATTTGAAGATGCGCGCATGAAGTTTGATGTGCGCTACTACCTCGTCGCCATTCTATTTATCCTGTTCGATCTCGAAGTCGCGTTTTTGGTGCCGTGGGCGGTGGCAATGCGCGAGATCGGCATGCTTGGTTTTTGGTCAATGATGATTTTCCTCGGCGTACTGACGGTTGGCTTGGTGTTCGAGTGGAAAAAAGGCGCGCTGGATTGGGGGTAAGTCATGGCAATTGAAGGCGTATTGAACGAAGGCTTTGTCACCACCACGGCCGACAAGCTGATCAACTGGACCCGTACCGGCTCGATGTGGCCGATGACGTTTGGTCTGGCATGTTGTGCGGTCGAGATGATGCACGCAGGTGCGTCGCGTTACGATCTGGATCGTTTCGGTGTGGTATTCCGTCCGTCGCCGCGTCAGTCTGACGTGATGATCGTGGCAGGCACGCTCTGCAACAAGATGGCGCCGGCGCTGCGCAAGGTCTACGACCAGATGGCCGAGCCGCGCTGGGTGATTTCGATGGGTACCTGCGCCAATGGCGGCGGCTACTACCATTATTCGTATTCGGTCGTGCGCGGTTGCGATCGCATTGTCCCTGTTGATATCTACGTTCCTGGTTGTCCTCCGACCGCTGAAGCGCTGCTCTACGGTGTGATGCAATTGCAGAATAAGATCCGCCGCACCAACACGATTGCGCGCTAAAGGCCGGTAAATCCATGTCTACCAAACTTGAACTTCTCGAAGCCGGTCTGCGCAATGCGCTGGGCGGTCAACTTCAAAGCCTGACTTCCGCGCTGGGCGAAATCACCATCGTTGTCAAAGCGGCCGACTATGCGTCGGCCATGCGCGTTTTGCGCGATCACGCCGATCTGCGTTTCGACGAGCTGATCGATCTGTGCGGCGTTGACTATTCGACCTACGG
>Ga0310811_10004034_pt1 | contig 18492 bp, 11 predicted proteins | sample YCmetagenome_FD_207642 | JGI IMG/M metagenome (GOLD analysis project Ga0310811, IMG submission 207642) | Soil microbial communities from experimental microcosm in Duke University, North Carolina, United States - YC | ecosystem: Engineered > Artificial ecosystem > Soil microcosm > Unclassified ...
CGCAACGACCCATCCAAGCTCGTCAGCAACTACGCCGGCGTCGTCGCTAACAGCGACGCCCGCAACGACATCGTCGTGCGGGGCAACAGCCCGGCCGGCGTCCTCTGGCGCATCGAAGGCAGCCCTTCGCCCAACCCCAACCACTTCGCCGCCCTCGGCACCACCGGCGGTCCCGTCAGCGCCCTCAACACCAACGTCCTCAAAAATTCCGACTTCCTCACCGGCGCCTTCCCCGCCGAATACGGCAACGCCACCGCTGCGGTCTTCGATATCAACCTCCGCAGCGGTAACAGCAGCCGCCATGAGACCACCCTCCAGGTCAACGCCTTCAGCGGTCTCGAAGCCACCGTCGAAGGCCCGCTGAACAATAAGAACAACGGTGCCGCCTATCTCGCGTCCTACCGCTACGCCGTCGCCCAGCTGGCAAACGCCGTCGGCATCAATATCGGCACAAAGGCCGTCCCGCATTACCAGGACTGGGCCTTCCATCTTACCACCGGCAATGGCGCCCTCGGCCGCTTCTCCTTCTTCGGAATGGGCGGCCTCAGCCATATCGACCTCATCGGCGCCAACACCGACTCCACCGATTTCTACGGCCAGGCCGACCAGGACGGCTATGACAAAAGCAATTTCTCCTATTTTGGAATAAAGAATACCCTCGACATCGACAGCCGCACCTACCTGCGTACCGTCGTCACCTACGCCCACACGCTCGATCAATACACCCAATACCGCTACCCCGATCCCGTCCCGCCCTACCATGACCGCTGGTTACAGTACAGCAATGACAACCGCACCTCCACGACGCGCTTCTCCACCTACCTCAACCAAAAGGTCGACAGCCGCTTCTCCTACCGCATCGGCGTCGAAGGCGAAGCCCTCGGTCTGAACCTTCATGTACAAAGCAAAATAGCGCGGCCTGCGGCCGCGCCTTTTGATACGATCAGCAACTATGACGGAACCCCCGTCCTCCTCCAATACTTCGGCCAGTTCAAATACCGCCTCAGCGAATCGGTCAGCGTCATCGGCGGCCTCCATGGCATGCACTTCGACGGTAACGGAAACAACAGCTCGGCCCTCGAACCGCGCCTCTCCTTCGTCTACCAACTCCCGGCAGGACAATCCATCTCCTTCAGCTATGGCTTGCATAGCCAGCTCCAACCCCTGCCGGTGTACTTCCAGACCTTCGACGAAACGGACAATATCCGCGACTCCGCCAACAGGAAGCTGGACCTCACCCGCGCCCATCACTTCGTGGCTGGCTACGAATGGCGATTCCTTCCCGGCTGGCGCCTAAAGGCCGAAGGGTATTATCAATACCTGTTCGATGTTCCTGTGGAAAGAGGGTCCAGCGGGTTTTCCATGCTGAACGCGGGGGCCGACTTCGGCTTCCCCGATAAGGTGGGACTGATCAACAAGGGAACGGGGACAAATAAAGGCCTGGAGCTGACCGTCGAACGATTCCTCAACAACGGTTACTATGTTCTTCTCACCACCAGTCTCTTCGACTCAAAATACAAGGGCAGTGACGGAATCGAACGGAATACGGCCTTTAATTATAAATATGTGGTAAACGCCCTCGCTGGGCGGGAATGGAAACTGGGTAACTCCGGTGCCAATGCCTTCACTGTCGATATCCGGCTCTCCACCATCGGTGGCCGCTATGCGACCCCCGTCAACGTCGCCGCCTCCCTCGCCGCCGGCTACCAGATCGATGACACCCTTCACTATGACTCCGAACGGCTGAGCGGCTACTTCCGCCTCGACACAAAATTCGGCTATCGCACCAGCAGCAAAAAACATCGCTTCAGCTCTACCCTTTATCTCGATCTGCAGAACGTGACCAACCGGCGCAACATTTTCCTTCTTCAATACAACCAGGCCAAGGGCATCGCCAGTCCGATCTACCAGATCCGCTTCTTCCCCGATATTCTATACCGGGTACAGTTCTAAACAGTAGCAAGGTCGAACGACCGCCGGATCAGCTCGCCTGCCAGCTTCCGGTAATCCGTCGCACCATTCGCGCTCCGGTCAAAGCTGAAGATGTCCGTACCCGCTTCCTGTGCCTTGGCCAGCTGGATATTCGTCCGGATCACCGTCTGGAACACCTTGCCGTCAAATTTCTCTTCAAGCTGTCTTCTTACGCCGATATTCATCGACTTCCGCTCGTCAAACTTCGTCATCACCATACCCATCAGCTCCAACCGGGGATTCAGCTTCTTGCGGATGATGTCAAACTGGCGCATAAACCCATACACCCCCTTCAACGGCAGGAACTCGCCCGGCAGCGGCATCATCACAAAATCGCTGGCCACAAGGGCATTCACCGTCAGCAGGCTGATCGCATGCGGACAGTCGATAAAGACATAATCATAATCGTCGACAATGGGATTCAGTAGTTCGGTAAGCAGATACTCGCGGCCCATTAGACCCGCCATTTCCAGCTCCACAATGGCCAGATCGATAGAGGACGGGATGATGTCCATACCTTGTGGCGTATGGATGATAGCCTTGGAAAGATCGCCAAGCTCCTGCAGGATCTCCTTCTTCAACTCGGAATACAGGTTGAACATGGGCTCGTCCTCGATGCCGAGAGACTGGGAAAGATTGGCCTGCGGATCGGCATCGATCAGCAACACTTTCTTTCCTTCCCGGGATAAGGCTGCACCAAGATTGAGGGCCGTCGTGGTCTTTCCAGACCCGCCCTTTTGAATCGCAATCGAAATAACTGGCATTGTTTTACTGTTTAAAGGTTCAGTCCCTAAAAATATTTACACTTTGCCGTTAATCCTGAAGCAAGTTTCCCACGAATGTGGATTGCCTGGTCGCTGCAGGGCTCACACTCCCCACTTACCCGATAAGAATAGTCGGATCACCTCCGATTTCAGCAATAGCAGGGAGGTCGGTGTGTCAGGGGGTTCCGGTGGGAGGAACGGATCACGAATTTTTTTCTTAGCGACTCAAGAAGCAACCGATGCGACCGACGCTGCGTTTAAGTCCGGGCAAACACGCTAACAATGAAAAAACACTTTCTTATTCTTCCCATTGCCATCTTGTGCGCAGGGTTTTTGATGGCAATCGGTTCCTGCAAAAAGGGTGCTGAAACGCCGCCTCCCCGGACCATCTGGTATATTTTGTATACGAAGCAGGATTTTTCTGAAGTGCGGGACACGATCCGATTCCGGCTTCACATCCACACTACCGGCACGACGGGCAGGCTTCTTCTCGATTCGAATATCGCACCGATGAGGGTAAACGAGGTCCCCGATTCGCTTCACCGGCTCGTCTTCACAAAGACGGTACCTCCCGGTCATGAGAACGAAAAGCTGGTCGTCGGCTTCGTTTACGACATCGATAATGTAGGGGAAAGCTGGTTTCTCGACAGTATGAATCCCGGAGATCGGGTTAAAAAGATAGAATATAGTTTTAGATAGGCCGCTCACTCGCTGCGCAGAGATCGCACCGGGTTAGCCCCCGCCGCCCGCAGCGTATGCCAGCCCACCGTAACCAGCGCCACCACCACCGCCAATAATCCCGCGAACACAAAGGTCCAACCTGAAATGCTCGTGCGATAGGCAAAACCCGTCAGCCACCGGTCCATCGCCCACCAACCCACCGGCGCCGCAACCAGGTACGCAATACCCACAAGCCCCAGGAAACCGCGCGACAACAGCCCGAACAGGGAAAGAACGCTCGCGCCAAGCACCTTGCGGATCCCGATCTCGCGGATCCGCTGCTCCGCCGTGAATAGCGACAGACCCAGCAGACCCAGGCAGGAGATGGAAATAGCCAGTAAAGCGAAGAGAACGGACAGTCGACCTGTCACCTCTTCGCTCTTATACAAGGCTGTATACTGCGCATCGGCGAATTGGTAGCTGAAGGGGAATGCCGGGTTCAACTGGCGGTACAACTTTTCCAGCCCCGCCAATGCAACCCGGGTCTGTCCCGGCTTCGTCCGCACAACAACGGTCGAGAACCACTCATTCCTCCCCGACAGGATCGCCAGGGGAAGCGTTGCGTCATGCAGCGATTGGAAATGGAAATCCCTGACGACCCCAACGATATGCAGTGGATAACTATACATATAGATCGACTTGCCGATCGGGTCTTTATAACCAATCAGCTTCAGGGCTGTCTCATTCAGGATCACCGCATTGCTGTCCGTGGGAAAGTCCGGGGAAAAATCCCGTCCCGCAACCAGCTCGATTCTCATTGTCTTCAGAAAATCCCGCCCCACATTCTCATGGATAAATCGAAAACTCTCGTTTGGATCCTTTCCGGTCCAACTCATCCCAAGCGTGCCATCCGTCATCGTGGTCGGGCTACTCCCCGAATATAGCGTCACCTGCGCCACGCCGGGGAGCTGGGCGACCTCCGTCTGAACCACGTTCAGCTTCTTACCCATCTCGCCCTCGATCGGCAGATAAACCAAATTTTCCCGGTCATAGCCCAGCCGGGCGTTCTGCATATAATGTATCTGCTGCGTAATTAATATCGTTGCCAGGATCAGGATGATCGACAGCGTGAACTGGAACACCACCAATCCCTTCCGGAACAGCGCATCTCCCCTCGTCCCCGAAGGCAACGCCGCCTTCAGCACCCGGATGGCATTGAATCCTGACAGGTAGAAAGCCGGGTAGCTCCCCGACAAAAGCCCCGTCAGCAGGGTGATCCCCACCAGGCTGATCCAAAATCCCGGCTCCCCCATCGGCAGGCTCATGGCCTTACCCGTTAGCAGGTTAAAGGCAGGCAAGGCCATGCTCACGAGCATGAGCGCCAGCACCGCCGATATACAAGCCATCAGGATCGCCTCCCCGATAAACTGCCGGATCAGCAGCCCCCGCACTGCCCCCATCACCTTTCGTACCCCGATCTCCTTTGCCCGCTTCACCGAACGCGCCGTGGTCAGGTTCATAAAATTGATACAGGCAATGACAAGGATGAACAAGGCGATCAGGCCAAAAAGCCGCACGTATGCGATCCGCCCGCTCGTCGGTACCCCGGCACTGTCAAAATCCGAGTGCAGATACCGGTCGCCAAATCGCTGTAGCGCCAGGCTGATCTTGATCTTCTTATTCTCCGTTGCGAAATTATCCAGCAGATGCCGCATCTTGGCCTCAGCCAGCGCCGCATTGGCGCCGGCCTTGAGCAGGACACAGGTGGAGTTGTCCACCGACTCATAATCGTTCGCCCACCCATTCCCATCCTCCAAATACCCCTTCCAGGACAGGACAAATTCGCCAGGGTACGACACCCTCGGCCCAAAATCTTCATAAACGGCTCGCACCGCAAATTCTTTTTTATCATTGTAACGAACGGCCTTGCCGATCGCTGCGCTCGCGCTGCCAAAAAGCTCGATCGCCATCCTTCGCGAGATCGCGATCCCATCCGGTGCGCCCAGCGCAGCCTGACCATTCCCTTCCAACAACGGGTAGCTGAACATGGAAAAGAAGTCCGGCCCCGCTGCAAACCCTTGCTCCTTCAGCTTCTTATCCCCGACACCAAACACCGCGGTATAGCTCGACGCGATCGCCGTCGCTCTCTCCACCTCGGGAATGTCCTTCTTCAACTCCTCCGCCAACGGCCCCTGCGTCCAATACCAGGACTGCAGCTTACCCCCCATCTGGTTTTTCTCATACACGTAGAACAACCGGTCCCCTTTTGCATGAAACTCATCCACCCCCCGCTCGTCCTGCACCCATAGCAGGATCAGCAGGCTGCACGCCATACCCAATGCAAGACCGGTCAGGTTAATGGCGGCAAATCCCTTTTGTTTCCAAAGATTCCGCACCGCAGTAAGCAAATAATTCTTAAGCATTTCTCAAACTTTTTACTGGATTCACCAACGCCGCCTTGATGATCTGGGCGCTGATAGTAAGAAGGGTGATAAAAAGAGCCAGCCCGGTAGCCAGAAGAAAGACGCCTGGCCCGATGCCGATCCGGTAGCTGTATTTCGCCAGCCATCCCTGTGCCAGGAAGTAGGCTACCGGTGACGCCACCACGCAGCTGATGATCACCAGCAGGAGGAACTCCGTCGACAACAACCGCCAGAGCCGCCACGGCGTCGCCCCCATTACCTTCCGGATGCCGATCTCCTTCGTCCGCCGCTCGGCGACATAGCTCGCCAGACCCAGCAGCCCCAGGCAGGAGATCACAATGGCCAACGTGGCCGACAAAGCTGCCAGCTGGCCCGCCTGCGCCTCGGCGTCGAATTTATGTTCATACTCTTCATCGACAAAATGATACACGAAGGGATACGCCGGGTTGTATTTCCCAAACACACCGCCCATCCGTTTCACCCCGTCGGGCAGGGGCCGCCCCGGCGAAAGCCGCACCAGGATCGCACTCGCCCACCCGGTGTTGTAGACAAAAAGCGTGGGAACCGCCGCCCCAAAAGGCGACCCCATCATGGCATCCTGCACGACACCGACTACCCGCATCGGAACCTTTGTGTAGTCAAGGCTGATCAGGCTATTGATAGGATGGGCAAGACGCAACCGCCTCACCGCCGCCTCGTTCAACACCAGGCTCATCGTATCTATCGCACCGTCGAAGTCCCGGCCTTCTTTAATGGTCATCCCCACCGTCTTGAAATAGTCATCCGAAACGCTCGTGGTCGCCATCTCCAGCGACTCATCCTTCTTCCTGCCCGGCCAGTCCTTGATGGCAAACGAGGCCGCCCAACCGTCAAGCGAGGTCGAAGACTTGGTAACGGCGGTCGCCAGCCCGGATTGCAGCAGCTCGTTTTTCAATGGCTCATAATTCTTCTGCAGATCTGGACTGACATCGGCCGCGACCAGCCCGTTCTTATCGAATCCGGCTGGCCGGTTCTGTGCATATCGCACCTGCTGGTAAACGATCAACGTAACGATGATCAGTGCAAAGCTGCACGCAAATTGCACGACGACAAGCGTCCGCCGGGACCACGCGGCCGACTTCCCCGACGTAAACGTTCCTTTCAATATTTTCACCGGCTCGAAACCCGAAAAATAAAAGGCCGGCCGGATCCCTGCCAACACTCCCGTGAGCAGCACATAGCCGGTCATCACGCCCCAAAAGACAGGGTTTGAAAATGGGATTTCCAGCGACACGTCGAACAACGTATTGAAGCCGGGTAGCGCCAGCTGCGCCAACAACAGCGCGATCGCAAAAGCAATAAATGCGATGACCAGGGACTCCGCCAGGAACTGCACGATAAGATCCCCGCGCGCCGAACCGACCACCTTACGAACCCCCACTTCCCGCGCCCGCTTCTCGGACCGCGCCGTCGAAAGATTCGTAAAATTGATACAGGCGATCAACAGCACCAACACCGCGATCAGGCTATAGATACGCACATATTCAATATACCCGCCGACGGCCCTGCCATTCTCGAATACATCATACAGCCGCCATTGAGCAAAGGGATGTAGGATCACACCGATCTTCGCCGTCGTGGAATGCTCGTTATCCTGCTGAATATTGTGGATCAGCCGCCCAACCTGCTCCGGGGAAGCGCTGGGCTCCAGCCCGACATAGATCGGGAAAGAATGGAATCCCCAGTTCGACCGGTTTTGCTTCACCCAGTCGACTGTCTGCTCGTCATGGCTGAAGGGGATGATATAGCTGAACTGAAAAGAGGAATTTCCCGGCACATCCCGGACGACTCCCGTCACCTTGAGGTCATGCGCGTTCTCGTAACGCACCATTTTGTTGAGGGCGTCTTCCGAACCGAACAGCGACTTGGCCGCCGATTGGGTCAATACGATAGAGTATGGGTCCTTCAGGGCGGTAGCCGCATCTCCCTCCACAAACGGGAAGGGGAAGATGCGAAAGAAATCAGCCCCCATGGCTCCCCCCATTAAATAGAGCTTGTGTTCGCCCGCCGCCACCCCATGCTGGCCCATCCAGTCCGACTCCGCGACATACCGGATCCCCGGAACCTTGCTGCGAAGTGCATCCGCCAGGGGTAACGTTGCCCCGCTTTGCGTAAGGACCTTGCCGTTGTAGTCGAAGTTCAGCTTCACCTGGTACGCCTGTTTGTAACCGGGCAGGAACCGGTCAAAGCTATACATATACCAGGCCCAGAGCCCGATCAGCAGGGCAACGGTCATCCCAAGAGCCAGCCCCGAAATATGGATAAAGCTGAATAGCTTGTCTTTTTTAAGATTGCGCCAGGCGATCTTGAAGTAGTTTCTAAGCATATCTTTTCGCCCTAAAAAGAATGCCGCTTTTATATCTGGTTAGTTATCAGCAATCTGCCCCCGACTACCAAAGCCCCGTTGTCCGCTTTCGATACGCCCGTTGTCCGGTCCCTACCTCCTCATCTCCTGCATGAACTGCGTCGGCGTCTTCCCTTGATCTACCCGCGCTGGCATGGCAGCCTCGCCGACCTGCGCTACAATGTCGACGATCTGGCGCGTCAATTCCCGGCGGCCTCGGGTAGGGCACCTGTATCTGGGAACCGCTCAATACCTGGGAGCAGATCTTCGGCAAGGAACGCAAAGCCAACGATCTCTTGTATCTCTATGATGACTTCAACAAAGAATTTATAAGGTCCGCGCCCGGCCCCACGGTCAGATCCCCTTCGCAGCCATCCCGCCGTCTACCACAATATTCTGCCCGGTGATATAGGAGGCCCGGTCCATCGAGAGGAACGTCACCGCCGCGGCCACCTCCTCCGCCTGCGCCACCCGGTTCAACAGCGTCCGGTCGATGATCCGTTGTAACCGCTCCGGCTGCTGCAACACTTTCTCCACCAGCGGGGTGTCCGTATACCAGGGCGACACCGCATTCACCCGGATGCCGAACCGCGCCCACTCCACGGCCAGGTTCCGCGTCAGCTGGATCAACGCCGCCTTTGTCATCCCATAAGGTGCGCCCGATCCCACATCCACACTTCCCGCCACCGACGCCACATTCACCACGCTGGCCCCCGTCCCCTTTAGCAGCTGGGGATAACAAAGCCGGCAAAGCTCGACCGCCGCAAACAGGTTCACGTCAAAGATCTGCAGGTATTCCTCCGGCTCGTATTCCACCAAATTCTTCCGGATGTTCGTCCCCACATTGTTCACCAGCACATCCAGCGCACCCCACCGCAGCTCCACCTCCTCCCTGATCCGCCGCCGGTCCCCTTCCTTGCTCACATCTCCCGCCAACCCCGTCACCCGCCGCCCCTCAGCCTGCCACAACCGCACCAGCTCCCCCACCTCCTTCTCATTCCGCGCGACGATCATCACTTCTGCCCCAAGCTCCAGGAACTCATCCGCGATCGCCTTCCCGATCCCCTTCGTTCCCCCGGTGATCAGGGCCCTCTTGCCCTGCAAGTCCCATTTTTTCATGGTCGTTTAATTTTATATTTTTTCAAATCGGATATTCCTACTCCTCCCCGTCGAAACAAGGAATCCCGTCACCTTCCCCTTCCTATCCCTCTCCATCTCCATCACAAACGGCCCCGTAAACACATCCCTGATAAACGGCATCAGCTCCGCCGACTCATATCTCGGCGTCTTCACCCGCAACGTATAATCCTTCATAAACACCGAATACTTCACATCCAGCTCCTTGCTATAGTAAGTCCCCACAAACTCCTCCAACCCCTTCAGCGACACCGTCGCCTTCTTCACCTTCTCAAGCGACCTGTCCTGAACCCCCATAGAATGCAACACGAGCGTTGTTTGAGCCCCCACAACATGAAACCGGTACTCCGTGCCGTTATATGAAAACACCGAATCGTTCCACGGCTGCAAAATATTGCCGTTGTTGACAAGTGCCGCTGCGATCATATCCACCTTCATCCTCGCCTTGGTGATGGGATCAAAATAATCCCCCACCCATTTCCCCGCCGTCATGGTATCTACGACTATCGCCCGCGTTATGTCGCCGCCCCGCGGGGGTAAGAACAGGTCCGCCACCTGCCGGCAGCGATTCGCCGGGTTGATATCCCCCAAATTCGCCAGCACGATCACCGAAAAATGCTCCTCCGGAAAGCGCAGGAAGTTCGCCCGGTAACCCGCATCCGCCCCGGCATGCTCCACGATCCGCCGGCCCTTGTATTCCCCCAGCACAAGACCCGACGCATAGTTTTGCTGCGCGCCGTTATTGAAGGTCCCCGGCTGCAGCATCGCGTCGATAAACGCCCGTCCGCCTACGCCCGCCGTGTAAAAGTTCTCATCCCATTTCGCCAGGTCACCCACCGTCGTGAACAGGCTGGTGGCCCCATACGTATCGAACACCGGGATACTGATCGCCCACCTCCCTCCATCCCTTACATACGCCGAGGTCCGGTTCGGCACGATCTCGCTATGATCGCTGTGAAAATGTGTAGAGCTCATTCCCAACGGCTGAAAGAACACGGAGTCGGCGTACCTCCGCAGCGAAACCCCCGTCACCCGCTTGACAACCACTCCCAGCAACGTATAACCGGTGTTGCAATAAAGATATTCGTCTCCCGGCCGGAAGTTCAATCCCTGTTGCCGCTGCAGCATCTCCAGTACGTCGTCCTCGGTGATGAGGTCCCCATCCCGCCAGCCGGCAAGTGCCTGCAGATCCCATTGATCCCGCAGTCCGCTCGTATGATGCATCAGGTTGGCGAGGGTGATCCGGCTCCCAAAGTCCGGCACCTCCGGGATCCACTTCCGTACGTCATCATTCAACGACAGCTTGCCTTCCAGCGCCAATCGCTGGATCGCCGCCGCCGTGAACTGCTTGGAGATGGACGCCACATGAAAGATCGACGCCGGGGTAATGGCAATGGAATATTCCATATTGGACATCCCATACCCCCGCGAATAGATCACCTTCCCGTTCTTCACCACCGCCAGCGCACAACCCGGCGAGCTGGTCTTATCCCACTCACTAAAAACCCGGTCTATTTTTTTAGCAAGCGAATCATTCACCTGGCCATAACCTGGGGCAAAACCCGCGACCAGCAAGAGGCACAGGACAAGAAGGCGAGACAACGGGAAAGCAACCATCGGACAACATTTTACAGAAAGGTAGGAAAATTCTAAATTCACGGTTCATTCATAAATATGCCCGCTATGTCCATCGTTTCCCGACTCTCATCATTGCTCATTGCCATCCTGTTCTCCGCCTCGTTGTTGGCAGAGAACGTGCACATTATTCCCGAGCCCGTCTCCGTCAAAGAGCAGCCCGGGCACTTCACGATCACCTCCGCTACCATCATCGCCGCCACCGTCGATTCCTTTGCGTCCACGGCTGCCTGGTTAAGCGATCATCTCCATCTGCAACAGGGTAAGGGGGGCAAACGCATCACGCTCACCATCCCCGCAGATCGCAACGTCCTCGGCGCCGAAGGCTATACCCTTTCGGTCACCTCGTCGGGCATCCGCATCAGCGCGAACACCGCTGCGGGTATCTTTTATGGAATGCAGACCCTTCTCCAGCTGGTCCCCGTCGAAGCGGTACCCGGCCAGCCCACGAATATTCCCTGTGTCGAGATCACCGACTATCCCCGCTTTGGTTGGCGGGGTCTGATGCTCGACGTCAGCCGCCATTTCTTCACAAAGGACGAGGTCAAGCATTACATCGATGATATGGTGCGGTATAAATACAATACCCTGCACCTGCATCTCAGCGACGACCAGGGCTGGCGCATCGAGATCAAGAGCCTGCCCCAGCTCACTCAGCATGGCGCCTGGCGCGTAGCCCGTACCGGTCGCTGGGGAGAATATCTTCCGCCCCTCGCCAACGAGCCCACACCCTATGGCGGTTTCTATACCCAGGAGGAGATGCGCGACATCATCCGTTATGCAGCCGAACGTCACGTGACCATTCTCCCGGAGATAGATATCCCCGCACATAGCCTGGCGCTGATCTCCTCGTATCCCAATCTCTCCTGCACCCAGCTGCAGTATAGCGTCAATCCCGGCGCCCGTCCCCCGATACGCGAGGACAACGCCCTCTGCATCGGCAATGATTCAATATATATGGTGCTCGACAAGATCATCACCGAGGTCGCGGCCCTCTTCCCCAATCCCTATATACATATCGGCGGCGATGAGGCCTTCAAGGGTTTTTGGGCCACCTGTCCCAAATGCCAGAAAAGGATGCACGATGAGAACCTCAAGAACGTCGATGAGCTGCAGAGCTATTTTGTGAAACGCATCGAGACCATTGTCAACTCGAAAGGCAAGAAGCTCATCGGTTGGGATGAGATCCTCGAAGGCGGTCTCGCCCCTTCCGCCACGGTGATGAGCTGGCGCGGAATGTCCGGCGGCGTCGCCGCGGCAAAGATGAACCATCCCGTAGTTATGACTCCTTGGGACTATGTTTATCTTGATCTTTACCAGGGGGAGATCAACGTCGAACCCCCCACCTATGGCATGTGCCGCCTCAAGGACTCTTACACCTGGGACCCTGTGCCCGACAGCGTCGATGAGAAGCTCATTCTCGGCGGCCAGGGCAATCTTTGGTCCGAGTCCGTCCCCACCTTTCGCCACGCCCAGTATATGACCTGGCCCCGCGGGCTTGCCCTCGCCGAGGTCTACTGGAGTCCAAAGAAAGCCCGCAACTGGGATGATTTCACAAAAAGGATGGAGCAGGAGTTCAAGCGGATGGATGCCGCCGGTATTAAATATGCCCGCAGCGCCTTCAATCCCATCCTTGTCCCCAAGCGGCTGCCAGGCGGCGACCTCACCGTTGGTATCACCACCGAGATCGGCGGGCTGGATCTTTATTACACCTTTGACCAGACAAATCCCGATTCCACCTATCCCAAATATGACGGGACCCCGTTGCGCTTCCCCATGGGCGCCAACCAGATCAATGTCGTCGCCTATCGCGATGGGCATCCGATCGGCATGCAGATCGGTGTGAAAAAGGACGATCTGATCAAACGCGCCGCCGAAGGACATCACGTCTACTAGCCCATGTGAGCCTTCCAACAAACCATCTTTGAGCTTTTCAACAAAGCTCCTACAGGATAATGAGCCGAACTTTGTGGTGTCAACGAAAAACGGGCCACGGGCCCGTTGGCCGAAGGCCCATCATAAACCGCCCCCCGGATGGTTTACTTTTCGGATAACCCATCCAAGGGGGGCAAAAAAGAAAAATTATGGCAAAAGTTTGGTTCATTACCGGTAGCTCTCGCGGCCTCGGCCGCAGCCTCACCACAGCGGTCCTCGCCCAGGGCGACAAAGTCGCCGCCACCGCCCGCGACCCGAAGCAATTAGACGACCTCAAAACCCAATACCCCGATCTCATCCTCCCGATCCAGCTCGACGTCACCGACAACGCGCAGATCGCAAAGGCAGTCGAACAAACGATCAGGACCTTTGGCCGCATCGACGTCCTCGTCAACAACGCCGGCTTCGGCATCACCGGCGCCGCCGAAGCCTTCACCGACGAGCAGGTCCGCAGCCAGCTGGAAACAAATTTGTATGCACCCATCGCCGTTACCCGCGCCGTGCTGCCCATCATGCGCAAACAGCGCTCGGGTCGCATCCTGCAGGTCAGCTCCGTCGGTGGTCGCGTCGGTAACCCCGGCCTGAGCATGTACCAGGCCGCCAAATTCGGCCTCGGCGGCTTCTCCGAAGCGCTGGCAAAAGAAGTGGCGCCCCTCGGTATTTTCGTTACCTCTGTCGAGCCCGGCGGCTTTCGCACCGACTGGGGCGGTGCCTCGATGACCTTCGCCCCCGACGTCGAAGGCTACGAAGCCAGCGTCGGCGTGATCCGCAGCTTCCTCCGCACCGGTAACTATTTTCCCATGGGCGATCCCGACAAGGCGGCAAAAGTAATGGTCCGCCTCGCCGACGACCCCCAGCCGCCCGTCCACCTCGTCCTCGGCAGCGAAGCCGTCGCCCTCCTCCAGGCGGCCGATGCCGCCCGCAAGGCCGAACTCGAAAAATGGCTCCCCGTAAGCCGGTCCACCGATCACGACGATGCCGTCAACTTCTTCGAGACCGATGGTGGCCGGGCGTTCCTCAACCGAACTCAAATCAAATAGACCCTGCCCCCAGATTTGTTCATAAAATCTTCATCAATAGGGAAAAAGAAGGAAATATCTTATTCTATCAGGCAGGGGGCTCATCCCAAATCGAAGGGAAGCTGGATAAGGAATCGGTTTGGTTGAGCCTCAATCAGATCGCATTACTGTTCGAAAGTGATAAGTCGGTAATAAACAGGCATTTACATAATATTTTCAACAAACAGGAACTCGAACGGAAAGCAACTGTTTCAAATTGAATACTATAATTTGGACGCGATTATATCCATAGGATGTAGAGTGAACTCAAAAAAGGGTACTCAGTTCCGGATTTGGGCGAGCCGAATATTAAAAGAATATTTGGTAAAAGGCTACGCCCTCGACAAACGCCGCCTCGAAGACCAAACCCGCCAGCTCGAAGAGCTGAAGCAAACCGTTCAACTCCTCAACCACGTCGTCGACAGCAAGCCCCTCAACACCGACGAAGCCACCTCACCCAGGCCGATTTTCCATATCACCTATGCAACCGCCATGGACGCAACAAAAGGACTGAAAGAAAAATTCGCTGGCAGCGCGCTTTTCGGAACGCCATCCTCTACAAGCCGGACGGCGCCCGGAAACTCGCCGACAACGCTCTCGTCGCTCTCACCCTGATGATCGCCGAAAGCAAACCCGCAGAAAAAGAAACGATGGTAAAAGTCGTCGTAAACCTGATCAACGGTAAGAACTAGAGAGACCCCAAACCAAATACCTCGACAAAACCGTTAAACATCACGCCCACCCAGCCGCCTGTCAAACACCCGCCGCCCCAAGACCCCGGAACTCCTATATTTGAAAAAAACAATCGCTCACCATGCGTAAACACCTCGTTCCCATCGCCATCCTCCTCTTCACCGCAGCCCTCCCTGCCGCCGCGCAGCAAGGCCAGCAAAAAGAGGCCACACTGAAGTCTATCCTCCTCGAACAGTTCCGCAACACCTGGAACAAAGAGGACTGGTATGTGCCCGTCTCCATCGCCGTCGAAGGCATCACCGCAAAGCAGGCCATGTGGAGGCCCGCCGATTCCAGCCACTCCGTCGGCGAGCTTGCCTATCATATCTTATATTGGAACCGCGAATCACTCGACAAATTCTATGATCGCAAACCCGCTCCCTTCAGCGGAAACAACAACGAGACCTTCACCGCTATCACGGAAGCCTCCTGGGCCTCCACCGTCCAACAGCTCAACCAGGTCATGTCGGATTGGGAAAAAGCCATCGAAACGGCCGACGATGCAAAGCTGAAAAAATGGGCCTCCACCATCGACCATATTAACACGCACACCGCCTATCATACCGGTCAGATCTTATACATCCGTAAGCTCGCCGGCAACTGGGATGCCAACAAAGGTGTAAAGTAAAAGTGAAGGATACTGCGACGGTTAGTCGCAGTATCCTTCAATAAGTTACAACCATAAACAAATTTTTGTTCACCCTGTTTTTCCCTCTCGCAGCACCACTTCCCGCTTAATTAGCCGCCGGTTTCGTTTGCCGACAGATTTATGCCGTTTACCGCGTTTTTTGCTCCGTTTGCAGTAATGCTATCGACAGAATAAGGTACTGAAATTACCTTTGAAGTCTAAAATTACAATTGTGAGAAAATTTGTCGCTTTCCTTATCTTTTCTTTCCTCTTTGCTAACCTCTCGCAGGCGCAACAACCCGGTGGACAAGGGGCCCCCGGTGCAAAACCCGGCGCACCCGGCGGCAGACCCGCCGGTCCTCCTCCCGCTATCGGCCGCGCCTTTGGCAAAGTCACCGACTCCACCGGCCAGCCCATCGCTGCAACAGCCGTGGTGTTGAAGTCGACCGTCGATCCCACGACAAAAAAGAAGAAGCTCGTGCTCATAAAAGGGATGGATACAAAAGCCAATGGCGAATTCAACTTCGAAGATCTGCCGATCGTCCAACCGATGGTTATAAGACTATCCGCCACCGGATATAAATCGCAGGACGTGAATTTTACCATCGTCCCCGCAGCGGCGCAAACCACCCCGGGACAGGGCAACAGCAACCCCTTCGGTGCAATGCCCTCCTTCGAAAAGGATCTGGGCTCTGTAAAGCTCGCCACCGATGTCGCACAGCTCGCCACCGCGACGGTCACGGCCAAGACGCCGCCGATGAAGCTCGAGCTCGATAAAAAAGTCTTCAACGTCTCGCAGAACATCGTCAGCGCCGGCGGTACCGGCGTGGACGTCATGCGTAACGTTCCCTCCGTCAACGTCGACATCGACGGCAACCTGACCCTCCGCGGCGCAACACCAACCATCTTCATCGACGGCCGGCCTACCACGCTGACCCTCGACGAGATCCCGGCCGACGCCATCGAAAGCGTCGAGGTCATGACCAACCCCTCCGCAAAATATGACGCCTCCGGTGGCGGTGCGGGGATTGTCAACATCATCCTTAAAAAGAACAGGAAACAAGGCTACAACGGTAGTATCTCCGGCGGCATAGACTCCCACGGACAACCAAATGCCCTCCTCGGTTTCAGCCTTCGCCAGAACAAGGTCAACTTCACGCTCAACGGCATGTACAACGGGATGAATCCAAAAACCGTCGGCAGCACCGACCGAACCTCCTACTTATACGACTCGGCAAAGAGGGCCTTTGACACGACCCGTCTTCGCCAGCAGGACTTGCAGCGCACCAACGGGCATTTTGTATTCGGTCAGATCGGCATGGACTGGTTCATTTCGAACAAAACGACGCTCTCGGGATCCTATCTCCGTGTCGATGGAGCCTTTAAACCGACCGATGTCTCACAGATCCGGAACGATCTCGTCAGATACACCGGAGACTCGACCTTCTATTCGCTCAAGACAGCCAACAACAACCGGGAATTCCATGTCAACGGTGCACAATTGGGCATGAAACACACCTTCGACAAAAAGGGTGAGGAGTGGACGGCAGACGCCTCCTTCTTCGATGTCAATTCCTCGCTGACGTCCAACTATGTTACGAATTACTTTCAGGGCCAACCCGGATCTGCTATCGATTATACAGCCTACCAGGTACAAACCGGCACGGCGGCACCCCGCTTCTTGACGATCCAGACGGACTACGTAAACCCGCTCGGCGAAAAGACAAAGCTGGAAGCCGGCCTTCGCACCAGCATTCAGCAGCTGTCCAACGACAACAACACGTACCTCTCTGACGAAAAGGGGACCAAGCAATCCGGTGCCTATAACATCAGCGACTATAAAAGCACCAGCGACGTGTACGCCGCGTATGTCAATTTCACCAGCGCCATCGGCAACTTCGGCTATGCCCTCGGTCTGCGTGGCGAAAGTTCCAAATATAACGGCGATCTGCTCAACACGGGTCAGCATTTCCATAACTCTTATCCCACTGCACTCTTCCCTTCGATCTTCCTAAGCGAGAAATTGAAGCACAACCAGGAACTGCAGCTCAGTGCAACGCGTAAGATCAACCGCCCAGGATTCTTCCAGCTAATACCTTTTACGGATTACTCGGATACGCTTAACATCACCCGCGGTAACCCCAACCTGGTGCCGGAATTCACGTACAACACCGAGCTCACGTACATGAAGACTTTCCCGCATAACAATACCGTGCTGATCTCCGCTTATTATAAGTACACGACAAACCTTATCACCCGTTACCAGGACAGCGGTGTCAACCCCGTCGGCAAGGGCGTTCTCATCAATACTTACCAGAATGCCAACAACGCGTATACGGTGGGCGGTGAGATCACGTCCACGGATAATATTACCAAATGGTGGGACATCACCCTCAACGTCAACGTGTACAATTCGCATATCAACACGGCTAACCTGAATCAGACTTCACAGCCCGCCCTGTGGACCTGGTTTGGAAAATTCAACAGCAATTTCAAGATCCCGGGTAATTTCACCGTACAGCTCACGGCCATTTATCAGGCGAAGACCAACATTCCGGTGAACCTCAACAACAACCAGTTCGGTCCTCCCGGCCAGGTCCAGCAGAGCTCTGCGCAGGGATACATAAAACCCTACGGTGGAGTCGACATCGCGGTCAAATACAGCTTCCTGAAACAGAACGCCGCCTCGATCACCGCCAGCATGACCGATATCTTCCGCAATCGCTGGTCCGATCAATACAGCAGCAGCCCCTTCTTCTCGCAGGAATACGATCGCCTCAAAGACCCCCAATTGTTCCGGCTCGTCTTTGCCTATCGTTTCGGGAAGATGGACCTCAATATCTTCAAACGTAAGAGTATGAACGGCCAGGGCATGGGTGACGCCGGCTCCAGCATGCAGCAATAATAATAAAAAAGATAGTAGTAAAAAGGGCCCGCGCAAGCGGGCCTTTATCATTTACCTTTGCCGTATGAATACCGTAAAATTAGGTTGGCTCGGCCTGGGCACCATGGGCACGCCGATGTCCCAACGCCACATCGATGCCGGTTATCCGGTCACTGTTTACAATCGCAATAAGGAAAAGGAGACGGCTCTCAAAGCCGCCGGCGCAACCATCGCCGCTACTCCCGCAGAGTTGATCCGGCAAACCGATATCGTCTTCCTCAT
>Ga0310811_10004035_pt1 | contig 18491 bp, 15 predicted proteins | sample YCmetagenome_FD_207642 | JGI IMG/M metagenome (GOLD analysis project Ga0310811, IMG submission 207642) | Soil microbial communities from experimental microcosm in Duke University, North Carolina, United States - YC | ecosystem: Engineered > Artificial ecosystem > Soil microcosm > Unclassified ...
CACGACTGGGGCATCGGGGCGGAGGTCGACCTCGCCGCCTCCGACGAGGAGGGCACGGCCGTCCTGCACGTCACGGGCCTCACCCGCATGTGAGCCCGCCCGTGCGTACGGCCGCGCGTACCGCCTGAGCGGGCCTCAGCCGAAGTACTTCCTGGCCCCGTCGTGGAGCGGGACCGGATCGGTCTTCCGCGCGTCGTCCCGGGTGATGTCCCGGGCGGCGGCGTGCACCTTCTCCAGGTCCGCCTTGTGGTCGAACAGCAGACGGGCGAGGCTCTCCGCCAGGGCCGGGTCCATCTTCTCGTTCACCACGAGGAGGTTCGGGACGACGATCGTCGGGACGTCGGACGGCGTGCCGTACGCCGCCTTGGGGATCGTCCCGGCGGCGTAGACCTGGCCGTGGGCGCGCCGCATGGCGGGGAGCGAACCGTCCAGCGGCACGAAGCCCACGTCGTCCCCCATGCCGGTGACCAGGTCGGTGATGCCGGAGGTCGGCAGGCCTCCCGACCACACCAGCGCGTCAAGCGTGCCGTCCTTGAGCCCCTGGACGGTCTCGGGCAGCGACAGGGCCTGGCGGGCGACGTCCTTGTCGGGGTCGAGCCCGGCGGCGGCGAGCAGGCGCAGCGCGATCACCTCGGTGCCGGAGTTCGGCGAGCCGGTCGAGACCCGCTTGCCCTTGAGATCGGCGACCGACTTCACGCCGGCGTCCGTCCTGGCGAGCACATGCGTGTAGTTGTCGTAGAGGCGGGCGATCGCGCGGATCGGCTGGGGGCCGGTGAAGGCGCCCTTCCCGCCGATCGCGTCGGCGGCCGTGTCCGCGAGCGTGAAGGCGATGTCGGACTGTCCCTTGACGACGCGCTGGATGTTCTCCACCGAGGCGCCGGTCGCCTCGGCCGTCGCCTGGTAGCCGGGGATGTGCCTGCCGATCTGCTCGGCCAGCCCGCCGCCCAGCACGTAGTAGACGCCGGTCGTGTTGCCGGTGGCGATCGACAGCCGGGTGCCGCCGCCCTGCGAGGCGGACCGGTCGCCGCCGCAGCCGGCCAGCAGCGCTCCCGCCGCGACCAGCGCGACGAGGGACCTGATGCCTTTCGTGGATCTCACGGGGACGCCTCCCTGTTTCTCAGGACGTTTCTCAGGACCAGGTGGACGACGAGCGCCAGGACCGCGGCGCCGAGCCCGGCGAGCACGGGCATGGGGGACAACACGAGAAGCAGCACGGCGGCCACCGCGCACAGCACCCGCTCGACGGGGCCGGCCGGGCCCAGCATCCAGCCGCCGGTGGCGACCGCCAGAGCCGTCACGGCGAGTCCGGACACGGCTGTCGCGAGGAGGACCTCCGCGACCGGCGCCTGGGCGAGCAGCGCGGAACCCGAAGGGGCCAGCACGAACGCGAACGGCACGAGGAACGCCGGAAGGGTGTACTTCCAGGTGGCCAGCATCGTCCGGTAGGCGTTCCCGCCCGTGATGGCGGAGGCGGCGAAGGCCGACAGCGCGGTGGGCGGGCTGACCTCGGAGAGCACGGCGTAATAGAAGATGAACATGTACGCCTCGGCCTGCGTGACCCCCAGGTCGACCAGCGCCGGGCCGATGACGACGGCCGCGATCACGAAGGACGCGGTGACCGGCACGGCCAGCCCGAGCAGCAGGACGGCCAGCGCACACGCGAGGGCGGTGAGGGCGAGCACGCCCCCGGACAGGCCGACGATCACGGAACTGGCCTTCAGCCCGAGTCCGGTGAGCGTGACGACGGCGACGATGGTCCCGGCCGCGGCGCAGGTCGCCGCCACCGGGAGCATGCCCGTCGCGCCCGCGGCGAGCGCACGCGCCGCACGCCGGGGCGTCAGCCGCCGCTCCCTGTCCAGGAAGGACAACAGGAAGGCGAGCACGGTGGCGTAGACGACCGCGCGGAACGGCGACTGGCCGAGGGCCATCAGGCCGACGATGACGAACAGCGAGCTGAAGTGGTACCCGAACCGCTTGACCAGGTCGAGGGCCCGGGGTCCTTCCACGCCCGCGGCCTTCGTGCCGTACCTGCGGGAGTCCATCTCGATCGCGAGGAAGATGCCGAGGTAGTACAGGACCGTGGGGATCGTGGCGTAGACGAGCACGGTCAGATAGCTGACCCGCAGGTACTCGGCGATGATGAACGCCGCCGCGCCGAGCGTGGGCGGCGACAGGATCGCGCCGATGCCCGCGGCGGCGAGCACTCCCCCGGCCTGCTCACGCGGGTATCCCGCCCGCCTGAGTATCGGCCAGGCGACGCTGCCCACGCTGACGGTCGTCGCCACCCCCGACCCGCTCACCGTGCCGAGCAGGAAGCCCGCGAGCGTGACGGTGCGCCCGGGGGCCGAGCGCGAGCGGCGGAAGGCCGCGAAGGAGACGTCGACGAAGAACTTCCCCGCGCCGGAGTGGTCCAGCACGGCCCCGTAGATCGTGAACAGGATGATGTAGGTGGCGGCCACGTCGAGCGGCACGCCGTACACGCCCTCCGTGCCCATCACGAACGAGGCGACGATCCGCTCCAGGTCGTAGCCCCGGTGCCCGATGACCCAGTCCATCGGCAGGTAGCCGCCGTAGTAGGCGTACGCGACGAACCCGGCGCACACCGCGGGCAGGATCCAGCCCACGGTCCGCCGGCAGGCCTCCAGGACCAGCAGCGTCAGCACGGTCCCCGCGATCACGTCGCCGGCGGTGGGCGCGAAGGCCCGGCGGATGAAGTCGTCGAAGACGACGAGCGGGTATGCGCACACCGCCAGGGACAGCGCGGCCAGGGCCCAGTCGAGGGCCGAGGGAGTGTCGCTCCCGCTCCGCCTGGGCTTGTAGCAGACGAAGGTCAGCGGCAGGACCACCGCGAGGAAGACCATCCGGTACGGCAGGACGGGCCCCGGCCGGAAGGTCCAGTACAGCGCGTAGAGCGACAGCCCCAGCGCGACGATCGTCACCGCGGCGGCCACGCGCCCCGGCAGGCGCCTGCCCGGCCGCTCGGCGTCGAGGTCGGCGATCAGGCCCTCCGGCGAGGCCTGCGTCCCCTGCTCCGTCCCCGTCAAGCGTCTCGTCCCTCGCGTGAGGCATGCCGACGAACCTTGACCGAACGCTACGCCGAAGGCTGACTCCCGCGAGTCATGATCTGATCACAGTCTCATTACGTGACCGTTCAGCCACCGGACGTAGGGTCCTCCGCGCCGGCGTCCGGGACGGCCATCTCCTCGGGATCGTCCAGCCAGCCGTGGGGCAGCAGGACCTTCGACCTCTCCCCGCTCTTGCCGCGCGGGCCGTCGATCCCGTCCGGCCAGGGCTGATGCGGGTCCAGCTCCGCGACGCGGGCGGCGAACTCGGCCAAAGTGGCGACGGATGTGAAGGCGCGGCGGCTCTCGGCGCCGACCGTGAAGCCCTTCAGGTACCACCCCACGTGCTTGCGGAAGTCGGCGAGGCCGTGCGACTCGCTCCCGATCACCTCGCACAACAACTCGGCGTGGCGCAGCATCATGGCGCCCACCTCCCCCAGGACGGGCCGCGCGCGCTCCGCGGAGCCCTCGAACGCCCGGTCGAGGTCCCGGAACAGCCAGGGACGGCCCAGGCAGCCGCGGCCGACGACGACGCCGTCGCAGCCGGTCTCCGCGACCATGCGCAGCGCGTCGTCGGCGTTCCAGATGTCGCCGTTGCCGAGGACGGGGATCTCCGGCACGGCCTCCTTGAGCCGCCTGATCGCGTCCCAGTCGGCCGTTCCGCCGTAGTGCTGCTTCGCCGTGCGGGCGTGGAGGGCCACGGCGGCCACGCCCTCCTCAACGGCGATCCTGCCCGCCTCCAGGTAGGTCAGGTGGTCGTCGTCGATGCCCTTGCGCATCTTCATCGTGACCGGCAGGGACCCGGCGTTCCCGACCGCCTCCGCGAGGATCGCCCGCAGCAGGTTCCGCTTGTACGGCAGGGCGGCACCGCCGCCGCGCCGGGTGACCTTGGGCACCGGGCACCCGAAGTTCAGGTCGATGTGGTCGGCCAGGTCCTCCTCCGCGATCATCCGCGCGGCCCTGCCGATGACGACCGGGTCGACCCCGTAGAGCTGGATGCTGCGGGGCGTCTCGCCGTCGCCGAAGGCGATCATCTGGAAGGTCAGCGGATTCCGCTCGACCAGCGCGCGCGAGGTGATCATCTCGGAGACGAAGACGCCACCGCCCTGCTCCCGGCAAAGGGTCCGGAAACCCCTGTTGGTGATGCCCGCCATGGGAGCGAGCACCACCGGTGGCCACACGTCGATCGTTCCGATTTTCACCTCTTCATTTTCGCCCGAGCGGGGGTGTGAGCCGTACAAGATCGTGGACGTGGGGCTTACACCCCGGTTACGCTGGCCTTACCACGGTCGGGGGAGGTCGCCCATGCTGCTACGGCTGAGAATCGGCCTGCCGGACCGCCCGGGATCGCTCGGCCAGGTCACCCGGGCGCTGGGGACGGTCGGCGCCGACATCACCCAGGTCGTCGTGCTCGACAGGGGCGACGGCCGCGCGCTGGACGACTTCACCGTCTACTGGCCCGACGCGGTGCCGCGCGAACATCTCGTCCGGGCGCTGGAGAGCGTCGAGGGCGTGCGGATCGACGGGGTCTGGACGACGAGGGAGGCCCCCGGGACCTATCCGGAGCTGGAGATCCTCAAGTTCCTCACGACGGCCGGGGACCGCGCGCTCGCCACCCTGATCGACTCGATGCCGGTGCTCTTCAGCGCCGACTGGGCCGCGGCCGCCACCGAGCGGAGCCCGCGCTCGATCGTCTACTCGAGCTGGCGGGCGCCGTCGGACATCGCCTTTCCCGGCGAGATCCCGGCGCGCCCAGCCGCGGGAACCCTTCCGGAGGGGATCCACGTCATCACGGCCCCGCTGCCTCCGCTGGCGCTGTCCCTCGTTCTGGCGAGGGCCGAGGGGCCGGCGTTCCACCGCACCGAGGTGCACCGGCTCGCCCGGATCCTGGAGATCTTCCTGATGCTCCCCGCGATCGAGCGCGGAGCCGAACGGGCGTTGCGGAGAACGTCGGCCGAGCGACTATGAGTACGCACCGGCGGCGAAAACCCGATACAGTTACCTCGTCGCCGCAAGGCGTCACGCGGAAGTGGCTCAGTGGTAGAGCATCACCTTGCCAAGGTGAGGGTCGCGGGTTCGAATCCCGTCTTCCGCTCCGAGAGGTCTTAAATTGCGGGGGCCTCGCTCGGTGGAGTGGCCGAGAGGCGAGGCAGCGGCCTGCAAAGCCGCGTACACGGGTTCAAATCCCGTCTCCACCTCTGATGTACGAAAGTCTGATGTACGAAGGGCGATTAGCTCAGCGGGAGAGCGCTTCCCTGACACGGAAGAGGTCACTGGTTCAATCCCAGTATCGCCCACCAGCATCATCATCATCGGCGCTCCTGACAGGCTTCTGACAGGAGCGCCGCCGCCTGACGGCCGATGACGGACAAGTGGCGATAGAGTGATCCTCATACCGCCGGGCTCGATGTGCCGCGCGGTGGTCCCATCCCAGCAGGAGGTCCTCATGGCTGCCACCGAACCGGAATCCGGAGCCGAGCCCGAAGCTTCTGAGGACGATATGAAGCGGAAGTTCCGGGAGGCCCTGGAGCGTAAGCGGCGTTCGCAGGACGAGGCGAACGCGGGCGGCCAGGGCAAGGGCTCCGCGAAGATCCACGGGGCGCAGGGCCCTGCCGCGAGCCGGCGGTCCTTCCGCCGCAAGAGCGGCGGCTGATCTCCCTCCCGCGCTCGCCCGCCCCTTCTCCGATGCCACCTCTGGCGGGGTCCTTCTCAACGGCCCCGCCTGAGCGCACACTGGAAGGGACATGATGGGCGATTCTGGTGGGAGTAGCTCATGCACGGTCAGATGCCCCAAGCAATGCCGTTGCTGTCCCGCGGCAAGCACCGCAACCCCAGCAAGGGCGCGTGCTTCATGGAGCTCGCGTCGTACCTCGCGGGCGAACGGTGGAGTGACCATCCGTCGTGCACCCACCCGCTGCTGGCGGGACTCGCGCGACTGGTCAACGACCACACCTCGGACGCGGCCCGGCCACACCTCGCCGAGCTCATCCCGGCGGTGATCGGGCTGACCGGCGACGATCTGCGGATAGACGCACAGATCGCCCTCCGGTCCGCGACCACCGCGCTGCCGGTCGTCGCACACGAACGGCAGCTGGCCATGGCGGTCTCGATCCTGTCGGCCGAGCACGTGCTCGCCGAGCTGGACGGCCGGCCCAGCGGCAGCATCCGCGACAGCAGCCGCGAGGCTCTGGAGCAGGTTCCCGACGCCATGCGGTGGGCCCTCGCCTTCAGGCGCGGGGTTCGCATCTCGGCCAAGGGCTTCCGCCGCTACGCCGCGCCGAACACCGTTCAGCTGGCCGTGAGAGGGATCGCCCAGGCCTGCGTCCTGGACCCGAACCCGCTGCTGCGGAACCTGCTGGCCAAGGCGATCGAGGACTGCACGGCCCTGACCGGCGTTCCCGCGCAGGCCGAGGCGGCGTTCGAGCCGGGCCGCTGGGAAGAGGCCTGCCGCCTCACCACCCGCTGAGCGGCGTCAGCCGGCACACCGGCGACGCGCGGACGGGGCGCGCTCAGTCGTCGATCCACACGTACCCGGCGAACCGGCCCGTCCGCTGTTCCCGCCTGTAGGAGTAGAGGTCGGGCGTCTCGATCGTGCAACGGCCGTCATGGCGGATGTCCGCCACTCCGGCCCGTTCGAGCTGCGCGGCGATCCCGGCTCTGATGTCCAGTGCGGGCGTGCCCCAACTGGTCGTCGACCACGTCTCCGGGACCCGGCCCGCGACCCGCTCTCTCAGATCCGCCGGCACCTCGTAGCACCGGCCGCAGGCGCAGGGCCCGATGGCGGCCGCCATCCGGGCGGGGTCGCCGCCCCGCGCGGCCATGGCCTCGACCAGGGCGGTGACGACCCCGGCCTCGGTTCCCGGCCGGCCCGAGTGCGCGGCGCCGACCAGGCCCGCGACGGGATCGGCCACGAGCACCGGCGCGCAGTCGGCCACGAGGACGGCCAGTCCCAGCCCCGGGCGGTCGGTCAGGACGGCGTCGAGCGCGGGCGGCTCCGCGCCGAAGGGCTCGGTCACGTAGGCCACGTCGGCGCTGTGCACCTGGCGCATGAACACGACCTGGCCGACGCCGAGCTCGGCCGCCGTCTTGGCTCGGTTCTCCGCCACGGCCGCCGGGTCGTCGCCCACGGCCCCGCCGAGGTTGCGCGAGCCGTACGGCTCCGCGCTCACGCCGCCGTGCCGGTCGGTGAAGGCCATGCGGACCCGCTCGATCGCAATCACCGGACCAGCGTACTCAGCGCCGGACGGCCCGGCCGCCCCCGCCGTGACGACCCGGTCCGTACGGCAGGGCATGATTTGTCGGGCGTGGCCTGACGAGCAGGGCGTGGTGGAGCGGCGAGGAGGACCGGTGCGCGCGGTGGTGTACGAGGGGTTCGGCGCGGACCCCGAGGTGCGGGAGGTGGCCGAGCCCGTCGCGTCCGCGGAGGGCGCGGTCATCAGGGTCGAGGCGACGGGGTTGTGCCGAAGCGACTGGCACGGCTGGATGGGCCACGACGACGACATCACGGCGTTCCCCCATGTGCCGGGACACGAGCTGTCCGGAGTGGTGGAGTCGGTCGGCGCGGCCGTGACCGGCTGGCGGCCGGGCGACCGGGTGCTGGTGCCGTTCATCTGCGCGTGCGGCCGATGCCCGCAGTGCGCCGCGGGCGACCAGCAGGTGTGCGAACGCCAGACCCAGCCGGGGTTCACCCATTGGGGTTCGTTCGCCGAGCGGGTCGCGATCGGCCACGCCGACGTCAATCTCGTCCGGCTGCCCGACGGCATGGCGTTCGCCACGGCCGCGAGCCTCGGCTGCAGGTTCGCCACGGCGTTCCGCGCGGTGGCGGCCCAGGGCAGGACGCGGCCCGGGGAGTGGGTGGCCGTCCACGGCTGCGGCGGCGTCGGGCTGTCGGCGGTGATGATCTCGGCGGCGATGGGAGCCCGGGTCGTGGCCGTCGACGTCTCCCCCGGCGCGCTGGAACTCGCCGCGAGGTTCGGCGCCGCCGAATGCGTGCGGGCCGAGCCGCAGGCGGATCCGGCGGCGGGCGCCGGCGCCCGCGTGCGCGAGCTCACGGGCGGCGGCGCGCACGTCTCCCTCGACGCGCTGGGCAGTCCGGTGACCTCCGCGGCGTCGATCGAGAGCCTGCGCCGGCGCGGCCGCCACGTCCAGGTGGGCCTGCTTCCTGGTGGGGCGGCGCTGCCGATGGGCCGGGTGATCGCCCACGAGCTGGAGATCCTGGGCAGCCACGGCATGGCCGCCCACGCCTACCCCCCGATGCTGGAGATGATCACAGCGGGGACGCTGCGCCCGGACCTCCTGGTGACCCGGACGATCGGGCTCGGCGAGGTGCCCTCGGCGCTGAAGGCGCTGTCCGGCGCCGGGGGCGTCGCCGGGATCACGATGATCGATCCCCGGCTGCCGTGACGCTCGTGTAGAGATCGAGCGTGCGCTCGGCTATCCGCCGCCACGAGAAGTGGTCGACGGCCCGCCGACGGCCGGCCTCGCCCATCGTCGCGGCGAGTCCGGGGTCGCGGAGAAGCTCGTTGACCCGCTCGGCGATCGCCGCGGCGAAGGCGCCCGGGTCGTGCGGCTCTCCGTCGGCGCCCTGGTCGATCGGCACGAGCAGACCGGTCGAGCCGTCGGCGACCACCTCGGGGATGCCACCTGTGGCCGTCGCCACGACGGCGGTCTCGCAGGCCATGGCCTCCAGGTTGACGATGCCCATCGGCTCGTAGACCGAGGGGCACACGAAGACCGTCGCGTGGGTGAGGATCTGGATCACCTCCGGCCTGGGCAGCATCTCGCGGATCCAGATGACGCCGTCGCGAGCCGCGGAGAGCCCCCGGACCAGGCCGCTCACCTCTTCGGCGATCTCCGGGGTGTCCGGCGCCCCCGCGCAGAGGACCAGTTGCGCGGCGGGATCGAACGCCCGGGCCGCGTGCAGGAGGTGCACCAGGCCCTTCTGGCGGGTGATGCGCCCGACGAAGACGACGTAGGGCCTGCCCGGGTCGATGCCGTGCCGCGCGAGCGCCTCCGCGCCGGGGGCGGGGGCGTACTCGTCCGTGTCGATGCCGTTGTGGATCACGGTCACCCGGTCGGGCGCGATCTCGGGATAGGCCGACAGCACGTCGCGCCGCATGCCCTCGGACACCGCGATGATCGCGTCCGCACTCGCGAGGGCGGTGCGCTCCGCCCACGACGACAGCGTGTAGCCGCCCCCGAGTTGCTCGGCCTTCCACGGCCGCAAAGGCTCCAGGCTGTGGGTGGTGACCACGTGCGGCGTGCCGTACAACATCTTGGCGACATGCCCGGCAAAGTTGGCGTACCAGGTATGGCTGTGCACGAGGGTGGCGCCCTCGCAGCCGGCGGCCATCTCCAGGTCGACGCCGAGCACCTGCAGGGCGGCGTTCGCGGTCTCCAGGCCGCCGGGCACGCGGTAGGCGCTGACGCCGGGCTCCTCGCGGGGCGCGCCGAAGCACCGCACCCGCACGTCGGTCAGCCCCCGCAACTCCCGCGCCAGATACTCGACATGGACTCCGGCGCCGCCGTACACATCGGGGGGATACTCGCGGCTGAGCAGATCGACACGCATAGCAGGAGCTTAGGTCGTGTCCGGTGGATCACGCTTGCCCGCGTCCTGTCGTATGACACGGGTGTTTGTCGGAGCTTTGGGGGGTTAAGGTCCTCCCTATGAAGGTCCTGGCGATCGTGCTCGCAGGTGGTGAAGGAAAGCGGCTGATGCCCCTGACCGCGGACCGGGCCAAGCCCGCCGTACCGTTCGGGGGGATCTACCGGCTGATCGACTTCGTGTTGTCGAACCTGGCCAACGCCCACTACCTGCAGATCGTGGTGCTCACGCAGTACAAGAACCACAGCCTGGACCGGCACATCTCCCGCACCTGGCGGCTGTCGTCGATGCTGGGCAACTACGTCACGCCCGTCCCCGCCCAGCAGCGGCTCGGCCCGCACTGGTTCTCCGGATCGGCCGACGCGCTGTTCCAGAACCTGAACCTCATCTACGACGAACTCCCGGACCACGTGATCGTGTTCGGCGCCGACCACATCTACCGGATGGACCCGCGGCAGATGGTCGACCAGCACATCGACTCGGGGGCCGACGTCACGGTCGCGGCGATCCGGCAGCCTCTCGACCTGGCCGATCAGTTCGGCGTCATCGAGACCGACCCGGCGGGACGCCGCATCGTGGCCTTCAGGGAGAAGCCGAAGGACGCGGTGGGCCTGGCCGACGCGCCCGACCAGATCTTCGCCTCCATGGGCAACTACGTCTTCAAGACCCAGGCCCTGATCGAGGCGCTGCGCGAGGACGCGCTCGACCCGAGCAGCCGGCACGACCTGGGCGGCAACATCATCCCGATGTTCGTCAAGAGCGGCGGGGCCGAGGTGTACGACTTCGCCCACAACGTCGTCCCCGGCTCCACCGACCGGGACCGGGGCTACTGGCGCGACGTGGGGACCCTGGACGCCTACTACGAGGCCAACATGGACCTCATCTCGGTGCACCCGGTGTTCAACCTCTACAACGACAGGTGGCCCATCTACACGGGCCACGAGCCGTTGCCGCCCGCCAAGTTCGTCCACAACGAGGGCGACAGGATCGGCCACGCGCTGGAGTCCCTCGTGTCACCGGGTGTGATCGTCTCCGGCGGTACGGCCCTGCGCTCGATCCTGTCACCGGGTGTGGTCCTGCACTCGCACTCGCACGTCGAGGACTCGGTGCTGATGGGGTGTGTGAAGGTCGGCAGGGGCGCGGTGGTCCGGCGGGCGATCATCGACAAGAACGTGGTCATCCCGGACGGCGCCAGGATCGGCTTCGATCTCGACTACGACCGCAAACGCTTCGCCGTCACCCGGAGCGGCGTCGTGGTGATCGGGAAGAACGAGATCATCGAGCGCTGACCGCCGGGCACGGGCCCGGTCAGCGGCCGTTGATCCGCCACGTCGGCTCGACGACCGTCCACTGCGCCTCCCACGCACGCCGGGCACGGCGCTGGTTCACCGAGCGGGTCACGACGACGACCATCGCCAGGAACGCCGCGGTGGTCAGCGGGACGCCGGTCCCCACCGTCAGGGCGGCGACGATCGTGGTCTCCCTGTCCTGAGGCCGTTGTGCGATGGCACCGGTGCCGTCCGTCCAGATCTGCACGACGTCGCCCGCGGACTTGGTGGGGCTGACGTCGATCACGCCCGTCCTCGGGGTGCCGTCGGGCGCCTTCCAGGTGGCCTGCGCATGGCCGACGGCCGCTCCCGCGGCGGACAGCCGTGGTGCGAGCACGTTCTCGGTGAGAGTGGCGCTCACCAGGTGCCGGACGCGCGACTGCTCGGCCTCGGCCCTCAGGCCGACGCCGTACTCCCGGACGCCGAGGATCACGCCCGCCACAATGGCGATCATGGCGCCCAGCACGGCGACAAGCCGGACCACCGCCTCGACCCGGTCACACCGGCGCCGGAGCGGATTCCTGTCTAGTCCGAGCCATCTGGCGAACCTGGCGAATGGATTCTGTGACATCACACACCTCACAGGGTCATTACCACTGCGAGTCCCGTTTATGCCTATTTTGCCGCCCAAGAGAATCGAGGGGAACTCCCCTCCCCGAATACGTCGGGACCACCGGCCTTTCCGCCGCCGCGGCGGGCTCTCCACGGCCGGGCGATCGCGATTCCGGCGAGCACGATGAGCCCGGCCGGCGGGCGTCATGCGCCCTGTGTTATCCCCTTTATCCCTGAGTGACGGAATTTACGGAATATGCGCAACGATACGGAATGCGAAGGCCGTACAGAAAGGCCCCCGCCATCGGGATCGAACGGCCTGCGACGGGTCCGGGCGCGCCGGTAACGTGCGCCTTTCGATTGGCCGATCGTCCTGGCAACAGTCCCTACCGAAAGCCATCGCCGGGTGTCACAATGCCAACGAAACGGGGATGATCAGGACGGGGAGTGCCGGATATGTTCGGGATCGTTCGACCATGTGTAGATCATTCCTGCGCCTCCGTGCTCACGGCCTGGCGGGCCCATCTGTGCGGGCTGTGCCTCACACTGCGTGACCACCACGGCCAGTTCGCCCGGATGGCGACCAACTACGACGGGCTCATCCTGTCCGTCCTGGCCGAGGCGCAGGACTCCCGGCCGGCGGCACAGCGCACCGCCGGCCCCTGTCCCCTGCGCGGCTTCCGGACCACCGGCGTGGTCTCCTCAGGGGAGCGGGGCGCCCGGCTGGCCGCCGTCGTGTCGCTCGCCCTGGCCGCCGGGAAGATCCGCGACCACGCGGCCGACGGGGACGGGATGGCGGGACGCCGCGTCTCCGGGGCCCCGTTGCGCCATGTCGCGGCCTCCTGGTCCGTCGCGGCCGCGCGGGACGCCGAGTCGCTCGGGTTCGACATGACCGTGCTGACCGAGGCCGTCGACCGGCAGGTGGCGCTGGAGGCCGCGGCGGCGCCGTCCCTGCTCCAGGTCACCGAACCCACGGAGACGGCCGTGGCGGCCGCGTTCGCCCACACCGCCGCGCTGGCGGGCGAGCCCCGCAACGCCGAGAGCCTCCGCGAGGCCGGGCGCCTGTTCGGCCGGATCGCGCACATCATCGACGCCGTCGAGGACCTCGACGAGGACCTGACCCGCGGGAGCTACAACCCCCTCGTGGCGACCGGCACGTCGGTCGCCGAGGCCGGGCGGCTGTGCGAGGACGCGCTGACCGGGCTCGGCCTGGCCGTACAGGATCTGGAACTGCGCGAGCGGCACCTCGTCGAGGCCCTGCTCGTCGGCGAGACCAGGCATGCCGTACGGCGCGCGTTCGCCGAGCGCGTCCATCCGACGGATCCGAGGAGGAAGATCGCCGCGGGGATCGTCACGTTCCTGACCTGCGGTCTCTACCGGCCGCCGTGGAGCAGGTACCGCCAGGGTGGCGAGAAGGGCCGCTGCTACCTCAGCAACTTCGGCTGCGGGGATTGCTTCTACGGGTGCGACGGCACTTGCGGCTGCTCGTGAACGGATCGGCATGGATCTCCGGACTCCTCCGCCGGGTGGGCCGGGACGGCACGGACGAGGGGAGATCGCGCCCTTTCCGCCACCTCACCGCGACCGAGCGGAGGATCTGGGAGGCCTATCCCACGGGGACCCCCGTCGACCTCCGGGACGGGAAGAACGACGATCCCGCCGCGGGGCCCACCTGGGGCCGCGGGCGTGAGGTGCGCGCGGAGGTGCTCGCCGCCCTGCTGCTCGGCATGGGCGAGGAAGAACCCGGGCAGGTGCCCGGCATCCGCCTCGCGGGCGCGCACATCGTCGGCGACCTCAACCTCTCCGACGCCGTCGTCACCTCCCGGCTGCACCTGCTGGGCTGCTACATCCCGGGGATCATCTCGATCAACGACGCACGGACCCGGGGCCTGCGTCTGCGCAGGTGCCACATCGGCCGGTTGCGGGCCGGGCGCGCCACGGTCGACGGCCTGCTCGACCTCGACGGATCCACGATCGACAAGGGCATCCGCCTCGACAACGCCCACATCACCGGCCAGTTCCGCCTGTCCGACGCCGTGGTCGGAGCTCCTTCCGGCCCGTCGAGGGGTGGCGGAAACGACGACCTCCCCGGCTGGAGCCAGCCGTACAACCAGGGCAGGGCTCCGGAGCCGGTCACGCAGGTGGCGGTGGCGGTCTGGGCGGGCGGCCTCACCGTGGAGGGCGGCGCGTTCCTGCGCGGCCTGCGGACCACCGGCGGGCTGCGGTTCATCGGGGCGCACTTCAACAGCGGCCTCTACCTGGAGGGCGCGACCCTTGGGGGCACCGACGGCCATGCCGTGTACGCCGACCACATGCAGGCCACCGCGGCCGAATTCGGCTCGGGTTTCACCGCGACCGGGACGGTACGGCTGCGCGGCGCCCGGATCTCGGGGGTGCTGTCCTTCGACCGGGCCGTGCTCAAGGCGCCCGGCCGGGTGCTGCACCTGAGCCACATGCAGGTCGACGAGCTGATCCTCCTCCCCGCCTCGATCCAGGGGGACATCAACCTGGCCTACTCGCGCGTCGGCGTCCTGTTCGACCGCCCGGACAGCTATCCCGGGCACGTGCACCTCAACGGGACGACGTACGAGTCGCTGCGCGGGCCCGCCGTCCTCACCGACCGGCTGTCGTGGGTGCGCCGGGACCCCGACGGGTACCGCCCGCATCCGTACGAACAGCTCTCGGCCTACTACCGCAGGATCGGGCACGAGTCCGAGGCGCGGCGGGTCCTGCTGGCCAAGCAGCGGGCGCGGCGGCGGACGCTCAAGTTCCCCGGCCGCCTGTGGGGGCGGCTGCTGGACATCGTCGTGGGGTACGGCTACCGCCCCTGGCTGGCCGGGCTCTGGGTCATCCTGCTGCTCGCCGCGGGCACGTCGGTCTTCTCTCACTGGAGACCCCACCAGATCGGGCTCGACGAGTCCCGCAGCTTCAACGCGTTCACCTACACGATCGATCTGCTCGCGCCGGTCAGCGTCTTCGAGCAGCGCGGCGCGTGGGAGCCGGTGGGGTGGACCCAGTGGCTGGCGAACTGCCTCATCGTGGCGGGGTGGATCCTCGCCACGGCGCTCATCGCCGGTGGCACCCGGGTGCTGCGTCCCTCGAACACCTCATGACCGGTCCGGCATCTCGACGCGCAACCTCGGGATCGACTCCGGATACTTCTCGCGGACGAACGTGACCAGGTGCTCGCGGACGTCGCACCGAAGGTCCCAGGCGCTGGCCGAGTCGGCGGCGCTCATCAGCGCGCGGAGCTCGACCAGGCCCCCCGGCGTGACGTCGGTGACCTGGAGGGTCCAGTCCTTCTGGTCCCACAGCGGGTTGTCGCGCAGCACCCGGTAGAGCTCGGCGCGCAGCTCCTCGACCGGCACGGACCAGTCGACGCGGAGGTAGACGCTGCCCAGGATCCGGCTCTCGTGGCGGGTCCAGTTCTCGAACGGGTTGCTGGTGAAGTAGGACACCGGGAGGATCAGCCGCCGCTCGTCCCACAGACGCAGGGACACGTAGGTGAGCGTCAGCTCCTCGATCCTCCCCCACTCGTTCTCGACCACCACGACGTCGTCGAGGCGGATGGCGTCGCTGAAGGCGAGCTGCAGGCCGGCCAGCATGTTGCCGAGGGTGGACTGGGCCGCGATGCCGGCCACGACGCCCGCGATGCCCGCGGAGGCCAGGAGCCCGGCCCCGAGCGCCCGCACCTCGGGGAAGGTGAACAACATCGCGCCGAGCGCGACGATCACGATGACCGCCGCGGAGATCCGCCGGACCAGGGTGATCTGCGTGCGGATCCGCCTCGCCCGCCGGTTGCGGTCGCCCTGGACGTGCAGGAGGCGGTCGAGGACCACGTCCGTCACCGCGTAGGCCGCCTGGATGACCAGCCAGGTCACGCACGTGATCAGCAGGAGCGTGAACGCGTGCTGCAGCAGGCCGTTCGCCCGCGGGCCGATCATGTCCGGCGTGTACACGGCGTTGGCGGTCGCGACGACGGCCGTGGCGAACCCGGGCCAGGTGCAGCGTCTGACGACCGGCCCGGCGAGCGACCAGCGATCCCCCACGAGCCGTGATCTCAGCACGCGCCGGACGAGCTCGACCGCGATGATCGCGACGATGACGGCGGCGGCCAGAGTCCCCCAGTTCCACGCGGCCGACAGGACGGCGCCCCCTCTCGTCGTCATTGTCCGCCCTTTGCCCTTCCACGGTGAGGAGAAAACGCACGCCAAGGGATGAATACTGCCAGAGCGCCCTGACGTGGCCGAACGCCGGATTCCTCTCGGTCAGAGCAGGCCGAGATCGCCGAGGAGTTGCTTGGTACGGCCGGCCTCGGCCTCGAACCACTGACGGAAGTCGTCGCCCGCCAGGAGCATCGGCGTCCACCCGTTGCGCGCGCACGCCTGCTCCCACGCGCTCGACTCCCCGATCGCCTGGCAGAGGGCGAGCAGCGCGTCTCGCTGGGTCTCACCCAGCGTCCGGGAGGCGAGCAGACCCCACCAGTTCGCGTAGACCAGGCGCACGCCCGACTCGATCAGCGTGGGCGCGTCCACGCCCGCGAGACGCTGGGAGGCGGAGACGGCGAGCGGGCGCAGCCGTCCGGCTCTGATGTGGGCGGCCACGTCCCGGTGGCCGCCGAACCCGATCGCCACCCGGCCGTCGACGATCGCCTCGACCGCCTGGGCGCAGTCGGGGAAGGGGGCGTAGTCGAGCAGCCGGGTGTCGGCCCCCAGTCCCTGGGCCGTCAGGCCGTACAGCAGGTGGTCGGGGCCGCCGGTCGCTCCGCCGGCCACCTTGGGTCCCGCGGGGTCGCGCAGAAGTGCGGCGGCGAAGTCGTCGAAGGTCCTGAACCGCGACCCGGGCGAGGTGACCAGGACCTCCCACTGCCCCGCGAGCCTGGCCAGGGGCCAGGTGCCGCCCACGAACGGCGTCGTCCGGTCCATCGCCGCGACGGCGACCAGCGCCGGATCCGCGACCATCAGGTCGCCCTGGCGGCCCGCCGCGACGAACCGGGCGATGGCGAGCGTCCCGCCACCGCCCGGCTGGCTGCTGATGCCGACCTTGCGCGCCCACCGGCGATGCTCGATGAGCGACTTCATCGCGCGGGCGAACGCCGCGTTCTGCCCTGCCGAGGGGCCGGGAACGACGAAGGCGATCTCGCGCTGGATCGGCGGATCAGCCGTTCCGCATCCCGCCGCGAGGGCCACCACCCCCGCCCCCAGCGCGAAGACCGTACGGCGTCGCACGTCGGCATCCTCCCCCCGCAGGAGCCTGCATACCGACAGCGTACGACTTATCACGCCATGTGACTACATTTCGGGCAGAGGTACTCTCACGTCCCCGCCGTGACACACCCCCGGCCCGCTCTGTGCCTCACTCCCTGCCTCACTCCACGGTCACGCTCTTGGCGAGGTTGCGCGGCCTGTCGACGTCACGGCCGAGGGCCACCGCCGCGTGGTAGGCGAAGATCTGGAGCGGGATCGTCAGCAGGATCGGGTCGAGCTCGGTCTCGTTCTTGGGGACCACGATGCAGTCGTCGGCGGCGTCGGCCGTCCGGTGCCCGACCATGAGGATCCGCCCCTCCCGGGCGCGGATCTCGCCGAGCGTCGTGAGGTTCTTGTCGAGCAGTTCGTCGTCGGGGACGATCGCCACGGTCGGCAACTCGGGGCTGATGAGCGCCAGCGGGCCGTGCTTGAGCTCACTCGCGGGGTAGGCCTCGGCGTGGACGTAGGAGATCTCCTTGAGCTTCTGCGCGCCCTCACGGGCGACCGGGTAGCCGCGGACCCGCCCGACGAACATCATCCCCGGCGCGTCGGCGTACTTCATCGCCAGCGTCCTGATGTGCTCCTCCTGGGTGAGGATCTCCTTGATCTGCTCGGGGAGCTTCCTGAGCCCGTCGCAGATCCGCCTGCCGTCGGCCGGGGACAGGTCCCTGACCCGTCCCAGGTGGAGGGCGATCAGCGCGAACGCCACCGCCGTCGAGGTGAACGCCTTGGTCGAGGCGACGGAGACCTCCGGCCCCGCGTGCAGGTAGACGCCGCCGTCGCACTCGCGGGCGATCGCGCTGCCCACGGTGTTGACGATGCCGAGCACCCGGCCGCCCTTGCGCTTGAGCTCCTGGACGGCGGCGAGCGTGTCGTAGGTCTCCCCCGACTGGCTGATCGCGATGTAGAGGGTGTCCGCCTCGACGACCGGGCTGCGGTAGCGGAACTCCGACGCCGGCTCGGCGTCGGCGGGGATCCGGGCCAGCTCCTCGATGAGCTGCGCGCCGATCTGACCGGAGTAGTAGGCGGAACCGCAGCCGATGATCTTCACGCGGCGAAACGACCGGCTCTCCCGCGGGTCCATGTTGAGGCCGCCGAGGTGGGCGATGTGGAAACGGTCGTCGAGCCGGCCGCGCAGCGTGCGGGCCACGGTGTCGGGCTGCTCGGAGATCTCCTTGAGCAGGTAGTGCTCGTAGCCGCCGTTGTCGTAGTGGCCGGCCTCCCAGTCGACCGTGAAGGGCTCCTTGGCGGTCTCCCGCGCGTCGCTCGTGAACGTGTTGAAGCCGTCGGCCTTCAGGACGGCCAGTTCGCCGTCCTCCAGGTGGACGACCTGGCGGGTGTAGCGGATCAGCGCGGCGACGTCGGAGGCCGCGAACATCTCCTTCTCACCGATGCCGAGGACGATCGGGCTGCCGTTGCGGGCGACCACGATCTCGCCCGGGCGGTGGGAGTCGACGACGGCGATGCCGTACGTGCCGACGACGCTCTTGAGCGCCCGGCGGACCGCCTCCTCGAGGGTGTCGGTCTCCTTGACGGTGCTGCCGATCAGGTGCGAGAGCACCTCGCTGTCGGTCTCGCTCTCGAAGACGATCCCGTCGGCCTCCAGGCGGCGCCGCAGTTCGTCGGCGTTCTCGATGATGCCGTTGTGGACGACCGCGATGCGCTGCTCCTGGTCGAGGTGCGGGTGCGCGTTGAC
>Ga0310811_10004036_pt1 | contig 18487 bp, 14 predicted proteins | sample YCmetagenome_FD_207642 | JGI IMG/M metagenome (GOLD analysis project Ga0310811, IMG submission 207642) | Soil microbial communities from experimental microcosm in Duke University, North Carolina, United States - YC | ecosystem: Engineered > Artificial ecosystem > Soil microcosm > Unclassified ...
TGAAATAATGGAGGTAAAACATTAATACATGAAGGCGATTTTTTGTTTGATGGGCCTGCTAGGGGTGCTTTCTGCACGGGCGCAGACAACGATGGGGCTGGACAGCATTTTTTCGGTCATTAGCCGCAGCCACCCGGTGCTGCGTTCTTCGGATGCGTCGGCGCGAAGCCTGGACGAGGCGGCAAAGGGCGCGCGTAATTGGGATGCGCCCACGGTGAGTACGGGCTGGTGGATGACACCGTACGATCCTTCGCTGTGGAAGCGGCAAGCCAGCGGGGTGGCGGGTATGGGACAGTATATGGTATCGGCGGAGCAGATGTTTCCCAACCGGCGGAGCCAGGAGGCGCAGGAAAAATACCTGGGCGGACTGTCGGCGGTGGAGCGGGCAAGGAAAGGCGCGGCGGTGAACGAGCTGTATGCCGCGGCGGGTCGGGCTTATTTCCAGTGGCTGGTCGCCAGGCACCGGCAATCGGTGCTGGTGGAAGATGGCAAGTTGCTGGACTTTATGATCAGGGACGCGGAATTGAAGTACAAGAATAACCTGGGGAAGATCGGCGCTTATTACAAGACGAAGGCGGCGATGGGGAACCTGGAGAACAAGCGGATCGCGTTGGACAACATGATCGAGCAGCAGCGCATCGCTATCAATACCCTGATGGACCGGGACGGGGCTGAAGTCTTTGATATTGATACGACCTACGCGCTGATGAACATTGCGGGGGTTGGTGCGGATAGCGTGGGTCTGCTGGACGGACGCAGCGACATCCGGGCGGTGAGTGAAAGCATCCGGGTGACAGGGTTGGAGCAGGATGCGGAGCGGGCGAAGTTGAAGCCGGAGTTCGGGGTGCGGTATGATCATATGTTTGGCTTTGGCGGAACGCCGTTGCAGTATTCGCTGATGGCGACGGTTCGGCTGCCGATGGCGGGTTGGTCGTCGCGGGTATCAAAGGCGAATGTCGAGAGCTTGAAATGGAAGGCGTTGTCCCTGGCGGCGGAGCGGGATGCGATGGTGAACGAGGCGACGGGTGCGGCGTACGGATTGAAGCGGGCGATCTTGTCGAAGCAGCGGCAAGTGCGGGTATTGGCTGAGGATGTGCTGCCGGCGCTGCGGAAGAATTTCCAGACGACGGAATTGGCGTATGAGCAGAATACGGAGGAGCTGTTTGCTTTGTATGATGCCTGGGAGACGCTGGACAGTACGCAGATGGAGTACTGGGATGCGGTGGAGAGCCTGCTGCTGATGCAGGTGGAACTAAAACGGGTGTTGGAAATTAAATAATAGTGTATGAAAAGTATTCGGTTATATGGTGCGGTTATAGCGGTGGCCGCGGCTTTGCTGCTCGCGGGTTGTGGGGGCGGTGCGGCGGGGAAGAATGACGGGAAGGATTCGATGGGCAAGATAGGGATCGGCCTGGCGGACCTTTTGCGACCGGCGGACGGGTTTGTACTGTCCTCCGTGGGTGTGACGTCTGTAAGCAGGGATACGGTGCAGCCTAAGCTGACGGTATTGGGGACCATAGGGTATGATACCCGGTTACAGCATACGGTTGCGGCCAGGGTTTCGGGGCGGATTGAAAAATTGTATGTGCGGTACCGTTATCAGCACGTACACCAAGGGGAGCGGATCATGGACCTATATAGCCCGGAGCTGGCGACGGGGGAACAGGAGTATTTGTACTTGTTGAAGAATGACTCGGGCAATACTGCCCTGGTTGCGGCTGCACGTCAGCGCTTGCTGCTCCTGGGGGTGAGCGAGGGGCAGCTGGCGGAGGTGGCGAGGACGGGGAAGGCGTCGCCGACGGTGGGGGTGTATAGTCCTTATACGGGGCACATTCACGAGGCGGGAAATACGATGCCGGGGTCGGCGCCATCGGACGTGGGTGGAATGTCGGAGGAACTGCCGGTGAAGGAGGGCATGTATGTGGAAAAGGGGCAGACGGTCTTCCAGGTCTTTAATATGGACCGCGGTTGGGTGCTGCTACGGCTGTTTCCGGGGCAGGGGGCGCTGGTGCACAAGGGTGACCCGGTGGAGGTGGTGCCGGAAACGACGCCGGATAAGGCCTTTGCCGGGCAGGTGGACCTGGTGGAGCCCTTATATAGGGCGGAGGATCAGTCCCTGACGGTGCGGGTATATTTTGATAACGGCAGCCGGGATATTCCTATCGGCAGTGCGGTGAAGGCGACGATCCGGACGGCGGTGGTGACAGGGCGGTGGTTGCCGAAGGCGGCGGTATTGTCCCTGGGCATGGACCGGGTGGTGTTCCTGCGGTCGGATAGGGAATTTAGGGCGCACAAGATTGCGACGGGGTTGGAGAGCGGTGCACGGGTGCAGGTGCTATCGGGGCTTTCGGACGGCGATGTGGTGGCCGCGAACGCGCAGTTTTTGGTGGACAGCGAGGATTTTATAAAAATAAAAAGCTAATGGTTATGCGATATTTTTTGATAGCATTGTTGGGCGCCCTGTTGTTGGGGGCTTGCCAGGGAAAAAGGGAGGAGGCGACAGCGGCGGCGGTGAAGCCGGACACGGTGTATACCTGTTCGATGCACCCGCAGGTGATGCAGGACCGGCCGGGCAAGTGCCCCATCTGCGGGATGGAGCTGATACCGGTGAAGCGGGGGATGGAAATGGACGAGACGGTGGTGCTCAGTGATCAGCAGGTACAGCTGGGCGGTATCCGGGTTGATACCGTAGGATCAGCGGCGGTAGGCGACCGGATGGTGTTGTCGGGGAAGCTGGTGGTGGATGAGACGCGCAGCGTTGCGGTGAGCGCCCGGATCGGCGGACGGATCGAGCGGTTGTATTTCAAAGCGACGGGGGAATACCTTCATAAGGAGGATAAGTTGTACGACCTCTACAGCGAGGAGTTGAACAATGCCAAGCAGGAATACCTGCTGGCCCTGGATAGGGTGGACAATTTGAAGGGGGGACTTGTGGACCTGAAGCAGCTGGCGGAGGCAGCACGGAACAAGCTGCTGTTGTGGGGTATGAGCGAGGGACAGGTGGCGGAGCTGGCCAGGACACGGCAGGTGGGGACGGCGACTTCTTTTTATAGCCCGGCGGGCGGATATATTTCGGAGATCGGGAGCCATGAGGGGGATTATTTGTCGGCGGGGACGGTGCTGGTGCGGCTGACGGACCTCTCCTCTGTTTGGGTGGAGGCGCAGGTGTATACGTCGCAGCTGTCGGCGCTGGATCGCACTGGCAAGGCGGTGGTGCGTTTTCCTGACTTGCCGGGCAATGAGTTCTCGGGGCGTATCGGATTGGTGAACCCGGAGCTGGACCCTGGCGGGCGGACCAACCTGGTGCGGGTGGAGCTGGCGAATGCGGAGGGCTTGCTGCGACCGGGGATGTCCGCGGAGGTCGCTGTGACGGGGGGGGAACGGCATTCGCTGACGTTGCCGGAGGGGGCGGTGCTGCACAGTAAGGGGGCGGATGTGGTGTGGCTGGCTACAGGGCATAACCGTTTCCGTCCGGTAATGGTCGAAACCGGGCTGGAGGCGGAGGACCGGGTGGAGATCCGGTCGGGGGTGAAGGCAGGGGACGTGGTGGTAACGGAGGGGGCCTATTTGGTGAACAGCGAGTATGCATTCAAGCATGGAGCGGATGCGATGTCGGGGATGAAAATGTAAAAATTATAGCGTATGAAACACGGACAGATGGACATAGGTCACGCCGGTCATGGCGGCCGGGATCATCATCGGATGATGATCGCGGATTTTCGCAGGCGTTTCTGGGTGGTGCTGGTGCTGACGGTGCCGGTGATGGCGTTGTCGCCGATGGTCGGGCACTGGCTGGGGGTGCATTGGACTTTTACCGGGTCGGGGTATGTGTTGGCGGGCCTGGCGTCGGTAATATTCGTGTATGGGGGCTGGCCTTTTCTGACGGGGTGGTATCGGGAAATGAAGCAGTGGAATCCGGGGATGATGACGTTGATCGGGTTTGCTATCACCGTGGCGTATGGGTATAGTGTGGCGACGCTGTTTGGCTTGAAGGGGATGGATTTTTTTTGGGAGCTGGCGACGCTGATCCTGGTGATGCTGCTGGGGCATTGGATCGAGATGCGGTCTGTAATGGGGGCGTCGAGGGAATTGGAGTTACTGGTGAAGTTGATGCCGGATGAGGCGCACCTGGTTCGGGAGGATGGATTGGTCGAGGTGAAGACGGCGGATTTGAAGGAGAAGGATGTGGTGCTGATAAAGCCGGGGGAGAAGATCGCGGCGGATGGGGTGGTCGTGGAGGGGGAAAGTTATGTCGATGAGAGTTTGTTGACGGGAGAGTCGCGGCCGGTGGGGAAGAAGAAGGGGGACAAGGTGATCGCGGGGGCGGTGAACGGGAACGGCGCCATACGGGTGGAAGTGGCGCATGGGGCGAAGGATTCGTATTTGTCGCAGGTGGTGAAGCTGGTGGAGGAGGCGCAGGGGGCGAAGTCGAAGACCCAGTTGCTCGCGGATAAGGCGGCGCGGTTGCTGACGGTGGTCGCTATCGTGTCGGGACTGGTGACGTTTGGGGTGTGGTTTTGGTCGGGGCACGACCTGGCGTTTTCAATCGGGCGGATGGTAACGGTGATCATTATTTGCTGTCCGCACGCGCTGGGGTTGGCGGTGCCGCTGGTGGTGGCGCGGTCTTCGGCGTTGTCGGCGCGCAATGGGCTGCTGATCCGTAACCGGACGGCGTTCGAGAATGCGCGGCGGATCACGACGCTGGTGTTCGATAAGACGGGAACGCTGACGGTGGGGAAGTTCGAGGTGGTGCGGGTAGAGGTATTTGATCGGGAGGCGTCGGAGCTGGAGGTGGTGCGGCTGGCGGCGGGATTGGAGCAATCTTCTGAGCATCCGATAGCGGCGGGTATCCTTGACCGTGCGAAGGCGCTGGGCGTCACGGTGCCGTCGGTGTCGGCATTTACGGCGTTGACGGGGCAGGGGGTGGAGGCTTCGATGGATGGCCGGATGGTCAGGGTAGTGGGGCCGGGATATTTGCGGGAGAAGGGGATGGCGCTGCCTTCGGGTGTCAGTGCGTCGGCCGGCGAGACACAGGTATTCGTGCTGGTGGCGGATAAGGTGGTAGGGATGATGGCGCTGGCGGACCAGGTACGTCCGGAGTCGGCGGAGGCGATCCGGGCCTTGCACGAGGACGGCATCCGGTGCGTGTTGCTGACGGGGGACAATGAGGCGGTGGCGGCGAAGGTGAGCGGGGATTTGGGCATGGACGGATATTTTGCGCAGGTGTTGCCGCACGAGAAGCAGGAGAAGGTAAAGGAGTTACAGGCCAGGGGGGAGTTTGTGGCGATGACGGGGGACGGGGTGAACGACGCGCCGGCGTTGGCGCAGGCGGATATTGGGATAGCGGTGGGATCGGGGTCGGATATCGCGGCGGAAACGGCGGGAATCGTATTGGTGAATAGTAATCCGTTGGATGTGGTGCGGCTCATTGTATTCGGGAAGGCGACGTACCGGAAGATGGTGCAGAACCTGCTGTGGGCGACGGGGTATAATGCGGTGGCGATGCCGCTTGCGGCGGGGGTGTTGTATCATTGGGGGGTGCTGCTCAGTCCTGCGGCGGGGGCGGTGTTGATGAGCTTGAGTACGGTGGTGGTGGCGTTGAATGCGGGGTTGTTGAGGGTGAAGGCTGCGCATCCATTAGGATCGGGCCCCGACTCAGTGTCGAAAGTACTACACCCGACCAACCCTTAAGGAAGTTTAGCCGATGATATTCATCGGCTTATTTATTTTTCGGCTAAGCCAAAAGGCGTTTTGACTTCCCCCGTCCTTGAATCTCCCCCCACCTTTGTCCTATCAAAAATCAAACAAAATGAAAGCCATAAGAATTCATGAATTTGGCGGCCCGGAAGTGATGAGAATCGAAGAGGTAGAACGCCCGGTGCCTCAGGCAGACGAAATACTGGTAAAAATGTACGCCAGCGGGGTTAATCCGGCAGATTACGTTGTCCGGCAAGGGGGGAACGAGATTTTAAAGCCATTCTTGAAATTACCGTTGGGCCTTGGTCTGGATGGCGCGGGCGTAGTAGAGGGAATTGGGAGTGATGTTACCGGCTTTAAGAAAGGTGATAAAGTGTATGGTATCCCAAACTTTTTAAGTGGGACCTATGCCGAATTTATTGCTGCCAAGGCTAAACAATTTGCGATAATGCCAAACAACGTAAGCTTTAACGAAGCCGGCGCTATCCCCTCCTGTGCGTTGATGGCCTGGAACGGTATGGACCTTGGTGAAGTCGGCGCGGGCCAAAGGGTGCTGATTCATGGCGCCGCCGGCGGAATTGGGAGCCTGGCGTTGCAATTCGCCAAAGTAAAAGGAGCCCATGTAATCGGTACGGCCTCCGAGCGCAATTTTGATTTCCTAAAACAACTGGGAGCGGATGAAGTAATGGATTATAAGGATGAAAATTTTGCTATTTTGCTACAAGATATCGACGTTGTGTTTGACGCCTCTCCCGTCTTTAGCGAAGATGCCAGGATGATAATGGCAGGCGCCTTGAAAGACGGCGGCAGGTTTGTTTCAGTCCAGATCCCGTATCCTTTCAGCGAAGCGGTTCTCCATATACTTGCCAAAAAACACGGCCAAGCAAAAATGGTCAGGCGGGAGCTTGATGTCGCGCAATCGCTCACCGAAATTGCGACCTTGGTCGAAGAAGGCAAAGTAAGGATTATTGTCAGCAAGGTTTTCCCGATGGAAAAAGCCGCTGAAGCGCATGCTGAACTGGAGACAAAACACGTTCGGGGCAAAATTGCATTGGAAATCAGAAAAGAGGATGAACCGATATGAAGCGGATGAAGAGCATCAGTGAATTTCACCAGTTCCGGCAGCTGCCCGCGCCGGAACACCCGCTGCTCAGCGTGGTCGAAATTAACATGGTGAAGCAAACCGTGGAAAGGGCTTCTGTGACCTGGTGTTACGACTTTTATGCTATCGGCCTCAAAAGAGTGTCGTTTTCAGACCATATTAATTTCAGGTACGGCCAGCAGCCGTATGATTTTAACGAGGGTATTCTGTCTTTTGTAGCGCCCAACCAATTACTGAGTCTTTCTATTGACTCAAAACAAGAGACAACACAATCCGGGTGGCTACTGCTCATTCATCCTGATTTTTTATGGAATACATCGCTGGCCAAATCAATCAGGAAATATGATTTCTGGGACTACTCAGTCCATGAGTCTTTATTCCTTTCGGCGAAGGAAGAAGCCATTCTCATCCATATCTTTCAAAATATCCAGCAGGAATATCACGCAAATATCGATCGGTTTAGCAAGCAGATCATCATTTCCCAGATCGAGAGTTTGCTAAGCTACGCAGATCGTTTTTATCACCGCCAGTTTATTACGAGGGAGAAGGCCAATCATCAGCTACTGGAAAGGTTGGAAACGATACTCGAGGATTACTTTGGCAGTGACGAGCTGTTAAAAAGAGGGTTGCCTACCGTTCAATACATTTCGGAAACGCTACATGTATCTCCAAACTATCTGCGAGGGGTGCTTAAGGTGTTGACCGGTCAAAATACGCAGCAGATCATACACGATAAGCTGATCGAGAAAGCCAAGCAAAAACTATCGGTAACAGATTTTTCTATTAGTGAAATTGCCTATACATTAGGCTTTGAACATCCGCAGTCATTTACTAAATTATTTAAAAGCAAAACCAAGTTATCGCCTTTGGCGTACCGGAGGTCGCTCAACTGAAATAAATGAAGGATTTCGGGCCCCCCGGCGCTCCTTGAACAAACTTGAACGACTTTGAATAGGCTCGTGAGGAGATCGGTAGGTAGCAAACCGCTAACTTGGATCCATGCATACTATAATCGACCCCTCACGACGCTTTTACCCCGCCCTGCTGGCCATATTAATGATGTCCTGTCACACGGCCCCGGAAAAACAATACGGTTTCCTCACCCTGCTCGGCCAGGATACGATTTCGGTAGAAGCGATAACCCGCCAGGGCAACACGCTGGAAAGCGACGAAGTCGACCGTTTCCCGCGGGTGCAGATACGCCATACCGTGGTCAAGCTGAACGACGACGGCAGCATACGACATCTGGTAATGGACATCCATACCCCCAGCGAACCATCCGGCCAGCGGGACCGGACGGTGGTGGCCGATGTCGACCACAATAACGTTCACCTCACAAAAACCGACAGTACCGGTGTGCTGAAGCGGAATTTCCCAACAGGTGGCAGCCTGGTGGTGGCGCACGTGCCGCAAATGTACAGTCTGTATGAGCTGTACTTTGCCGTGGCGTCAAAACAACCAAAGACAAGCGCCCCCGTACAGCTACGTCAGTTTTATATCGACCGTGAATTCGACCGGTTTCCCCTGGGCCACGCCACCGTAACCCCCGCCGGAAACGACAAGGCCGAGATCGTACATGACTGGCTTTCCGGAACCGGCGAGGCCACCATGGACTCCAGCGGTGACATGCTCAGCTACTCCGGAGCCCGGACCACCTACAAAGTCGAGGTAAAACGGCTGGCCGCGGTGCCAGACGTAAAGGCTATCGCCACCCGTTTCGAGGCGGCAGAAACAGCCGGTGGCGGTGTAAAGTCATTAAGCGTCCGGGACACCGTCCGGGCCCAAATAGGTAATACCCAGTTCACCATCGATTACGGCAGGCCGTTGTTGCGGGGCCGAACCCTGCTGGGCGACGTGATACCCTACGACCGGGTCTGGAGAACAGGAGCCAATGCGGCCACCCAGTTTACAACGACATCCGCCATCAAGCTGGGGGGTATGCAGGTTCCCGCAGGCACCTATACGCTGTTCACCGCCCCGCACAAGAGCGGCGTCGATCTGATCGTGAACAAAACAACCGGAGAATGGGGGACACAATACGACGGCTCGGCTGACCTGGGTAGGGTAAGCATGACCAATGAGGTAGCGGCCGCACCTGTAGAAAAGTTCACGATATCCGTCATCCCCGGGGATCACCGGCAGGGTGAGCTCGTGCTCGAATGGGGTACATTCCGGTGGACGGCGCCCATCGGCGGCCCGACGGGGCAATTTTTTAAGGACGGCCAAGTAATAAATTGGTAATTTGGCTGACATGCGAAAAGTCATCATGGCCCTGGCGATGCTCATGTCCTGGCAATGCCGCCCGGGCGCCATGGCGCAAACAGATAGAGCGGCCATCCTGCGCTATCTCACCGAACTCCCTCAAAAAAAATCCGCCCGGCTGATATCCGGACAGTTCGAGAGTTGGGGCTTGGCCGTGAAGCGCCTGGACGACGACGGGAACTACCCGCACGTGGTTTGGGAAAAAACGGGCAAATGGGTCGGCCTGGTTGGCGCCGAATACCACAACGGCCAGGATGTAAACTGGGAAAAACCCAACCAGCTGTTCGAGGAATACTGGCGCCAGGGCGGTTTTTGCCAATTATACCTGATTATGACAAACCCCGCCAACCCCGGCTCTTTTAACGGTGGTGGCAAATGCGATATCAACTTGGTGCTAGACCCGTATCACCCCTATCACACCCATTTTTATAGGGAGCTCGATAAGGTAGCGGCGGGTCTGGCGGAATTGCAGAAAAAAGGGGTTGTCGTTTTCCTGAACCCGTTTGCCGAGGCGACCGCCGATTGGTTCTGGTGGGGCGGCAATCCAACGGACTTTATTCGGCTTTACCGGGAAGTTCATGATTACCTGGTGAAAGAAAAACAATTGGACAATCTTTTATTTATTTACGAACCCTCCTGCGCCAACAATACAGCGATGCAATTCTACCCCGGCGATGGCTACGTCGATATGATCGGCTTTTCATTATTTGTCGATTATAACAAGGAAATTGATTCGCAGAGCATTCAAAATTATAGTCAGCTCAAATCGCTCGGAAAGCCCATGGCCATCAGCCAATGGGGACCCAGACGGGGAGGCGACCAAACCGGCGGGCAAGACCAGCCGCCGGGAGATAACCTGAAGCTGATGAGGGGCATTCAAAAGTATTACCCCGAAATCGTTTGGTGGATGAACTGGAACTATGCCTACGCCATCGCCACGCCGGATAATTCAAATTATAATGCCAGGGAGCTGCTGGACCATCCTTGGGTGATTAATCGGGATGGGATAAAACCGCGGTGACATAAAAATTCCGGTCCACCCGTAATGCTGAATCCGTGCAAAATATCTTACGCCATCGGGTGCCCGGAGAAATAAAGAAACGCTCCCCACGTAACCAAACCTTCACGGGCATATCGAATCCCGGCACGCAGTTCGCCCAGCGATACGCAAGGCTATCCCCGTCAAAACGATATTCCAGTACCGGAACCCGGGCCGTGGTCAGGTATTGGGCAAAGACGCGGGAGAAGTCCCGGCCGGTAGACCGGTTGATACAGGATAAGACTTCTTCGGTATTGACGGTGCTGTGGTAAAAGCGGGTGTTCAGGTCATGGAGACATTTCCGGAAGGCGGTGTCCCCGACGATCTGCCGGATCATGTGGAGCATCGCGCACCCTTTGTTATACTCGTCGGTGCTGCCCGAGCCGATAATGGGTGCGTCATTTTTGATCCTTTTCCAGATGCCGAGCGTATAGTCGTTCCCCGCCCCGGTACCAAAGATCCAGGTCGTGTACAACGTTTCCAGGTATTTCGTGAACCCTTCGTGTATCCAGCCATCGCGCCAGCTATTGGCCGAAATGCTGTTGCCAAACCATTCGTGACCGCTCTCATGGACCAGGATGAAGTCCCACTTCAGCCCCCACGGCGTGCCGGACAGGTTTTTGCCGCGATAACCGTCCTCGAAGCCGTTCCCGTAGGCGATGGCGCTCTGGTGCTCCATACCGGCCATGGGGCTCTCGACGATTTTGTAGCCGTCGCCATAAAACGGATAGGGCCCCATCCAGTATTCAAAGCACGCCAACAGCGTGTCCACCTGCCGCAGGTGTCGTTCCGCCTTTTCCCGGTGGTAATCGATCACCCAGTAATCGCAATCGAGCCGGCCGGCCAGACCCGGATAGTCGTGGTGCCAGGTAACGTACTTCCCGATGTAAGGACAGATATCGTAGTTGTTGATCGGGTTGGCAACCTTCCAGTCCCAGGTGGTCCAGCCGGGCGGCCCGGGCCGCCGGCCGATTAGCCGTCCATTACCAACGCCAACGAGGGTATCCGGGACCGTTATGCTTAGCGTCATTCCGCTGTCCGGCTCGTCATAAGAGGCGTTTTTGCAGGGCAGCCACAGCATCCCCCCCGGCGATTCGCAGGCAAGGCTTACCCAGGGCCGGCCCAATGAATCTTTCGACCATATCCAGCCGCCATCCCACGGGGGATTAACCGCTTCCTTAGGATGACCTTTAAAGGCAACGGCTATCGTAACCCGTTCACCGGCGGCGATGGTGCGGGGAAAGCCGACCAGGTAGCCATCGGGCTTTTGCGAGACGGAGAGCCGTTTTCCCTGCCAACTGACGGAGGAAATGGTCATCGGCGCCAGCAGGTCGAGCAACAGCGTTTGCCCCGGCTTGACCGCCCGGAACGCTATCGTGTTGGTACCGGTTAGGGTGTGGGTGGGAAAATCCGGTCGGATGGAAATGCTATAGTGAAGGACATTCCACCACGCCTGTTCCGGCAGCGTGGAAGCGGGCATTTTCTCCCGGCCGGGTTGCGCGAACGCCGATTGCGCAAACCCCGACAATCCAAACAAGATCAGCCAGCGCATCATTCCGTCCGCAAGCTCCTCACCGGATTCATTAACGCCGCCTTCAGCGACTGGAAGCTCACCGTGACCAGGGTGATCAGCAGGATACCGGCGCTCGAAGCGCCGAATATCCACCAGGAAAGGGGCGCCCGATACGAATAGCTCTCGATCCATGTATGCATCCCATACCAGGACAACGGCACGGCGATGAGGATGGACAGCGACGTCAGCCATAGAAATTCCTTCGACAGCAGTCCCCAGAGGCTGAGGACGCCCGCGCCAAGGACCTTCCGGACACCGATCTCTTTGGTGCGCCGTTCGGCGACAAAAGCGGCGAGCCCGAAGAGACCGAGACAGGAAATAAAGATGGCGAGCCCGGTAAAGACGGCGGCGAGGTTGCCGATGCGCTCCTGCGCCGCGAATTTGGCGGCATACTCCAGGTCGACGAACTTATAGATAAAGGGGCTGGCAGGGTTGTATCTTTTAAAAATCGGCTCCATCTGCTCGAGGGCCGTGTGGGGTGCCAGACCTGGTTTTATCCGGACGATAACGTTCCCCCCGGTATACCGGCCACCCACAAAGACCGCGGGCATCACCGTATCATAGGGAGCGCCGCTGATGATATCGGCTGCAACCCCGACCACATGATACTGCGTGCCAAACAGCTTCACCGGCAGCCCGATGGGGTCTTTAACCCCCATCTCTTTGACCGCTTTGGCATTTAAAATGACCGCATTGCTATCGGTGAGGTAATCGCTGGAAAGATCGCGACCGGAGATGATACGCCAACCGATGGTTTGGCCGTAATCCGGGGTGATATCGACGTTGTTGAAAGTAACGGCGATCTGTTCGGGCCGCTTGCCGGGCCAGTCCATCCCGTTGCCATACGCAAAATTGGTGGGCGTCAAATCGGACGCCGCGACGTTCGAGGCGAGACCGCTTTGGAGGAGCTCTGTTCGAAGGGCCTCATAATGCTGACGGATCTCGGGCGTATTCATCTCGACGGTGAAAAGGCCGTCGCGGGCATAGCCGACGGGCCGGTCCTTTGTAAACAGGATCTGCCGGAATACGATGACTGTGGAGATGACGAGGGTGAGCGAAACGGTAAACTGCAGGACGACCAGCACCTGGCGCGGCAGCGAGGCCAGTCTGCCGGCCTTGAAGGTCCCCTTCAGCACTTTGACGGGGTTGAAGCTGGAGAGATAAAAAGCGGGGTAGCTTCCCGCCAGCAGACCAGTGAGGACCGCAAATCCAAGGAGGGCGAGCCAGAAGATGGGTTCGGCCCAGGGGATATGCACGTCTTTTGCGGCCAGCTGGTTGAAAAAGGGCAGCGCCAGCTGGACGATGGCTATCGCGCCTATGGCGGCAATGAGCGCCACAAGCACGGATTCGAACAGGAACTGGGCGATGAGCTGGCGGCTGAAGGAACCGATGGTCTTGCGGATGCCTACCTCCTTGGCGCGGCGCTCGCTCCGGGCCGTGGATAAATTCATAAAGTTTATACAGGCCAACAGGAGGACGAAGAGGCCGATGGTGCCAAACAGCCAGACAAACCGGATGGGGCCGCCGTCGGGCTGGCCGTTTTTAAAGTCACTCCACAAATGGGCCTTGTCGAGGGGATAGATCAGGGCGTCCTCGTGAAAGTCTGTGATGTGGGGGCTCGGCACGTGGCGGACCCGGTCCGTGGCTTGCCCGAAGGTGACACCCGGCGCGAGCTCCACGTAGAGGTGGCCGTTATGGTCGTTCCAGTCGGTATTGGTGTTGAAGTAGGTGTTGACCTTGTTGTACCACGGGAGGATCGCCTGGAGGCCATAAAATGTGGTATTCCGGGGCAGGTCCTCGTACACGCCCCCAACCTTGAACTCGACCTCGTTGCCGCCTTTCACCATCCTGCCGATGGGGTCGGCGCTACCAAAAAGCGCGGTGGCCAGGGACTGGGAAATGAGGACGGTGGTGGGGTCCTTTGCCGACATAAGGTCGCCCTCGATAAAGCGGAATCCGAACATTCTTGGCAGCTCCATCTGCGCCCAAAGCGCCTTGCCGCTTACCACCCGGCCGCCATCGCTGAACAGGGCGTCGAAACTGCCCGAGCTCGTGATGGCTGTATGGGTGAAAAGGGTTGAATACTGGCTGAAAGCATTGCTCCATGGCATCGGGATGACGTCGCTGGTACCATTCTGGTCGTTAAGGTAGGCATAGTGCATGGCGACGCCGATGCGCCCATGGTTTGGCGTATAGTGATCGAAGCTGAACTCGTCGGTGATCCAAAGGGCGATCAGGAGGGTGAGGGCCATGCCGGCGGTAAGCCCGGCGATGTTGATAAGGGAATGGACCCGGTGTTTTTGAAGATTCCGTATGGAGATGGTGATGATGTTTCTGAGCATAGCCAAAATCGCGGCTAAAAAGGTACCATATTTTTACGCATTAATAATCAACGCATTAAAAATAGACATAGAAAACGACCGTTCGGAACCGTACACCTCATGTTCTATTCCGGCCTGTGGCAGATTTTTTGCACTACCATACCAGGATACTCATTTTTGTTAACCTTAATTTTTCATCTATGAAAAAGAAAAGCACCCTTGTGCCGGCAATACTTCTAATGATATTGTCAGGCCTGTTTCTACCCCGGGTGGTAATGGCCCAGGACGCCTCCCAGGCGAGGATCATCAGGGACAGCAAAGAAGCCAAAGCTTCGTTTTTAAAGGCCGATCCTTCTATGAAGAATCTGATAAAGAGCTCCGCCGGCTACGTGATATTTCCCAACGTAGGCAAAGGCGCCGCGGGCTTGGGCGGAGCCGCGGGTAAAGGAGCGGTGTACCATAAAGGGATGCCGGTCGGCACCGCGCAGATGACACAGGTAACCGTAGGTGCGCAGGCGGGCGGCCAAGCCTACCGGGAAATCATTTTCTTTGAAAACAAAGAAGCCCTGGATCGCTTTATGAAAAACAAAATTGAATTCAGCGGTCAGGCTTCGGCCATTGCCGCTAAGGCGGGCGCGTCCTCCGATGCGAACTATCGGAACAGCGTAGTCGTTTTTTCGCAGGAAAAAACCGGTCTGATGCTGGAGGCGTCTTTAGGCGGACAAAAATTCGCCTATAGAGAATTAAAATAAGGAACCGGAGAAGCCGCTGTCATCAGCGGCTTCTCTTTTAGTCTCCCTTCATCGAAGACCTTGCCGCGGCGATCGCCGCAAAGGTTATGACCGCCGCGATACACAAATAATACCCCACGGCGGGCAGTCCATAGCTTTTGGCCAGCGTGGTGGCCAGGTAGGGGGTCAGCGACGCCCCCAGGATACCCGCCAGCGTAAATGCCAGCGACGAGCCGGTATACCGGACGGCTGCCGGAAATATCTCGGCCAGCGCCGTTCCCAACGGCCCATAGGTCAGCCCCATGAGAAACATCCCCACGGACAGGAAAACGCCGGTGACAAAAAGGCTGCCGGTGCTGAAGAAGGGAGCGAAGGACAGGCCAAAAATAAAGATGCCCGCGGTCGCCAGCATCAATATGCTGCCCCTGCCGTGCTTGTCGGCCAGCAGCGCCGACAGGGGGATACCGATCCCGAAGAAAAGCATGGAAATCATCTGCGCGATCAGGAAGCTGCCTTTTGCGTAGTGCAGCGCCGAAGTGCCCCAGCTGAGCGTAAACACCGTCATGAGATAGAACAGGAGAAAAGTGGTGATGGCCGCCGCCGTGCCCAATACGATCGCGCGGGTGTGTTTGACAAAAACGTCGGCCACGGGAACCTTTACACGCTCGTTTTTTTCCATGACCTTTAGAAAGTCCGGTGTTTCGGTCAGCTTCAAACGGACATAAAGCCCTACCCAAACGAGTATGGCGCTGGCGATAAAAGGTATGCGCCAGCCGTAATCAAAAAATTGCCGGTCGCTGAGGACCTTGTCGAGGATGAGGAAGGTGCCGCTGGAAAGGATAAAGCCGATAGGCGCACCCAGCTGGGGAAACATGCCATACCATGCTTTCTTGCCCGCCGGCGCGTTTTCCGTTGCCAGCAGGACGGCGCCGCCCCATTCTCCCCCAAGCCCCAGGCCTTGGCCAAAACGGAACAACGCCAGCAGGATCGGCGCCGCCACGCCAATGGTTTGGTAGGTCGGCAGAAGGCCGATGGCGACGGTAGATGGACCCATCGTCATCAACGCCGCGACCAGGGTGGCCTTCCGGCCCTTCCGGTCACCAAAATGCCCGAATATTGCCGCGCCCAGCGGTCTGGCAAAAAATGCCAGGGCAAAGGTGGCCAAGGATTGCAAGGTGGCGGAAGTGGGGTCCGCGGCCGGGAAAAACAATTTGGGGAAAACCAGCACCGCGGCGGTGGCATAGATATAAAAATCAAAAAATTCGATGGTCGTGCCCGCCAGGCTGGCCAGCAGTATGCGGCTCGTGGAGGCGCGGTTCGTGTTTGCCGGATTCATCCGCTAAACTTAGCGTATTTTCATGAATGTCCCATCTTCAAAGGAAGCATTTCGAAGTACTTGACGGACTGCGCGGCGTGGCAGCGCTGGCCGTAGTCATTTTCCACTTCATGGAGTTCGTCGAGCCGGATTACAGCAAAAGCTTTATCGGTCACGGTTTCCTTGCCGTGGATTTCTTTTTCTGCCTGTCGGGGTTTGTCATTGCCTACGCCTATGACGACCGCATCGGGAAACTGGGGCTGCGGGAATTCTTCCGGTCGAGGCTTATCCGGCTGCACCCCCTGGTGATCGCGGGCTCGGTCCTGGGGTTGGTGGGTTTTCTTTTCAGTCATTCGGAGCCGTTAGGTGCGCTCCGTGTCGCCGAAATATTCGCGTGCTCGCTGCTGATGATACCCTTTCCGGTGATGCACGAGCGGGCCTACAATCTTTTTAGCTTCAACGCGCCCGCCTGGTCGTTGTTCTGGGAGTACGTGGCCAATATCGCGTATGCACTTGTCCTCTGCCGGATCAACCGCCGTTATCTGACCATACTGGTCGTCGTGGCTGCCGCCGGAATAGTCTATGTAATTTACAAGGAGGACTCGTTATTGGGGGGCTGGAGCGGCCCGACCTTTTGGGACGGTCTGGCGCGCGTTTCCTATTCTTTTATGGCGGGGCTGCTTATTTACCGCTGCGGATGGATGGTCAGGAACCGGATGGGCTTTTTGCCCCTGGCCGCGCTGCTGGTGCTCGCGCTCGTGTCGCCATTCGGGAAATGGAACCTGTTTACGGAGTCCTTGATCGTATTGATATATTTTCCGGCGCTGATCATTATTGGCGCGGGAGCAACGCCATCTCGCCGCATACGAAGTCTCTGTGTGTTTTCCGGGAGAATATCCTACCCGCTCTACATGACCCACTACTGGGTCATCTGGATTTTCGGCGACTACCTGGGTAGCCACCGGCTAGCCCCGGTAAGCCTCTTCCTTATCGTTTTTGGCGCCATTGCGTTCCAGGTGACGCTCGCTTATGCTGTAATGGTTCTGTACGACATCCCATTGCGTCGCAGGCTCTCGAAGGCCTAGTTCTGCTACGACCGGCTCGTCGATAAGCGTCGGCCGGCGGCGAAGCCCGATAAAGACGAATTGAATGCCCGCCGACAGGAGGCAGAAAGAGCCGAATATGGTTGCGATCGTGATCATAAAACTACGGTAATGGATTCCACACAATACTACGCCGAATAGCCATTTCCAGGGGTTAGGCGGTTGTTAGCAGGGCGTTATCCGCCAGTTAACGCCTTTTCGTTACCTTAGGTTATGCGGAAAACCGTTCTCTTACTGCTACTGGCGCCGGCAGCGTCAACCTTCGCCAGCGCCCAGCTGAGCGTCCACTACGACCCCTCGATCCAATCCACGGGCAACATCGACTATTTCAAACCCAAGGGCAACCTCTTCGTAGGCGACTGTATTCCCTTCTATCATGACGGCCAATACTACCTCTACTGGCTGCTGGACTCCGCCCACCATAAGGCCCTGGGCGGCCTGGGAGGGCACCAGTGGGCCCTGAGCGTGTCCTCCGACTTGAAGACGTGGAAACAATACCCCGTCGTCCTGGGTATCGACGAGGCGTGGGAAAAGTCGATCTGCACGGGTTCGGTGGCATACCACGCCGGGAAATTCTATGCGTTTTATGCGACGCGCCTGATCGATAGCTCGGGTAAGGTCAACGAACAGCTGAGCTACGCCATCAGCGACGACGGTATCCATTTCGCAAAGCAAAAACCCAATCCCTTCTATACCTCCGCGCCCGGCTACAGCAAACGGAACTTCCGCGATCCCAAGGTCGTAGTGGACCCGGACGGCACCTTCCATTTGTTCGTTGCGTCGGGCCAGGAAAACGCACCGACGCCCGACGACGGGGCGCTCGTGCACCTCGTTTCCAAAGACCTGACACAATGGTCCGTCCGGTCTCCGCTCATCTACGGCCAAAGCGACGTCCCCGAGTGCCCGGACTATTTCCTATGGAATGGCTGGTATTATCTGGTCTATGGTCGCGGCGGCAATACGTTTTACCTGAAGTCGCGGCATCCCTATGGCCCCTGGGAGTACCCGCGGTACCAGGCCCTCAACGAGGACTGGGTCAACGTCGCGAAAACGGCGGCTTTCACCGGTGGCCGGCGGATCGAGGCCGGGTGGATACCCAGCCGGCGCGATATGCGGGACGATCAGGGCGAGGTTTTTGGCGGTAATATCGTGCTGAGGGAGCTCTCCCAGGAAAGCGACGGCACGCTCAGCACCTCTTTCCCGAAAGAGGTCGCCGAACCCACCGGCCAGGCGACACGCCCTCACGACCAGACCATTCACGCGCCCGACGGCCAGGACGCCTTTTTCCTCCAGGACGTCCCGACAGACGCGGTAATCGGTTTCGACGCGGAAGCCAGCGGCCCG
>Ga0310811_10004037_pt1 | contig 18486 bp, 15 predicted proteins | sample YCmetagenome_FD_207642 | JGI IMG/M metagenome (GOLD analysis project Ga0310811, IMG submission 207642) | Soil microbial communities from experimental microcosm in Duke University, North Carolina, United States - YC | ecosystem: Engineered > Artificial ecosystem > Soil microcosm > Unclassified ...
TCGGCGAGGCGACAACGACGGCGAGACGAATCGACGCCGGAATCGGCTGACGCTCCGCGAGAAGGCTCGCGAAATACGAGATCACGACCAACACGAATTGGAGCGCCGCCATCGGCAGCGCCGCCGATGCCACTTCGGCGAACACCACGTGACTCGGCGCCACGGGGAGCGACTTGAGCATCGGCAAGTGCAGCATGTCGTGGCGAAGATCGTTGCGAATCAGACGGCCGCCGAACACGACCATCATGAGGGCGAACGTCGCGGCGGTCACCGACACGAACCCCGCCGTGTCGCCGCCGGCACTCGCCACCGCGGCGCCGAACGCGATCGCCATCGCCATCGGTCCGATGAACAGTCTGAGCTGCACCGTTCGGCGCAAGCACAGCATGTTCTTCCAAAGAATCGCCAGGGCGGGATGCCCTTTCGCGGCGAGACGAAACGTGGACCGTTCCGTTTTCGGTCCGGTGATCGTACCGAATGAGCGGCGTCCACGAAACGCCTCTACGCGGCGCGCGCGCTCGGCCGACGCTTCGATCGCCGCGTCTTCGAACGCGGCGTCGGTCCGCATCACCCACAGGAAATGCAACAAGAACATGCCAAACGCCGGGAGCACCGCCCACCGCCACTCGGCGATCGAACGCGCGAACGTCGGCGCGACGATGAGATGGAATGGGTAGAGACCGATCGTGGCCGGTTCGGACGACAGGACGTCGCTCAGGCCGGAAAAAAACTCGCCGATGCCGCGGCCCAGATAGCTCGAGCGGTGGACGACCAATCCGGCGACGATGAACAAGCCGATGAAGGCGAACGCCGCGATCGAATAGCGGTTGCGGCGCGCGCCGATGCGGCCGTGCTGTTTCCACGCCGCCTGAACGAGCGCGGCGCCCAAGCGGTGAAGGTTGAGCGTCGAGAACAGGATCCAGAGACTCACCGCGCGCAGCGGCGACGGCAGCAAGTTGCCGCCCCGGCGCAGCACGAAGACCCAGATCAGCGTGTTGATCAGGACGGCGATCTGCGCCCGAAAAAGCTTGAGGCCAATCAGCTGGCGGCGCGACAACGGCGCCGGAAACAGCATCGACACTTCGGCCTGCGAAAAGGCAAGCGCCGTCACGTCCGCGCCGAACACCCAGGCGCCGGCCAGCGTCAACACCATCAACAGCGTGATCAGCGTCTGGCTCGGACGGCCGAGCAAAAAATCGGCGGTCGCCCCGCGATTGGGCGACCGGAAGAGAAAGGACCAGATGTACAGCGAGCCGACGATCAGCGCCGCTGCATAGCGCGGGCTTCGCACGCGGCGAAACGCGCCGAGAAATCGGTTCCGCGCGCTCGTCCAGGTGAGATAGAAAAGCGCCTTCACGGCGCCTCCGCTCCACTGCTCGACCCCGTCTCGCCCGTCAACGAGAGAAAGACGTCTTCCAACGAGAGCCCGCTCAGCTCCGGATGCGCCACGATGATCTCGTCCATCGTTCCATAGGCGACGCACGCGCCCTGTCGCAGCACGAGAAGCTTGGAGCACAGTTCTTCGACGAGGTTGAGCAAATGCGAGCTCAGGATCACCGCCGCGCCGCGCGCTGCGCGCGCCGCGATCGTCGCCCGCATCCGTCGCATCCCGGCGGGATCCAACCCCGTCAACGGCTCGTCGAGGATGAGCGCCGACGGTTCGTGCAGCAGCCCGCAGGCGATCGCCAGCTTCTGTCGCATCCCTCGCGACAGCTCGCCCGGCAGCGACAGGCCCTTGTCGTTCAGCTCCATCTCGCCGAGTAGCGCTGGCAGTCGCTCGTCGACGTCGGGAACGCCGTACATCCGCGCGATGAATCGCAGGTGCTCTTCGACGGAGAGATACTCGAACAGATGCGGCTCGTCCGGGATGAACGCGAGCGCCCGTTTGGCGGCGATGGGATCGTCGTCCAGCGTGTGGCCGGCGATCGTGATCGTTCCGTTCGTCGGGGTGATGATGCCGGCGAGGCAGCGGAGCGACGTCGTCTTCCCCGCGCCGTTCGGCCCGACGAGGCCAAGCACCTCGCCCGGCGCGACGTCGAAGGTGACGTTGCGCACGGCCGTGAAATCGCCGTACAGCTTGGTGAGACCCTGGGCCGAGATCACTGGAGAGGCGCTAAGCGCGCACCTTGACGACCGAGTGATCGCTCACGTTGATCTGGCCCCGTACGCCCTCGACGACCGCGGCGTCGCCGATCAGCGAGTTCGTGAGACTAGAGTTCGTGACCGTCGAGCCGCTGCCGACAATCGTGTCACGCAGCTCGGATCCTTCGAGCCGGCTCCCGGCGCCGATCGCCACGTTCGGGCCGATGGTCGCGTCGGCCATCACAACGTCGTCCTCGATGTAGACAGGGTCGATCACCCGCACGCTCGCGGGCAGCGTCGACGGCCGGCGCGCGCGTCCCTTCTCCAACATGATTCGGTTCGTCTCGAGCAGGGTTCCCTGCTCGCCCGCGTCGTACCACCCCTCGACGTCGATCACTTTGATCTTGGCGCCGTGATCGATCATGTACTGGTACGCGTCGGTGAGATAGTACTCGCCCTTGTTCTTCGGCTGCCGGAGTGTCCAGTCGATTCCTTCGTAGAGCAACTTCCAATTGCGGATGTAGTACAGGCCGATGTTGGCCCGCTTCGAGATCGGCGTCGACGGCTTTTCGACGATCTTCGTCATGTTGCCGTCCTGATCGGTCACCACGACGCCGAATCGCTGGTAGTCCTCCACCGTCTTGACCCAGATGATGCCGTCGGCATCCGTCCGGTTCACCACCGACAGGTCCGCGTCGAAGATCGTGTCGACGAAGATGATGAACACCGGCTGGTCGACGTAGTCCCGCGCCAGCGCGACCGCCCCGGCCGTCCCGTCCTGGACCTTCTGCTCGATGAATACGGCGTCGAAGGGATACTTCGCGCGCGCGTACTCTTCGACCTTCTCTTTCAGATGGCCGGTGATGTAGATGACCTGCTCGACGTTCCCCAGCCGCTCCAGGTCTTCCATCACATAGTCGATCACCGGCTTCCCGGCGATCTTGAGCATGGGCTTCGGCGTGATGTGCGTGTGCGGCCGGAGCCGCGTCCCCTTGCCCGCGAGCGGGATGATGACCTTCATGGCGCGCTCGTTCCTTCGCGACCATAGCGATCCTTCAGACGGACCACGTCATCGAGATGCGGCGTCGAAACCTCGAGAATGTCGCAGTCGGTCACCGCTTCCATCTGGTGAATCGTGCCCGGCGTTATCCGGAAGGCCTCTCCGATCTTCAGGTCGACGTCCACCGGTTGGTCGTTCTCCCAGATGCGGTAGATGAGCTTCCCTGAAAGAAGATAGACCGTCTCGTCCTTCACGTTGTGATACTGAACCGAGAGCGCCTGGCTGGCCTTGATGTGGAGGATCTTGCCGACATAGGCGTCGGTGTGCGCCCAAATGGTCTCGTGCCCCCACGGCTTCGGCACATGCTTGATCGTCGCGCGTCCGCTCATCGGCTTCCGGGATAGGAGGTAGTCCGACAAATAAAAACCCGGAGGTTTGCGAATGGTAGAACGCGCCATTTCACGGATTTAACCGGCTCTGTCCGGCATGCTCCCTGCTCTTCAGCGGCCCGATGATCTTGGCACCGCGGCATTTCCAGCGTCTGACGGCGACGATCGGCCTCTTTACCCGATACGGGTTGGCCGATTTCGCAAAGCAGCAGGGACTCGAGGGCCTGCCCCACGAGGCGGAATCCGGCGAAGACTTCAGCGGGTCGCCGGACCGCGCCCTGGCGTTCCGCAAGCGACTGGTCGAGCTGGGACCGGCATATATCAAGCTCGGCCAGGTGCTCTCCACACGCCCCGACCTGCTTCCCGAGTCCTACATCCGCGAGCTGGAAAAGCTGCAGGACGACGTCGACCCGATTCCGACGAACGACGTCGTGGGCATCATCGAAGACGAGCTGCACGCGAGGCTCAGCAAGCTGTTCGCCGCGTTCGACGAAGAGCCGCTCGGCACCGCCAGCCTCGGCCAGGTGCACGCCGCCGAGCTTCGCGACGGACGACCCGTTGTGGTCAAGGTCCAGCGGCCGAACATTCGAAATCCGTTGGCCGAGGACATCGCCTTCTTTCACGAGCTCGCGGGCTTCCTGTCCGAGCACACCAAGGCCGGCGAGCGCGTCGACATGGTTGGAATCGTGCAGCAGCTCGAGCGGGCGCTCGCCGATGAGCTGGATTATCGGGTCGAAGCACGCAACGCGGCGATCTTTCGGCGCACGCTCGCCGAGTTTCCCCGCATTCTCGTTCCGCGAGTCATTGAAGGCTATACGACGGAACGCGTCCTGACGACCGAACGCATTCGCGGCTCGAAGCTCGATTCGATCTCGCCGCTCGCGCGCATCGAGCACGATTTCGGGCCCGTCGCCGATGATCTCACCCGGGCGTACCTCAAGCAGATCACGATCGACGGACACTTCCACGCTGACCCGCATCCCGGCAACGTGTTTGTCGTCATGGCCGATGCCGCAAACCCGCCGACGCCGTCGGAGGCAAGGGCCGCCGACCGTCGCGCCGTCCAGCGTCCCGCGGCGACGCCGCTCTCACGGATCGAGAATGAGGCGCAGCGCCGCGCCGCCCCGCAGCCGCCCGACGTCGACGTCAAGCTCGCCCTGATCGACTTCGGCATGACGGCCCGCCTCTCGGCGACCCTGCGCGAACACATCGTGCGTCTCTTGCTCGATCTCGCCGACAACCGTGGCGACGACGCGGCCGAGACACTGATCGAGGTTGGTACCGAGCTGCCGGGTTTCGACCGCGAGACCTACGTGCGGGAGATCGCCGCGCTGATGGCGCGCACCTTCAACCTCAGCATGGGCGAGCTCGACACCGGCAAGGTGCTCTACGACATCATCAACATCTCCTACCAGCGCGGACTGCGCCTCCCCGCCGAGCTCACCCTGCTCGCCAAAGCGCTCTTCAACCTCGGCTCCGTTACGCGGGCGATCGATCCCGTCTACAGCCCGATCCCGACGATCCGCGAGTTCGGGAATCAGATCGCCGCCGACCGCGCTCGCCGCGAGTTGAATCCCCGCCACCTCTATCAGCTGGCGACCGAAGGCAGCGACTTGCTCATGGCGCTGCCGCACCGGTTGGACATCATCACGTCGCGCATGGCGAGCAACGAGTTCACGACGCGCATCGACGTTCCCCAGCTGACGCTGATCATCGAAGGCCTGCAAAAAGTCGCGAACCGCGTCTTCTCCGGGCTCGTCCTCGCCGGCCTGCTCGTCGCGAGCGCCATGCTCATTCCTTATCGACGCGCGCTCGCGACGTGGGGATTCGTGCTCGCGGGGGCGATCGCCCTCTGGATGGTACTCACCATCCTTTGGAGCGACCGCGATAAGAGTCCTTGACGCCTACCAGAGATCTCCGACGGTGATCGTCCACCGTCGCGCGATTGATCCGTGGCCGCCAAGGCCCGTGCCACCCGCCAGACCGCTGTGGTTCACGAAAATCGGCGCATCCAGTCGTAGGTAGACAGGACGATCGTAGATACGGCCTCGGGCAACGAGCCCGGCGCCGGCATCGACGAACGAAGAGTTGTCTTGCAAGACGGTGTATTTCGACGTGCCGTTACCGGCATCACCGAACGCGCTGAACGAGAGCGAGCCGCGTCCCCATTGTCCTTGAACGTCGAACAGGCGTTGCACGAATTCCACGTTCGTCGCGATCACGCCGTCGAGCGCGATGTCGGTCTTGAAACCGCGGAGCGCCGCGCCGCCCAACGGCAGGTAGTTGAAACCGTCGCGCTTGAACAACGCGCCCCGCGCGCGCCAGAGATCGTTCCGGAACGTCTCGAATGGATCCTGGGAAGATGCGAAGATCGAGCGCTGACGTGGCGCGTTGTGCGCGAGCCCGGCAAAGAGCCTGACGTGGAGCTGAGACGCCGTACCCACGATGTTCCGCACCGCGCCGACCGAGCCTTCAGCGCGCAGATAGCCGCGCGTGTGTTCGGTCCGCGACGCCAACGCGCTCGCCGCCAAGCCCAACCCGAGCGACGCGTGCGCGTTGACGTACTCACTGTCCGGGAAAATGGTGCTGCGATACGAGCCCGATCCGCCAACCTCGGTCACCGTCGAGGGTGACCATTGTTCCGGCAACATCAGCGAGTCGCTCGGCACCGAGAACGTCGCGTACGCTTTCGCGTCGATCTTGGGGCCGGGCGTCAGGATGAACGGACTCAAGTCCCAACTTTTTGAGAGGCCGGTCTTGAACAGACCGTCGACATAGTTCACGTCGCCCGCCCACCCCATCTCCGGCCGCGATTCCACCCACGGCAGATAGATGTTCTCGGCGCGCGCCCAAAACTGGAGCCGCGACAGATCGCTGGCCCGCGCGCCGTCCGGCGATTTCGCGTTGCGCGTGGAGAACCCGATGCCGCCGTCGTGAACGTCCACGTCGGACAGATAGTTCGTCTTGGCGCGAACGCCGATGATGCCGCCCTGTGGCTGGCTGATCCAGAGCGCCGGCGCGAGCGCGACCAGCGTGTGACGGCGATCGCTCTGGTTCAGATAGGGCCAGTTGTAAACGATTTTCGGTTCGGGCAGTGTGATGAGGTAGCCCGTCGGCGTGTTGTTTCGCCAATCCCAATCCCACGTCACGTGGTATGGATCGAGCTCGATGCGCGTCGGCTGCTCGCGTGTGTCCACGACGACCACTTGATCATCGACCAACGCATCGCCGCGGCCGATCGTCCAGCCCGACGCCGTCTGCACGCCGACCGGCATCGGGTGGCGCAACGCACCGCGGCGCACGACGCGCACGCTGGTGCGATAGCCGCCATTCGCCGCCGCCGTCGACTGCCCCTCGACCGAGTAGTCCATCAAGCCGGTGCCGTGCACCCACTGCTCGAAGAACCAGCTCAGCGCGTGACCGTAGGTGCGCTCGGCCGACGCTTTCATCGCCCGCTCGTCGACGTGCTTCAGCGCCCACGTCGCGTAGTAATCACGGAGAAACGCGCGGAAGGTGCTGTCCCCCATCACGTCGCGAAGCTGTCCGTACATGAGCTTCGCGCGATCGTAGATCATCGCGTTATAAATCCCGAACTCGCTGAAGTCCGCGGCGCTCGTCCCAATCGGCTGCGCGCGACCGAGCATCTCGAGCTTCCACTCGTCCAGGTTCGTGCTGTCCTTGCCGGGAATCGCGACTGCTTCGACGCGATAGCCCTCGGGAAGCCTCGGCGGCGGCAAGGCCACACCGATACGCTCCTGCGGCGTGAGCTTCTCCGCCCAGTCGGTCTGGTAGTCGGTCAGTCCTTCGTCCATCCACCCGGAGCGCCATTCGTTGTTGCCGAGAATTCCGTACGTGAAGATGTGCCCGGCTTCGTGGAGGATGAGCCCTTGGCTTGCCGAGCCGTCCATGATCATCATCGGGAACTCGGTGCCGCCCGGGTCGAGCCGGTGCACGTTCGTGATCTGAGGATACGCGTAGGGTCCGTAGATCGACTCGAGCCATCGCAGCGCGAATAGCGTTCGTTCGACCGCGCGTCCGCCGCCCCAGGTAGTGTCGTCGCCAGGCTTGAACAACACATTCACCGAAACGGTATCCCACGTCGGGAAGTGCGTGCGCGACGCAACCTGGCGGACATATGTGCCGCCTTCATAGCGGTAATCCGGCGACGCGCTCCATGCGAAATGGTGAACGTCGCGGGCGACGAAACGCACGGCGCGAAAGCCGGCCGGCGCCGCCAGAGCCTCGTCGGGCGACCGACCGTAGGCATCGAAGGCAGTGCGCGGCGGACCGTTGCGTGAGACGCGCGCCCACCCGGGATCGCCGGAAATTGGAACACCCGTCGACGCCAACACCTGGTCGTCGCGCACGATCAGCGTCACGTCGTAGGAGCCGTACTCACCGTAGAGCTCACCCGCCGGAACAAGCGCGTTCGGCTCCCAACCCGCGCGATCGTAGACGGCGACCTTTGGATACCACTGGGCAAAGTCGAAGGTGCGGCCGCGTCTACCTTGCCGCCGCGTCACCGTGGACGGACGCGCGTCCCAGACGAACCGGATGTCGACCGAATCGCCTGGTGCGAGCCCCTTCGGCAGCTTGAAGTGCACGACGGTGCTGTCCGGCGCGCCCGGGTAGTCTATGATCACCGGGACGCCTCCCACGACCGGCGCCTCGCGAAAGCGCTCGTAGCCGTAGTTCGGTTCGGCGAGCTCCTGAAAGCGGACCCGGTTCTCCTTCTCGTCCCGATCGCTCCATTTCGATCCGGGACGAAACGCATTCAGGTACTGATGGAAGTACATCTCGCGGAGCGTGTCCGGCGAGTGATTGACGTACGTCAGCACCCCGTCCGCTCGGAGCTTGTTCTGCTCCTCGTCGAGCGTGGCGACGATGCGATAGTGGATACTCTGCTGCCAATAGCCGGTGGTGTCACCGGACGGCGGTGTCGTGGCGCCCTGGAACGTCGCCTGCTGCAGAAGGCCAAAGGTGTATAGCGCGAGGAGCATTCCGACCCTTCATTACGAGTTGATTAACCGGACACCGACGTGCTCGTCAGGAGCGCGGACGTGGCTCATATTCCGGACAAACGGACGGTTGGGGTTCGTCGCTCGTCCGTCCGACAAAACCGTCTGCAATGTACTCGACCTGCATCTTCTGCAACCACGCGCTGGGGACGAATGAAAGCGTCGAGCACTTCCCGATCGGACGCAGATTAGCGTTCGATCCGCGAAAGGGCAGGCTGTGGGTCATCTGCGCCGATTGCTCGCGATGGAACCTCACCCCACTCGAGGAGCGGTGGGAAGCGATCGAAGATTGCGAGCGCATGTTCCGTGAGACACTCGTTCGCGTTTCGACGGATAACATCGGCCTTGCTCGAGTGGGCGACGGCCTCGAGCTCATTCGCATCGGTTCCCCGCTCCGTCCTGAGTTCGCCGCCTGGCGTTATGGCCGGCATTTCAGCACGCGACGGCGCCGAACACACGTCGTCGCCGCGACGGGTATTGCCGCCGCGGCGATCGCCGGCGTGGCGATCGGCCCGACCATCGCGCCGGCCCTGACGCTCGGCGCCATTTCAATCGTGGCCGTTCCAGGAATCACGACCGTGATGGGGGCGATCCCGATCATCGGCGTCCTGGCGGCGCGCGACTACGTCCAGCACGACCGGGTGGTCGCCAGACTGGCGCATGGCCGACGCATCATCACCGTGCGCGCCAAGCATATCGGCGACGCGGAGCTCCGAGTCAACGGCAACTCGGATTCGGCGAATCTTGCCGTCCAGCACGACACCGGCTGGTCGGAGTTCACCGGGACGGAAGCGATGATCGCCACGGGCAAGATCATCTCTGGCGCCAACCGCTTCGGCGCGCCGAACGCCAGCGTTGAGGACGCGGTGCGCGAAATCGAAGCGGCGGGAGACGCCAACGGCTTCCTCAGCGCCGCCTCGTCGCGCAACGGCTGGCGCCGTGGGCGCATTCAGTCGCTCGTCAACGTCTACCGGCGCCTCGGCGCCATGAAGCTCTCGCCAACGGAACGTCTCGCGCTCGAGATGTCCGTTCACGAGGAAAGCGAACGGCGAGCGATGGAAGGCGAGCTCGCCGTTCTGGAAGGCGCCTGGCGCGACGCCGAGCAAATCGCGCAGATCGCGGATGAAGATCTGACGCCGCCCAAACTCTATGAAACCTAGGGCACAAACCGCGCTTGTTAGCGGCGCTCGTAAACCGCGCTCTTAAAGAGCGCATTTAAACGACGCCGGGGAAAAACGCTATTGGTTCTTCCCGGCGTCGTTGTTTACGCAGTTCGAGCGTTTCTTACTAGCGCAGTTCGAGCGTTTCTTGCCAGCGTCGTTTGCAAGCGCTTGTTAAAAGCGCCGCCTACAAGCGCTGTCTAAAAGCGCCGTTTATGCCCTAAAAAATGCTCAGGGGATTACCGCTCCCTTCTTCGCGGGATTCTTGACGTACGTATCAAACCACGCGATCCACCGCGCCCACTGATCCAGATCGGACTCACGCGTCGCCGGCCCGTGATCTTCGTAGGGGTACATGTACAGGGCCGCCTGCTTACCCTGCCCCTGAAGCGCCTGCATCATGCGGATCGACGAGATCGGATCCGTGCCGACGTTCTGATCTTCGAGCGAATGATACATCAGGATGGCGCCGCTCAAGCGATCAGCGAAGACGAACGGCGACATCTCGAGGTAGGTGTCCTTCGCTTCCCAGAATGTGCGACGCTCGTTCTGGAAGTTGAACGGCGTCAGCGTGCGGTTGTACATGCCGTCGCCGGCGATGCCCGCCTTGAAGTACGGCGTGTGCGTCATCGCGTTCATCGTGCTGAACGCGCCATAGCTGTGGCCGCCGATTCCCAGACGATCGCGATCGAGGTAGCCGGCCTTGTCGACGGCGTCGATCACGAGGTCGAGATCTTCACGGAGCTCGTCGACGTAGTGGTCGTTCATGCGGCCCGTCGGCCCAACGATCGGGATGTCCACCGGCTGAATCACGACGTAGCCCTGCGTCACCCAGATCTCCGGGCTGCGCGCGGCGACGTTCGGGAACTGGTTGATGTTCGTGGTGCGACGACGCTGATCGTACTCCTGCTGCGTCGAGAATTCCGTCGGGTAGAACCAGATGATGCCGGGCAGACGCGTGCCTTCGCGGTAGTCCTTCGGCAACGTCACGTCGATGTAGAACTTGTAATTATCGCGCGGGCGCTCGACGAGCAGGCGCTTGCGCTGAGCGAGCGTCACATCCGGCGCGAAGTCGACGTTCTTCGTGAGCTTCGTCTCACTGCCCGTCTTCAGGTCGCGCAGGTACGAGTCCGCCACGGTCGTCGCCGATTGCTTCACGACGATCGCCTTCGAGTAGTCGTCGTCGAGCGGTGCAACGACTGATTCGTCCATCGGTCCCTTGGACTCGAAGACGCGCGACTTCTGCCCCGTCTCGATGTCGACCTTGTCGACGAACGCGTGCGGCGCCGAACGCGCCCAGTCACGCTGGTACTGCGTCCCCTCGAGGAAAACCGTCTTGTTGTCGGAACCGACGATCACGACCGGCGCACCGTTCGGGCCGCGCTTCGTCTGGAGCGCGCCCGGGTTCGCATAGAACGCCGAGTCGTTCGTCACGCCACCACGGCCGCCACCGCCACCACCCGCGCCGCCCCGACCGCCGCGGCCGCCCGCCGCGATGGTCGCGCCCTTCGCGATCTCGAGGTGCTTGGTCGGATCGGCGAGACGCACGGCGTAGAGATCGGTCCCCTCGTTGACGAACAGTGTCTTGCCGTCGCCGCTGAATTCGACCGACGTCACACGAGTGTTCGCTTCGAAGATCTGCTTGCTGTCGGCTGCACCGAACGGCGGCGACCACACGAAAAGGCGATCTTTGCGGTTCGCTGCTGCGCCCTGGCCCGCGCCGCCGCGGCCGGCACGGCCCGCGCCGCCGCCACCTGCGTTACCGCGGGCGCCATTGGCGCCGGCGGGTGCGGGCTCTGCCTGGAGATACACCAGCCCGGTGCCGACCGGATTCCACTGGAGGTTCCGCTTGCCCGTGTCGCTCCCCGCCGCGCCACGGCCGCCAAAACCGGCGCCGCCCGCGAACGGCAGCGTGTCGTTCGCGCCGCCCGTGCCTTCGCGAAGATTCGTCTTGTTCAACTCGGTGACGACCTTGCCGCTCGCGTCCCACAGCTGCTCGACCGTCCCGAAATTCGCCACCGGGACGAGGTACGAGTAGGGCTTGGTCTGGAGCGTCACGCGGAAATACTGGCCGTCCGGGGACGCATCGACACTCGTGATCAGCGATGGCGTGCCGATCTTCTTCACGGCTTTCGATTTCACGTCGATCAGCGCGAGCTGACCCATCGTGTAGTAATCGAGGAGGTCCTTGTCGTACGGATCGCGCAGCAAGCTCGCGTAATTGCGGTTCTGGAGAACCTTCCCCGCTTCGCTCGTACGCACGAGCGGGCCGGTCTCGATCTCGGGACGCTTCGGCTCAGCCGGGCGATTGTCGGGCAGCAGCACCGTCACGATGCTCTTGCCGTCGGCCGTCCAGTCGAAGCTCGTCACGCGCGTGGCGAGAAGCGGCGTCTTGGTGATCTGCACCGATTTCCCGCTCGCGACGTCGGCGACGTAGATGTGCGTCGCGGCATCGAAGCTCGCGATATAGCCGATGGACTTACCATCGGGCGACCAGGTCGCCCCGTTCACGATGGCGCCCTTCGGCGTCTCGATGGTGCGGGACGCGCCGCTCGTCGGGTCGAGAAGGGTGAGACCGATGCTGCCGCGGGTCGTGAGCGCACGGGCGCGATTCGCCTTGTAGTCGATCTCGACGCCGCCCAGGCGGTAGTGCGCCTTGCCGAAAACCTCGATCGACGGCAGGCCTTCGCTTTCCGTCTTGAGGAAGTAGCGGTGATCGGGGCTGGGATTCGTGAACGCCACGTTGTTTCGCGGCGCGGTCACGATCCGCTCGACGATCTCCGGCGGCTTGACGTACGTTTCTTTCGCCAAGACCTCTTTGGGGTTCCAACCCTGCTGGGTGACGTTGTTCTGCGCGGACAGCGGCAGGACAAGCACGAGGCCGGTGACGGTGGCGAGGAGGAACGACCGCGCCAGCGGGGTGGGGGAAATTCGATTCATACCGGGCTCCAACGAGGGGACGAGTGGAATACGGGTGGTCCAACCAAGGTATACGGGATAGCTGGACGGCTCGTTGGTCAAGGGCGGAGCAAACGGTCCGCGGCTAACGGCTAAAGCTGGCAGCAAAACGGCGGAGGGGCGGCGACCACCGGTCGCCGCCCCGTTCTGATTCCTTCATTGCTTTAGCTGGTACTGACGGTCCCGCGATTAGCTCAACCCCGGCCGAGCATCTTGCTGCGCAGCGTCGCGAGCCGTCGCCGCACGGATCCATCCAAAACCGTATCGCCGACCCGCACCACGACTCCCCCCAAGATCCCGGGGTTGACGTGAAAATGCGGCACGACCGTCTTGCCCAGTGCGCGGGACAGCTGATTCGTCACCACCGCGCGGTCGGCCTCGTCGGCGTCGCGAGCCAGAGTCACCGAAGCGTGCACTCGGCCCTCGACTTGATCCACGAGATCATGGTACTGGTGCGCGATCGCCGGGAGGAGCATCTGCCGTCGGTTATTGACGAGCGCCTGGAGGAAGCGCACGAAGTTGCGCGGGAGCGCGCTACCGTACGCCCGTTGGAAAATCGCGTTCTTTTGCTGCGCGCTCACGCGCGGCGACTCGAGGAAGACTCGCAGCCGGCGGTCCGACTCCATCGCGTCGGCGATGCTGTCGATCATCTCTCCCCAGCCGCGCAAGTCGCCGCCGCGCTGCGCGAGCTCGAGCAGCGCCTCGGCGTAGTTGCGGGCGATCGTGGGCTCGCGCATCAGCGGCTCGTCTGCAATGTGCCGATCGACGCCAGGTAACTCTCGACCAGCTGCCGGTTCTTCTGCGACTCGAGGTTCTGCTCGATCACCTTGCTCGCGCCGGCGAGCGCCAGGTCGACCGCCTCCTTGCGCAGCTGGGCGATCGCGCGATCGCGCTCGCTCTCGATCTCGCGGCGCGCGCGCTCGAGCATGTCCTGCTGCTCCTTGCGCGTCTGCTCGACCATGTCGGCTCGGAGCTTTTCGCCGACCGATCTGCCGTCAGCGATGATCTTCTGCGCTTCGCCTCGGGCGGCGTCGATCTGCGCCTGGTGCTCCTGGAGCAGCTTCGCCGCCTGCTCGCGGTCGCGCTTCGCGGCCTCGATCGCTTCCTCGAGCGCCTTCTCGCGCGCTTCGACCGCGGCGGTGATCGGTCCGAACGCGAACTTCGAGAGAATGAAGTACAGAATGACGAAGATGAGCAGCGTCCAGAACATCAGGTTGAGCTGGAGGCTCATCAGCCCGCCCCCGCCACTCGCGTGCTCGGCGCCCTCTTGCGCGAAGGCAGCGGCTGCGTTGGCGGTCGATAGAAGGACGAGTCCCGAAAGCATGCGCATAGTGATTCCGAAATCAGAAGGAGTTCGAAGGCGGCGCCCCCGGGGGCGCCGCTCCGAGGTTGCCTAGATGAACGGCTTGAGCTGGATCAGCAGGCAGACGACGACGCCGAACAGCGCGACGCCTTCGATGAGGGCCGAGAGAATCAGCGCGTTCGTCGCGATCGTGCCCGCGATCTCCGGCTGACGCGCCTGACCTTCAGCGGCGCCACGGCCGATCTGGCCGATGCCGATGCCCGCGCCGACCGCCGCGAGGCCCGCACCGATACCAGCGCCGAGCATCGCCCACGCACCGGTGTACTCCTTGGTGAAACCGGCCGCGGCCTGGAGGAGAGGAAGAATTGCCATTGTGAGTTCTCCAAGAACTTTTCAACTGCGTCACTGCTCCGCGCCGACCAACTTGCGAGGGCGCCGCCCGTCAGCGAGCCCCGGGGCTCAACGGGCTTCACCGGGCGCTCGCCCGGTTACGAACGGCCGCAGATGGAGCTGATTCCGCGCCCGTAAAACGACGATCTTTCTAACTAATGGTGTGCCGCGCGAATCTGTCCGATGAACACCGCCGCGAGCAGCGAGAAGATGAACGCCTGAATGAACGCGACCAGGATCTCGAGCAGCATGATGAACAGCGCCATGGCCAGTGGCGCGAGGAAGATCTTGAAGCCGAACATGAAGATCAGGCCGATGAGCGCGAGGATGATGACGTGCCCCGCGATCATGTTCGCGAAGAGACGGATCGTCAGCGCGAACGGCTTGGTGAACTTTCCGACGATTTCGACGGGCGTCATGATGACGGTCATCAACTTCATCAACGGCCCACCTTCGTGCGGCCAATAGACAATCGTGTTGATGTAGCCCTTGCCGAGCGCCCGCATGCCCGCCACTTCGATCACGACGAAGGTGATCGCGGCGAGCGTCCCCGTGACGGCGATGTTGCCGGTCGGGGTCGAGCCCCACGGCAAAAGGCCGAACAGGTTGCAGAAGACGATGAAGAAGAAAAGCGTCAGGCAGAACGGGACGTACTTCTCGCCGCCGTGCCCACCGAGCACCGGCAGGTAGATCTCGTTTCGGAGGTAGAGGATCACGGCCTCGATGCCGGCCGCGAAGCCCTTCGGACGTCCCACCTCCTGCGAATGCCGCTTGTGCGAGGCGGCCACACCGAGAAGAAGCGCCAGCGTCACCAGTCCGGAGAGGATCAGAAAGACAACGTGCTTGGTGAGTCCCAAGTCCACCGTCTTGCCGCCAATCTGCACGTTCCACGTGGGCAATTTCGCTTCGCAGGCCCAGTCGCGAAGATTTTTGACACACGGGTACTCGATTTCCTTCGAGTCCGTGATGTGGGGCATGATGATCTGGGCCGGTCCGACCGGCTCGGCAGCATGGGCGGGCTCCTGCGACGCGGCAGTGTGCTCCTGCGCCATCACCAACGCCGGGCGCCCGAATCCCGCGACGAGCGCGGCACCAGCAAGCAAGGACCGAAGTCTCATGATTTGATCAACAGAGGGTCGAGCAAGGCCGAGAGGAAAAGGAACGTCGCCAGACTCACGAGCGCCGCGACCGCCGGCAGCTTGAGTGCGAGCAGGGCAACCAACGCGTAGATCACGAGCCCGAAGAACCTGACCAGGGCGCCGGCGCCCATTCGCGCCATCAAGCCTGCCCGGCCGGCGACCCGTCCCACCGCGAACGCCGCCAGCTGCAACGCCACCGCCACCGCACCGCTCGTCCAGATCGCCGAAGAATCACCGGGACCGTGGAAAATCAGCGACATCAACACGCCGCCGACCACCACAACCCCAACGACCACAGCAGCATAGCGCGCAAGGGCCTGGCTCACTGCTGCCCCTCCCTGTCCCGCTTAGCATGCTCCCGAGCGATCCGCTCCGCGTCCCGACGCTGTGCCGCGGTGACTCTTCGAATCATCGAATAGAAGCCACCACCAGCACCCGCGAAGACACAGATGAGTAGGAGCCAGGGCGAAGTGCCAAGCCGGCGATCGAGCCACACGCCGGCGGCAACGAAGACCAGCAGCGTCAGGGCGAACTGGACGCCGATTCCGGCGAACTCCGCCCCGCTGAGAGGGCGATCTCGCCCTCCAAACTGGTCCGTCCCACCGCGACGGCCCGCACGTCCCCCGTCCATGCGAGGCAAAATCTAGGAGCTTGTGAAATTTTTCGCAAGCAAAGTGGAGCACGCTGCAAGACCGGCAGTAACCGCCAATTCGCCAAATTTTAAGTCGATGATTTCGCAGAACTTTCGCCGTGACTCCTCATGTTGACTATTCGTCAGACGGTTGATAAGTTGGCAGCCGCCATGAATCGTGAGCGTTCCCGGAGTGCTCACGTCAACGCGCGGCCCAAACCCGCCGCCGGGACATGAATACTCGACTCGCCATCTCGTTGCTTATCGCAGGTGCACTCGCCTTCGCCTGCGGGCCTCGGTCGCACTCCGAAGCGCCGGCCGCGCTCGCCAGCGCCCTCCCGATCAACACGAGCAGTCCCGCGCCGCCGGAAAAGATCGTCCGTCGCACACCGAGTGGCCGCTCGTCAGTCAAAGTCCAGCCGTATTTCGCCGTCCAAGTCGCGCAGCGAACCGTGCACTTCTCGCTCGACGTCGCGAACACCGGTCCGAAGCACGTCGAACTCGACTTCGCGAACGGGCAAGCCTACGACTTCACCGTGGTCGACTCGTTAGGCCGCAAGGTGTGGCGCTGGTCGGACGGACGCCTCTTTACGCAAGGCGTACAAAACAAACAGCTCTCGCACGGCGAGACGATGCAAGCGCACGAGATCTGGAAGCGGGCAGCCCCCGGCAAATACACGGCGATCGCCACGCTGCGCAGCGCGAACTTCCCCGTCGAAGAACGCGCCGATTTCGTCGTCCATTAAGAAACTCTAAAAACCGGCGACCGGAGACGGACGCTGGATGGTCGAAGGGAAACGGGCCGCGCGCGCGGCCCGTTCGCGTTTGTCCCCCCCCGTGCTCTACCCTCCGACGTTCCCTGGCGATTAGCTTCCGACACTCGCACACCGGAGCGCACTCGGGTGGCAACACGACAGCAGGTCGACGATTCACGGGATGTCGAACTTCTCGACCAACTCGCGCGCGCGCGATCGGCGCTCATCGAGCAAATCGGCCGACGCATCATCGGGCAACACAAGATCGTTGACGATCTCGTCGCCGCGCTCCTCGCCGGCGGACACGTGCTTCTCGTCGGCGTCCCCGGACTCGCCAAAACGCTGCTCGTGCAAACTGTCGCCCAGGCGCTCGACTTGAGCTTTTCGCGCGTGCAGTTCACCCCCGACTTGATGCCGAGCGACATCACCGGCACGGAGCTCCTCGAGGAAGACCACACGACGGGCCGTCGCTTCTTCAAGTTCGCCAAGGGGCCGATCTTTGCGAACGTCGTCCTCGCCGACGAAATCAATCGTGCACCACCGAAGACGCAGGCCGCGCTCCTTCAGGCAATGCAAGAGCACGCCGTCACGGCTGCCGGACAAACGCACCGACTCCCCGAGCCGTTCTTCGTTCTGGCGACGCAAAATCCGATCGAGCAGGAAGGCACCTATCCCCTGCCCGAAGCGCAGCTCGACCGGTTCATGATGCAGCTCATCGTCGGCTACCCGACGCGCGAAGAGGAAGAGAAGATCGTCGCCGCGACGACGGGCGATCTCGCGGTCGACATCCGTCCAATGCTCAACGCCGAGCAGTTGCTGGAGCTGCAGCATCTCGTGCGACGCCTGCCGGCACCGCCGTCTGTCGTCAGCTACGCCGTGCGTCTCGCGCGCTCGACCCGCCCGAATGCCGAAGAGGCGACGACCCAGGTAAAGAAGTACGTGAGCTGGGGCGCCGGCCCGCGCGCGTCGCAGTATCTCATCCTGGGCGCCAAGGCCCGCGCGGCGATGGATGGCCGCGCCGTTCCCGATCTCGACGACGTGAATGCGATGGCGGTGCCGGTCCTGAGCCACCGCGTCGTCGTGAACTTCCAGGCGGAAGCCGAGGGGATGTCGCCGGAGCGACTCGTTACGGTGCCCACGAGGCCTTAGCTCGGCGACTCGGCGCCATCAGGCGCGCGGGAGTGTGAGCGTGAACGTCGCTCCCGCGCCGAAGGTGCTCGCTACCGTGACGTCGCCGCCCATGGCGCGGGCAAGCTCACGGCTGATCGCCAGTCCGAGGCCCGTGCCTTCGGCGACGCGCGTCAGGTTGCCTCCGAGCTGAACGAACGGCTCGAAGATCGCCTCGAGCTTGTTCGACGGTATGCCGGGTCCCGTATCGGTGACGCGAATGCTGACCGTTTGATCCGACGCTTCCCAGGCGACGGTCACGCTGCCCCCGGCGGGAGTGAATTTGACCGCGTTCGACAGCAGGTTCGCCAGAACTTGCTGGAGCTTGTCGAGATCCGCCGTGCACACGACCGACGGATCACCCGCTATCCGGGAGTAGTGGAGTGGCTTCGCCTGCACCTGTGGCTGGATGAGCGATTCGACCGACAACAGAGCATCGTCCACCAGCACGCGCTCGATGTGGAGCTCGAGGTGGCCGCTTTCGATCTTGGCAA
>Ga0310811_10004038_pt1 | contig 18483 bp, 23 predicted proteins | sample YCmetagenome_FD_207642 | JGI IMG/M metagenome (GOLD analysis project Ga0310811, IMG submission 207642) | Soil microbial communities from experimental microcosm in Duke University, North Carolina, United States - YC | ecosystem: Engineered > Artificial ecosystem > Soil microcosm > Unclassified ...
CGAGATGAGGGGCTGTTGCTATGCATAAGGGGCCACTCTGCTCGGCACGTGCCATAGATCATATCCGGCAGGTGGCGCTTGAACGAAAGCGTTCTTTCGGCCGGCGAAAAGCCAGGACGGCGATCTAACTCACTGAGGCCGCATTTTCCGGCGATAGGGTCGAGATTGCATCGCGAGGTGCTCGATAGATTCCCTCTACTTGATGTCGATGGCATCCAAACAGCTGTCGAGGATCGAAGGGATTGGCGGATATAAGAGCAATATACCTTGATATACGTTGTGCAGCTGCTTCCGGCGTGTGATCGGCTTCCAAGTCGAAATTCATCCGATCTCCGCGCACCATGGAAGAGCATCTGTGTCATCCGTAGAAGTACATCAGCACATCGTCTCACTTCTGCAGAAGCCGAATCCCGTCATCCTGGATATTGGCTGCAATGATGGGACTGATACGCAAAAGTTCCTCGAGCTGTGCCCGCAACCCGAGCTTTACTGCTTTGAGCCCGACCCCCGAGCGATCGCGCGCTTCAAGAAGAAGCTCGGTCCATCCCTCAATAAGGTGAAGCTGCTAGAAATCGCCATCAGCGACCGAAACGGGACGATCGACTTCCATCCGAGTAATGCAGATGGGGATGCGAAAGATTGGGACCTGTCCGGCTCAATACGCCGCCCAAAGAACCATCTTACCGAGTATGATTGGGTCCGGTTTGATCGGCCTGTCTCGGTTGAAACACGGCGGCTGGACGACTGGTGCAGCGAAGCCAAATTGGACGGAGTCGATTTCATCTGGATGGACGTTCAGGGAGCCGAAGCCGACGTTATCGCCGGCGGCATGCGGACCTTGAGCAACACGCGCTTCATCTACACCGAATATAGTGATCGCGAGCTCTACGAAGGGCAGTTGAGCCTGCAAGCCATTCTTAGCTCATTGCCATCATTTGAAGTGGCGGCTCACTATCCGCGCGCAGTGGAAGGTGATGTATTGCTCAGGAATACGCGTGTCTAGCAGCTACTCAGATCTAGCGTCTCATTCATGCAGCGCCTGATCAGCGTACTCTGTGATGGCCGTAGCTGCACAACGGTGATCGTCAAGGCGGGCGGCTATCGTTAGCCCGATTGGTGTGCGGTTTCGAGCCGGCGTGAACGCCAGCCGGTCCATAGGGAGCGGCCAGCGCCATGGTAGTCAGCGGGTCCATCCGATCCTGAGGAGCTAAGGCCGTGGTGCCGTGGCGATCGAACAGCCGATGTAGCAGCAAGGCGTTCGCACATTCATGACGTCGCTTCGTCGGTTCCGCTCTACCGGCAGTCGCCAGGATCTACTGCCGATCACGCCAAACCATCGCGCGGCCTCATCGGCGCGCCCCAAACCGGTCTAGCTTGCTAATGTCACTCCATCCCAACGGCAGAGGGCTGGCTGTATTGGAGGGCTGACATGGGTCTCTTCAGCCGGAAGATGGCCGGTTAGGCGATGCGCGATCTCATGCGGCCGCAGCGTCTCTTCCGCGCCGTCGATGCCGATCCGCCAGCCGCGGCCAAGAGCCAGATTGATCCATCATTCCGATGGAGGTGCACGGTACGCTTCACATCAATGTCGTACTGCCCTTGCCAGTGTCGGCGTGCCGCATCGATAAGCGCAAGGTTGAGTGCCAGGATATTGCGCCGTGCAGTGCTGCACGGTGCGCCCAGGCGGCACAGCCCGTGAGAGTCGAGCCCCGTCGCTCGGTGATTTGGAAAGTTCGTGGGTTGCCGTTGCGCAGAAATTCAGGTCGATCCCGCTCGGCAATCCATTCGCGTGGCCTGTGGTTTGCCCGCGCCTGATCCCTTTACTTCATGGAAAGCCGGGCTGTATTGCAGTTCCGAGCAGGGCGAGGCCAGCACTCTGAAGCGTTCCCTCGTTTAAAGCTGCGTGCTGGGCAACCACGAAGCTGTCGCACATGGCGCGTGCTAGGTTGCTGCTGGTATAGAGCGCCTCAGTTCCAGCAAGACCGCTCGAGATCCTGCAGACCTCAGCGCCCTGCCGCGCGGCGTTCGTCGCGGCGAGCCGCACTTGCATCGTGGTGCTCAGATTTACCCCGCCCGTGAGCGCTTGCTTCCACAGCTCTTCCGTGGCCTCGTAAAAGAAGGAACGAGCGGAACGTAGCATAGATTCGGCTTTGGCGATTTCAAGTTGGACATAGCCGCGCTCAGCCATCACGGGCGCTCCAGTGATCGAGGCGCGGCTTCCGGCCATGGCGATCACCTCGTCTATTGCGGCTCGCGCAATCCCGATGCCGACGACCGCATGCGCCTGCGCAGCGAAAGCGACGGACGGATAACGATAGATCGGCCCATCAAGTGTTGCCGGACCGCCGCGGATCAAGGTCCATTGCTCTGGCACAATGACGTCGCTGACGACAACGTCGTGGCTTCCGGTGCCTCGTAGTCCGATGACGTCCCAATTGGGCCGGATTGTCACCTTCTCTGCCGGAATCACCGCTACACGCGGGAGGTCTCCGGCCGGATCGTCTTCCAGTTTTATACCAACTCCTATCAAATCCGCCCCGGGCGAGCCGCTAGCGAATGGCCACACGCCGTTCACGACAAATCCGCCGGCGCATCGCCTGGCGGGCTGGAGCGGGAAGAGCGCACCCGCCAATACGACGTCAGGTCCATTGGCGTACACTTTTCGAAGCGTGTCGTCCGGAAGAGCAGCGAGGTAGCGAGCTCCATCCCCGAAGCTGGCGACCCAACCGGCGGATCCGTCGGCCTCGGAGATGCGCTCGATCTGGCGGCAAAATTCGGCTGGTGTTCGCTCCTCGCCGCCGAATCGCTTCGCGACCATAGCCCGATAGATACCGATGCGCCTGAAGCCGTCGATGATCTCTTTTGGAATTTCCTGCGCGGGGCCAAACTCGTTGCGACGCGCACGGATCTCGACAAGTAGCGGCGACAGATTATCCCAGGTCGCAGCCGCGGTGTGGGATACAGGACATTGCTTTTCGGGTGAAGCGTTCATAGATCGTCCTCCGCGTCTTGTGCCGACCATGGTCGTGCGTCAGCCATTGACTGCGCACGGGGCGAAGCTGGGTGATACGATACCGGCTGGAGGACATTCTCAGAGCTGTCGCAGTTGATATCGCTTGCATGAGATTGCGCACGGTAGCTTCCCAATTTAAGGGCCGGGAAGCCAGACTGAGATGTAGCTGTTGCCGTTGCATGGAGGCTGGCCGGCAAAACAGCCGGTAGACGGCGGCGCGACATCGGCCCGTGGTTGCCGGGCTGGATCTCCGGCGGCTGGTCGGGGGGGCATGCGATGTCATGTCTTCTCCATGGACGTGTGCTCATACGTCGGACAAGCCGGGTCGAGCCAAGTTTGGAGTTCCTGAGCTATGCTCGGGAGGGCGCTCAAGCCTGCGACTTAGTTTTCCATCGTCTCAGCAATCGGCGTGCCATTAAGCATGTCTGCCGGCCTTGTCCGAATCTCGCGAGATCATTCCGCCGCGCCGTGCCACACATGCTCGTGTCTTCGTGTATACTTTCCGCCAATGTCATTGACTCAACAAGCCGCAAGCAAACCGACAGAAGCGGACCTCGATCGCCGACCGGCCAGATTCAACGTTAGTGCCAAAATTAAGACCCGCTCCGATCTCCCGATGCTACCAACAGCCCAATAGCTGTTCGTGCGACTGCGGGGAGCGCCTGGTTAGAAGCGGACCTCCAGACAGCTGGTGTTCAGCAAACGCACGGAGCTCAAGACGCTGAATTACGCGATCAAATCTGTTCGAGGCACTGCAAGAGTACCCGGCTCATGCAAGCAAAGACAAGGCGCGCTTCGAAGAGGCCCCGGGGAGCTTAGGAGGCTCGTTGCAGCACACGAGCCGTCTACCTTCTGTCCTACAGGACGCAAGAAATTCGGGCAGAATTCTGACCTGTCGACCTCTTTTGCAGCCGCCGGCGCCTCCCTCTTCGGCGGTTTTCCAATGCTGAGATTTTGGCCGAGCTTGCCAAATTCGCGCAGCATGCCTGCGCCACGAGCGTTACGACTGATGAGGGATCCACGTTCTGAAGCTAGTCTTCTGTTTCCTACTGAGCGACGCCGTGGTTGAAGAGCTTGCTTGCCAAATCTATCGGGTGTTAGATGATTTCTGGCTGGCAGACGCGGTGCGCAACATTTGAATCATTGTTCTGGTATTCGCCTGGGCGGACAAATCTGGCACAACTTACTGTGTCCGCAGCGACTAACAACCTGATGGGTTTCGCGTACACGCTATGCAATTTGCGAGCTGCCAGTTTCGTCTCGTGTCGAACTCGTTATGGAGGACGGATAGTAAATTGTCCAAAGCGGGCGGGTCGCGCGACTGTGTGCAATATCAGGCAGCGCATGCGAGATCGTGGTGAAAACAACCATGCTTTCAACGGCCTTATCATTGCGGGCCGGGTCCTTGGCGGCGAACGAGACTATCATAACGAATGATGGCAGTCCTGCTGGTTGTTCTATGTGATCTGCAGCCCTGGCTGAGCTTGGTGATAAAGCAACACCATTCATGGCGTGCTCGATCGGAGCTAGAAGATCTCAGGATCGTCGCCGGCTCTGGAGTTCACAGCCAGGCAATGCGCTTCATCGCTATCTGCTACCGGAACCACGCTATTGGGTTTGCAACTCAATATGGAGGCATGAACGCTGTCGGACGCGTTAGGTGCGTTTCTTGATGCTCGCCGCGTGTTGCTAACATGAGTAGGTAGAACATGAGGAGAATCAAGACGCCACGCATACCGAAGGACTTCCCGAAGTGATCATTATTATGGAGCGGATGGTATCCGGGGCATTTGTCGCAGACGGTGGACCAAACAGCGGAACGGAAGGGCCGTATCACACGGCAGATGATTCGCCTCGGGTGTGAATGTGCTAGCGTCAGCTGACAATATCGACCTTACCGGTGCCGATCCGATACAGGCCTCCGACGACTTTCAGCCGGTTCTGCTCAACTGCAGCCGTCAGAATCGGGCCCGTCGATCTGAGTTTGTTCACATTGTCGATCACATTTTTTCGGGTTGCGTGGGCGGATATATCGCCGGCTTGCCCTAGAGATGCGTTCACCGCGGGAGCAAGTGCGGTCACCAGGGATGAAATGTGCCCTGGCGGCGGCTTATCTTGATGGAGCGACTTGATCGTAGCGTCTATCGCGCCGCAATGATCGTGGCCTAGTACGAGGATTAGCGGCGTGTTCAGTACTGCGACCGCATATTCCATACTGGCGAGCGTATCATCATTAGCGAAGTTGCCGGCGACGCGGCAGACAAACAGATCACCGAGCCCGCTGTCGAACACAAGTTCGGGCGCCACGCGAGAGTCGGCGCAGCTCAAAACCGCCGCATATGGATTTTGGCCTTCGACCAAAGCCGAACGCTCGCGCCTGAAATCGTCGGCTCGCGATGTACCCTGGACATAACGATCGTTTCCCATCAGCAGCCGCTTCAGGGCAGCATCTGGCGACAGCAGGTTATCTGGCTTGGGCGTGCCTTTTGCTTCCCTTGCATCGGCAATTTTATTGCCGAATCGTAGGAAAACTGTCGAAGCAGCAAACAACAACAGCGAACGGCGCGAACGCGCAGTGCTGGTTAAATGGTTCATATTTGGAGAATTGGCTGCATGCATGTGTCGCCTCATCGCACGGCCTTACGCCACCCGGTGGCTTCGGCTTCCGCTTCGCTACAAAGCCAGCGTTCGCTGCGCTTCTTCGTCATATCGATTAGTTCGTAGCTGGCTTGCCCTGGCAGGTGATAAATCCGCTCGCCGCTGCGCTCGACAGTGCCTTTTATCAGGCACTCGGGGGACGGTGGTTCCGACAGCAGGACTGATCCGAGCAGTACTTCCTGCGCGTCGATCGGAACCGACCACGCGCCGATGATCATCGTGCCCTTATTGCGGCGAGGCCAGTCCCACGGAGCGATGAACGCTCCCGACCACAGTCCGGCATGGGCTGTGCTTGCCGACAACTCATAGACAGCGTGAGATGCAGCAGCCGATAGTGCCCAGCCCGAGCGTACCATCCAGACATTCACATTCTCGCCTTCGATGAAGCAGTTACCGAGGGCTCGTCTGTACTCATCGACTCTCTGGGTGTGACAATCCCAGGTTCGCCCATTTGAATGCTTGATAAGCTCGTCGCGAGCAGCTACGCCGCAGGCCCATTTGCGACCGTTGGTGTCGAGACAAATCTGGTCCGTCTCAGGAGCTTCGATGCCTGAGAGCCGAACGTTGGTTTTCTCGATCTCGATCGTATTGCCGTCGAGGATGCGCGGAGCACCGCTGAGCGTCGCGGCGCAGACCGGAGATGTGACGAGAGCGAGCAATGCGAACATAATTCCGCGGTTCACCGACAATAACCTTTCGCTCCTGATCCACGTTTCACGCACGATACGGTGCCGATACATTCGACTGCTTGACAGCATTATGTGCGTTATTCCGCCGGCATTTCCGAGCGCTCTATGAGCGCTTCGCCGGAACGCGAACCTACGGCCTGACGCTGCGTAAGGATCAAGTGATTTCTTCGGGGCGGGCGGCGGTATTCTTCGAGCATCGGCTCTCTCACTAGGACCGCGCTGTACCCTCCACCTGAGGGGGAAATCCTCGCGGGCGGGCCGAACGGGCGATGCTGAACAAACCCGAACCCCGGAATGTTGTGTTTTGCAAAAAAGGAGACCGACTATGAAGCGCCGGCGCTCGCGGTGGAGTCAGGCGTTGAGGAGCAACCTTGTTCTGGTCGGCCACGGCTCCCAGCGGCAATCTTGCCGCTGCCGACGGTTCTGCGATGAAATTTCGCATTTCACACGAAAAGATGTGAAAAATCTTGTCTGGCTCGCTCTGACCGATTTAGAAGAAGACGCAATGGAGTTCAGCGTAGACGCCCGCGCATAACTTAGCTCCTTGCGCGAGCAAACCGCGCAAATCCGATGCCTTTTCCGCCCGGCAGGATGATCGTTGATGTCGACCAGGGCAGGTGGAGCACAGTTATAGAAGTGTTTTCCATGCTTCGAAATCCGGATCTATGACGTGCAGACGAATGGGTGCCAGATAAGCTAGGGCCGAGCCAGTCTGGTCCTCGACGTTCTTGCGTACGGCTCTGAGCTTCCCGGTCTGCACGCTCCGAAATGCGCAAGCGCCCAGCGGTATGCTGGGTTGCTACCGGTGAACGGTTTCCGGTAACTTCCTCGCCGGCTTCGTCTCAGCACTCATTTCCTGGTGCCTTCGACGTTGCTACGCAAACTGATGTCCTCACACCGGGTGGAGTGAAGGCGGGAAAACCACATCTCGCAAGCTCGTGCGCGCCGCTGACACTAGGCGGAACAAACGGAATCGCGCGGCCCGACCTTCTTGCGACGGGACGGACTGCTGCGAGAAAGGCACCCGGACCGTTGCGGATGCTAAAACAAAGCAAGTGTAGAGCGCGTATGTCTTGCAATAGGTTCGAGGCGCTCCGCCACTGCGGCAAGATGTTGCTCTGCGGCGGTTTACTCAGGCCTTGGCTCTCCTAAGTCTTCCTCTTCTTTTGGCTCGGTGCGTTGGAACCAGGAGCCAGGGGGAAATTTCGCGATGCGTTTGGCAAAGGAGGATTGTGGCTCCCAATCCTGTCCTTCTCTCTTCTCGAAAGTGATGACCCCGTTGTGTGTAAAATAACGTGGTCCTTGGATACTACAATTCACCAAGAGCAGAACGCGCCACACGCCACCCTTCTCGGCCGGTTTATCATTCCGCTTCGGTAAGTAGTCCACTCCAACTGGTTCAATGATAGTGCAGCGGCCCTGCCGCAGAAGATCGCCGAGCCGGCCTTGCGGGGTAGTCACAAAGTTGAAGTTGGCCGGATCATGCAGAAAGCGAAGATTTGCGTCCCTTTCGCCATCTGCGACTTCACTGGCGATTAGGGAGAGCGCCAGGGCGCGCCAGCCCAATTCCATCGGCTTCGCATAAGTCGACGCAAGTTCAAGCGTGCCGTCGAGGGCGATCTTCCAGGCGATAACGTACTGTTCGTCCGATTTGTTGTCCCGGTGTCTGGTCCACGAAACGAAAATAAAGTCGTTTTGGCCAAGTTCAACAACGCCCCACATTTGAGGCACGAACTGTGCCACCTTCGAGACATTGGAGATAATTTGTTCTATCGTCTCACCATCTTGCGCTCGCCAAGTTGACTTCAGTCGTTCGACAAGGGGACTGTCGCTGGCCCGAATATTATTGCTCATGGCAGCCGGCCAGGCGAGGCAGATTAAAAATCCGACCACGCTAAGCCATAGCGCGGGTCTTCCAGGCATTCTCTTCATAACCCTCGGCCTATCGCGTTTCATCCAAATATCTTGTGAAGCAGGCAACCTCGAACCTGCTATGCCATCGCAAGAAGTTTACGGGGATGCACCCGCTAGCTGTCCCGCGCGAGCAGGCGCTCCCCTCTATGTCATGCGCAGCTAACTTCCCCGGCAGCGACTGCGTCAATTGGCTGAGCTGGACCTGCCCAGAGGAGGAGACTGGGCATTCCGAGGGTCTGCATTCTTCGTGCCAGGCAATAGGCGGAAAATTTCACGGAGTTTGTGTCACTCTTGTCGACTTTCCGACCTTTGCATGTTTTCGATGTTTCTGTTTGGCGTATCCGCCGCAGCTTGTGCATCCATGTCCCGCACCGGATATTTAGCAGAAGAGTTGAACGCCTCGATGCCGGATGCCTGTGGACGGAAGTGGGTTTGCCGCCATTGAGCTGTGTGGTTCGCTATCGTGCCGCCCGCGTTCGAGCTGCGTGATTGCCAAGCACCAAGCCGGCTTGATCCCAGCTCTGAAGTCTGGGTGGCACGCAAATCAACCCCTCGCCAGTTGCTAAATTTCGCCACGTGCCTTGGCCTATTCGCCGCAGATCCTTTAGTTGAGCGAAGAGCTGGCTAGCTGAGGTGCTGGGCGAACCTCTGGAAATCGCAAAGCCGCATTGAAAGCGCTCTGATATAACGTCGGTACTCCCGCCGGCAGGCTGCTTCTGTCCCTTTCATCAATTTAGCGTGCGGCTCCGCCTCAAGGCAGCTCCGATGCTTATCCGGCATCTGAGAAGGATATGTCTGATTATGGCATCTCTGATGAGAGAATGTTTCTAGATGGTGAAGTCACAGAGATGCACGGTCATTCGGCTAGCGGATGTCGCAGATTAGCTTGCACATAATCTGAGAGGTTGACGGAAGAGTTCTCCTGCCGATAATCCAAGTCGTCGAGGTTCTCCGGTTCCCATTGATCCGGAGCTAAGAGGGAAGCCGGTGCAAATGCCGGCTCTGCCCCCGCAACTGTGAGCGGCGAGCCGCTGTCCGACGATGTCGCTGAAGCCTGCACGGCTTCGGGAAGGCCGGACAGCAGCGATGACCAGCAAGCCAGGAGACCGGCCCCGACAATATATTGGTCCACGGGCGGGGTGTCTCGGTGGTGCGCCAAGCAGCCGTCGCACGCGCGACTTCTCCTGCCTGCGTCCGCCATGGCCTTTGTCCCCAACAGGGGTTAACGCTATGTCTCCTCTCTCTCTTCCAGTTGCTACGCTCGGAACGCCACGCATCGGCCCAAGGCGTGAGCTCAAGCTCGCTCTAGAAAGCTACTGGGCTGGAAAGATTAGTGAACAGCAGTTGCACGAAGACGCATTCGGCCTACGCGCAGCGAACTGGGCTCGTCAAAAATCGCTCGGCGTCACGATCATTCCGTCAAACGACTTCTCGCTGTATGATCAGGTGCTCGATACAAGCGTCATGGTTGGCGCAATCCCGGAGATCTACGCCGCGAACGGAGAATCCGTTTCGCTCCAAACGTACTTCGCCATGGCCCGCGGATCGCAATGCGGCGAGCAGGATGCGAGTTGCGCCCAGAGCCCGCGGGGATCTGGCGTGCCCGCGCAGGAAATGACCAAGTGGTTCGATACCAACTACCACTACATGGTTCCTGAGTTTTACCGGGGACAGGCGTTCAGACTGTGCTCTCGCAAACCCGTCGAAGAGTATGAGGAAGCGAGGGCTCTTGGCTTTCAGACCCGCCCTGTCCTGATCGGGCCGGTCACATTTTTAAAGCTCGGCAAGAGTACCGATAGTGCGTTCCAGCCCCTCTCTCTCCTCGATGATCTGATACCCGTCTATATCGACCTTCTGCATGAATTAGCCAAACGAGGGGCAAGTTGGGTCCAGTTTGACGAGCCCTGCCTGGTCCTTGATCTGGATGAGGCGGCGCGAAATTCGTTGCTGCACGCCTATAACCGGTTCGCAAAGGAGGGACCCGCTATCAAGATCATGCTTGCGAGCTATTTCGGCGCCCTAGGCGACAATCTGGATACTGCCTTGAGCCTGCCAATTTCCGGTCTGCACGTCGATTTGGTTCGAGCGCCAGAACTATTGGATCAGATCGTTGCTGACGGCCGAAGTGATCTCGTCATGTCGCTCGGTGTCATCGACGGCCGGAATGTGTGGCGGTCGAACTTGCCGTCGCTCCGTCAGCGGCTGAAGCCCTCGATTGCGAAGCTTGGCAGGCACCGTGTACAGCTCGCTCCATCCTGCTCGCTGCTTCACGTGCCGGTCGATGTTGAACTCGAGACCGGGCTCGCGTCCGACGTCAAGAGCTGGCTTGCTTTCTCGGTTCAGAAGATGCGTGAGCTTGCGATCCTGGCGCGGGTACTCGCAGGCGACCAGAATGTTGGGCTAGCTCTTGCCGAGTCGGAATGCGCTGCGACTGCCCGCCGGACCTCGCCGAAGATCCATAATGCCAACGTCGCTGTCCGAATGAGGGCGATCGATCAGACGATGCGCCAGCGCGCCACCCCGTTTGCCCGTCGTTCCGAGATCCAAAGGGAACGCTTTGGACTACCGGCTTTTCCCACCACGACGATAGGATCGTTTCCGCAGACCACAGCGGTGCGAAATGCTCGCGCGGCGCATGCGCGAGGTGCGATGAGCGAGGAGCAATACGACAGGTTCCTCAAAGAGGAGATAGCCCGCGCCGTACGTTGGCAGGAGGACATCGGTCTTGACGTCCTCGTTCATGGCGAATTCGAGCGTAATGACATGGTGCAGTACTTCAGCGAGCAACTCGCCGGCTTCGCATTTACAAGGAATGGATGGGTTCAGTCCTATGGTTCGCGCTGCGTTAGGCCCCCGATCCTGTTTGGCGATGTAGTGCGGCCGAAGCCGATCACCGTGGAATGGTGGCGCTACGCGCAATCACTAACTAGTAAGCCGATGAAGGCGATGTTGACCGGACCGGTGACGATCCTGAACTGGTCGTTTGTTCGCGATGATATTCCTAGAAGCGAGGTCTGCCGTCAGCTTGCGCTCGCGATGCGCGATGAAGTCCGCGATCTCGAGAATGCCGGTGCGGCGATGATACAGATCGACGAAGCTGCACTTCGCGAAGGATTGCCATTGCGCCGGTCGGACTGGAAGGCATATCTCGATTGGGCCGGAGATTGCTTCCGCATCTGCTCATCGGGCGTTACCGATCAAACGCAAATCCATACACATATGTGCTACTCAGAGTTTAACGACATCATCGGTGCGATCGCTGCAATGGATGCGGATGTCATTTCAATCGAGACGTCGCGATCGAAAATGGAGCTGCTGGATGCGTTCAGGAGGTACGAATATCCAAATCAAATCGGACCGGGCGTGTACGACATTCACTCTCCGCGCGTTCCCGAGACGGACGAAATGAAGGAGCTGATCGTGCTAGCTCGGACGCGCTTGCAGGATTCTCAGCTCTGGGTCAATCCGGACTGCGGCCTAAAAACGCGCAAATGGGAGGAGGTTCGGCCTGCGCTCGCCAACATGGTCGCTGCCGCGCGCGAACTGCGCGCTGCATCCGATCCGCAAATCCGTTGATCCCGAGCTCCGGTCTGTTCTCGACAAAGCTAATTGGGTTATGGTGATTTACGCTTTCCACATTATCGAGGCTATCCTTGCCGCTGACAAAATGCCCGGTCCACTTCGTGGACCGGGGAAGGTACGGTCTCGGAGAAAAGATGGTGACGCGTTACGCTAGTTTCGTCGGCCGCGGGAGAATTGCCGGCTGCTCGATCAAGGCGACGACATTCGCCGAAAATCTGCGACCCATTCAAGCAGAAGTGCCGCAGCTCAATCATGCCATGGTACGCGGCCGTCTAGGCTGTGATTTGTCGCTCATGGGCACGTTGGCAACGGCCGCGACAGCAATGAGAAAACTAATGCTTGACGGACACCGCAAGGCACCGGCGCGGATTCGGTCCGCTCGGAGATGCCGTCAGGCTCCCTCAATCAATCCACGCTAGATAGTTTCCGAAGAGAGGACGTCAAAGGCACTCCGTACCCCAACTCACGCCAATCCATTTGGAATAACGGCTATCCGGGCCAGATACGCCAATGCGTCGGCCGCACAGCGATTTGCTCTCCGGTATTCGCGTTGATCCATCCGCCGAAGATCCGGCGGCAAGGAAAGACCACCCGGTGAATTGAATTACCCTCGATCACGGCAATCTCCAGATCCTGATCGAAGGGCGGCGCCTTTCCAAGCTGCTCCCATGTCAGATCATTAGATGCTGGGCGGTGTTCATAGCTGCGGGGTGACAAATTCAGATAACCTTGTTAACACCGCGCACATCGCTTGGGTTCTGCGCGGACGGGCCCAAGCCGATAACGTTCGGATGGCCCGCGTTCTCGATCGCGTCAGCCGCGGCGGAGGGCTATCGGCCATGCGCTGTTGTGACGAAACATGATCCGCTCGCGAACTGAAATATTTAGATCTGCGCCACGAAACGACATCTGAGCTTTGGTCGAATTGATTTGGATCAGCTCAAGGCCTCGGCCGTTGATATTTGTAGCTGTGCTGCACAAGTTAGACTGGACTCCAGCTCCAGTAATCCGGCCCGGAGCAGGGTAAATGGTCCGGCCGTCTGTCATATCACGTCCCTTGTTGGTGAGACACATCTCCTTATCCTCCGGCGTCATCGTGTTGGTTGTGTGTGGGGGGCCTCCCTCACGCGCGCATTTTCTTAACACCGTTAGATGGGCGGCATCGCTCTGAGCCCATAGCAGGGCCGTCCCGCAGGCCGATAAAGTAGATGCCGTCGCAAGTCGGCGCAATTTATCATGTGGCCGGTCATTGGCCGCCGCGCGGCTGCGGCTGCGTCTGGTAGCAGTCCTAGGAACGGCAGCGGGTACCCGGGCAAGAAAGCATCATGGGCGTCAAGCATTTCGGTCCGCCGTGCGTCTGACCTTACTAGAAGACCACTTCTATCAGAGGCAGCCGCTGCAGCATTGATGCTTGTCAAAAAGTTGTGCGCGTCCGGGATCGGAGGCTCGTGACCGCTACCAGCCGCAGACGCTCGTCGACATGTTCCGAACTCGCGCTTCAGCCAGCGCCTCGCGTTCTCTGCAACAGACCAACGCGTTGAATTGAGGTGCAACCCACGCCCATGGCTAGGACAACTTTTCGCCATTGCTCCGTGCACGCCGACGGTCAATTGATGCTTCGCCTTTCACTCGGTGGCCTTGCCGGGCGCTGATAGACCTTAAGCTCCGGCGCTGAAGTCCTGGACCGGGCTTATCGAAACGTGGGCTAGGACAAGCGTGATGAGCGGCTTCTGCAATCGCGTCTTCAGGTGGACCGCCGATGCAAGTTCGGGGTTCTTGGTGCCCAGCGATCGCTTGCGCGCATAGCCGCCGGCGCATGGCAGAAATCAGCCCGCGATAAGCCTGCACTTGCGGCAGTCGTTCACAAGACTATCGCGGACAACTCGTAAAGTTCACGGCGGACTTTCTTGGCCTATCTTCGGAGGATCAGACAGACCTCTTGGGATGCTCCTTGAGGCAAATCAAATACTCCCCGCGCGAATGGCAGAATAGTGGATAAGCAAACCACACAAAGAGAGGGGGCATGCCTTCATTTAGCGTCCGGTTTATGAAGATCGTTTGCGACGATGCCGGCGGCGAGCATCGTGCGTGCCAGGCAGCATTCAAGGTCGATGCCGCCTCGCTGAGTGCTGCTGCTCAGCAGGCGGAGACCGATTTCTGCCGGCAAAGGCGGGTCCGCGATTGGACAATCTTCGCCGATGTACTGGAGCTTCGAACACCGCCTGCATGAGCCAATCCGTCCACATCATCTTCGAGCATTCCGCGAGGACGAGCTCTCCTGAGTTGCAAGGGCGTCGCACTTTCCGGGTTTCCAAGGAAGTTTAAGGTCTTCAACTCCGGCCAATGCTCTCAGTTCACGCCCGTGACATTCACCGGCGTCCTCGCCAGTCATGGTATTCTTCGGCTATGGCATCCGGCGCGACGACGTGTTCGTCGAGCATGCCTACGACATTGTGTCCGGCTCCGCGTTTCAATCGGATGAGACTTTGCCCTTTTACAGTGACCGGCGTCCACTTCGAACCTTGGCAGCGGTGCTCCGCATCAGCCTTACTTCCGCCCGCTGCCATTCCGTGCGGTAGCCTTACTGTGGCAAACGTTCCAATTATACAATTTGAACCACGCCGGCAGCCGTATATGGAATCCCGAAGGGACGGCAAATACGTCATCCGCCGGCGAACCTGCCAGGTCAGATAGGTTGAATTCGTGGTGTAGAGCACGTATCCGGCAATGGTGTAGAGCGCATCTGACCAGCCGGCCAAGGCGGGATCATCCCAGTGGGTAGAGAACAGACGATCGCGCTGCTCCGCGTCTGTCCTCTGCGGCAGCGGGCACACAAGCTGGCACGCGGGTCCGCCATCGGATCAAGGACCGCTACCTGGACGAACTGAATGAGGACGTCGAAGGAATTGTGAACACGTTGCGGAAGCTTAACGTGACCGTGCATCGACCGATGACACTCGATGCGTCCACCGTGGAGGTTCGCACCCTTGCTTGGTTGGCCGCAGTCGTGCCGCCGCTCAATGTCCGCGACATAGCGTTAGTGGTTGGAGACGAATTGATCGAGACCCCTCCTATGCTCCGCTCACGATACTTCGAGACGCAATTTCTCAAGCCAATCTTCGCGTCCTATTTCGACCGAGGCGCGCGATGGTCAGTGATGCCGCGCCCGTTGATGACTAACCGTTCATTTGACCGCTCCTACGCCCTGTCAACGACCGGTGGTCCAACGGAACCGATCCACCATCCCGGAACACATCCCTATGACGTTGGCCTCGAGATGATGTGGGACGGTGCGCAGTGTTTGCGTGTTGGACGCGACCTCGTCGTAAATATCGCTACCAAGAATCACGCGATGCCATGTGATTGGCTTGAGCGCCATTTGCAAGGACGATTTCGGATCCACCGTGCCTACAAGCTCTGCGATAGCCATATTGATAGTATGGTCATAGCGCTTGCGCCGGGGCCGCTGCTCGTGCGGTCTCGCGAGGTGGCGGACTATTTGCCAGAAGCAATGCGCAACTGGGACATGATAGTAGCGCCCGAGCCAACCAAAAATAGCTTTCCGGCTTACAACGACGACGATCTGCTGTTGTCCAGTCTTTACATTGATGTCAACGTCCTCTCGGTCGCTCCTGACGTCGTCTTAGTCAACGACGCCTGCCCCGAGCTGGCTCGGATCCTTGAACAGTACAGCTTTCAGGTTGTCCCGGTTCGGCGCCGCCATAGACGGATCTTCGGCGGTGGGTTCGTTCCATTGCGTTACTCTCGACACGGTTCGCGAAGGCGGGCCGGAGGATTACTTCAGCTAGTACCGACGATCGTCTGCTTTCCGGGCAACGATCTGCTAAGCCGCTGCTTTGGGAGCCTCATACCTGGCGAAGCTTATGCTGCATCAGCTAGTTGGGAGAAAAATCGTAGCGTAGGCTGGCATTGCCGTAGTTGAGCCACCTAGATAGACTCTCCGCCGCGTTTGAGGTCGACATTGACGGGTGCCTCTCCGGGCGCCGTAAGTCGGGACGTGCACACGCTCACATCTTGCGGCACCATTGTGCGCGTGACCGTCTTCCCTTATCAGGACGGGAGCTTTTGAATGTCATTTGATCGTCCAGTGACTTAAAGGAAACTGTTGCTTCGATGTCACCAGATCGGTGAACAGCCGATCTACGCTTGTGCGAAAAAGAGCCACCACATGTTCGATATCTATTTGAACCAAAGAAACGATCTTTTGGTCGTGCCGAGAGGCTTTGCGATCCCCGCGGGATTGGGCGGGAATTGGAAACGAAAGAAGCGGGCGGTTCGTTTCGTGAGCGACGTCATTCGTCAGGATGTACAACGGCGTGGCTACTACCGACGTCGTTTGATCTCAAGTCGGTCGAAGTCGGCAGTCGAGACCACCTCACGCTCCTAGTCAACGCAGCTATCTAATGCTGAACCGTTCTTCGGAAGAGTCCTGGCAAGATGCAGTCGAAAAGCGTTGCTTACCGCGGCGACGGCAGGCGGGTGTCGTGCAATCGGCTTTAGGAGGAAGCTCTCTTTTGAAAAGCGGCTCGCAGCTCTGGAGCTTACCTCAAAATATGTAATATGGGCTTTTCCTTAAGTCGATGGCGTGCGCGAGTTTTCAGTTGTCGATACTGAAGATACTCGCCTGCAGCCGCACGGTCTGGCGAGTATCGAAGTCGTTAAGCAGCATTTGGCTATCTATTTTAGCAGCGGCCCGGAGTGGACGGACCGTATGAAGCGGATTGCGAGCCGCGCGACCCCACTCGATGTTTTCGGCCAAAAGCTGATCGAGCGGAAGGCCGGGTGCTGGATTATCACCGAAGAGGGAAGAGAGTACTTGAGGCGCTCGAAAACTTAGATCGGGGTACTATGCAGGCGCAGGTTGAGCGAGAGATCGCGCAAGAGCCGAAAGCTGAGCTGCCGCTCCCTTTGGTTTCTCGGCTGGAAGCGAACACGGGCAGAAAGCGTCCCACGGCATGCGATTGAGCCGACGTAAACCGATGTCGACGTGGAGGAAAGCCGCTTGAACCCTTGCTGGTGGTGATGCAGTTCGACTGGATTGCGAAGTTCAATCTAGAAACAGTGTCGTTGTAATCAGTGTTGTGGAGTCGTTGAACGCGACCAAAGATATTGACCTGAGGGACGAAGGATTTGGCCTCTTCGTGCACATCAGTGTCATCGAGACGGTCGGCTAAACTGATTTCCCGGAAGGCATCCGGGTCAAATACGAGAAGGGGACCAAGAACCCCATGTATTGGTTGGCGAAGGCAGCCGACGAAGGTCTCTGCTCGTCTTTAAGCGGTCTACGCCTGTGGTGTCCTGATCGGCGGTGGACGCCAGTCGTGCTGGATTTTCAGCAAATTTCTTATCCCGAAAATTGGGCATGATGATCTTGCACTGGAATTGAGGGCATCACTGGCAGCGGGCTGCACTCGGAGAACGAGCTCGACATATGAGCATTTTGGATGTGAGGCGCGGCGCGCGTGAACTTCACCAATAACCTACCACTTCAGTCGAGGCCATCAAGCGGCGGCGCTCTTTGCGCGAGTTGAATACGACCAAAAGCGAACTTGACAAAGAGCGCGTGATCAAAGGTGAGTGTGCCTTTAATCATTCTCGTCAGCCACCTCTCTAAGCAATATCGCGGAGACACAACATCTTTCCGTTCTCTGGGCGCACCTCCTTATTTGGACCTGTTGATCTCTATCGCGATTTGGCTCTCGCTTATTCGAGAGCGTGTCGGTTGTTTAGCTCCGGATATAAAGGCGTCGATTGGAACGCTATCAGAACGCGACGTGCGTATGAAGTTTACAATTGCGCAGCTGCAACAGTGCAGACACCTCGCTTCGGAAGACATGCCAAAGCTTACACTTGGCGCGATGTCCTATAATATTGTCTATTTTTTTACCGTCGTCGCGCCGAGAAAACTATGTTACAAGCCGCTCCGCTAAAAAGGAGCATTCATCGTGAAGAAAGCAACTAAGAAAAGCGTTAAGCGGCGCGAATGGACGAAGGCAGATATCAAGGAGCTCAAAGTCCACTCGAAGGCCAGGACCCCGGTGATAAAAATAGCAAAGATGACCAAACGCAGTGTCGGTGCGCTCCGCCAGAAGGCCTTAAATCTTGGAATCGGACTCGGACATCAGCGGTAGCTTGGGCCGCGCTGGTACTTGCACGGTAGGGCGGCTCGCAGGCCGCCCTCAGTGCCCATAGAAGGTTCTCTAGCAAATTGGGTTTGCCGATTCGCGCTGAGGGGTTTTTTGGATGGCGTTTCAATGTGGCGGTGGGGCTCCAGCATCCTCATTGATGGACTTTGTTAGAAAGTGTTGGTCTAAAAGGTTATGTCCGGTCGTGATTCATAATCGGCATTGAAGACATTGTCTTGCTCGTAGCCCTACCAAGGATGTTCCACATGAACGGCGGAAAAATCTCGTCTTCGTGAGTAGAGACGCGGCCAAGCGCGCTTGCTGATCGCGTTATCCCGTGGCATGTTGGATCAGGTCCGTCATTCAGCCTCCTTAGCCCCTGTCAGGGGAAGAGCGACGTTGCGGATCCGCTAACCCAAATACTTCGTGCGGCTTGGACGATTGCGCTTGTCGAAAGAAAGTTGGCCGGAGCTATAATCCA
>Ga0310811_10004039_pt1 | contig 18479 bp, 19 predicted proteins | sample YCmetagenome_FD_207642 | JGI IMG/M metagenome (GOLD analysis project Ga0310811, IMG submission 207642) | Soil microbial communities from experimental microcosm in Duke University, North Carolina, United States - YC | ecosystem: Engineered > Artificial ecosystem > Soil microcosm > Unclassified ...
CGAATTGTTGTATGTCTGATGCGAGGTCATGAGGAAGGACGGGATATGTGCTGAAAGGAGGTATAAGACGCTATCAATCCATACGTTGGCGCACTTACCCAGATGCTAAAGTAGTAGTAGCAGCAGGGGCAGAGTGCGTAGATTGTCTGGCGATTGGAATTGGTTTTCCTCCCGTGGGGTTCTTAACGGCGCTCATGTTCTTGGTTGCCTCTGGACGCAGGCTATTAGCCAAGAAAGCATCGGTAATGAAATGTTGCACCTTTATTGACGACAGGACTGCTAATAGTCTTACCAAGTACTGTGGGCGGGGTTGACGTACTTCGTGCCATCCAAAAACTGTTGCTCGCAGCTAGTTTTGGAGTTTGAGGAACCTCTCGTTTCTCATTCGCTTTCTCTTTGGGAGGATGGCTCGTGCTCAGCCGTGATTTATCCATGGCCGGTGGGGATGAAGGCGTTAACCCATGACCAGTGTCAGAAGCAGCCCGTCGCTCAGACAACGACAACATCTCCACAGCAGCGTTGAGACTTTGTGGGATGGGGGACCGGTGTGGTACATAAGAGGATGATTTGGCCCGCGATCGCGATGGTGAGGTGTCATCAATATCCGAGGCCAGACGTTTGTCTTTCTCTTTGTGGCGGCTCGATCGTGTACTTCCACTCGCGGAGACCTTGGCAGGTGGCGTTGACAATGATTTTCGTGAGGATGGTGTAGAAGGTTCTGTAGTGTATGGGGATGCGGGTATAGGGGGTAGATGGTGTCCGTTTGACCATCCATGAGGGGAACTCGGGTGACCATATTGGTCTGTGGTGAATGAGCGCCTCACGGTAGGAGACTTCTTGGCCGGACTAGCTCCAGAAGCCGATATCCTTCCTGGCGAACTCCGCGTTGATGATAGCGAGTGTCGGGGCAACGGGGGCTCCTCGTTGTAACGAAGTGATACATGGCGTGCATCTTTTATGCTTGCCTGTGATCGAGTCCGAGTTCGACAGGGAGACAGACCTGGCGCTGCAGTAGATCCCTGCCCTTCAGAAGCTGTTTTGCGTATGCCATTCTGCGACAGGCGGCGACCCAGGGCGGTTTGCTGTACAAGAATGTATTAGCTACTCTTATAAGAAAGATCAATTGACGTGAATGTATCACTTGAATGACAGTCAGGGGAATGACAAAACTATCTGGACGTTCCCAGACTGTCTCTCCTGTCTTGGTTTGGTAATAGTATGGGATTCCACCACGGGAGTCGTCGCTGAGCTCCCACCACTCTCCCTCCGTACTTGGAGGTAAGCTGCATATACACAAGCCGTAAGAATATAGATCTTAATATTTGAAATCATGACATCACGCACACAAACGTACCAGCTGGTGGATCCCAGCTCACTTGTCCAGTGGCAGGGCACGCGAAGAATACAGTGCTAGTCTTGTAAAAGTGCGTCCTAAACATGGAAGTATGTTGATGATTGAGACGAAATGAATACCTGAGGATCTACTAAAGTCACCCAAAAATTGGAGCCCCATCTCGCATCCTCCGCATCTACACGGCCAAAACTTGCTGACGGGCGAGGACTGCTCACAGGCTCACCATTGACATTTACTTTGGGTATGACAGAAGCGTCCGTGGTATGTCCATTGGTCTTTGAGTCTAGATCGGCTGCAGAGGGCGCCTGTGACCCAGTGACTGTCTGAGCGTCTGATGGCGAAGAAAGGGGTATCAAATCAACGGTTGTCTCGTCCACAGCAACAGCCATGTTCAACACTTGACGATTCAAAAAAGTGGATGAGCTGGAGATTTCCCAGGCGCCAAGGTGACAATAATCCGATGGACGTAAAGAGCCCGACGATGACGACGACGAAAACTGGATGATTTATCAAATCAAAAACTATGAGGAAACAATCAAAAACCAGGAAATCAAAAGAGAAAAAAATTGAAGGTAGACGGTTCCGAGAACGATTTCGACTATCGCTTAAAGATAGTAACCCCTTGCTAGGCCGTAATCGATCCTCCCGAATTCGGAACAAGTATATCAGGTCAATAGTAGTTCATTTAATATACGTTGCTGTAACCAACGTTAACCACTTACTTCATCCTATCAACAAATTTCCGATTGATGTGAGTTTCATAGGTCTATCCTAACGCGATTCCTTGGCTTTCTCCACAAAACTCGTCAATGTTGCTATGTCCTCCCTGTTACCCGCGATCGACTTTTCAATCCGCTCATATACCTTCGCTATGCCTCGGTAGACATCCCCCTCACTCCCGCCAACAAAGCCAGCAATTTCTTCCATCTCTCCAATCCATCTATATGCTTTGGGTAGCATAGGCGGCACAGTCTTCACCAGACGGTCCAACAAAATTGGCTGCGACATCTGTAGCTCTCTCATGAGAGCATCTGCGGTCGCAGGTGATGATGCATGAGCCGCTGCCTTGCGTTAATAACCTGGTTCCATCAAAAGAAGATAACAATTACCTAGCACCATCGTGGTATACAATCCTGTTGTTCCCTTTGTTATTCCCTGTTAAACATATTTTTAGTAACGTACAACTTATTCGTTTGCCATCTTCACTCACAGCATACGACATCTTGAGCGCACTAGCATCTCCGACCCCCGCGCCTTCTCCTGTCAGAGGAGATACTTTCAAACCATACTTGGATAATGCAGTAAATTCATCCAAAATTCTCACATCTTCCGCTGACGCGTAGAATGTAGGATTTTGGTCGCCTTTCGGGGGCCCTCCAATAATGCCAGCATCAACAAACCCGATGCTTGTCCCTGCAAAAAGTGCCGCTATGCGTTTTACCGTTTCCGGGTTGACAGCGTTGCAATCAACAAACGTCCGTGGGGAGAGTAGTGCGCTCCCGTGCTTTGTGGCAACTTCCTGTATCTTTTCGGCAAACGACACAGCATCTCTTGGTGGTAAAATGCTTAGAATCCAGTTCGACTTGAGCACAAGCTCCTCGACAGAAAGATCAATCATCCCTGCATCTTGTGCCCGCTTTCGCGTTTCTTCTGAGCGGCCGTCAAGGTTGGTATAGACTGTGCAGCCGAAGCTGGTCAGGCGTTTCGCCACGGCAGCGCCCATGGCCCCAGCGGCGACCACTGCCAGACGCGGTATTGCGGACGACATGATGGTTCAGTGCAATCCCATATCTCGTGAAGATACCGATAACAGCCGGCTCTATATTTAAAGTCTTCAAACGGTTATTTCTGGAACAAGACGGAGATCCGCTACTCTGCAGTTCATGTAAACAACTCACCTCAATGGGTCTCAAGCAATAGTCCATGGGTATGAACTACATCGCACGTTTTCAATGACGTCGATGCAGTATTTGATATACATGTGAGATCACATGGTTGCTATCATCGAGCTGCCACCTCAAACCTTGGCTCTGCAAGTGCCTTGTGTACATGGCTACTGGACACGAATGTCAGAAAAGATCCTTAACCTGCTTGGTTGTCATCATTTGCTCTCTGCACTCAGGAACGCGTTGCCATTTTCTTGATGTTGCTTTGGCAGCACAGTTGTGGGAATACCCCTCAATATCTTCGTCTGACGTTGCCGCAAGTAGCGGGTAGAAACTCTTACTGAACAACCGTTTGAAGTACAGATCGGCAGGGAAGTTCCATTACTTACGCTGCCTAGACTATTCCTGACTCAAACATCGCTTGCAGCGGGTACCTGACCCCTGGACTGCGACACTCCCCACCAAGGTTTCACCCTTCCGCCAGTTGTGATATCCACTTTGCTTTCATTCAGCAAAATGGATGTTTATGTTTGTTGTCGAATTTCGATCGCGTAGTACAAAGAACCTACATAAGTCGATCTAATACAAAATCCACACATCTCAGGTTGGCTATAGTGGTCAGTCCCCGACCCCTTAACCAGTCAATTAACGTTCCACGACCTATGCAATATATTTCTCTGCTCGTTTCTAGTGTCCAGCCAGCGTCTCTCAGAGTCATGTTCAACACCCTTCACAGCAACCTAGAACAGCTTCTCCTAAGTTCCTTCAAATATACACAGAAACGGGCCTTCCTATCAACGCCATCCCTTCATGAGGAATCTCGTTAGCTTTAGTCCGCCTAACGCCTTTTGTATTCACAAGCCATACGAGGTCACCCTAGGTTACAAGTAGTATCTTCCTACATTCCACTGGCACATTCTACATTCCCTATGTACCTGCACCATACCAGTGGTCAGTCACATCCATGTCTGTTTTGACGCGTGCGGAGGATCGGTGGAAGCCAAGGCACTGGGCAGCGGTGTGGAGAGTGGGAGTTAACAACGCCATGTGACACGGCAGTATATTAACCAGCAAGACGAGATCAGCATTTAATGTGACTACAACAGATGAACGTATGTCCGAGAGAATCGCGCTAGGGTGATGGGCAAAACATGTCACAGGCGTACCAGAATGTCGGATGCGGACTCTCAACAGAGAGAACATCAACAGGAGGAAGGCAGATTTAGCAGCTCATTGAAGGCGTGAATTGGCGTGAATCGCAAGGGTCCGCTGCAACCCATACAGAGAAAGTGGTTGCCGTGGCAAAAGCATCCCAGTGATACATTGGGTAACATAAGGGATCATGAAAAATTGGGTATGAGGGTATCATGTGCAACATCATGGGAGATTAAATATCAAGCATGTGCGGGTGTGCAAGAACTCTCGCGCACAAACGGCGACATGATTGCGAGAGATCTGAGCAAACGATGAGCAAGAAGTAAACCCGACAACTACAGGAGATGACTTACAACAGGGGAGATAGATAGAAAGGAAGACGGGGGAGAACGACAAGACTTGGCTTGAATATGCAAAACCACTGAAGGAAAGGGCTAGTAGGTCCGAACCTTATCAGGAAAAGGAAATTATTTCAGGCGCACTCAGATCAGCCTGGTCTCCACTTCGTCACGGTGGAGTTGGGCCCGGCACTATATGTACCAGTGATAAGTACTCACTACGGTCTCGTATCTATTCTCGAATGAACCAACCACCTACATGGCTTGCATTCGAACGGCGTCCTCTCATCATTAGGTATGTACGCACTCTGGTCTGGACCAAGTCACGGTGATAAATCACATCTCCCTAGCCATTATCTGTAACGCACAGACTGGGAGTAGAATCAGGATATCGCTCTGAAACCATACATCAGTTTGCCTTGCCGCCAGGTCAGGGTGGGAGATCTGGGGCGGAGTCTGCTACTCGAGCATCGCATTAAGTATTATTGTCCTGTTTAGGATAACAGACTGGGAGCAATGCATCCTTTTAGACGCTGTCGCCTCTAATCAGTGCCCTCACGACATGAATGAGCTGATGGACCAAGCCGGAAAAGACGTGAGGCCCAAACTAGAGTTCTTGGCTCTTGCTGAAGAACTTTACTCCTACATTCTAAGCTTCCTTCCTTGGCAAGATATTCTTCGGTGTACATCTGTGAGCCTCCAATTTATTGGCGATGTCAAATCTCTAGATGAATTTTAATTGCGTATTGGCAGGTATGCAAGGCCCTTCGCCAGACATACGTATCATCTTCCGAGCTTCAGTACATTGTAGAACTCGGTGGCCAGCGACTACTCCCAGTTCCCATCGCGGACCCTGGCAACCACACTTCTGTTTCTCAGCGCCTACAACTCCTGAGGAACAACGCCCACGCATGGCTCCAGTTCAACCTCCATGCTTACTCTCTTCAAGCATTCTCTATACAAGAACAATTTTATGAACTAGGAACATCCCTCGCTGATGGACATCTCTATCTATGGACACGGTACAACGAAACTGAAGACTCAAGAAACTGGGCTAAGATCGTTCCAATACTTCCAAAGCCCTCTCAGCAAACAATCGAGCGGAGTTGGTCTCCAGGATCGCTGTGTTCAGTTCCCAATGCATACATTGCCGATGTGTATATGGACCCAGCACAAAACCTGATCGCCGTCGCGTATGCTGTTCATAATGATACGCTCCAGGAGGGGAGATTCTACGTTGAGCTTAGAGCCCTGGATGGAGATGATATTCACCCTCAAGCTGCTGGACAGACGCTGTTTCTGTCGGTGCTTACCGCACAAGACAGGCATGACTGGTTCACGATAACGGAGGTTCTGAAGCTCAAGGGCTTGGGGAGGCATCTCGCTCTCCAAAATACCCCGGTGTTCGATGATCCGGTCAGCACTACGTCTCGGGTCATCTGGTGGTTGCAAATTTGGGACTGGCAACACTCGACAACGTCCAATGTGAGCTGGCATTGTCAGACATACTGGTTGAAAGACTTGAACTTGAAAGTTGACACTTGATTTATGTAGAGCAACCTCAGCGACACAATGTCACATTCCCAATTGTCACTCGATTTTTGCTTTGTCGGAAACGATAGGTTCTTGATGGTCAGCGATGATTTGAAGCTCTATTCAATCGAGGATATGTCCCGAGAACCGCAATTGCTGGCTTGCTACTTGTTTCCTTTTCCTCTGGCAAACATGCAGTGCCACCTACCAACCGATGATATTGCTCATGGCTCACAAATGCAGATGCAAGCTCAACAAACGATGTGGACCTCAGATCCTGAACATCGGCTGTTGTGCTATGCTACGTTCCGTCCGCGTCTCGTCTTCGTCATTTCCACCCAGATTTTCTTCAATCTTCACTCGGAGCGTGTTGGTGAACAGGCAGTGACGGTACCATGGCAAAATTGGGGCCCTACAAATTCTCGTGTGTTCCAGGACTCATGGAAAATTTGCGTCAGCGGGAATCGAGTTTTACAGGCATTCCCTACAGGCACTAGATCCAAGTATAGATTGCATATGATGGACTTCAGTCCGTTGGCTGTTGAGCGCCGGCAGGGTCTAGGACGAGTGGTGAAAGACCCGTCTGCAACAGAAATCCATATGCTAGGGAAGACGTTGATAACGTCTCTGCCTTATGTGGAGGTTGTGTCCGATAGAGTCTTCGATGCTGTCGAATTACTCGGCATGTGGGTCGATAGGGACAGACTCTATTTAGCCAAGATGATGGACTCGCCGGAGGATGACGTAGGTTCCTCCAAGAAGTCCGTCATATTGATACTGATTTCAATTAGCCTGGGGATCTAATAATGGACCAGCTCAAAGTCTTCGAGATCATCGACCGCTCGTGATTGTGGTCTAGGCCCTGATCAGCCTTTGATTGACTAGGCAACCCAAATAGAAAGAAGACGCTGGCAGTCGAAAGTATTTTCCACGGTATAGTTGGTTGTTGTAATGCTTTCATGGATTCAGGTACGACCTCAAGTTTTCAGGAGTATGTTACATATAAATAATGTTATTAGCAGGTTGTTGGCAGAAACTAAGGACACCTCATGTACATATATTCTAGGGTAACCGATAAACTGATTGCAGAAATCAACATGGGATGTAAGTTCTCTTGTCTGGACTTAGCAGCCCCATCTCCCTCGCCATTATCTGCAACGCAAGGAATTGGGAGTAGAACCGCGCTGCAAAGAGATCACCCTCTGCAAACCAGAGCCCATCGTCTGGAGCACATCGTCAGCATCCCAGAGTCTCGCAATTAAATTAATAGAATACTGACGTCCAGTCGGCCTCCAAATACCTGCGAGCTCACACTCGCTATCCCATCCTCCAAGGTCATGGACGGCGTCCGCGACCTGGGACCCAAAAAGCCTCTCGGCGACTTGTTTAATTGTGGTTCTCGAGTACCTGTCAATAATGCGTCAGAAGTGCACGATTAGACGGATAAACGTTTAAGAAATATACCCAGTTGCAAAAATGACAAGGTCAGCCATCACTCGCGAACCATCGTCGAATACCAACCCGGTAGGGGAGAAGTGCGCAATCTCATGCCCGGACTTGACGGTGATCTGTTTGCTAGTAAGCAACATGCGCGGGGAATCTCAGTGAAACTAATAATACCTTGCCAGACGTAATGAGCTTTGCGCAACCCCGGTCAATGTAATAGCCACCTGGAATATCGGTGAGAAAAAATAGAACTATACTGAATAAACAAACTCACCTCGTCGAACGGAGAGACGGTGCACGAGGTTGTCCTCAGGGCCGGGAAGGAGATAACCATGTCGTGACAAATTCTCCCTGAGGTCCCTAAGGGAAAAGGGTGAGACAAGGAAATTATATTCAAATCTTGCCAACGAACTGGTCAACATGAGCATGTATCTGCATAGTGTCGTATTGAGAATTTCGTAGAGTCGAGAAGGGGACGGCGACATGGAAGCGGTCGGCGATCTCTGTCGGAGGAACGTCCTGCCCGACATATCCTACGAGTCAAATCAATGAGGATCTCCGCAATAAGTACACTGAGATTACCGGAAAGCAAACGGTCGGTCATCTGGCGACTCACAACGGCAGTCGGGGAACGTTGGACAAGCACTGTTTGAGACCCGTGATTCGCCATGTCCTGAGCAATATCGTGGGCAGAACATCCTGCGCCGACTACGACGACTTTCTGGGCGCCGGCGCAAGCGGAGAACCTGTATTCGCTTGAATGAATGATGGAACCGAGAAAGGAGCGCTGCACACAGAGTCAGCACCCATAGAGAACCAAGTCGTGGTTGCGTACTTTTCCTGGAATCGAAGGCGTAAACGGGAGTGCACCTCCCGTTGTACCAATGCCTGTCGCGCCAATCAGGTGACGAGCTGTCACGGTAACAGTGGCTTTCCCAGAAAGAGATATTAATAATGTCCAGGTACTCGACGAAGCGTCATATGAAGCAGCAGAAATGTGCGCCAAGGTCAATACATGGAGACCAAGAGTCCTTTGGTAATCCTCAAGATAGTCAGCAACGTCTCTGCAAGGGATATATTTTGCGCATCCTTCTGGGAATGCGACGAAGGGAAGATGATCTGTTGGTTCATCAGCATAGTACGAGGTTGGCTGTTCGTTGACTGCACGTACTGAACGCTCTGGGAGTATTCGTCTCCAGAGACTCGTATCGATAACGCCAACTGTCGCCAATTGCTCCAGATCTCTCCAAGACCAGCGTAGAGATGCCGAGATTCTCCAAACGGGCGGCCATGGATAAGCCGCACTGACCTGCACCCACGACGACCGCTGTGTAATCCATCGTGGTGTTCCACTCAGCGGGACGACAGAGAGGTGTATGTACACCAAAACGTTCGACTACACCATACAACCGATCCATCATGGTCACAAAGGACCAAGCTTTCCATGAGGAGTCCTCGCTTTGAGTCAGAGTGAAGACTCCAGTGCACTGCGCTATGACCGTGTGGAATTGAACAATTCCCTGGATGAACGTTCTTGTAGGACTAATGCGCCGATGGCGAACACCTGGCAAGAGTCTGAACCGACTTGGCCGTGCAACAGCAACGGAAACTGAGAAAAATTGCTGGATTTTTGGAAGTGCATGCAAGGTACGAAAATCAGGAGTGAATGCCAAAAGATCTCGCCAGTAGCTATCGTTGGTAAACGAGCGCTTGAGAATAAAATCGGGGCTGGATAAGTCGCGAATCAATGCAGAAAGCCACGCGGAGGAGATTGCCTCTGATATACAACAATAAGCGGACCTAGTTTGATTTTGAAAGGCAGCCTTACCTGCACATAATGGAGTAGAGAAGGTTTCTAGGCCAGGCATATCTCCTGAATGTTTTCTATTAGTGTATTGCAGCTGGTTATGTGGATTGAGATTAAGTATATGCGTCCTTCCGACTTATAAAGGCGGTAGCACAGGATGGCTCCTGACTTGCTATACAGCCGGCTTCCTCATGAACCCATTCCCTGCGCGCTCGGAAGTACGTAGCTGGCCTTGGCACTCCTGTTTAGAGACGTGCTTATCTTTTATACTTTCCTATTGTGCTCCTCTTATAACGTCACAGGTGTACGCAAACAGGAGCCCATGGACTATGGCGCCTTTTGTGACGCGCGACCACGATATCTTTTGCTACAGTACATGAATACTGCCGGCCCCGCCTGTTCTAGGGTGAATCAACTGTCAAAATCAAAGTTCAGTCTAACGAGTTTAGAGAAATCGAACCTGCTTCGGCCGGCACATGAACTTGGGGTGCAAGTTCCGCTGATCACCCGGTTCACTGATGGGCTACGTGCATAGCAAGTTGCAACAAGGTTCAGAACGTTTAAGGCGCATCGCCCGCTCAGCCAGTTCTAGAGCAAGATCCCACATACGGGGTGTCGCTGGGCAAAATTAAATAAATAACTGCAGGGTGAAGATGAAAATCACCCATCTTTAGTGTGCCTTACTCGGTCTCGTGGGGACGCAAGCGGTAAGGTGGCAAGCATAAATATGGCAAGCACTGGCTCGAGGATTTCGAACCGCTGAAATTCTTCAGTGGTATTGCAATATTTCTTTAGTTGAATGATCTTCTCGCACGTTAAGATATCACCAATGACGAGTGACAGCTGTTTCTGGAACTCAACTGACTGGCCTATTTGCCCTGCAGAGTCCACTGCAAGGGCGTTATTTAATTCCGTCATCACAGCTTCGTTCTTGCTGCTGGTTGCGAGCGGGAGAATTTTATTGGGTCGAATGGAAAGCTGGATCGTGTGCAGAAGAGTATTGAGACGTTGAACGGTTCTTGGTATGACAAGAGCTTTGGAACATATTCCGTGAGCACCTGGAATCCAGTGCAGTATGAGCAGTGAGCACCGCATCAAGGCAGACTGGTTAATGGCATCAAGGATCGTCGGCTTGTTCTCGTCCAAGAGAGGGCTCTTAGCAGACATGTCAAAGGCAAGAACATCAACATCCTCCGGTTCGATGTAAGTACCAGCAAGACCAACATTCATGATGTTTGAGCGTCCAATGCAAGAACCACAGTGCCTCAGAATGATTCTGGATGTTGTTTAAACTTTATACAAAGTTTAACCAGGGACGCTCAAGGGATGGCGATGCTCAATTCTAAAATGTCGTTGTCGACGATTTGCTGTTCAAAGTTCAACGTTGAACGTTCAAACACAGGTACGGACTCTTGCTAATCCTTATTTGGAACCGGTTTCTCCAGCCGGAAGTTCACTAACCGGTTATTAACCTTATAATCGATCCATTAGCCGATTGCGGAAATGCTGTTATCGCAGTTTGCCGTAAATTACATAATGCTTATTGCCGTCTCGGCAGACTCGGCAACCCTTTCGACAAACTTGCTGACCAGGGGGCGAACAACGGTAACAGTTATCACAGTCAACTGTCAACCGACGTTTTTCAGTGTTTTTCAAACCTCAAAACTTTTTTAAACAGAGGGCGAAAAGCCTCGCTAACGCAACTGTGAACTCCCCTACTAGAGCAACTACTAGGAATCATGATTATCAAGCCGCGTCAATTCAATCACCTGGCCAGGCCTAGTGGCGAGCATGCAGTGCCAACAACTCATCGATGATATTGCTCACGGCTCACAAATGCAGATGCAAGCTCAACGAACAGTGCAGACCTCGGGCCCTGAACATCGATTGTTGTGCTATGCCACGTTCCGTCCGCGTCTCGTCTTCATCATTCCCACCCTGATGATTTTTATCGATCTCGACTCGGAGCGCGATGGTGGAAAAGCAGTGACAGTACCATGGGTCCATGGCAAAATTGAGGTGATACTAATTTCATCTAGCCTAGCGATATAAGAAAGGACTAGCTTAAAAGCATCGAAATATCGATCGTCGACCGCTCGTGATGGTGGATTAGGCGGCAACCCGAATGGAAAGAAGATGCTGGCAGTCGAAAGTAATTTCCCCGATATAATTGGGTGTTGTATTACCTCCATGGATTCAGGTATAGCCTGAACCGTGTCGCACATAAATAATGCTATTGGCAGGTTGTTGGCAGAAACTAAGGACGTACACGACATCTAGGGTAAATGAGAAGCTAATCGCAGAAATCAGCATGGGATGTAAGTTCTCTGGTCTGGACTGATCAATCCCATCTCCCTCGCCATTATCTGTAACGCAAGGAACTGGGAGTAGAACCGCGCTGCAAAGAGATCGCCCTCTGCAAACCAGAGCCCATCGTCTAGAGCAGAATGTCAGCATTCCCGAGTGGCACAAACAAATCAACAGAATACTGACGTCCAGTCGGCCTCCAAACACCTGCGAGCTCACAATCACTATCCCATCCTCCAAGGTCATGGACGGCGTCCGCGACCTGGGACCCAAAAAGCCTCTCGGCGACTTGTTTAATCGTGGTTTTTGAGTACCTGTCAACAACGCGTCAGAAGTGCACGATCAGACGGATAAATACTTGAAAGATGTACCCAGTTGCGAAAATGACAAGGTCAGCCATCACTCGAGAACCATCGTCGAATACCAACCCGGTAGGGGAGAAGTGCGAAATCTCATGCCCGGACTTGACAGTGATCTGTTTGCTAGTAAGCAACATGCGCGGGGAATCTCAATGAAACTAATAATACCTTGCCAGACGTAATGAGCTTTGCGCAACCCCGGTCGATGTAATAGCCACCTGGAATATCGGTGAGAAAAAATGGAACTATACTGAATAAACAAACTCACCTCGTCGAACGGAGAGACGGTGCACGAGGTTGTCCTCAGGGCCGGGAAGGAGATAACCATGACGTGACAAATTCTCCCTGAGGTCCCTAAGGGAAAAGGGTGAGACAAGGAAATTATATTCAAATCTTGCTAACGAACTGGTCAACATGAGCGTGTATCTGCATGGTGTCGAATTGAGAATTTCGTAGAGTTGAGAAGGGGACAGCGACATAGAAGCGGTCGGCGATCTCTGTCGGAGGAGCGTCCTGCCCGACATATCCTACGAGTCAAATCAATGGAGATCTCCGCAACAAGCACATTGAGATTACCGGAAAGCAAACGGTCGATCATCTGGCGACTCACAATGGCAGTCGGGGAACGTTGGACAAGCACTGTTTGAGACCCGTGATTCGCCATGTCCTGAGCAATATCATGGGCAGAGCATCCTGCGCCGACTACGACGACTTTCTGGGCGCCAGCGCAGGTGGAGAACCTGTATTCGCTTGAATGAATGATGGAACCGAGAAAGGAGCGCTGCACAGAGTCAGCATCAATAGAGAAAAAACCAAGTCGTGGTTGCGTACTTTTCCTGGAATCGAAGGCGTAAACGGGAGCGCACCTCCCGTTGTACCGATGCCTGTCGCGCCAATCAGGTGACGAGCTGTCACGGTAACAGTGGCTTTCCCAGAAAGAGATATAGATAATGTCCAGGTGCTTGACGAAGCGTCATATGAAGCATCAGAAATGTGCGCCAAGGTCAATACATGAAGACCAAGAGTCCTTTGGTAATCCTCAAGATAGTCAGCAACGTCTTTGCAAGGGATATATTTTGCGCATCCCTCCGGGAATGCGACGAAGGGAAGATGATCTGTTGGTATATCAGGATAGTATGAGGTCGACAATTCTTTGGCTGCACGCACTGTATGCCCTGGGAGTATTCGTCTCCAGAGACTCGTATCGAGAACGCCAACTGTCGCCAATTGCTCCAGATCTCTCCAAGACAAGCGTAGAGATGCCGAGATTCTCCAAACGGGCGGCCACGGATAAGCCGCACTGACCTGCACCCACGACGACCGCTGTGTAATCCATTGCAGCCTTCCACTCAACAGGACAACAGAGGGGCGTTTGTACACCAAAACGTTCGACTACACCATACAATCGATCCATCATGGTCACAAAGGACCAAGCTTTCCATGAGGAATCCTCGCTTTGAGTCAGAGTGAAGACTCCAGTGCACTGCGCTATGACCGTGTGGAATTGAACAATTCCCTGGATGAACGTTCTTGTAGGACTAATGCGCCGATGACGAACACCTGGCAAGAGTCTGAACCGACTTGGCCGTGCAATAGCAACGGGAACTGAGAAAAATTGCTGGATTTTTGGAAGTGCGTGCAAAGTGCGGAAATCGGGAGTGAATGCCAAGATGTCTCGCCAGTAGCTATCGTTGGTAAATGAGTGCTCAAGAACAAAACTGGGGCTGGATAAGTCGCGAATCAATGTAGAAAGCCACGTGGAGGAGATTGCTTCTGATATACGACAATTAGTGGACCTAGTTCTATTTTGAAAGGCAAGCTTACCTGCACATAATGGAGCAGAGAAGCTTTCTACGCCAGACATCTTCTGGATGATCAACTTGAAAGGGTGATTATGGGGGATATCGTTTCTACTGAGAGGCTCTTTTATAGGTTTTATTTTGTGAAGCATATTGCAGCTGGATACATACACCAGCGCCAGACGTGGAGGTGCGAGAGCCGGATCATCCTCCTAGAAAGACAGGTCGTAATTCTTACGCTGCGTCCTTGTTAGACGACAAGTAGGGGAGACGGATTTAAGCAAGCGAACTTCAGGGGCCAAGGAATCAGCGAATTAAAACAGGGTCGAGCGAACGGGGCTGCGAATGATGGTAACAGCGATATAAGTGATGACCATACGATACTGGGCTCGTACGAATCTGTCATAGATTGTCCGGGTCGACCCTCGTCACAAGCTACCCTGCTACTGAATGCGCCTAGTTTTCCACAAAACCCTCCGAGTTTGGAGGCATTAGTGGCAAAACCAGCGCAGCGCAGTATTACTGGCCAATTGCACTAACTGTAGGAGAGCGTGATCATGAGCATTTACTACACGACGGACCAATGGAGACAAACAATATGACGGCCCGCCTAGGCTTGTCTTTGGCAGACGAATGGCTATAATGACTCCAGGGCTATGGTCGGTTGCACCGAGGAGCACCGAGGGTTTGGCTAGAACATTAGTTGTAAACAGACTTCATTGATTGCAACGTCGAGTGTGATATTCAAACATAGTTCATGGCGTTCGTCCCACGAGAACTCTAATTTGAACCTGAGGACTTTATAAAGACTCATCCCCAGTGAGAACCGGTCTTCACCGTATCAACGTAAAATTGATGGGCCACGAACATAATATTTCAATAGATGACCATAAAGAATGGGATCTATCGTAGATTTGAAGCTTAGAGCTGCAGTCACGGTGACCAGGTGGCAAGAAAGACGGATATAGCACGAAAATAGCGCTCGCCGCTGATGCTAAGCATTTGGCAGTGCAAAACTGATCCATGCCTGCTGTCCACCTGCTCGTCTTCAGCTCCAAATTGTCTTAAAAAAGGTACAAGTAACTTAAGCCGTTAATCAGACATCAACCGACTGCCATGCGTCCTCGCCCATAATTGTGAAGACATATAATGAGGCCAAGTCAATGTTGAGCATCCCGTCAAGTGTGAAAATTTCCCCTTGGATGTTAGGGTCAATGCTAGAGTCTTCCTCCTCTATCACTCATCGGACCTTGCCACCTCTGGTGGACTCTACACGATGACACCATTGACACGTCCGCCCAGAACAGCTGCCTGACTTCATCACAGGTACATATTTTGGGCAAGGTGCCTGTAATTTTTTTTTTTAATAATCAATCAGCGAGTTTGAAGGTGTAATTTTGAGGAAGATTTTTGAGGGTTGTTGTATTGTCCACAGGATGAAAAACGCTGAGATACTCAACGTTGAAGATTGGACCTTGGAACCCTCGACTGTCTTTGCACTAGCAATACCAAGAAATATCAGCCGGCATAGTTGCGACAGGAACTATGACACATACGCACCAACCCTACCAGTCATGACAGAGCACACCACGACCTAATGATCCGCGGCGGCGGCTGCCGAGTCGTAAGCAAAATTTTAAGGTTGGAGAAGATGAGGGCCCATTCTGTGGTACATCCATCTTGACACAGACTTTGATGGATCATCGGCGGTGTTCACTGGCCACGAATCCTGACGTTCGCCTCTTGATTTTGCCTCCTAGTGGTTATTTTCGGCATCGGCAGTAATAGATCTTTTCGTGAGTCATTATGTTGCGATTGTCGGAGCAGGGTAGGAGAGGCCCAGCATGAACAGAAGGAACCAATAAGCCTGCGTGAAGTTACCTTGCTTGTCACTAGCACCCTTCAATTCGTCACGTGTTTTCGAGGTTTGAAATCGCACCTGGATGGACTTGTTGAACAGTGATTAGAGCTTGATCAGGTCTCAGATCTCAGATCTCAGGCCTCAGGCCTCAGGCCTCAGGGTCAGGTTGTTTTAGAGTCTGTCTGATTCGTCGTTCTTTTTGCTTAGTAGGTACTTCGTTGTATTGAACACATGATTTGAATCACTGTCGGCGGGGTCAGTTGAACTCCTCCTTATTAGCACCTACCTAGTCCAAGTAAGCAGAACTGTGGTTCAGTACTATCAAGTTAATCATTTTGCCAGCCGTGACACGAGAGGGTTTATGGCCTTGGAATCACCGTATCATACGTAACACTCACATGGATTCAACATCGAATCAGAAAGGTGAACGCATGACAGGGAGCTTTTGGTATGACCGCGGCCATGTCAGAGGCTTCAGGGTTTCAAGAATAGTGATGTGAATGAGATCGAAAACAGATAGATGAGTGAAGAACTGCGCAATCTCGAGTAGTGCACACGACGTTAAATGTATGGCCCCTGCAACAACCTCCGATGAAGTTTTCTTTATATAGGATCAATTTTCCTGTCGCAGGTATCCGTCCACTGCGAAACCAATGAAATATCATTTCAAAGTAGCGCAGCCCAGGTTTTGTCAAAGCGCAACTTGTCCATTAAAATATCGCATGTTCGAACAGATACTGACTGCACAACCAAGTTGTTATGAGTCTAATTCAGCCCGTTGGCCCCGTAAAATTGTGAGATTTAACCTTAAGGTTTCCCATTGTCAATTCGCAAGTTGTAAGTTATTACGCACGTCAGATCGAACACAATTGCAGATTGTCTAGACTGAACCTAAAACATGCCTAATCTAAGCCAGGTATGAAATCATTTCCGCCACTCACTGACCCTACAGAAGCCTCCCTATCGCACCGGCTTGATGTTGATACCACCTTCAGGCTTCAGGGCTATGTATCAGCTTCCTCACTCTGCCACTGATCAGTGAAAGGGATAACAACGTCAACCGTGATGTAAAATCCATGCAAACATCCCAGATCGATTATCTATAAGCAGAATTCTTGTTCTAACGCCCAACGAACTGCCTCCGCGACATCCTTTGCTTGGTGAGTGGGCTGATGGCTTGGAGGACCACGATGGGGATTATATACGCCTGTGTGAACTAGAATTGATTTCCACCCTGCAGTATTGGCACCTGCTATATCGGATTCTGGATTATCTGCGGCGACAATAAAATTGAGGGTCATATAGAGGGAAAGAATTGCGAAATACGTACCGCCAACCATGTACCTGTGTAACACATTGCGCGGTTGTTAGCTGACCAAGAGGGCGGACGTCGCATCAGATTGTACGAACAGTGATGGTTTAGGTACACTCTGTAAGCGATGCTTCAGCATTATTTCGGCAAAATTGTACGTGGCCTCAGAAGGTTTGCCAAGTTGTATGTAGGGATAAGTGGACCCTGTCAACGACTGCAAAACCGGCGCATCAGTTTGTTCTCCATGGGATTTAGCGGGGAAGGAAAAAAACTCGCCTGGAAAACAGCCTGGAATGCAACTCTAAATGCTCCTTGACCCATACGAGGAGCCTTGAAATCGGATTGCCATATTAGATCAGGATTGCAAAATACTAGGTCTACAGGTTTTTGTGCATGATTAGTTTCATGAGATCCTCCTCCAATAATGCCCTGGATCACGTCGCACATGATTTGGGTGTCGAGGGCCCAATTTCTGGGATCATGAAAGACAAAGATCGCGCCAAATTGGATTTTTGAGAAGTCGGTAGGCTGTGTCATCATGTTTATGAGCCGTTCGGTTGAACGAGTGAAAATCTGACTTTGACAGATGCTCTTTCTTCTTGTGTGAGGTCGTGGTAAGGCCATATTCTGGGAAAATAATAAAATCAAGTCAAAATTATGAGAGAAGCAAATAACGTACGATGGGTTCCAAGCGAGAATATCAAGGGTAGTGTAGACTTTCCGGAAGCCATATCTACAATCAATCGAGATTCCGTCAATAGCATTCAGATACAAGCTACAAAAGATATGCACCCTTCCGCCACTCTCCGAAGGGTATCTCCCTTGCTTCCAATAACCAAGACTGGCACGTCAGCATAGTTTTGTACAATAGACTTCAGAACAGTGTGAGCCTGTATAAATTGGTCGGGATGAATCTGTCCAAACTTGTCAGCAAAACTTAGGATTCAAGGCAGCTGTGATATAATACCTGTACGCCAAGCTGCGAGCTCAACTTAAGACACCGTTCCTCTTCGCTTACACCACCACCATTGGTGAGCTGCAGCAACAATTGAATGCTTACATCACAGAAGGACATAGCAACCATTTACCAGAATAAAGGGTATCTTGCTTTGAGTGAGTCAGCTAGCTGGATGGTAAACAGCAAGAGAGACACAAGTACAGGCCAAGTTTATTGTTGCCATCGAGGATCGATAGCGCTTCTTTGGCGGCAGGCAGAGGATTCTTTCCACGGAGGAGAACACCATCCTGGGAAGAATACAAGACACAATTAGTCCTGGAACAGTTTCATGGCATCTTGTCCAAACCATACGATGTCAAATGCG
>Ga0310811_10004041_pt1 | contig 18473 bp, 30 predicted proteins | sample YCmetagenome_FD_207642 | JGI IMG/M metagenome (GOLD analysis project Ga0310811, IMG submission 207642) | Soil microbial communities from experimental microcosm in Duke University, North Carolina, United States - YC | ecosystem: Engineered > Artificial ecosystem > Soil microcosm > Unclassified ...
GATGTTATAAGATATTATGATGGGGGAATTATTTTAGATGGATTTAATGGATATCCGTTAAATGATATAGGGTTTGATTACATAATAGGAAATATTTTTGAGAATGATGATTTGTTGGAGAAGAAATAATTGCTATATTTTGAAACAAAAGAATATAGTGACTGGCTAAATAATCATTGTCAATGTTATACAGGTGATTGTGATTATTGTGAAGGTTATTATGATATGGAATTTTATAATAATCTGCCATTAGATTTTGTGAAAAAATATTTCAATGTGTTCACTTCATATAGTGAAGGTTGTAGACTTAAGTTGGCAGATACTAGAGCAGAATTGAATAGAATTGGTGATATGGTTGAGGTGGAAATATCAAAATGGTTAAAGAGGAATAATAATGCAAATATTTCATAGAATAGAATATAAATATTCATGGCAACCATGTAATAATTGTTCTTTTGTATTCAATAGTACGACTGCTCCTAATAAGTTCCATAGATTTATGCAGAGAGTATTTTTAGGGTTTAGATGGGAGAAAATATAAATGATAGAATTTAAGAAATTTAGTTTGTTGGAATTCATAAGGAGAAAAAGTAATTTATGAATAAATTTAAAGTTGGTGATATTGTTAAAGCGGATATTCCTCATAGTAGCCATTTTGTTATTTCTAAGATAGATTTGGTTTATAATGAAGATGGTTCTAAAAATAGAATGGTTTATGCATTGGCAACTAAAAAAGGGCAATATGCGTTTCATGCGTCTGAAAATCACCTAACTAAAGTAGAGAGTAAGAATGAGTAACAATAAATTTAAGGTTGGAGATTTGGTTGTTGAATTTGTGCCAACAAGTAAAGAAGAATTTTTAAAATTATATGGAGACGAAACTAAAGTGGAAGAATTTAAAAAAGGTGATCGGGTTTTGTTTTTAGATAAAATTGAGGGAACTGTTACTCATGTGTGGAAGGGATATGAAGGTGTTCAATTACAATTGGATGGTTCTAATGCGTTTGTGACAATATGCAAAAATGATATAAAAAAAATTGAGCCTAATTTCAAATCTGGAGATAAAGTTTGGGTGAAAGCCTGTGTACATCATGGCTCTCCTGATGTCGGGTATTCGATACATTTTGTTACAGATTATGGGATTGTCCAAAATTGGCATAAAATTAGTGATATAAAAGCGCGAGATGATGATGTGTAAAGTATGTTCAGAATGTTTTTTGTATGGTTATCGAGATGGGGCAAAATGCTTTTGCGATAAAGATGATGCGCCCATTCCTGAGTCAAAGCGGAAGATTGTGCAGATATCAAATGGAGTTATACATACTGTTGCGACTGATTATAGTCATATTTTTGCTTTATGTGATGACGGTACATTGTGGTCATGCGCTTTTTCAACAGATAATAGCGGAACAGGATGGGTAAGATTACCGGAAATTCCGCAGGGGGATGAGTGATGTTTGAGAAAAAGAAAACTAATCAAGCTATGCTTAATATGTTTATGAAAATATTAGGGTGGAATGATATTTGTTATAAAGGTTGTGAAAATCCTTATCCTCATACACATTCAATCAGCAGGTTTTATGACAAAAGATGTAAGAATTGCGATAAGTTGGGTCTTGTATTCCAAAAAGAAATTATAGGCAGTTGTTTTGACGGCGTCATTAAATTAGGCACTTTGTTTGTATGTTGCTATTGTTATGCTGATACTTCATTTTGTAAGAAGATTAACTTTAATTGGAATGCTGAGGAATAAAATAAGTAAATGTTAAAAAACAAATATAATAATAAAAAAACAGTTATAAATGATATAGAGTTTGATTCAAAGAAAGAGGCTAAAAGATATACAGAATTGAAGATATTAGAGCGAGGGGGTGTTATTACTAAATTAATTATGCAGCCTCGTTTTTTATTGCAAGACGGATTTTGGGATTTTAGACATAAAAAACATCGAGCGATTGAATATTGGGCTGATTTTCAATACTATGATCATGAGAAAAGAGCAACAATTGTGGAGGATGTAAAAGGTATGAAGACGGATGTCTACAAGCTCAAGAAGAAGCTGTTTCTTTATAAATATCCTGAGCTTGTTTTTGTTGAGATTTAATACTATTTTTTGATAGTTTTCCCAGTATATTGTTCATAAGTCAAAACTACTTCAGGCGCCAATCCTGATTTTTGGCGCTGGAAGTTTATTTGATGCAATTGCATAATATATTCATTATAAGCTGTGCGATTTTTAGCTTCGGCTTCAGATTGTTTACTACTGCCCCATTTAGCTGCTCCAACTCCCGCGCCAATTGCGAATAACATACAACTTTGTGTTGACAAACATATTGAAATTACTGCTAATACCTTAATTAATTTGCTAATTTTTAGCATATTTATTCTCCCAATTGCTAGAAATTTGTTGATCTATGGAGAATGGTTTGCGTACATGCCATGCCCCAGCTATTTTTTCAGCGTCGATAATACCTAGCTTGCACAAGTCTTGCAAATATCTTTTGCTGATCTTGAAATGATAGTTGATATATATATATCCAATTGTTTGATTTAAAGTCATGAAGTCATTCATTTTGTTAATCTCCGCTTACTAATTGTTGGTGTAATTTTATACGAATGGCGACGATGCATTTTGGGTTTGCCACGCTTTGGAACTGTAAAGTTTTCGATTGATTTAATCTCAATCAACCATTCCCAACCCCCAAGTTTTGTTCCTCGTAGTGTTTTATTGCTACACATAGTTGCAATATAAGTCTCAGCATAGTCCATTTTATGTAACTTTTTGAATAACTTACGTGCATGATGCGTTTTAACATATATTTGTTCAGCTTTCATTTAACTTTCTTCTCCTGTAATTTTTTGATTAAAAAATATAGCTCTTCACTTCTGTTGCACTTCCTTGCGCAATATATGATCATTGTATGTCTCTCCCAAATAAATATCCTTCATTGTTAGTTAAAAATACTTCACATGTATGTTTGTTTAAAATTAATGTTAGACCTTTTTGATTTACATATTGGGGTAAATTACTGCTTCTATATGCTTCTAGCAATATCACTGCTTGCATGAGTTCTCCCTGTCTGAACTCTGATAAGTCTGTTGTATATATGTCATCCATTTTAATAGGTCTCCTTGATTAAAGTTTAAAATTTGTTGCTAAATTTTACTATGTGACCTGCTTGCCATGATCCGCCATAATTATTTTCTACTTTAAATGTTGGTCCATTAATTTCAATGATTTTTCTCCATGTTTTTTCAGTATCGCCAGCTAAAATTACTTTTGTGCCTATTTTGATTTTTGCATTTAATTTGTTCATTTTAAATATCTCCTATCTGGTTTTATACAATCATTATTGACTATATATCTATTACCACTCAAACGCAGTGCATACAGCACCACAATTTGATTTTTCACAATTGTGATTTTTTATATTTTGTATGTGATTATTTTCTTGTTCAGCTTTAAATGCTCTGTTCGCATGATCAGCGCGGGGTGCATCGCCATTTAAGAGCTCTACGCAGCGATGACATTGTGTGTCTTTGCGACCAAATGACATTTTGCATTCTGTCGCATGTTTTGTTGTCCCATTTTTGTTTAGTAGTTTGTTGTACATTTTTATATCTCCGTTGTTGACTGTATGTAAACATTATAGCGCAATTACGCGTAGAGTCAACAAATATTGTTAACTAAATGTTAATTATTTTTTAACTATATTGCTATTTGTAACGTAATTGTTGCATTTTTGCTAAAATATGGTAAAATCAGACAAATATTAAATAGGAAATGTTAAAAATGAGTGAGAAATTTTGCCCGAAATGTGAAGGCGCTAGAGTGAAAAAAGTGGGGATGCATTTTGTATTGTGCAATTTTTGTGCTGGAAATGGCGTAATTGATGTAGTTTCGAATGATTCTGACGATACAGATACTAATGATAATGCTGAAATATCAGTTAAAAAACGCGGCAGACCCGTTAGTAAATAACTAAAGTATAACTAAAGTACAATAAAATGGCTGGATCGATAAAAAAAGGCGAAAGGCGAAACCCGAATGGACGCCCTAAAGGTTCTAAAGACAAGCGTCGTGAGTTTTATGATGTTGTCAAAGCATTGCAAGAAACCGGTCATGATCCTGTTCGCGCTATCATAAAAATAGCGCAGGATGAACTAGCATCTCTAGAAATGCAGCATAAAGCTAATGCAACGCTATTAACATATGCAGCTCCTGCTCTTAAAGCGGTGCAGCATGATCATACTGTCGATGTCAGCGAAGACTTAAAACAACTAGCTGAAAATATGAAAGAAATAATGAAGGGGTTTGTGAGGGATTTTTAATGACACTATCACTGAAACTAAAAAACAATCAGTACATATTCACATATATGCGAGATGGTGATCCCAGCCATGATTGTATTTTTCAGTTTGAAATGCAGGGAAATGAAATGGATTTAAAACAATTATATTTTGGAATTCAATATATATTGAGTACGTTAGAAAAAGAAAAATAAAATAATAAATGATAATAACAGGCATCGAACGCAATCACGATCTAGCAGTAATGAAAGCAAAAATGCTGGGATCATTACTGTATTTCACGCAAGTCATGTATAAAATAAAAAACGGTCGTGATTTTATAGTTAATGATGTGATCGGTCGTGAACCGCATTACATTACTGTATGTAGAGAATTAACTGATGTTTTCTATTTAAAAAAGAATCGTTTAATTATTAATGTCCCGCCCGGGCATGGCAAATCAACTATGCTCGTTTATTTTATAGCGTGGGCATTTGCACATTATCCAGATTGTCAGTTTTTATATATTTCATATACGCATGATTTAGCTACTAAACATACGTCTGCTATCAAAGATATTATGTCGATGCCGGAATATAAAAAGTTTTTCGGCGTTGAGATAAGGCAAGATTCAAGTGCTAAAGATAATTTCAAAACTAATCATGGAGGATCAGTAAAAGCATTTGGTTCTGAGGGAGCAATTACGGGGCAAGATGCAGGATTGCCGGGATTGGATAGATTTTCTGGCGGTGTAATTATGGATGATATGCATAAACCAAGTGAGGTTTATAGCGACACTACTAGAAATACTGTAATAGACAATTATGGGAATACGATTGTATCTCGTCCGCGTGCTGACAATGTTCCGATGATTTTTATCGGTCAATGTTTGCATCAATCAGATTTAGCCGCGTATTTGAAAAATAACGGTGACGGGGCGAGCTGGTTTAAATGCGTATTACAATCTCTAGATAGCGCAGGAAATGTATTATGTCCGACTGTCATCGGAAAAGAGCGTTTATTACAGATTAGGGATACACAGCCAAACGTTTTTTGGGCGCAATATCAACAAGATCCACGTCCTGCTGGTGGCGGTATTTTTAAATCTAGTTGGTTTGAATTATTAGATGAATTGCCTAAATTTTTATGTACATTCATTACAGCTGATACAGCAGAAACAGATAAAACAACAAATGATCCTACAGTATTTAGTAGTTGGGGACTGTACGAGATAGAACACAATGGGCGTGGATCAGGAATATATGGTTTACACTGGCTCAATTGCGAAGAAGACTGGATTGCTCCAAAAGATTTGAAAACACGCTTTATGAGTTTTTATACGCATCATAGTGATGATTTCGGACTGCCGAATTTTGTTGCGATAGAAAAGAAATCAACGGGCGTAACATTGATATCAGTGCTACAAGAAGTGCGTGGTTTATACGTAAAAGATATCGAAAGAACACGCGCGTCTAAAAGTAAAGTTGAAAGATATTTAGAAGCTCAACCGTATGTTGCTAGGCGTCAAATATCATTCAGTGCTGATGCTGAGCATTTAGAGAAATGTCGCAATCATATGAGTAATATTACTGACAATAATACACATGCTCATGATGATATAGCTGACACTTTATATGATGCAGTAAAAATAGCATTAATTAACAAATCATTAGTAACAGAATATAAAAATATCAAAGTAAATACAGCTGCTATGGCAGTCGCTGCATACAATAATAAAATAAATAAATTGCGGGATATGGCATGGCAATAAGAAAAACAATAATAGACAATTTAGAATGCTATAAAGGAAATATTAAAGATTCCTATCAATATAATATGCCTAACTGCATTCAATACAATGATTGGATGAAATTCATATTCCAAACCACATTAAGTGGTGCAGATATAGCAATGGCGAAAGAATTAAAACGCGCTTGTTTGGAATTTAATATATTAGAAGCATATATAAATAAAATATGCGGTGAGTTTGCAAAACAAGAGCCGTCGATCGAAGTACGCCAATCTGATAACCCGCTTAAACAAGTCCCAGCTGAATTAACATATTTATTAGAGGGTTATTTCAGAGCAATTCTAGATGATTGCAATAAAGATAATTTGCAATATTTAATATTTAGAGAGATGGTTGCAGGTGGATTTAGTGCAGCTAAAGTATGTACTGAATACGAATCTCCGATGAGCTTTAATCAGAATATTGTGATCAAAAAAGTATTTGATCCAACGCTATGCGGTTGGGATAAGATGGCAAGAGAATCTCACAAGGGTGATGGTGAGTACTGTTTTGAATTGTTCCCGATGACAAAAGATATGTTTGAATCTAAGTACGGGACAAAATATACAAAGGATATGAATTTCACTAAAAATATTAGTGATTTTAGTTGGTGCTACAGCACTGATCATAAGGAAATAATATTAGTTGGTGATTATTATAAGAAAGTTAGACAGACAAAAGAAATTGTGTTGCTAGCTGATAATAGAGTGATGACAACTCGTGATTACGACAGATTAGTTGGGGCCTATGAAGATAATCCTTCAATGATTGAGATGCCACCAGCTACAATTGGTAAATCACGTAAAACAGAATTAGTTACAATTGATCGCATTACATTAATTGAAAAAGATATTATTGATCATGAAGAAACCGATTATGAAGAGTTGCCAATTATTTTCTTTGATGGTAATTCAGTATTAGTTAAAAATGGCAATGGTGGAACAGCCGGGGCCTCACAACAATTAACTCGTCCGTATGTTTATCAAGCGCGTGGTGTTCAAAGATTAAAGAATTTTGCAGGAAACAGTTTAGCTACTGAATTAGAAAACATGGTGATGTTGAAATGGATAGCAATGGAAGAAGCTATTCCACCTGAATCAAGAGAAAACTTTACCGAAATACAAAAAGCAGGCACGTTAATATATAAAGGATTTTTAAATGGTGATCCCAATGTGCCTCTGCCAGCTCCAACCACCGTTAATCGGCCGCCTATTCCTCAAGAAATCACCAATACTTTCAGTATGGCTGATCAAATGACCCAGGGAATTTTAGGATCATATGATGCCTCGCTCGGTATTAATGATAATAATTTGAGTGGTGTAGCAATAGAAAACGGCAGCACTAATTCTAATCATGCATCTATGCCGTATGTCGTTGGATATATGCGTGGATTAAATCAGATAGCTACTGCTGTTATGAAATTAATTCCTAAATACATTAATCTAGAAAGAAATATCTCTATTAAAGATATTGGCGGTAAGCGTCAAAGTGTCCCTGTTAATAGCCAAAATGGAATAAGTCTTGACTATGATAGTTCAAGTATAAATGTGAAAGTGGAAGCAGGTGTTAATTTTGAATTGCAACGTCAACAAGCATTCCAAGCATTAACTGTATTAATGAAAACAAGTCCTATTCTGCAAGAATATATTTCTACTGAAGAAGCTGGCATTGAAATGCTACTTAATAACGTTGATGTACGTGGTATAGATGCATTGAAACAAAACATCAAGCCATTCATTCAGAAGATTAAGCAACGCCAGCAGCAAGCTGAGCAAATGGCGCAAAAACAAGCTCAAATGGCTGAATTACCGCTTCAAATTAAGCAGCAAGAAATGCAGCAGAAACAAATGCAAATGCAATTAGAGGCTCAAGCTGATCAAGCAAAAGTACAAGTAGAAGCTGGTAAATTAGAAGTAGCTCAGCAAGATAGTGATACGAAGAGAATGCTTGCACTAGCAGAGATCGGAGAGAAGACGGATAAGATAACGCTTGAGCAAGATAAGATGCAGCAAGAAGAGTCTAAGATTGCTGTATCTAAATTAAATGCAGCTGTAGGTGCTGCTGATTTAGCACATAGACATGCTAAAGAAATACTTGATCTGCATCATACTAATGAGCGTCATAGCAAAGATTTAGAGCATAAGAAAGAAGAGATGAAGCATAAAACTAAGGCGGTTAAGAAGGAGAATAAAAATTCCACTTAAAAAAGGTAATTCAAAAAAAGTAGTATCAGAAAATATAGCAACTGAGATGAAAGCTGGTAAGCCGCAGAAACAGGCGGTAGCTATTGCTATGAGTAAAGCTGGGAAATCTAAATCAAAAGGCAAAAAATGAAAAGCAAAAAACATGAAGATAAAGCACAAGATGTGAAATTGATAAAGAAAGAAATTAAAAAAGCAATAAAGCCTAAAAAGAAAAGTAAAAAAGGTTATTAAACGAAATGTCATATGAGAAATATTTAAATCAGCATAACTTATATTTATTTAAGATATCTTATTTTTACCATGATCAAGGAATGGCAAAAGAAGATAAACGTCCTGAATTAATAATTATAGCGCCTGATAAAGATAGGGCCGCATACTTGTATCTAATAACAACCGCTGGTTGCTTAAATGAATTTAAAGCAGGTTCCCTCTACAATAATTTTGATGATTTCACAAAGTCAGATGATGTAGAGAAATATTGGGGATTAACAATACATAAATATATAAACGATGAATGGGTTAAGCAATGAGAATGTCATTTGAAGAATGGGAAGCTAAAAGTGAACCATCGCCTGAGCGCGCATTAATCTTTGCCATCATTCAGCAAGCAATACAAGATGCGTTTTCAAAAGATGAAAAGCTAAGAACTAAAGCTAGGAATTGGTTAACTATTCCGCACTTTAGATATGATGATGTGCGTAGATTTTTGTATATATTAGATATTGAACAAACATCTTTTATTAGAAAGATGAAAGAATTATTTAAGAAGAATAAAACTGTTCATCAAAAAGTGTTAATTAAACGTTAACAAATCTATTTACGTTTTTACCAATTATTAGTAAAATTTAACAATTCTCATGGTCGCTCAGCCAAGAATCTTTACGATGAGTCGTTACCCGGACACGATACCGGGGCTATCTAACCCACCTATGGGGCAAAAATAGGCGTCACTAGAACGTTTCTAGGATTAACCGTGACGGGGCAATAGTCAATAAGAGGTTTGAAATGGGACAAGAAGCATTTGCTGAAAGTCAAGTTGCGCCTAGTGAATCTGTAGCAACTCCTCCTTCGGAGAAGATGGTACAAATGCCGCAAAGCCAGTTTGATCATATTGTTAAAACTGCAAAAGCCGAAACTGCCAGAAAAGAACAAGCTAGATATGAAGCTGAAAGGGCGCAATTACAAAACAATTATGAAGCACCTACGAGCCAACAATCTAACTTAAAATCTTATTCTGAAGATCAGATAAGGCAAATAGTAGCGGATGAAACTACAAAGCGAGCAGCGCAATACGAACAAAATTATCAATACCAACAAGGTATGCAGTTGGTTAATGATTTTTTTGGTAAATTGCAAGCAGCAGAAAAGGATCATGAAGGATTAGGCAATAAAATGGCGAGTTTGCCATTTGATAAAATGCCAGAGATTGTACATCTAGCGAATGAACTGCCGCACACAGCAGAGATCATGCTAGCTTTACATGATAGTCCTGCCAAGATTGCTACATTGCAGAATTTAGCGAAATTAAGTCCAGATTTAGCACGCATTGAAATGCGTAAATTAGCTGATTCTATAGAGACTAATAAAAAAGCTTCGACTACGAGGCAAGCAAATGAGCCATTGAACCAAATCAAGCCGTCATCTGTTGGCTTAGATAATGGCTCTGCAAAATCGGTTAGCGACTTTAGAAAAATATTCCGCTAATTCAATCATAATCAGTGCAGCCATTATCTCTAAAATAATAATTTGGAGTATCAAATGGCTGTACCTGATAATATTCTACAAAATGTACAAACGTATCAAATGGCTGAAATGGCCTGGATGCTTAATAGTTTCGTTGCTATTAACAAATCAAATAAGAAATTCAAAAACTTTAATTCTTTAACTGCAAATCTTGGTGACACTGTTACTTTCGATTTAGCACCTCGTGCTAGTACTGTAAATAGCTTAGTAGCTACTTTTGAAAGTACTGTTCAACGTGTTCAAACATTAGCATGTACTCAAGCTGTAAGCAGCTCTACTTCATTTACTGATCAACAATTTATCTTCAACGTTGAAGATTACATGCAGAAAATCGGTAAATCTCGTATCTTAGAAATTGGTACGGTTATAGAATCTGACGTATTGTTAAATATCGTTTCTGGTGTTGTAGTAACTAATCAACAAGATCCTCGCTACGGTCAAAATATTGCACCAGATTCAGGCCCATATCGTTTTTATGGCGACGGAACTACTCCAATTAATTCTTATAAACAATTAGCGCAAGCAGTTGCAAACTTTGAAGATTTTGGTGCCGCTATTGGTGATCAATGCGCAATTCTTCCTGTTACTGTTATCCCAGATATTATTGATAGCGGTTTAAATCAATTTGCGACTAATCGAAATAATGAAACTGCATTAAGCTGGGAATTGGGTAAATTCTCTAAAACAGATTGGTATGAATCCAACCTTTTACCGATTCATGTAGCTGGTACCGTTGGTGACAATCAAACTCCTGGTGCAAATATTTTAACGTTAGTTAGCACTAATGATCCTAGTGGCCAAAATATTACGCAGTTAACTTTCTCTGGCGCTGGCACTAGTGATCCTGATGCTATTAAAACTGGTGATATGTTCCAGTTTGTTGACGGCGTATCTGGCAAACCTAATATGCGTTATAGAACGTTTATTGGTCATAAGGTATCGAATCAACCAGTACAATTTCGCGCCACTGCAAATGCAGAATCTACAGGTGGTGGTGAAGTAACTATAGCAATTTATCCAGCATTGCAATCAACACCTGGCTTAAATCAGAATTTAAATAATTCTTTAAGTGCTGGTATGCAAGTTCGTGTACTGCCAAGCCATAGAGCTGGTGTATTGATGTCAGGTAATCCATTGTATTTAGCAATGCCTATGTTGCCTGATGAAATCCCATTCCCAACTGTTTCAACTAATGATCCTGAAAGCGGTGTTTCTATTCGTCACTATTGGGGTTCTCAATTTGCTCAAAATAATCGTGGTTATATCTGGGATAACATTTGGGGTTCTACAATGGTTGCAGAAAACACCATGCGTTTAATTTTCCCTCTTTCACAAGCCTAATTAAGGAGTTTTTAGAATAATGAGTAATTTACAACCTGTAATTAATTTAGGTAATAAATATGTGAATGGTTGCCTAGGCGCATGGGCATCTACGACTACTCGTACAGTAGCCGCAGGTCAATTGCGTGATGACACGGACACTTTTGATATTGTTGTTGCAGCTCCGCTAACGGTTAGTTCTGCCGTTAGTGGTGCTGGTGGTTTAGATACTGGGACCATTGCAAATAATACAGTATATGCTGTGTTTGTAATCTTTGATCCAACAGGCGCAGTGCCTCCCGCTTTATTACTATCTACTTCTTTTACCTCGCCTGTTATGCCTTCTGTTCGTGGTGTTACATATGGTGCTAAGCGATTAGTAGATTTCACTAAAACTGACGGTTCGGCTCAGTTCTTGCTTGACTATAATTTCAGTTCTAATAGCTCCCTAGTTTACAAACAATTTGATGCGCCAATTGTTGTATTGAATGCTGGTAATGCTGGCACTGCAACTACAGTTGATTTATCTGGTTCATTACCAACTAGCATTACTGGTAGAGCTAAATTGCAAGCTGATTATACGCCACATGCTGCTGCTGAAACTGCACAGTTAAAACCATTTGGCGCAACTGCAAATACAGCTGTCATTAGCGGTATTGTGGCTTCTGTTAAGCAAACTAATATTTTTGATGTATTGCCATCATCTGGTGCGCCAAAATTAAGTTATTTACTTTCTGTTACTACATCTCCAGCTGCATTAACTTTAAGTTTGTTAGGCGCAGAGTTTTTCATCTAAGTAAGAGGTAGGCGTGGCTTATACCGTACGAGAATTAATAATACGCGCCTACTATCTGTCTGGCGTAATTGCCAGGGACTTGCAAACTGTAAGTGGTGAGCAAGTCAATGATGGTTTGGAAATGTTAAATGAAATCATTTCATTTAAAACAGCAGAGCAAAATTTAATACCCTATTATACAGAATACGATTTCGTCGCAGTAATAGGTCAAGAAAAATATACGATTAGTAATTTAATCACAGTAGAAACACTAACATTTACAATCAATAATGTTAGGTATCAAATGAATCCTGAAAAAAGGGTTGATTATTTTGGTAGTGCTAGAGCTAACAATGTTCAATCGTTGCCATATATGTATCACGTGGAACGAAAGAAAGGTGGTGCAGAAATTTGGATGTACATGCTCCCTAATCAAGAATATCCATTCAAGATTTGGGGGAAATTTGCATTAACTGATGTAACGATGGATCAAGACTTAAGCTTAACTTTAGATAAGTATTATATTACTTATTTGAGATATGCATTAGCTGAGTATATATGCCAGGAATATAACATTACATTTCAACCGCAAAGTGAAAAGAAATTAAGAGATTTTGAAAGCACGTTAATACAAGTAAGCCCGCAAGATTTAAGCGTACAGAAAATGTCTAGCTTACAAGCGAGACAAGGTCCTGATATTTATGGACAAGCTAATCTTGGATTAGGCTGGACTGTGCCTTAATGAAAACAAACTCTCCGACAGTTCAAGCTGAGAAATTAGATATTGTAGGATCATCTACATTTGGTAGAAATCCTAAAATATTAGCTAGTAGAACATTTAATATGATCACTAGCGATGATTGGCTTGTTGATTATTGTGGATATGAGTTTGTTAAGAACTTATCAAATACTGGGAATGGTAGAGCGCTATTTACAAGCGTAAGGAACAACAGACTTATTGCTGTTGTTAGCAACAATATTTATTCAATAGCTGTTGTTAATGCTGGATCAAGGAAAATATACACGAGCGCCAAAATAGGACAATTAACCACATTTGGTGGTGATGTTTTTATGGATGAAAACAATAATGGTGAAATAGCTATATGCGATAAACATGCTCTCTATATTTATAACTATGTAAGTGGAGATTTTAGAGAAGCTTTATTGCCATCTGGAGTAACGCCAGGGTATGTAACATTTCAAAATGGAAGATTTGTAGTCCCGGATATAACAGGTGCTAATTGGTATATATCACAGTTTAATGATGGATTGAATTGGTTCCCTGGGCCTGAAGGAACACCTTTGAACGGTGGCTTCCAAACAAAAGCAAATGCGCCATTAGTGACGTTAAGATTCCCAGGCCGCAGTAATTTGCTATTTGTGATGGGTGAAATTGTAACGGAATTATGGAATGACAATGGATTACCACAATTCCCTTATCAAAAAAATACATCCATTAGTTTTGATTATGGATGTATTAACCCTGGATCGGTAGCAGTATCAGAAGAGTTTGTAGCATGGTTGGGGATTAGTGAAGATTCTGGGCCAGTGCTTATGTATTCAAATGGTTCTGATGTGAAAAGCATCTCCACGGATGGAATTAATTATAAATTAGAAAAATTAGTTAGCCCTGAAAAATGTAGTGCTTTTTTTGTAAAGCTGGCGGGTCACTTAATATATCAAATAACATTCTACGGATCAGACGATAATTATAGTTTTATTTATGATTTCACTACAGGAAAGTTTTTTGATGTAACTGACGAAAATATGAATTATCACATTGCAAAGCAAGTGGCTTTCTTTGATAACGATTATTACTTTGTAAGCTTTAAGGACGGAAGTTTATATAGGATGTCTTCTGAATTAAGTACATTTCAATATGAAGGAAAGGATCCAATAGAAATACCCAGAATTAGAGTTTGCAGCAATATTCGAATGCCTAATTCTTTTAGATTTGTAGTGAATAACCTTACGTTTACCTTGGAGCAGGGAGACGATACGGACAACCAGCAAAATGTTCAGCATTACGATCCTAGAATAGGATTAAGGATATCTAGTAATGGTGGAGTTAGTTTCGGTAATTTTGTTACCTATCCTATTTACAAAATAGGTAATAGACCTAACAAATTGGACTGGTGGAATTTAGGAAGTACTAATGATTTTGTTGCTCAAATAAGATTTTGGGGAAGAGGGCCATGGAGAGCATTTGATGGGGTAGCCAATATTTTCCAATGAAAGTACCTACATTTTCTAGACAATTATTTGTAAATAAAGATGGAAATTTAGAGTCATCGATGCAGCAAGTATTTGATGTGTTATTCCAGCAAATGCAAAGCAATCTAAGTAACGGATTAACCCCAGACAGCTTAACAACTTCAGAAATTAATAATGCTGCTGATCCAAATAATAGAAATACAAAAGACAATGGGACTATCTGGTACGACTCTGATGCTCATGTATTAAAGGCGAAAATTAATGGTGTCGTAAAGACATTTTCAATGGTGTAAAAATATGAATTTAAACCCTTTTCAATCTGCTCCTGAGTATAAGAATCCTGCTAATGAGGCAATGCCTTATTTGGATAAAATACCTGAAACAATCAAGCCTTATTATGATCCATATATTAATGCGGGCAATACCTCTTTAAATTCATTGATGCAGCAATATCAAGCATTGATAAGCAATCCTGGATCAATAATGAATATGGCTGGCGCTGGATTTCAGCAATCACCTGGTTATCAATTTCAAATGGATCAAGCCATGTTAGGTGGCAATAATGCTGCTGCTGCTGGGGGAATGCTAGGAACAAATACGCATCAATTTAATAATCAATCAACAGCATCTGGACTTGCTAATCAAGATTACTATAACTATTTAAGCCATGCATTAGAATTATATGGACAAGGCCTACAAGGCACTCAAGGCGTTGCTCAAATGGGTTATGGCGCTTCTAATGAGCTGGCCAATTCATTAGGTAATAACTTGATGAATCAAGGCGGAATGGCTTATGCAGGTCAAGCTAATCAAAATCAAGCGAATGCTGACGCTTATGCTCGCAATATGTCGACAATAGGGGGCATCGGGGGTGCAGCAATTGGCGCTGTTGCTGGTTCTCCAGGAGGACCTGCCGGGATGGCTTATGGTGCTGGTAAAGGAATGGGGTATTTCTAATATGCCAATACCTGCAATGAATTATGCTGTATTACCTGTATTGGGCGATCCAAGTGCTAAGGTCGGTTTATCTTCTTTAATGGAAGGCTTTAAAGCTGGATTAACTCCTTTTGCTGCTAAGCAAGAGATGGACAAGAACAAGCTGGCTAATGAATTAGCGCGTATTAATTTACAAACACAGCCGCAGATGAACCAAGCAGAATTAGCATTTAAACAAACTCAAGTTCCATACCTGCAAGCGCAAGCTGGGTTAGCGAATCAGCAGGCACAATATTATGCACCTAATATTCAATCTGAAATAGATATGCGAAAAGCGCAAATTCCATTATTGAATGAGCAAGTAAAGCAAGCTCAATTTAACAGCCAAAATCCATTATTAAGCCAATCTGGTGCAGCTGGCCAAGCTGGGGCTGCTTTATATTTACAACAACATCCAGAATTATTAAAAATGCCTACTCCTCCAGGCGCGATAAAATTACAACCCAACCAGCAGCAACAACAAGCAGATATGCAACAATTGCCGCAAATGTTGCTAGATAATCTAAAATCACAATTTGCTCAAAGAAGCGCTTTAGCTGATTATTATGGACAGAAAGCGGATAAATATGATTTCACTCTATTACCTTCTGATCAAAAGAAACAAGTAATTGCTCAAGCGGCAGGAATGGGGATTGATCCCAATTCCGCTGTTTCAATGCTAGCATCCGGCATGACTATCCCAGAAATAGCTAAACAACAAGGATTTGATCCTAACAATTTACCAGACCCTATTTATCCAGCGACAAATACCGATATTAGTCGCATTCATCAGCGCCAACAATCAGTGGCGGAAATCAATAAATTACAGCCAATATTAACCGAAGCATTAGCTCCATATGCTAGTAGAGTTGCTGGCTATTCTCCTAAACAAATAGCTCAAGCGATTACTAATGATGATCCAGATGCGCAAGCTAGATTTTTAGCTGCACAAGCATTAATGCCTGAAATGTCATCTTTACGATTAAAAGCTATGGGTGGCCAAGTAGGGATTGAAGCATTGAGAGAAGTAACTAATGCGTCTATGGGGAATATTAATTCTTTTCAATCATTAGTAAATAAAGATGTTTATGAGAAAGCTAATAAATATATGGATCAATGGATTAACCAAGCTGTTTCTTCGGCCAATTCTGCTGGTTTAAATGCTGGTACAAGGCAACCTGGTTTAACCTTTAACCCTAACCAACAGCAAGCACAAGCAATGGTGAATGCTGGTATGGCCACTATCCCGCCCGAATACCAACAATTTATTGCAAATGCAAAAGCAAGGGGCATTAGTGATGCGCAAATTCAGAAACGATTGGCAGAACTTCAAGGAGGAGCGCAATAGTGCAAGATCCATTTGCCGATCTACAGCCGGAAGGACAAATGGCATCTGCCGATCCATTCGCTGGTTTGCAGCCTGAAAATGGCAATCCTAAGATGCAAGCCATCATGGATTATTTGAAACAAGCTGGCCAAAGCGGAGTTGATTTTACAAAAGGGTTAAGCTCATCTGTTATAAATACTCCTGCACAAATAGCAAATGTATTTCTTCCTAAACAAGCACAGATGCAAACCTTCCCAATCCCTCAATCATTAGCAGGTAGTGCAGGTCAAATTGCTGGAGATATAGGAAGCTTTTTTGGTGGTGGCGCTGTGGGCAAAGCAGCATTAGCGGGATCAGAAGCAATCCCATATTTAGGCAAAGCAGCTCAATTTATGCAAGGAAATGGCGCTATGGGTATTGGTAAGCCATTAGCTGGAGCTGCTGGCTCTGCATTAATGGGCGCTGCTCAAAATCCAAATGATGCTACAGGGAATGCATTATTAGGGGGTGGATTATCATTAGCTTTTGATGCAATACCAGGTAGTTTAAAAGGAATTGCGAAAGCTGCCGAATATGTAAATCCTAAAAAATACACTAATGAATTAGCATCAAATATTAAACAAGGTTACCAAGAAGCAACTAAAGAAGCGTCTAGTTTTTATAATCCTGTAAGAGAAAAATTCGGGAATCAGAGCGTATTTCAGCAAAACTTACCGAGTGAATATAAAGCGGTCGATAAAACTTTACTGGCAGACTCTTATGATAGCGCATTAAAAAAGATGCATAAAAATTTCATGGATGAGCCATCTTTTGGAAACGCGCATGACTTACAAAGCCAGTTAGGAATTGAAATAAGAGCATTGCAATCTGGTCGACCAGAAGCTTATACAAGGCAAGTTATAGCTGGCTTACAAGAAGCAAGGGATGCTTTGAAATCTGATATGAATAATTTTTTATTATCTAAAGACCCGACATCAGCTGAAATGTATAACATGGGATCAAGAATATTCGCTGATAAAGTAGCGCCATATAGAGCTAATCCAGTTATTAATAAAATAGCATCTGGAACTAAAAGAACAATAGAACCAAAACAATTACAAAAAGCACTTACTGCTGTAACTGAAGGTGGCGCTGCATCTGAAAACCATCATCTAGCTAAGACCTTAGGTGAATTAACGGAAAAAATAGAAAAGGGTCAAACTGCAAAAGACTTAATCCCATTAATAGGCGGCGCATTAGCAGGTGGTACAGGTATGTTAATGGGACATGGCGCAATGCCTGGAGCAGGCGGAGCAGCATTAGGAAGTATCATGGGTAAATTTTTAACTCCTAGCATTTTTAGATTAGCTCAAAATCCACAAACAATTAATCTCGCAAAAAAAGCTTCACCATATTACAACAATGCCATGAAAGGGATATTAGCATCAATATTAGCTGGAAGAGGAACAGGAATGAACAATAAAAATGTTACTGTTGAATTTGCAAATCAGGGAGAATATTAATGTCTATAGACCCACGTTATATTTCAGCAATTAGCTTAGAAGAATATTTTGTTGATAAAGATACTGGACAGCCCTTGGCTGAAGGAACATTAAAGTTCTTCAAGGATGATAATAGATCAGTTGATAAGGATGTATTTACTATATCTGGAACGGCGCCAAATTATACTTTTGTAAATTTAGGTAGCGTTATTACTTTAAGCGCAGTTGGAACACCTGACGATGGCATGGGAAATAATATCCCTATTTATTACTATCCTTATGATGAAGATGGCAACTTAGAACTTTATTATGTTGAAGTAGCGAGTAAAGATGAAGTACCCCAATTTACGAGAGA
>Ga0310811_10004042_pt1 | contig 18472 bp, 24 predicted proteins | sample YCmetagenome_FD_207642 | JGI IMG/M metagenome (GOLD analysis project Ga0310811, IMG submission 207642) | Soil microbial communities from experimental microcosm in Duke University, North Carolina, United States - YC | ecosystem: Engineered > Artificial ecosystem > Soil microcosm > Unclassified ...
CGAGGCCGCGGACGTGATCGACGGCGTCGTAGTCGATCTCGGGAAAGATGATCTGCTCGCGGATGCCCATCGAGTAGTTGCCGCGGCCGTCGAAGGCGTTGGCCTTCAGGCCGCGGAAGTCGCGGACACGCGGCAGGGCGATCGACGTGAGCCGGTCGAGGAACTCGTACGCGCGCTGGTCGCGCAGCGTCACGGAGAGGCCGACGGGCATCCCCTCGCGGAGCTTGAAGTTCGCGATCGACTTGCGCGCGCGGCGGACGTTCGGCTTCTGGCCGGCGATCGTCGCGAGCTGCTCCTGGGCCTGCTCGAGCAGCTTGGAGTCCTGCTTGGCGTCGCCGACGCCCATGTTCAGCGTGATCTTCTCGATCTTCGGCACCTGCATGACCGAGGAGTAGCCGAAGCGCTTCTGCAGCGCGGGGCGGATCTCCTCGAGATAGCGGGTCTTCAGGCGCGCGGTGGTCGCGGTCGCGGGCATCAGATCTTCACCCCGGTACGGGCCGAGGCGCGCAGGCGCTTGCCGTGCTCCTCGATCGTCTTGATGCGGGTCGGCTTCTTGTCGCGCGGGTCCTTGATGGCGATGTTGGAGAGGTGGATCGGCCCCTCCTTCTCGATGACGCCGCCCTGCTCCATCGAGCCCGGGCGGGCGCGCTGGTGGCGCTTGATGATGTTCAGGCCCTCGACGTAGGCGCGCTGCTTCTCGGGATCGACGCGGAGGACCTTGCCCTCCTTGCCGCGATCCTTGCCACTGATGACGATCACGACGTCGTTTTTGCGAATGCGTGCGGGCATGGTCAGAGCACCTCCGGGGCGAGCGAGATGATCTTCATGAAGTTGCGATCGCGCAACTCGCGGGCGACCGGGCCGAAGATGCGCGTCCCGCGCGGGTTGTTCGCGGCGTCGATGATGACGGCGGCGTTCTCGTCGAAGGCGATGTACGTGCCGTCCTCGCGCCCGAAGGACTTCTTCGTGCGCACGACGACCGCCGTCACGACCTCGCCCTTCTTGACCGTCCCCTGGGGGTTGGCCTGCTTGACGGTCGCGGTGATGATGTCGCCGACGAACGCGTAGCGGCGGCGCGAGCCGCCCTTGACGCGAATGCAGAGGATCTCGCGGGCGCCGGTGTTGTCGGCGACCTTGAGGCGTGTCTCGTTCTGGATCACTTCGCGCGCTCCAGGACGTCGACGAGGTTCCAGCGCTTCGTGCGCGACAGCGGGCGGCTCTCGACGACGCGGACGCGATCGCCCTCGTTGGCGTCGTTGGCCTCGTCGTGGACGTGCAGCTTGCTCGTCGAGCGGACGATCTTCTCGTACTTGCGGTGCCTGCGCGCGAGGTCGATGCGCACGACGATCGTCTTGTCCGGCTTCGCGGACACGACGGTGCCGATGCGCGTCTGCGGCGAGGAGACCTTGGGCTCCGCCGGCGGCGTGCCGGTGCCGGGGCCGGCCGCGGCGCGCTTGACCTTCTCCTGCTCGCGGCGGCGGCGGCGGGCGACGGCCTTCTTCGCGCGCTCCGCGCGGCGCTCGGCGTCGCGCTGCTCGGCGGTCCGCGACGGGCGCTGCGAGTTCGCGACGTGCGCGAGGCGCGCGCGCTCCTCACGGGTCTCGGCCTTCGTCGCCGCAGGCTTGTGCACGGGCGCGGCGGCGGCGGGCGCCTCGGCGGTCGGCTCGGTCTGCTCGGTCTCGGGGGTCTCGTCAGCCATCGCTACTTCCGGTTGGGATCGATCTCGCGCTGGCGCGCGACGGTGAGGGCGCGGGCCAGGTCGCGCTTGGCGGTCCGTAGCCCGGCCGTGTTCTCGAGCTCGCCGGTGGCGTGCTGGAAGCGCAGGCCGAACAGGTCCTTGCGCGCGGTCTTCAGGTGGTCGACGAGCTCGCGCTCGTTCATGTCACGCAGATCCTTGGCGTTCATTGCGGCGTGTCCTCACGCAGGACGAACTTCGTCTTGACGGGGAGCTTGTGCCCGGCCAGCCGCATCGCCTCGCGCGCCAAGGGCTCGGAGACGCCGGCGAGCTCGAACATGACGCGGCCGGGCTTGACGACCGCGACCCAGCCCTCGGGCGAGCCCTTGCCGGAGCCCATGCGGGTCTCGGCGGGCTTCTTCGTGAAGGATTTGTCGGGATAGACGTTGATCCAGACCTTGCCGCCACGCTTGATCTTGCGGGTCATCGCGATACGCGCGGCCTCGATCTGGCGGTTCGTCAGCCAGCCCGCGTCGAGCGACTTCAGGCCGTACTCGCCGAACTGGATCGTCGTCTGGCCGCGCGAGAACCCGGCCCTGCGGCCGCGGTGCTGCTTGCGGTGCTTGACGCGCTTCGGAGACAGCATCAGTGGTTCCTCCAGTCAGCCCGTACGCCCTTGGGCGGCCGCTGGCGGCGGCTGGCAAGGACGCAGGGAGGAAGGTGTGCCTCTGGCACATCGACGACCGAGGACGCCGCCAGGCGGCGATCAGCGGTCGATCCAAGGGTGTTCGGGTTGGCTGGAGGGACCACTACCGGCCACCTCCGCGGGCGCCGCCGGCGCCGGGGCCGAAGCCCGGGCGCGACGTGCCGCCGGCCGTGCCGCCGCCACCGCCGCCGCGACCGCCCGGTCCGCCGCCACGGCCGCCTGCCCCGGGACCGCCGGGACCGCGTCCGCCGCCGCCGCGACCGCCACCGCCGCCGCGACCGTCGCGGTCGCCGCGACCGCGGCCACGGCCGCCGTCACGGTCCTGCGGCTGCTGGGACGGGCCCTCCATGTCGGTGAGATCCGCGCCGGCGTAGCCCTCGGGCATGATCTCGCCCTTGTTGATCCAGCACTTCACGCCGATGCGGCCGAACGTCGTCTTGGCCTCGAAGAAGCCGTAGTCGATGTCGGCGCGCAGCGTGTGCAGCGGGACGCGGCCGTCGGAATAGCTCTCGGTGCGCGCCATCTCGGCGCCGCCGAGGCGGCCGCCGACCTGGATCTTGCAGCCCTTGGCGCCGGAGCGCATGGCGCTCGTGAGCGCGCGCTTCATCGCGCGCCGGAAGGCGACGCGATTCTGCAGCTGCTCGGCGACCGACTGCGCGACGAGCTTGGCGTCGAGCTCCGGGCGCTTGATCTCGAGGATGTTGACCTTGATCTGCTTGCGCGTGATCCGGTGCAGGTCCTTGCGCAGGGCGTCGACCTCGGAACCGGACTTGCCGATGACGATGCCGGGACGCGCCGTGTGGATGTTGACCTCCACCTCGTTGGCGTCCTTGCGGATCGTGATGTCCGACAGCCCGGCGTGGGCGAGCTTGCCCGTGATGTGGTTGCGAATCGCAACATCCTCGGCCAGATAGTCCGCGAAGTGCTTCTCGTTGAACCAGTTGGACTTCCAGTCGTGGATGTAGCCGACGCGCATCGACTCGGGGTGAACCTTCTGACCCATCTAGCGCTCCCCGTCCTTTGGCGTCAATGTGATCGAGAGGTGGCTCGTGCGCTTGCGGATCTTCGTCGCGCGACCCATGGCGCGCGGACGGAACCGCTTGAGCGTCGGGCCCTCGTCAGCCTTGATCGCGTGAATACGCAGCTCGTCGCCGACGAGCTCGTGGTTGTGCTCGGCGTTGGCGACGGCCGACTCCAGCAGCTTGGACCAGTCGCGGGCGACGTCGCGGTTGGCGTGCATGAGGATCGCGCGCGCCTCCTCGACGGACTTGCCGCGAATGTGATCGCAGACGAGGCGCGCCTTGCGCGCCGACGTGCGGACGTACTTCGCGTGCGCGCGGACCATCGGCGGGGTGTCGCCGTAGTCGCGCGGCGCGCGCTTGCGGGCAGGCTTGGTCTCGGCCGGCTTCTCGGCCTTGCGGCGCGACGGGCGGCGCTTGGGCTTGACGTCGGCGGCGGGCTCGGCGTCGGCGGCCTTCGCTTTCGCCGCGGGCTTGGCGGCGGCCTTCTTCGCAGCCGCGGGCTTGGCGGCGGGCTTGGCCTCCGCAGCCGGCTCCTCCGCGGGGGTCGCGGCGGCCGTCGGCTCCTCGGTCGTCGCGGCGGCCGCGACGGTCTCCGCGGGCTTCGCCTTGGCCCGGCGCCGCGGAGTGCGCGGCTTCTTCGCCGGCGTCTCCTCCTTGGGGTCCTTCTCGTCGGCCATGACTAGCGGACCTTCCCGCTGCCGGCGTGCCCGCGGTACAGCCGCGTCGGCGCGAACTCGCCGAGCTTGTGGCCGACCATCGACTCCGAGACGAAGACGGGCACGTGCTTGCGGCCGTCGTGGACGGCGATCGTGTGACCGACCATCTCCGGGAAGATCGTCGATGCCCGCGACCAGGTCTTGAGCATCTGCTTGGAGTTCGAGGCGTTCAGCGCCTCGACGCGTGCCATGAGGCGCTCCTCGACCCACGGTCCCTTCTTGCTTGAACGGCTCACCGCTTCTTCCCTCTCTTGCGACCGCGGACGATGTAGCGGTCGGATGTCTTGTTCTTCTTGCGCGTGCGATACCCGAGCGTCGGCACGCCCCACGGGGTGACGGGATGGCGGCCGGCCGTCGTCGAGCCCTCGCCGCCGCCGTGCGGGTGGTCGACGGGGTTCATCGCGGTGCCGCGAGTCTGCGGGCGCACGCCCATGTGGCGCTTGCGCCCGGCCTTGCCGATCTTGACGTTCTGGTGGTCGGCGTTGCCGATCGTGCCGACCGTGCCGCGGCACTCGTCGCGGACGAGCCGCATCTCGCCCGAGGGCAGGCGCAGCGTCGCCATCCCGCCGTCGCGGGCCATGAGCTGGATGCCGGTGCCGGCGGAGCGGCCCATCTGGCCGCCGCGGCCGGGCTCGAGCTCGACGTTGTGGATGACGGTGCCGATCGGGATGCGGCGCAGCGGCAGGCAGTTGCCCGGCGCGATGTCCGCCTCTTCGCCCGAGGAGACCGTCATGCCGACGGTCAGCCGCGCCGGCGCGAGGATGTAGGCCTTCTCGCCGTCGACGTAGTGCAGCAGCGCGATGTAGGCCGAGCGGTTGGGGTCGTACTCGATCGCCGCGACCTTCGCGGGGACGCCGTCCTTGCGCCGCTTGAAGTCGATCTTGCGGTACAGGCGCTTGGCGCCGCCACCGCGGTGGCGGGCGGTCTTGCGCCCGCGGGCGTTGCGCCCGCCGCTCTTCGTCAGGCCTTCGACGAGCGACTTCTCGGGCCTGTCCTTCGTGATCTCGGCGAAGTCGGGGTACGTCGAGAAACGACGGCCGGGACTCGTGGGCTTCGGTTTGCGGATCGCCATCTTCTGCTCCTAGCCCTCGAGGGACTCGAGGCCCTGGAAGATCGGGATCGACTCGCCGGGGCCGATCTGGACCATGGCCTTCTTCCAGGACCGGGTGCGGCCCTGGATCGCGCCACGCCGCTTGGGCTTGGACTTCACGCTCATCGTGCGGACCTCGAGGACCGAGACGTCGAACAGCGCCTCGATCGCCTGGCGGATCTGCGTCTTGTGCGCGTCGGGATGGACGCGGAAGGTGTACTTGCCGGTGCCCGCGAGCACGTAGGACTTCTCGGAGACGACCGGGCGGATGATGACCTGGCTGGGATCCATCAGGCCTCGACCTCCGCAGAAGGAGTGCTCCGCGGGACATCCGGCCCCGCGCCTTGATTGGCATCGTCGGCATCCGGCCGCCGTTCATCGGTCTTCTCGCCCTTGGCGCGCGCGGTCAGCGCGTCGAGCGCCTCCTGCGAGCAGACGACCGACGCGGCGCCGATGAGATCGGCGACGCCGACCATCGAGACCGGCAGGACGCCGACGCGGGTGAGGTTGCGGAACGACAGCGCCGCCTGCTCCTGCGCATCGGTGAGGATCAGCAGGACCGGCATCCGCAGGCCCGACTCGGCCAGCAGCGCGGAGGCCTGCTTCGTCGACGGCGTGTCGAACTTCGCCGGGTCAAACAGCGCGATCGAGCCGCGGCTGGCGTGGACCGACAGCGCGCTGCGCAGCGCCGCGCGGCGCTCCTTGCGGTTGACCTTGAAGGTGTAGTGGCGCGGCGAGGGCCCGAAGGTCGTGCCGCCGCCGGTCCAGATCGGCGAGCGCGAGGAGCCGGCGCGGGCGCGGCCCGTGCCCTTCTGGCGCCAGGGCTTGGCGCCGCCGCCGCGGACCTTGCCGCGGGTCTTCGTCGCGTGCGTGCCCTGCCGGCGGGCGTTGAGCTCCGCGCGGACGGACTCGTGGACGAGCGGCTCGTTGAACGGCGCGCCGAAGGCGGCGTCGTCGAGCTTGGCCTTCTTCGTGCCGCCGAGGATCGGGGCGTCAGCCATCGGTGCGGACCTCCACGTAGCCGTTGCGGGGGCCGGGGACGGAGCCGCGCAGCAGCATGAGGTTCTGCGTGGCGTCGAGGCGGACGATCTCCAGCCCCTTCTGCGTCACGCGCTTGTTGCCCATCTGGCCGGGGCCGCGGATGCCCTTGAACACGCGCGAGGGCGTGGCCGAGGCGCCGATCGAGCCCGGGGCGCGCTTGTTGTGCGAGCCGTGGGACTTCGGGCCGCTGGCGAAGTTGTGGCGCTTGATCGTGCCCTGGAAGCCCTTGCCCTTGGAGGTGCCCGAGACCTTGACCTTCTGGCCGACCGCGAAGTTCTCGACGGTGACGCTCTCGCCGACGAGCAGCTCGCCGGCCTCGTCGCGGAACTCCTTGACGTGGCGCATCGGGGGCGCGCCGGCCTTCTTGAGGTGGCCGATCTCGGCGCGCGTGAGGTGCTTCTCCTTCGACGCGCCGAACGCGAGCTGGACGGCCTCGTAGCCGTCGCGCTCGTGCGTGCGGATCGCCGTGACCGGACAGGGACCCGCCTCGAGCACGGTCACGCGCTCGACCTTGCCGTCTTCGAGGAACACCTGGGTCATGCCCAGCTTCTTGGCGAGGATCGCGGGCATCTACGTCGCGAGTCGGATCTCGATGTCGACGCCGGCCGGCAGGTGGTCGAGGCGCTGGAGCGAGTCGACGGTCTTCGGCGTGGGCTGATGGATGTCGATGAGCCGCTTGTGCGTGCGGATCTCGAAGTGCTCGCGCGAGTCCTTGTCCTTGAACGGCGAGCGGATCACGCAGTAGACGTTCTTCTCGGTCGGCAACGGCACCGGCCCAGAGACGGTCGCGCCGGTCCGCGTGGCGGTCTCGACGATCTCCTTGGCAGCCGTCTCGATGGCCGAGTGGTCGTAGGCCTTGAGGCGGATGCGGATCTTGTTCTCTGTGGGTGTTGCCATTGCGTGGTTGGGCTGTGAGCGCCAGAAGGGGCGGGTCCCGGTAGGCCGGGCCCGCCCCTGTCAGGGTGCTGTAGTCCGGCTCCTTACTCGACGATCTCGGTCACGACGCCAGAGCCGACCGTGCGGCCGCCCTCGCGGATGGCGAAGCGCAGGCCAGCGTCCATGGCGATCGGCTGAATGAGCTCGATCTCCATCTGGACGTTGTCGCCCGGCATGACCATCTCGACGCCCTCGGGCAGGTGCGCTGCCCCGGTGACGTCCGTCGTGCGGAAGTAGAACTGTGGCCGGTAGCCCGTGAAGAAAGGCGTGTGACGGCCACCCTCCTCCTTCTTCAGGACGTAGACCTCGGACTTGAACTTCGTGTGCGGCGTGATCGACTTCGGCTTGCACAGCACCTGTCCGCGCTGGATGTCCTCGCGCTTGGTGCCACGCAGCAGGCAGCCGACGTTGTCGCCCGCGCGACCCTCGTCGAGGATCTTGCGGAACATCTCGACGCCCGTGACGACGGTCGAGGCGTTCGGCGTGATGCCGACGATCTCGACGGTGTCGCCCGTGTGGACGATGCCCTGCTCGATGCGCCCCGTTGCGACGGTGCCGCGGCCGGTGATCGAGAAGACGTCCTCGACCGGCATGAGGAACGGCTTGTCGAGGTCGCGGATCGGCTCGGGAATGTACGTGTCGAGCGTGTCGGCGAGCTCCATGATCTTCGCCTTGGCGTCGGCGTCGCCGTCGAGCGCCTGCGTCGCCGAGCCGATGACGAACGGGATGTCGTCGCCCGGGAAGTCATAGGAGCTCAGCAGCTCGCGGACCTCGAGCTCGACGAGCTCGAGCAGCTCCTCGTCGTCGACGAGGTCGGCCTTGTTGAGGAACACGACGATGTACGGCACGCCGACCTGGCGGGCGAGCAGGATGTGCTCGCGCGTCTGCGGCATGGGGCCGTCGGCGGCCGACACGACGAGGATCGCGCCGTCCATCTGGGCGGCGCCCGTGATCATGTTCTTGACGTAGTCGGCGTGCCCGGGGCAGTCGACGTGCGCGTAGTGGCGGTTGTCGGTCGAGTACTCGACGTGCGAGGTGGCGATCGTGATCCCGCGGGCCTTCTCCTCGGGAGCATTGTCGATCTCGGCGAAGCTGCGCGCCTCGCCACCGCCGTGCTCGGCGAGCACAGTTGTGATGGCAGCAGTCAGCGTCGTCTTGCCGTGGTCGATGTGACCGATCGTGCCGACGTTGACGTGCGGCTTGTCGCGCTCAAACTTCGCTTTTCCCACTTTCGGTTCGCTCCTCTGCGTCTGTCGATGAACTGGATGAAACTATCGAACTTGCTGCACCGGGGTCCGAACGGCCCGCGGTGCGCCGGGCCTATGCGGCCGCCGGCTCTCCCATACGGTGCTCCACGACCTTCTCGGCGATGTGCTGCGGGACCTCTTCGTAGCCGTCGAACTGCATGGAGTAGCTCGCGCGGCCCTGCGTGTTGGAGCGCAGGTCGCCGACGTAGCCGAACATCTCGCTCAGCGGCACGCGGGCGGTGACGGTCAGCGCGTTGCCGCGCTGATCCTGGCCCTCGACGCGCCCGCGGCGGCGGTTGAGGTCGCCGATGACCTCGCCGAGGAAGTCCTCGGGGGTCACGACCTCGACGGCGAAGATCGGCTCGAGCAGGACCGGCTTGGCCCTGCGCGCGGCCTCCTTGAACGCCAGCGAGCCGGCGACCTTGAAGGCGATCTCCGACGAGTCCGTGTCGTGGTACTTGCCGTCGACGAGCGTCACGCGGATGTCGACCATCGGGTAGCCGGCCTTGACGCCGGTCGTCAGCGCCTCTTCGACGCCCTTCTCGACGGCCGGGATGAACTCGCTCGGCACCGACCCGCCCTTGATCTTCGAGACGAAGTCGAAGCCCTCGCCGGGCGCGGGCTCGATGTCGATGTAGACGATGCCGAACTGGCCCGAGCCACCGGTCTGCTTGACGAAGCGCCCCTCGACCTTCTGCGCGGTTCCGCGGATGGTCTCGCGGTAGGAGACCTGCGGGCGGCCCACGTTGGCCTCGACGCCGTACTCGCGCTTCATGCGGTCGACGAGGATCTCGAGGTGCAGCTCGCCCATCCCGGAGATCTCGATCTGGCCGGTCTCCTCGTTGGTCTGGACGCGGAAGGTCGGGTCCTCCTCGGCCAGGCGGCCGAGGGCGACGGACATCTTCTCCTGGTCGATCTTCGTCTTGGGCTCGACGGCGACCTTGATGACCGGCTCCGGGAAGGTGATGTTCTCGAGCTTCACCGGGCGGTTGGGGTCGCAGAGCGTGTCGCCGGTCGTGATCTGCTTGATGCCGACGGCGGCGGCGATGTCGCCGGCGTAGACGGCGTCCACCTCCTCGCGGTCGTTGGCGTGCATGACGAGCAGGCGCCCGACGCGCTCGGTGCGCCCGGTCGTGACGTTGAGGACCTTCGAGCCGGCCGCCAGCGTCCCCGAGTACACGCGGAAGTACGTGAGCTTGCCGACGAACGGGTCGGCCATGATCTTGAAGCCGAGCGCGGCGAAGGGCTCGCTGTCGTCCGGGCGCAGCACGATCTCCTCGAGGTCCTCGCCGTTCTTGTTGACGAGGTGGCCGTCGATCGGCTTGACCTCCAGCGGCGAGGGCAGGTAGTCGAGGACCGCGTCGAGCAGCGGCTGGACGCCCTTGTTCTTGAACGCCGAGCCGCACATGACGGGCGTGATCTGGATCGCGAGCGTCGCCTTGCGGATCGCGGCCTTCAGCGTCTCCAGCGGGATGTCGGCCTCGTCGAGGAAGAGCTCGGCGATGTCGTCGTCGAGGTCGGCGAGCGCGTGGACGAGGTGCTCGCGCGCCTCGGCGGCGGCGTCGGCGTACTCGGCCGGGATGTCGATGACGTCCTGGTCCTTGCCGAGGTCGTCGAGGTACACGACGGCCTTCATGCCGAGCAGGTCGATGACGCCCTTGAAGTCGGACTCCGCGCCGATCGGGATCTGGATCGGCACGGCGTTGGCGGCAAGGCGGTCGACCATCGTCTTGACCGAGCCGGTGAAGTCCGCGCCGATGCGGTCCATCTTGTTGATGAACGCGATCCGCGGCACGGCGTACTTGTCGGCCTGGCGCCAGACGGTCTCCGACTGCGGCTCGACGCCGGCGACGGAGTCGAAGAGCGCGATCGCACCGTCGAGCACGCGCAGCGAGCGCTCCACCTCGACGGTGAAGTCGACGTGGCCGGGCGTGTCGATGATGTTGATGCGGTGCTTGCGCCACTCGCACGTCGTCGCAGCGGACGTGATCGTGATGCCGCGCTCCTGCTCCTGCTCCATCCAGTCCATCGTGGCGGCGCCCTCGTGGACCTCACCGATCTTGTACGTACGGCCGGTGTAGTAGAGGATCCGCTCAGTCGTCGTCGTCTTACCGGCGTCGATGTGCGCCATGATCCCGATGTTCCGGGTCTTATCGAGCGTGAATGTGCGTGGCATGGCTTCTCTTGATCTCTCTTCGTTCCCGGGCACAAAAAACGGGCCCCTCGGGCCCGCGCGCACGTCCGATGTCGAATCGGTACGCGGCGCTATGTGCTCGAGGTATCCATTTCTGGCCGGACGGCGGCTCCGAAGCGGGCGCGAATGAGCGTCTCTGCGGACGGAACGACGGCCGACTATAGCAAAGGACCCGCAAGCCGCCCGGCGGGTTTCGTGACGATTCGGGCAATCGCGGGGCTCCTCGCGGTGGCCGGAGTCGCCCTCCTCGTCGTCGCCGAGTTCAGCGTCGTCGTGCGCGTCGTCGTGGGCTCGCTCGAGACCGAGAAGCGGGTCGTGACGGGGCATGCGAACCACGGCTACGCGCTGCTCGTCGTCGCCCTGGCGGCGCTGCCGATGCTGCTCGGGGCGCTGCGCGGAGCCCGTGCCGCCGCGGGCGCGCTCGTGGCGCTCGGGGTCGTCGCGCTCGTCGTGGCGCTCGCGATCGACCTGCCGAAGACGCGCGAGTCCGGGCAACTCGCGGAGTCGGCGTCGTTCGAGGACGCGCGCGCGCAGGCCGGGCCCGGGTTCGTGTTGGAGATCGCCGGCGGGGCGGCGCTGGTGCTGGCCGGCGGGCTGCTGGTGGTGGTGGGCGGCGGTTCCCGGCGTTCGGGGTGACTCGGTCGGTCTCGCCGCGTCGCGCTTCCTACATCGGTAAGGAAAGGGGTGAGCCCGGCGCGAGCGTTCTCCGCGGGGGGTGCGCCGGGTTTCGATCGCTGGACGAGCGTAACCCGGCGCACCCCCCCCCGCGGACCCGCCGAACAGGCCAGACCCGCTTCCTTTATCGACGCCGTAGACGCCGGCGCCCGAAGAAGCCGACGGAGAGACCTACCTACGCCCCAGCCGCCGCAGCCGTCCAGTCGACCGGCCGCATCGGCAGCGCCAGCACGGCCTCCCACGTCGCGGGGTCGGTGGCGCCGGTCGCCGGCAGCCCGCGCGACGTCTGGAACGCCGCGAGCGAGGCGGCGGTCGCCGCGCTGAACTTGCCGTCGACGACGACGGCGGGATCGGCGGCGGCGAGGTGCTGTTGCAGCCAGATGACCTCGTCGCCGCTCTTGCCGGTGTGCAGGTCCGGCCAGCCGGGGTCGGGGAGGATCACCGGCGCGGGCCGGGGCAGCGTCAGGGCGCCGAACGTCTGGGCGCTCGCCGACTGCCAGCTCCACCAGGAGATCCCGCCGGCGCCGTAGCCGGCCCAGATCGCCCGGAAGCGCGCGAGGTCGGCCGGGTCCGGCGCGCTGTAGGCCTGCCCGAGCGGCGCCAGCGGCGAGCGGTAGATCCGGTTGTGGGCGAGCGTGTGGGCGCTGACGGCGTCGACGGAGCCGCCGATCGCCTTCCAGTAGACCTGCGGCAGGTTCGCCTGTGCGGCGCCGGGGCCGAGGAAGACGGAGTACGGAAAGCGCGGGTGGTAGTCGACGTACGGGAACGACGACAACCCGACCGGGTAGTCGGGTCCGATCGCCAGGCGCAGCGCGCCGATGTAGCGCTGCGCCGCCGCGTAGCGGCCCTCGTAGTCGGTCTCGGCGTCGATGATCAGGCAGTCGGCGCCGGCCTGGACGGCCGCGACGCCGGCGGCGGCCTCGGCGAGCGGGTTGGCGCCGTAGACGAACTGCCACGCGCAGACGCGCAGTCCGCGCGCATGGAGATCCTGCACGAGCTGCGGGCTGAACTGGTCCCAGACCTTGCCGGCGTCCGAGCTCTTGACGAAGACCGTCTGCATCCCCGCGGCGGCGGCGCGCGCGGCGATCGCGTCGAGGTTGCCGCCGTCGCTCTTGGAGACGTACCAGATCCACATGCCGTCCCCGCGCAGGACCGCCGGCAACTCGCCGGGCAGCGACGTCGCGAGCGGGCGCAGCTTCGGCGCGGTGACGATGATGTTGCGGACGTTCGAGCGCCGCCCCGCGCGATCGCGGACGGTGACGCCGACCTTCCCGGCCGCGGTCCCCGCGGGCACGCTCGCCGTCCAGCCGGCGCGGCTGCGGCGCAGCTTCGTCGCCAGCGCGCCGCGCGGCCAGCGGAACGTCACGCGCATGCCGGCGGTCAGCCCGCGCCCGCGCAGCTGGATCTGGCGCCCGACGGTCACGCGCACCGCCAGCCGGCAGCCCGCGGTCGTCGCGGGGACGCAGCGCAGCCCGGTCAGCCGCGGAGCGCGCGTGCGGGCATCGGCGCCGGCCAGGGCGAGGAGCGAGAGGAGGAACACCGCCGCGCAGGCGACGACGGCAACGCGAAGACTCACCCTCATGACCGTCCCAAACCGTCGACCACGCCCCAAGTAGCGGCGTGGCGCCGCGGTCAGATCACTACCAGCGGTAGTGGGCGAACGCCTTGTTCGCCTGCGCCATGCGATAGATGTCGTCCTTGCGCTTGTACGCGCCGCCCTGCTGGGACTGCGCGTCCATCAGCTCGTTGGCGAGGCGCTGGGCCATCGTCTTCTCGCGGCGCTGGCGGGCGAACTCGACGAGCCAGCGCACGGCGAGCGTGCGGGCGCGGCGGGACGGGACCTCGACGGGAACCTGGTACGTCGCGCCGCCGACGCGCCGCGAGCGGACCTCGAGGACCGGCGTCAGGGACTTGATCGAGAGCTCGAGCTGCTCGACCGGGTCCTTGCCGGTGCGCTCACCGATGATGGCGAGGGCGTCGTAGACGATCTTCTCGGCGACGGACTTCTTGCCGTCGAGCATGACCTTGTTGACGACCTGCTGGACGATGCGGGAGCGATGAATGGGGTCCGGCTCGATCGGCCGGATCTGGGCGGCTGCGCGGCGGGGCATCTACTTCTTCTTCACGCCGTACTGGCTGCGGGCCTTCTTGCGGTCGCTGACGCCGGCGGCGTCGAGCGTTCCGCGGACCACCTTGTAGCGCACGCCCGGCAGGTCCTTGACGCGACCGCCGCGGACGAGCACGACGGAGTGCTCCTGAAGATTGTGTCCCTCACCGGGGATGTAGGCCGTGACCTCGATCGAGCCGGTGATGCGCACGCGGGCGACCTTGCGCAGCGCGGAGTTCGGCTTCTTCGGCGTCGTCGTGTACACACGGGTGCAGACGCCGCGGCGCTGAGGAGCGGCGACCTTCTTCTTGCGCCCCTTGCCGGACTTGAGTCCGGGAGTGGCGAGCTTCTTCTTGGGCGTCTTGCGGCCCTTGCGGACGAGCTGGGAAGTCGTTGGCATGCGGCGCGGAATCCTAGCAGCGTGGGGTTGTGGTCACCGGCCGACCGGCACGGGCTTGGTCGGCAGGCCGCGCTGGCGGGTGCCGTCGAGGTCCGGATACGTGATGCGGTACAGCGACCCCGCCTCGTGCGCGATCGTCTTCTGGAAGGCCGACCGGCCGTCGATCTGCAGCCGCAGCACCGTCCGCCAGGGCCCGTCGCGCTGCTGGCGCTGGAGCAGGATCGTCTTGACGCCGGGGCCGAGCCGCAGCCGCCCGTAGAGCAGGACCCTGTTGCGGCGCTGCAGCTGGGCGAAGAGCCCGGCGACGAAGGTCTTCGCGGCCATCTTGTCGTTGCCGCTGGAGACGAGCAGCCCGGTCGTGAACTCGCCGAAGGCCCGCGCGTTGCTCGCCGAGACGCGGACCGGCGCGGGCGGGTTGTCGCGCAGGAGGAACTGCGCGAAGGACTTCACGGCCGGGATCCGGTCGGCGAGGTACTCCGCCCAGGTCAGCCAGCGCGCCTGCTGGATCTCCGAGACGTTCGGGCGCCCCTGGACGGGGGTCGTCTCGTAGCCGAACTCCGTGAGGTAGATGTCGCGGTCGCCGGGCGCCAGGCGGCCCATCTTCACGAGCTTGTCGAGCGTGTCGGCGAGCACCGGCAGGTCGGCCATGCGCACGTCGCCGGGCTCGGACTCGGGGTTGCTCAGCCGCGACGGGCGCTCGTTCTGCGAGTAGGGGTGGTGCGCCCAGCCGTCGCCGGGCACCCGGCGGAAGCCGGCGCAGTCCGGCGTCGTGCTCGGCTGGAGGTTCGCGTCGACGCAGGCGAGGCCGCGCAGGAACTCCAGCGGCGCGACGGCGCCGGTTCCGCGCTTGCCGCCGGTGCTCGACGTGTTGCCGATCAGCACCTTGATCTCCTTGCGCGCGGCCTTCATCTGGGGGTAGGCGGCGCGGACCATCGCGCGGTACACGGCCGGGCTGGCGGGCGTCGTGCCGTCCGGGGCCCACTGCGGCAGCAGCAGCGCCGGGATGTTCGGCTCGTTCCAGAGGACGAACTCGTCGACGAGCGGCAGCGCCTCGCCGGGCGCGGCGGTCCCGCCCGTCTGCGCGGCGCGCGCGCCCAGCGGCGCCGGTGGCGGTGGCGGTGGCGGGGGCGTGGCGGGCGGCGGCTGCAGGATGCTCTGCAGCAGGGTCTGGTCCTCGGTCGGCGGCGGCGGCGGGACGTCGGGCGGATCGGGCTTGGGCGCGAAGGCGCCGGAGTAGCGCAGCGCGACCGCGACGGCGAAGTCGGCGTAGGCCTGGGGGTCGATGTTCGTCCGCGCGCGCGGGCCGGGCGGGTCGTGCGTCGCCCAGTGCGGTGCCCAGAAGCCGATGTCGATGAGCACCTGCATGCCGGCGGCGCGGACGGCGCGGACGGCAGCGTCGAGCTTGGCCCAGCGCGCCTGCTCGTAGGCGGCGGGATCGGCGGCATCGAAGTTCGCGGGCTTGGTGTCGGACTCCGGATTGCGCGTGAGCGAGGACCAGCTCGCGGTGATGCGAACGCGGTCGACGCCGATCGCCGCCATCCGCGTGATCGCCGCCTGCGCCGCCGCGGGGGTCGAGAAGAGCAGCTGGCCGTCGTCCTGCATGATCGTCTCGAGGCCCGGCGTGACGGTCGGCGCCTTGGCCTTCGGGCTCGTCGCGGCGTCGCCGAACGCGACGGACACGAGCAGGCCGCCGAGCGCGAGCAAGGACAGCACGGCGGGCAGGAGACGGCGCGGCACGGGGGCAAGTGTGCCCGGTCGGGCCGACGGGTGCGACGCCAGCGGCGGCCGGGGCGCGACGGCCAGGGGCGACCACTAGCCTGCGCGGATGCCCCGACCCCTCCCCCGCGAGCCGTGAGCGCGCCGCCGTTCGTCGTGCGGACGGGGGGACGGCACGACCTCGGGATGATGGCCGACAACCTCGAGCAGGGGTTCGGGTCCTACCGGACCTGGGCTGCCGCGAGCTGGGAGCCGCCGACGCGGACCGAGATGCTGCTCGGGATGATGCAGCGCTTCACGAAGGACGGGTCGTGGTCGGCGGTCGCGTTCACGACCGACGGCCGGCCCGCCGGGCACGGCGCCGCGCGGCCGGAGCTCGACGAGCAGGGCGCGCGGCGGACGGACGTCGCGCGGCTGACGCACCTCTTCGTGCGGCGCGACTTCTGGGGCAGCGGCGTCGCCGACCTGCTGCACGACCGGATCCTCGCCGACATGGTGCAGCGCGGCTTCACGTCGGCCTGCCTGTGGACGCCGTCGGGCCAGGCACGGGCGCGGGCGTTCTACGAGCGCAACGCCTGGACGCGCAGCGGCGCGGTCGATCCCGAGAACGACCTCGCGCTCGAGCTCATCGAGTACGTGCGCGAGCTGCCCTAAGGACAGGCGCCGGGATCAGGCGGGCGCGGCGGCGGCGGCGCGCGCGGCGCGCACCGGTGCGGGGGTCAGCGCCGAGGCGACGATGACGAGCACGAAGGCGAGACCCTGGACCGCGATGCCGAGGGCACTGCCGGGCAGCGGGTCGCCGAAGACGATGATGCCGCCGGCGATCGTCGCGATGTTCGCGGCCGTCCCGGTGATGGCGATGACGGCGATCGCATCGCCGTCCTGCAGCGAGCGCGCGGAGGCGTAGAAGGCGGCCGCGGAGCCCGAGAGCGCGACCCAGGTCCAGGGGCTGAGGACGATGCCGATGAACCCGTCGGCACCGACGATGCCGGTCAGCGCCTTGACGCCGAGGTTGCAGACGCCGAACAGCAGACCGGCCGCGGCGGCGAGCATGACGCCGTGGTGCTCGGCCGGGCCGCCGAGGCGCGGGCCCATGATGAAGAGCGTGCCGACGCCGAACAACCCGGCCTCGAAGGCGATCATCGCGGTGACGGAGAAGGACGAGCTGGCGCTGTGATCGGCCGGGAGCGTGAGGCCGAGGAGGATGAGGCCGACGCACGTCATCGCCAGGCCCCACCACTGGCGGGGGCCGATCTTGAAGCCGAAGAGCCGGTCGGCCATGACGGCGAGCAGGACGAGGCCGCCGGAGAGGACCGCCTGGACGACGGACAACGGGGCGAGCGAGATCGCGGCGACGTGCAGGAGCCAGGCGGCGAGGCCGACGAGCATCCCGATCGCGAACCAGCGCTGACTCCAGAGCGAGATCGCCGTCTTGATCGGATGGCGGATGTCGACCGCGCATGCGGAGCAGGCGCCGCGATGCTTGTAGAGGAACGCGAGGTTCGAGGCGAACGCGCAGAGCAGCGCGAGGAGGATTCCGAGTTGAAGACTCATAAAGGGGATTCAGCAGAACGCCCGCGTCAGGCGCATGGACCGGCGCCGGGCGACACGTCTACCATCGGCCGCTCGGTGGACAACCTTGACGCGCATTCTGCGCTCCCTGGAGGCTAGCGAGATCCGGCCGCCATCGCACCGGCGAACCAGACTTTCGACCAATTCGTTGCAAATGCAGGCGAATCCGGTGCTGTTCGTTGACATCGACGGGGTCATCTCGCTCTGGGGCTTCGACTCGAACGCCCGTCCAGAGGGCGCGTTCCACAATGTGGACGGGGTCATGCATTTCCTTTCGGCCGACGCGGGAATCCACCTTCTCGCGCTGGCCGAGCGCTTCGAGGTCGTCTGGTGCAGCGGGTGGGAGGAGAAGGCCGAGGACCATCTCCCCCGTGCGCTTGGCCTACCCCGCGGACTGCCTTTTCTCTCCTTCGACCGCAATCCGGGACGCGGCCACGGCCACTGGAAGCTCCCGGCGATCGACGCCTACGCGGGCCCGCACCGCGCCGTCGCCTGGATCGACGACGCCCACGACGACGCCTGCCGCGCCTGGGCCGCCGGCCGCGCGGGGCCGACGCTGCTCGTCGCCACGACGCCCGCCACCGGCCTGACCGCCGCGCACGCGGCGCTGCTGCAGGCCTGGGCCGACGGCCCGGCGACGGCGGCCGCGCCGTGACGCTCGCCGCGCGCCTGCAGGGCCTCGAGCGCCGCGCGCTGCCGCACGGCCTGACGCTGCTCGTCGCGGGCGACCGGCGCGCGCGGGCGCTCGGCCTCGCGCGCCTCGACGCGCTGCCCCCCGGGCACGCGCTGCTCCTCGAGCCCTGCCGCTCGGTCCACACCGCCGGGATGCGCTTCGCCCTGGACCTCGTGTGGCTCGACGCGACCGGCGCGCCTGTGCGGACCGATCACGGCGTGGCGCCACGGCGGCTGCGGACCTGCGCGCGGGCGCGGGCCGTCGTGGAGACGGCCGCCGGCGAGGGCGACCGCTTCGCGGCGGCGCTGACGGCGCGCGCGTAGCCGCCGGTCCGTCGTTGGCGTGCCGGGAGGCGTGCGGAGCGCAGGCGTTTACGGCGTCGACGAGGAAGCCGAGAGGTCGCCGGCGGGCCCGAGCGGGTGCGTCCAGAGGGGGTTTGGTGTCTCGCGTCCCGTATTGGGACGCGATCGCGCAAACCCCCCGAGGGGCGCGCCCGCAGGCCGAAACAGCTCGCTTATCGCCGCCCTGAGCACCCCGCACCCGGCAAGGCGACCACGCCGATCACCCCGGATTTGTCGACCCACTGCAGACGCGCGGCGACGACTAGCCGCTGACGGCGCGGACCGCGTCGGGCGCGAACGGCGGCGGGCCGAGGAACCGCACGCCGAACTCCTCGGCGGCCGCCATCGTGCGCGCGTGGTC
>Ga0310811_10004043_pt1 | contig 18470 bp, 12 predicted proteins | sample YCmetagenome_FD_207642 | JGI IMG/M metagenome (GOLD analysis project Ga0310811, IMG submission 207642) | Soil microbial communities from experimental microcosm in Duke University, North Carolina, United States - YC | ecosystem: Engineered > Artificial ecosystem > Soil microcosm > Unclassified ...
GCCCGCCCGAAGCTACATCTTCTTCGACCGAAGAGTTCACGCGCCACGGCCGTGGCGCGACTCCACCCATGACGATGCGAACGTCTCCGCCCGGTCGCTTGCAGCCGGCAACGCTCGCCAACGCAAAGTCCCATGCTTCGCGCTGCATGAGCTTGTGGTATCGCTGCACGCCGCCGGCCGACGTGCCGGGGACGATCACCGCCGAGATGAACTCGCCGGGAGCAAGGGTGGTTTCCCGGTCGACACGCACGCTCGGAAGTGCAAAGAGCTCGTCGATCGGAAGAACCCTGAGGCCGTCTTTTGAAGCCACTTCAAGAACAGCATCGAGAGCATAAAGCGCCACTGCCGGATCGGAAGGATGAACCGCGTGGCAGGGGCCACCGTCGACGATCGCCAGGTATTGGTTCTCCCCGTCGACGGCAGGACACGTCGTTCCGCCTTTCTTGAGACAGGGGATTCCGTGTCGGAAGTACCAGCATCGTGGGCGCTGGCAGAGGTTGCCGCCGAGCGTTCCCATGTGACGCAGCGCCGGCGTCCCGACGACGTCGCACGCGGCAGCGAGCGCGGCGAATCGAGTCTGAACGAGTGGGTCGCGCGCGATGTCTGAAATGCGCGTCGATGCGCCGATCCGAATGCCGCCGTCATCGGTCGGTGAAATCCCGGTTCCACCCGGGATCGTGCGCAGGTCGACGACGAGGTCGGGAAGCGTGATCGACTCGTCGATCGTGACGAGAAGATCAGTGCCGCCGCCCAGCGGCGCAGCGCCAGGCTGGGCGAGCTGCTGCGCAGCGTCGTCGACCGAGGAGGCTCTGAGGTAACGAAAGGGATGGATCACCAAAACAAAAATGGCGAGACCGTGTGGTCTCGCCATAGCGAAGTTCGCCAGCCGACGACTTTAATGTGCGGCCGAGCCCGCATGCTCCGGCGCAGCAACGTCGCCTGAGCCCCTGCCATGCCAAGTCACGTCCGTGGGATGACGGTAGGTCTGTTTGTGGATGTACGTGACGGCGGCGATCATCACGATCGCGAGTATGATGACGCCGGTCGCGAAACCCCACCCACCGTTGGTTTCCGCGGGAACGTAGCGGTCAATATGGTCGGCCATGCCGGGGAATATCGCGTCCCAGGGCGCGAAACGGTAGCTCCGTTCGTCACGGCCCAGCCCACGCCCACCCGTAGCGATTCGGTAAAATGGCGCGAAACCGAGAACCTTTCGCCCCCGTGTGGGTGTCACAAGGTTTGAGCGGGACCTAGGTTGGTTTGCCCGCCACTCTCAAGCATCCGACGTGACTGTTCTCCGAGACGAGCTCCAGCGGACCCTAGGATCGAGCCACACTCTCGAGCGCGAGCTCGGTGGTGGGGGGATGTCCACGGTGTTCGTCGCCCGCGACAATGCGCTCGGGCGCTCGGTGGTCATCAAGGTGCTCCCGTACGAGCTCGCTGCTACGGTCTCCGTCGACCGATTCAAGCGCGAGATCATGCTCTCGGCCGCGCTCCAGCATCCGCACATCGTGCCCGTGCTCAGCGCTGGAGAAACGGCGCCGGACGAAGCAGGCTCTCCAACGCTGCGCCTGCCGTTCTTCATCATGCCGTTCGTGGAGGGCGAGTCGCTGCGCACCCGGCTGTCGCGCGGTCCGCTCTCCGTGCGCGAAGCGGTCAGCATTCTCAAGGACGTCTCGCGCGCCCTCGCCTACGCGCACGGTCGCGGTATCATCCATCGCGACATCAAGCCCGACAACATTCTGCTCTCGTCCGGGGCGGCCACGGTCACCGACTTCGGCGTCGCCAAAGCCATCTCGGCGTCGCGCGAAAGCGGCACGAAGTCGACGACACGCACGGGAACGATCACGCTCGTCGGAACGTCGATCGGAACGCCGGCGTACATGGCGCCCGAGCAGGCTGCCGGCGACCCGAGCACCGATCACCGGGCCGATCTCTATGCGCTCGGCATCGTCGGCTACGAGGTGCTCGTCGGCACGCCGCCGTTCCACGGCCGCGCACCGCAGCAACTGCTCGCCGCGCAACTGACCGAGGCGCCTCCGCCGATCGGCTCGCGCCGGTACGACGTGCCACAGGCGTTGGAATCGCTCCTCATGCGACTGTTGGAGAAGGAGCCGGCGAAGCGACCGAAGACCGCGGCCGAGGTAACGCGCGCGCTCGAAGATCCGGCCGTCGTCAGCGGCACCTTCGTGTCGGTCGCGACGCCCAAGGTGCAACGGCCGCGACGAGTGCTGTGGGCGCTCGCCGGCGCCGGAATTCTCGCGTCGGTCGCGGCGGGCGGCGCCTGGTTCACGAATCGGCACGCGCCCGGTGTGGCGACGAACGGTGTTGCGGCTGCACCGACGGTTGTTGCCGCCAAATCGCTCGCGGTGATGCCGCTCGTCAACATCAGCCGCGATACGAGTGACGCGTATTTCGCAGCTGGAATGACCGCGGAGCTCACGAACGCGCTAAACAAGATTCCCGGTTTGCGGGTTGCCAGCGCGACGGAGGGTGCGAAGCGCGATCAGGCTGCGAGTCCAACCGATGTCGGCAAGTCGCTGGGCACCACGATGGTGCTCGCCGGAACGGTGCAACGCGACAAGACGCGCCTGCGCGTGACCGCGCGTCTCGTGAACACAGCCGACGGCTTCACCGTCTGGTCGGACATGTTCGAGCGCGATTCGAAAGACGTCTTTCGTGTGCAGGACGAGATCTCGTCGGCGATCGTCGCCGCGATCTCGCCGGAGCTGACATCTGGTGGCAGCGCGTCGACCGCTCCGGCCGCTTCCGCAACTCCCGCGACGACGGTCGCCGCGAGCAATCACGGCACCACCGATCTCGCGGCGTACGACCTCTACCTGCGTGGCCGCTTCTTCTTCGAGAAGCGTGGCGAGACGGGACTGCGCCGAGCGCTCGACTACTTCGAGCAGGCGGCAAAGAAGGACACGGGTTTCGCCCGCGCCTACGCCGGCATCGCGAACGTCTATGCACTGCTGCCGCTCTATGCCAATGTGCGTGTCGATTCGCTCATGCCGCTCGCGATGGCGGCGATCAACAGATCGGTGGCGCTCGACAGCACGTTGCCCGAAGCCTTTGCATCACGCGCGACGCTCCTGCAGTCCGGCTGGCGTTGGGCAGAAGCGGAGCGTGACTATCAGCGCGCGCTCGCGCTCGACCCGAACTTCGCCGCCGCCCATCAGTGGTACGGTGAGCTGCTGCTGCTCAACGGTCGCGCGTCAGAGGCTCGAACGCAGCTGAAACGAGCAATCGAGCTCGATCCACTGTCACCGATCAGCTTCGGCTCATACTCGCTCACGCTCGCGGTGGCCCACGCTCTCGACAGCGCGGCGATCGCCGGCCGCCGCGCCGTGGAGCTCGATTCTACGCTGATCGTCACGCGCTTCATGCTCGGCACCGTCTATCTGCAATCGGCCAAACTGGCCGAGGCGATGCATCAGCTCGAGGCAGCCGCCAAGCTTGATTCGACGTCGACGCAGACGACAGGGTTGTTAGGATACGCGTACGCCAAGTCCGGCAACACCACTCGGGCCAGCGAGATCGCCAAATCACTTGAGTCGCGCATCGGGAGAGTGAGCGGCGCCGGCGCGGCCGCAGCTCGAGTCTATCTCGGGCTCGGCAACAACGCACAGGCGCTGACCCTGCTCGAGCGCGCCGCGGCCGAGCATGACTCATTCTTCTCGAGCGAATCGCTGTCCGAGTCGTTCTTCGACCCGATCCGCGCCGATCCACGTTTCGCCGCCATTGTGAAGACGGTTGGGTTGGATCGACGCGTTCTGAATCGGTAGAGACCGCGTCCCTGCTACTTCGTGAGCAGGTTTTTTGCGCCGTCGCGGTGGGCGACGAACGCCGGCGCAACCTTCACGACGAGCTCTTTCAATTCGGCGTTCTGGATTGCCGGCAGCAGTGTCGACTGCACCGCCGCGATCACGGCATCGTGATAGGCGACTTCACTCTGTAGAAACGCCTTGTCGAACTCCGCACCCGAGAGGCCGTTCAACTTCTTCATGACCGCCGCGTGATCCTTGGCGCTGTTGTCGTCCTTCGGCGGCGTCGGCGTCACACCAAGCTTCTTCGCCAGATCGCGGCCTTGCTGCCGGACAGCCTTGTGGTCGCGCGCCAGCATGGCGCCGAAATCGCGGATGGTTTTGGTGCTGCCCTTCTTGGCGGCGAGCTCGCCGGTCTCGACGTCGGCCGTGTTCGCGGCATCGAAGATCGCGACGATGGTGGCGTCGTCGAGAGCCGGGGCGGCCGTGGACGGAGCCGGGGCGGCGCTGCCCGTACGAAGACTGAAGACCAACGCGCCGGCGGCGAAAACCGTGGCGACCGGAAATAGGCGCTTCATTGGAAGATCTCCTGAGTGTGAGGTGGACGCGATGTGTACGTCACCGTTCGGAGATTGGATCTATTGCCCACCGAACCAGCGGCTCCCGCAACCTGGGGCCGGGCTGAGTCGTCCATTTCCGATGCGACCCGCCTGTTTCGCGCTCCTCGTCCTGGCCGCCTGCGCGCGGCCTGTGCTCTACTATCCGACGCCGGAAAGCGCCGGCATGCCAAGCGCGCCACCGGTCGCCGCGGTCGTTCGAGACAGCGCGCCGGCAACGCCGAGCGAGATCGCATCGATGAGTGATGACGAGTATCTCCACTATCGGCACATTCTGCTGCCCGTGGCCGGTGCCGACATGTCCCGCGTCGAGGATTCGTTCGCCGAACCGCGCGACGGCGGCGAGCGTGTGCACCGCGCGATCGACATCCTCGCTCCGCGCGGCACGCCGATCCTCTCCGCTGACGACGGACGGATCCTCCGGATGTCGACGAACGCGCTCGGCGGCATTTCGATGTACACGGTCGATTCGAATGCGCGGCTCGTGTACTACTACGCCCACATGGATCACTACAACGATGCGATGCTGCCCGGTCGCACCATCGTGCGTGGCGATACCCTCGGCTACGTCGGCACGACGGGCAATGCGCCCAAGGACACGCCGCACCTGCACTTTCAAGTGATGCGCTGGCCGCTGGATGGCAAATACTGGAATGGCGAGCCGATCAATCCGTTCGATGCCCTCGGCGGCATCCGTCACGCGGTCCGCGAAAAGGCGCCGGAGCAGTAGCTTTCGGCATGCCACTTACCTCGAAGGACAGGGCCGCGCTGCGCGCCGAGGCCCATCATCTGAGCGCGTCGGTACACGTGGGGCAACAGGGTCTCACTACGACGGTGCGTCAGACGATCGACGACGCGCTTCGCACGCACGAGCTGGTGAAGATCCAGTTTTCGAAGAATGCGGACGTCGGCGCCAAGGAAGTGGCGAACGATCTCGCGGCGGACGTCGGGGCGGACGTCGTGCAGGTCATCGGGCACACCATGACGATCTACCGCGAGAATCCTGAGCTCAAGCGGAAGGATGGAATTCCGCCGTGGAGGAAGTGAGCTCCTTCTCACGAACACACCGTTCCAAATCTCTCACGGTGCTGGGCAGTGTCGGGTCTGGTCGCGACCCGAACTAGTGGCGTACTTTAGGCGCATGCGCACACTAACATTCGCCCTACTTTCGCTCGCGACGACCGTCGCGGCGCAGGCTCCTTCGGATTCAGCCAAGCTGGCTGCCACGGCCTCGGGCCTCAACATGCGGTCGATCGGTCCGGCGCTGACGTCCGGCCGCATCGCGGACGTCGCGGTACATCCCACGGACAGGTCGACGTGGTACGTCGGCACCGCGGCGGGCGGCGTCTGGAAGACGACCAACAACGGGATTTCCTTCTCGCCGATCTTCGACGGCGAAGGATCGTTCTCGATCGGCGTCGTCGCCATCGATTCGAAGAATCCGAACATCATCTGGGTCGGAACGGGCGAGAACAATGCGCAGCGCGTCGTCGCCTACGGCGACGGAGTGTACAAGTCCATCGATGGCGGAAAGAGCTGGACGAACACCGGCTTGAAGGAATCGGAGCACATCGGCCGCATCGTCATCGATCCTCGTAACTCCGACGTCGTCTATGTCGCTGCACAGGGGCCGCTCTGGCGGAAGGGTGGCGACCGCGGAGTGTACAAGACGACAGATGGCGGAAAGACGTGGACAAAGGTCCTGAACGTCGACGACTGGACCGGCGCGAATGACATCCAGCTCGATCCGCGGAATCCGGATCTGCTCATCGCGACCACGTGGCAGCGCCATCGGCGTACGTTCGGCTTCATCGCCGGTGGTCCCGGCTCGGGCGTCTACCGATCCACCGACGCCGGTAAGACGTGGTCGAAATCGCAATCCGGTTTCCCTTCCGAGGAACTGGGCCGCATCGGGCTCGCGATGTCCCCGGCGAATCCGAGCGTCGTGTACGCGATGGCCGAAGCCGCGAACGACAAGGGCGGGTTCTTTCGGTCGAAGGACGGCGGCGCAAGCTGGGAACGGATGAGCGACCGTCAGATGGGCGGCAACTACTACAATCGCATCTTCGCGGATCCGAAGAACGTCGATCGCGTGTACGCGACGGACGTTCTTCTGCAGGTGACCGACGATGGCGGCAAGACGTTCCATCGTGTCGGCGAGCAGAGCAAGCACGTCGACAACCATGTCGTCGTCGTCGATCCGGACAACACCGATCATCTCATCGTCGGTTGCGACGGCGGGGTGTACGAGACGTTCGATCGGGGCGCGAACTGGCGTTTCTCGGCGAATCTTCCGGTGACGCAGTTCTACCGCGTCGCGACGGACAACTCGCGCCCCTTCTATCGTGTCTACGGCGGCGCGCAGGACAACTTCTCCGTCGGCGGTCCGAGTCGCACGCGTACCGACAACGGCATCCGCAACGCCGACTGGTTCATCACGAGCGGCGGCGACGGATTCGGCAGCGTCGTCGATCCGGTCGACCCAAATACCGTCTACGCCGAGTCACAGTTCGGCGTGTTGAGCCGATTCGATCTGCGCACGGGCGAAGTCACCGGCATTCAGCCGTTCGACTCGCTGGGCGAAGCCCTCCGGTGGAACTGGGACTCGCCGCTCTTCGTGAGTCCGCATTCGCACACGCGCCTGTACTTCGCGGCCAATCGCCTCTTCCGCAGCGACGATCGCGGCGACTCATGGCATGCCGTCAGCCCTGATCTCACGCGCCAGATCGATCGCAACAAGCTCAAGATGATGGACCGGGTGTGGGGCGTGGACGCCGTCGCGAAGAACGCATCCACCACGCTCTTTGGCACGATCTTCACCATCGCCGAATCGCCGATCAAGGAGGGGTTGTTGTTCGTCGGCACCGACGACGGTCGTGTGCAGATCAGCGAAGATGGAGGCGGACACTGGCGAGCGATCGATCATTTCCCGGGAGTCCCCGATACCACGTTCGTCTCGCGCGTCGTGCCGAGCCAGAACGACGTGAACACGCTCTATGTCACGCTCAACAACCACTGGTCAGGTGACTTCAAACCGTACGTGGTGAAGAGCACGGATCTCGGGCGGACATGGACGAACATCACGAGCGACCTGCCGGCGCGCGGTGACGTGTGGTCTCTCGCCGAGGACCACATCGATCGCAATCTGCTCTTCGTGGGTACGGAGTTCGGTCTCTTTTTCACGGTCGACGGCGGCAAGAAATGGTCGCCGCTCAAGGCCGGACTGCCGACTATTCAGGTGCGCGATCTCGCGATCCAGAAGCGCGAGAACGATCTCGTCCTCGCCACGTTCGGGCGTGGTTTCTACGTGCTCGACGACTATTCGCCGTTGCGGAGCTTGCGCGAACAGGGAATCGTGCAGGCCGGGGCGCCGGCGCGTGGTGGGCGGAGCTCCGAGTCCGGCGCGGCTTGCGCGCCGGCGTGCGACGGACCGGCAGTTCTCTTTCCGGTTCGGGCCGCGCCTCTCTATGTCGAAGCGAGCCCGCTGGGTCTTCCGGGCCGATCGTTCCAGGGCGCGAGCACGTTCATGGCGCAGAATCCCCCATACGGCGCCGTGTTCACGTACTATCTCAACGAATCGCTCGAGTCACGCGGCGCGCAACGGCGCAAGGCCGATGCCTCGCTCGCGAAGAAGGGGGCAGACGTCTTCTATCCGTCATGGGATTCGCTCAAGGCAGAGGATCGCGCCGAGGACCCCGCGGTGATCGTGACGGTGAGCGACGCGAATGGTCAGATCGTGCGCCGCTTCACGGCGCCAACGAAAGCCGGCCTCTCTCGCGTGGCGTGGGATCTCCGACTGCAGCCGACGGATCCCGTGAACGGTCCGCCGTACAAGCCGGATCCAGACTACCCGTTCGGTGGCGGCCCGCTCGCGCCGTTCGCGCCGCCCGGAACGTATCAGGTTGCGATCGCGAAGCGGGTCGACGGGGTCGTTACACCCCTTGCGGGTCCGCAGCGTTTCCAAGTGGTCGACGTCGACAGTGTGCCCGGTCGCACGATGGCGACTCTCGCCGAGCAGCGGAAGGCGGCGGAGCTCGAGCGTTCGGTGCTCGGGACCGCGTCGCTGGTGTCGGAAACGCTGCGTCGCGTCTCGTTCCTCAAGCGCGCCATCGACGAGGCGCCGTCCGCGGATACCGCGCTCGCGCATCGCGTGAGAGTTCTCGAACAACACCTCCTCGATGCGCAGGAGTCGTTGTCCGGCGATCCGACGCTTGCGAAACGCCAGGAAGCCTCGACGCCGTCGCTGGCCGACCGCCTCGGTGGCGCGCTCGCCAAGTCGTGGGGCTCGTCGCTCTCGGCGTTCAATGCGTCGCAACAGGCACAGATCGACATCGTGCAGCGCAATTTCGGCGCGGTGCTGGCGCGCGTGCGACAACTCGTCGACGAGCGGCAGGATTCCGCGATCACCCGAGTATTGACCGAGTCGGGCCGACAACCGCTCTGGCGCGTCCTCAGTAATAGAGAAAGCCCGACCAACGAGTGGTCGGGCTTTCGCGTTAGGAACCGTTAGCCGTCTCTTTCCTCAGTACCCGACAGCTCCGCCGCTCGACCTCGGCTCGTGCACTCCGTGCCATCCGCCGTTCACCCGCATGATGGCGTTGATGTTCACGAGACTCGCAACTTCCTTGGGCGCGTGTCCCATCGCGCGGAGCGAGTCGAGCACCGCGGGTGAAACGCCGCCGCGCTCGAACGACAGCGAATCGGGAATCGACTGATGGTGTAGTCGCGGCGCGCGCATCGCGTCGGCGAGCGACATGTGGTAGTCGATCACGTTGAGGATGACCTGCGACGTTCCCGTGATGATCGTCGGTCCGCCGGCACCGCCGACGACCAGCAGTACCTGATTGTGCGTGTCGAGCACGATCGTCGGCGTCATCGCGGAGAGCATTCGCTTGCCTGGCGCAACGGCATTCTGCTCGCCCTGCACGAGGCCGAACATGTTCGGCTCGCCCGGCTTCGCCGCGAAATCGTCCATCTCATCGTTGAGGAAGAAACCGGCGCCACGCACCCATACTGCTGAACCGTAGCCGTTGTTCAGCGTCGTCGTCGTGGACACGGCGTTGCCCTGGCCGTCGACGACCGAATAGTGGGTCGTGTGCTGCGGTTCACGCGCGGCGACGATCGTTCCCGTCGGAGTGTGGCGTTGATCGTTGATCTTCGACCGCAGTTCGCGAGCGTACTGCTTGCTCGTCAGCTCCGCCTGCGGCACGTTCACGAACGCCGGATCGCCGAGCTTGTTGTTACGGTCGAGAAAGGCGCGCTGGTAGGCTTCGGCGAAACGATGCGCCCACTGCGTGCTGCCGAACGGCGCGGGCGTGTCGTACGTCTCGAGAATGTTCAGCGCTTCCGTCATCGTGATGCCACCGGATGACGCGGGAGGCATCGAGAAGATCGTGTTGCCGCGATACTCGCTCTTCACCGGCGTGCGCCACTCGGGCTGGTAGTGCGCGAGATCCTTGAGGGTGATGATTCCTCCCCCACGCTGCATCTCGGCGACGAGCGAGTCGGCGACCGGGCCGTGATAGAAGCCGTCGGTGCCGCGCGCGGCGATCTGTCGCAACGTCCACGCGAGCTCCGGTTGGACGAGCCGCGTGCCGGCGGGAATGACCTGGTCGTTGGGGAAGAAGAGCCGTTTGCCCTCGAACTGTTCGATGCTGCGCTTGTTGCCGTTGAGGCTGCGCATCAGGCTGGAATCGACGACGAAGCCGTCCCCGGCGAGTTTGATGGCCGGTGCAACGACATCGGCCAACGACATCGTCCCGTAGCGCCCAAGCGCCTCGGCCATTCCAGCGACGGCGCCAGGGACGCCTACCGCGAGATGTCCGATGATGCTCTTTCGCGTGAGCTTGCCATTCTCGTCGAGGTACATGTTGCGACTTGCGGCGAGCGGCGCGATCTCGCGGTAGTCGAGCGCGGCGGTGCGTCCGTCGGCCATGCGAATGACCATGAACCCGCCGCCGCCGATGTTGCCGGCGAATGGATAGGTGACCGCGAGAGCAAAGCCGGTGGCGACCGCGGCGTCGACCGCGTTGCCGCCGTGCTCCATGATGTCCCGACCGACTCGACTTGCGATCGAGTCATTGCTCACGACCATCCCGTGGCTGGAGAACGTGGCCGGCTCCCCTGCCTTGAACCGCCAGGTGGCGGGGAAGATCGCCGGGGCGCGGGTGGCGCCCCCGACATCTCGGCTCGGCGTAGTCGAGGTCGAGGTCGAAACGGACTGGCAGGCGGTGACGACGAGGACGGCCCCGAGGGCCAAGGATAAGCGTCGCATCGATTTGGACTCGCGATCGGTCGGCAGTGGCATGCCTCAAAACTGGGCGGTGGGCGTCGTGTTGTCACCGTCCGGCGAGCGGGGTCGACGAATTTGCTTGACGCGAAATAGGTAAGGTGTTACTTACCGTAAGTGACTACTTACCTAGAGGCTCAGTTGGACGCGGTTGGCGACCCCACGCGACGCGCCATTCTTGGACGGCTCCGGTACGGACCGCTGCCCGTCGGGGAGCTGGCGCGCGGATTTCCGATGAGTCGGCCGGCGATCTCGCAGCACCTGCGCGTGCTGAAGGAGGCGAACCTCGTGATCGATCGACCGGACGGGAACAAGCGCCTCTACGAGCTGAATCCGCAGGCGTTCGCGTCGCTCAGAGAGTACTTCGACGAGTTCTGGGGAGTCGCGCTCACCGCGTTCAAGCAACGGGTCGAAACTCCCAAAGCCAGGAGAGACAAGTGACGACGACAACCGAGACCAACGCGGCGACGAGCACGACGCCCGTTCGAAAAAGCGTGACGGTGCTAGCCACCGCCGAGAAAGCCTTCGAGGTGTTCACGGCCGATTTCGACTCGTGGTGGCCCCGCTCGCACCATATCGGCAAATCGCCGATGACCAGGGGCATCATCGAACAGAAGGCGGGCGGGCGCTGCTACAGTGAGCAGGCCGACGGAACGGAATGCGACTGGGGCCAGGTTCTCGTGTGGGAGCCGCCGCATCGTTTCGTCATGGCGTGGCAGATGAGCGGCGACTTTTCGTATGAACCGGACCTCGCGAAATCCAGCGAGGTGGAAGTGCGTTTCACCCCCGAGGCGGGCGGGATGACGCGTGTGGACCTCGAGCACCGGTATTTCGAGCGTCACGGCCCCTCCGGTGCGATGGCGCGCATGGCCGTCGACTCGCCGAATGGCTGGACGGGCGTATTGCAGCTGTTCGTTGCCCGAATGGCGTTGCCCGGCGGCTGAGAATCGATTTCCTTCACCGAATGACAGAGCAACATCCGATTGCCGTGATCGGCGGGGGGATCATCGGGCTCGCGACCGCGAGGGCGCTGCTGCGCCGCGATCCCTCGCGCAAGGTGATCGTTCTGGAAAAGGAGGCCGCGGTCGGACTCCACCAGAGCACGCACAACTCCGGTGTACTGCACGCGGGCTTGTACTACAAACCGGGGTCGCTCAAGGCGGACTTCGCCGTGCGCGGTATTCGGGCGATGACGGCCTTCTGTCGCGAACACGGAATCGCTCACGAAATCTGCGGCAAGCTCGTTGTCGCCGCTGATGACACTGAGATTCCGCGGCTCCGCATCCTCTTCGAGCGAGGAACGGCAAATGGACTCAGCGGGCTTCGGTGGCTGAGTCGCGAAGAGGCAGCGGAGCTGGAGCCGAACGTTCGCGCTGTCGCCGCGGTGCACGTTCCCGAGGAGGGCATCGCCGACTACCACGCCGTCGTATCGACGCTGGCGTCGGAGATCGAGAAGGCGGGTGGGACGGTTCGCACCGGCGCCGGTGCGTTGAAGATCATCCCGGATGACGGCGGCTGGCGGATCGAAACGACCGCCGGAGACATCCGCGCGCGCGCGATCATCAATTGCGCCGGCCTCCATTCCGACCGCGTTGCGCGAATGGCGGGCGAGAATCCCGAATGCCGGATCGTACCCTTCCGCGGCGAGTACTTCTTCATTCGACCGGAGCGTCGGGACATCGTCCGCAACCTCGTCTATCCGGTTCCCGATCCTGCGTTCCCGTTTCTCGGAGTGCATTTCACACGCACGGTGCACGGCGAGCTGGAGGCGGGTCCAAACGCGGTTCTGGCGACGAAACGCGAAGGGTATCGTCGGCGCGACCTCTCTCTGCGCGACCTCACCGAGGCGCTGTCGTATTCCGGCTTGCGACGATTCATCGCACGCTATCCGCGCCAGACGCTGGCGGAGATTCGTCGCTCCCTGAGCGCGTCGGTCTTCTGTGGTTCGCTGCAGCGTCTCGTTCCGAGCATCGAGCGTCGGGATCTGCTGCCGGGGATGGCCGGAGTTCGAGCGCAGGCACTCCGCCCCGACGGATCGCTCGTTGACGATTTTCTCATCATCGATCGCCCCAACGCGGTTCACCTTCTGAACGCTCCAAGCCCCGGCGCGACCGCGTCGCTGGTGATCGGCGATTACGTCGCCTCGCGGCTGACTGCCTAGCGCCGTCGTTTCGCCTCGGCGTCGATTGCGTCCTGCCGGCGTTGGGCTTCGGCCCAATCGACCGTCGGGGCGACGTCGCTGTCCTCGAGTTGAAGACTCGCCGCGGCGCGTTCGACGACGGGCGCACCGAGTTCCGGCGGGAGCGACAGGCCAAACTCGAGCTCCGCGCGACGACAAATCCGCTCTTCGCGCGCCCGATCTCGCGCCTGGTCGCCGACGCACATCGCATGCACACGCGCGTGCACGCCCTCGTGGAGAATCGATGCGGCGACTGGCGCGGCGCTGATGTCCGTGCGCGCCAGGAACGTGAGCTCGGTCATGCACACGCGTTGGTCGGGAAAGAACGCGCCGCGACAGGCGTAGCGCATGACGATGAAGCCGTTCAGATCGCGCCGCATGTGCGCGAGGCGCCACGGTTGATGCGCCTCGATGAGGCCGAGTGCCTCATCCAATCGACGAAGCACAGCCGACGTTTCGATGTCGGGCCGAGTGTTGTCGACGATCACGCCAAAGCCGCGGACGTCGAACTCCTCGACTCGACGTGATTCAGCCGGTTGCCAGAGCCCTCGTAATCGCGAGAGGAAGCCTGTCATGTAGCCGCCCAGTTCGAAGCCATTACATAGTAGCCGGCCGGCCGACGCCAGTCTATTTGAACGAATGCTTCTCGAGCTTCACCGTGTTCCCGTCACGAACGGTGACGAAGACGGCGCCGCCCGAACCGAACCCAACGAGCGTTCGACCGACGGGTAGCTGGACGCGGTCGACGAGCGCACCGGTACGGTCGACGACATCATAGATCGTTCCAACGTTGCGCGGTGCGCCCGACGGCGGCTTGGGTCGAACCCAGAGGTGATTGTCATCGTCGGCGCGATAGGCGCCGGCGACTCGTTCGACTGCAGGCAGGTAGTCGGGGATCTCATTGGGCAGCACGACGGCCGGCGGCGTTGGCGGCGGCATGCGCTCGCCGCCATACGTGCGAATCGGCATGCCGTCGACGAGAATGATCTTCTCGCCGCCAGGACCAGCGGTCTGGGCAGGATTCAATGCCCGCGTTTTCATGTCCTCGATCATCTCGTCGAACTGCTTTCGGCGCTGTGTGTTGATCGAATCGATCAGACGCGTGCGCTCCTCGTCATCGACGGGTTTCCAAGGATAGAACAGTCGTGGGCCTGGCGTACGTTCTCCATTTGCACCATAGAAGTCGATGCGATACTCGCGGCCGCGAAGCACGGCGATCGTGCCGTCGGTCGTCACGGTCCAGTCATCGAAGACCGGGAAGATCGGCGAGCGTGTGTTGGTGTTCGTATTGCCCGCGCTCGTTCGTATCGTGAGGGTACTGCCCGATGCGACACGCGTGACGGTGTCCGCGGTGCGACGCTTGACGTTCATCGCCATCACGACCGCGCTGTCGTCGAACGTGCGCGTGATCTCTGGCTCGCCCTGCTTTGGCCGCTCCACCTGCGGTCGGGGCATCGGAATCCGGTAGACGATTCCGAGTGTCGGTGAGAACCCGGGGTAGCCGTACGAGTTGGGGTTCGTAAGGTACGATGCAACGGCGCTGTTGCCGACCGGCATGGACATCACGCGCGCGACGTCGCCCTTCGGATCGAGCACGAGAAAGGCCGACGTCGTACGGTCGACGAAGAGCGTCGAGTCGCCGGCGAACGGAATGAGCGCGCCGGAGTTCTGACCATACATGTTCGCGCCGCCCGCCGAGTCGATGATCACCTTCGCGTTCGCGAGGTTCGGGTCGAGCAGGATGACCTGCCGCTTTCCGGGATCGTTGACGAGTACACGCCCATCGGATAGCGAGCGCAGATGTTGGACCTGGTTGAACGTCACGACGCTCGTCGCGGTCGTCGCGCCAAGCGGACGAACCGCGATCGTCGGTCGCTGCGCGCCGGATACGCGAGTGAGCCCAGCGCATGCGGCCACGATCGCAATGGCGCGACGCCCGTGCGTCCACGAGCGAGCGTGAAAAGAGTGAGTCATCACTATCATCGACGGAATCAGAACCCGGTGTTCGAGTTCGAGCGGATCAGTTTGAGGTAGCGGACGTCGAGCAGATTCGCGAGCCCGTTCGGCATGAGTCGCTTCTGCTCGGAGGTCAGCAGGGCGACGAGATCCGGCGCGATGCGAATCAGCTGATCGAACGAAGCCTCGCGTGCAACACGATATCGATCGTACGCTATGCTCTGGTCGTACAGATCGGGCAGTGCCGCCAACTCCTTGGCGACGGGGCTCCAGATCGAGTCCAGGCGGACGGTGAGCCAGCGGTTCAGGGTCGCGATACTGTCGGCCTGATCGGGCGTGAGTTTGAGCTCGACGGCCTGGCGGAGCATGCTCGTCATCGGGTTCGGCATGCCGCCGTTCGAGTACATCGATTTGATCGACTGCTCGTTCTGCTTCCCCTGATCCTTGTTCTTGCGGCCGCGGTCGAGCATCTGCGTCAACGACTGACGTTCGCGCGACGGCCCGAGATCGATCGTCAACAATCCCGTCAGCGTGACCGGCGCCGAGCGAGAGACGCTCTGCTGGATTGCCGTCGACCCGAAGCGCTGATTGACCTCGTACTTGAACTGCTGCGTCGCCGGATCGAAGCCGCGCACGTAGAGCAGCGTTTGATCCGGGCTCGTCGTCTGACCCCAGCCGCGCACGTGCCCCGACCTGTGCACGAGCAGGTCGACGCCACCCATCGGGTTGGAGAGCTGGAAGCGGACCTGCGTCCGCGATGGCATCCGGAGCTTCAACGGGTTGATCGATATGTTGATCGCATTGTTGCCACTCAGCACCCAGGGTCCACGGCAGCTCGCGAGTTTGGAGAGCTGTCCGAGCTGATGACGCAGACAGTCGCGCGCGATCGGCGAGCCTTCGTCGAGCAGTTGTCTCATCTGCGCCGCAAGCGACGAGTCCGCGGTGTGGACGGGGTCGAAGATGAACGCGCGATCGTTGGAGTATCCGTCGCCGTTGATGTCGCCGGCCACGCGCGGTGTGAGCGGAATGCCGGAGCGCGCGGACACCGTCCAGTTCAGCCGCACGGTGTTCGCGAGGTTGTAGTTCATCGACAGCTGGATCTGATGCTTGGCATTCAGATCGTTGTCCCCCCACTGTCGATCGAGTGGATTGCCGACGGTGCTGCTGAATCCCTGAATCAGCCGTCGGTTCCAGCTCCGCGTGTAGCTCGCGTTCCAGGTGAAGCTCGAGTTGAACGTCGTCGGCGAGATGCGGACGATGATCTGTTTCGAGTCGGAGCGGAGGCCGGAGTTGATCAGCGTGACGCGCGAGAACTCAGGGTGCGCGCGCGCGTCTCCCGCCGCGATCGTGCCCGTCTCCGGCACGATGCTGCTCGACGAGACGTACACCGGGCGGCCCGCTTCACTGGCGAGCGCGAAACGCTGCGTCGGCAGAAAGTTGAGGTCGATCTCGCCCTGCTGATCGAGATTGAGCGCATAACTGCCGGCGATGCCGAGGCTGAAGCGGTTCTGCAGCACCCAGCCTTGCCAGTTCAGGTCCGCGCTCCAGCGGCGCGATGCCTGATAGTTCGGATCGACGAGCGTGACGCCGGGCTGCGACGTCGCGAACACCGATCCCGTCGTGCCGTCGGCGCACGTGCTCGGCACGGTCGAGGGATCGAGGCGGTAGCTCTCCCAGTGCGGAACCGGTGCAGCGTCGCCGACGCAGGTGAGGGTCTGCACCGCGCTCGGCAAGCCAGTGTTGGAGATGACCCGACTCATCAGCGATTGTGCCGGCGATCCCTGGAACACGCCGATGCCGCCGGCGATGCGCTGGCGAGGCCCGCGCACGAAACCGTCGGAGATCGATATTTGCGGCGACTCGCCGAAGGTTTTGGAAAATCCGATGCGCGGACTCAACGCGATCGGATTGGGCACGCGATCGTTGCGGAGACCGAACACCTCCTGCACCGCCGGATTGAACTCGGGGCCGGAGCCGAATCGGCTGGCGTCGACGCGAACGCCGTACGTGAAGCTCAGGTCCGGGTTGGGGCGCCAGGCGTCGCCAAGGGAAAGTCCGAGCGTAGCCTGACTGCGTCCCTGTCGTCGCGGCGTGAGCGTCCTCGAGAACGACGACGGCAGTCCCGCCTCGAAGTCGGCGAGTGAGTTGAACGCGAACGATCCGAGGAGATTCGACGACTGATCGGTCATCGACTGATTGCGACTCAGCTCCGTCGTCAGGGTCAGTTTGTGGCTGCCGTCCATGCTGAGCCACGAGAGCGCGTTGCGGAACTGCACGTTCGTACTCGACGACGTTGCGCCAAGCGCCGCGTTTCCGCCGACGAGAATCGATCGGACGTTGGAGGAGCCGTCGGCGAAGTCGGAGGTGATGCGAACGCTCGCGCCGGGAAGCGAGAGATACGGTTCGCTCTCGCTGACGTTGCCGGAGACGCCGAACGATGTGGTGGAGAGGATGATCGACTTGAAGTACGCCGTGTGGCGCAGCTGTGCCGACCCGGCGCGATTGTCGGAGCGACCGGCGTGGGCCGGCGAGTCCCAACTATTGAAGCCGGTCGGCAGCGTGCGTCCCCAGTTGCCGTTGACGGTCAGGTTGAACGAGTGAGCCTGCGACGAATTCGGCGTCAGGTCGAACGATCCGAGGAATGAGCCGCGCTGCGACCTGTTCGCCGTGGGAAAGCCGGAGATGGAATACGGCAGGCCGGCGGCGTCGAGGGCGCTCCGAAGGCGGAGCACCGAGTCCTGCGAAATACCGACCGCTTCGAGGCCGACGGCGTCGATGTCGAGGAGTGTGCGAAGGTCGCGGACGTTGTCGTCGAACTGGTACGCAACATTATAGAAGGCACGATTGAGCTTGATCGGTCCGGACAGGCGGCCGCTCATCGACGCATTCGTCGACTGGAGGGCGAGGGACTGCGCGGCACGGTCGGACCACTGCATCTGCGGCGTGATGCCGGTGATGCTCATGCTTCGAACGATGTAGTTGCCGCCCGACTGCGATCGGGTCGTGACCTGCCCTCCGCTGAATCCGCCGCGCGACACGTCGTAGGGCGAGGTCGCCACGGTCGTGGACACGGCGGCATCACGCGGCAGGGTACTGCCGTTCATCGCCAGTCCGTTGAGCGTGAAGCTGTTGGCGGCGGCGTCGAGACCGAAGACCGAGAACCCGGCCGGCCCGCCATCGGTCGACGGGATGAAGGTGACGCCGGGCAGCTGACTGGCGAGCGCCGCCAGATCGCCGAGCGACGCGAGATCGAGGCTCTGCGCGTTCACCGACCGTTCGGTGCCGGAGATGTCGGTTCCGTTGTCGTTGCGCGGTGGTGGCGGCCGCTGTCCCTGAACTCGGACCGCGGCGAGGATCGTGAGCGGCTTCTGGAGCCGGACGTCGGCAATGAGCACATCCTCATCACCGAGTCGTTTGATCTCGAATCGTCGTGCGGCGAGGCCGATGGCCTGCACGGCGATCCAGTAGTCGCCGTCGGCGCTGAGGAAGGTGACGGTGAAACGGCCATCCTTGTCGGTGCGGGCCGTCTTGTTGACCCCGCTCGCGATCGCCGTGACGGAGATACTGGCGCCCTCGACGGGAAGCGAATCGGGACCGGTAACACGGCCGCGGATGATGTCAGGGTCCTGGGCGCGGGCTAGACCCGGCACGGCGACAGCGGC
>Ga0310811_10004044_pt1 | contig 18463 bp, 29 predicted proteins | sample YCmetagenome_FD_207642 | JGI IMG/M metagenome (GOLD analysis project Ga0310811, IMG submission 207642) | Soil microbial communities from experimental microcosm in Duke University, North Carolina, United States - YC | ecosystem: Engineered > Artificial ecosystem > Soil microcosm > Unclassified ...
TGGATATCACCAAGTATCATCAGGCAATGTGCAATGGCAAGAACATGTGCAGCGATACGACTGCCGATCACCGTATGTCTGTAGAAGACATTATCGCTGACATAGTCGCAACATCTACCACCAGCGTTCCAAAGGCAGTCGACGCAGAGAAGGCCGAGAAACTTGTTCGATTCGATGATATCGCTGTGGAACCCAAGAAGAGCACCAAACGCACGACCGTTAGAAAGGTCAAGATGACAGTCAAACCAATTGAGTCGAAAGTAGCCTCAAGTACAGCCCATGATGTAGAAGATGATGATATCGACGAGACTGCACATATGTTCCAGATGAAGGAGGATGGACGCAAGCCTCGTAAACGTGTCAAGGGCGGTCGTTCTCAAAAGGTTCGTGTCAAGCACCCCAAGTGATTATAAACAAGCGCTCATTGACTTATATTGTTCGTCAGGAAGCCCGAGGAAGCACGATCAGTGATTCAACGCCTGACATGGTATGTGATCATGTATCTATATCACACTGTGATAATCGTGCTTAATTGCAACAGAGTCGAGTGAACCGTGCTACGAGGATCAGTCGCACATACGGAAAACAAAAGGCTAGTGTTGAGATTGAATCCGAGGACGAGATCAGAGACCAAGACGAGGTATGTGCGACCGCCGACAAACAAAGGTTAGATTGATTATCATTCTTTACCAGAATGCCGACAAAAACGTTATACCATCCCCGATACTTGATGCTGGTGGTGGACAGGTTGGTCAAAAAAACATACAATCAGCGCGATCATCAACAGAAGCAACGGTGCCGACACATCCTGTCAGGGCTACAAACATAAAGGGAAAAAGGAGAATCGTTGTCGAGTCAGATGTCGAGGTATGGCTACACTTCTATGAGCCCAAGTTGTGCTCATTTATCTTGTCAAATAGTATGAAAACAGCAACGATGCGGTGCGGGAACCAACGTCGTCGGGGTCGAATACCATAAATTACATGGTATGTACTGTGATGTCGACACCATATATTATCGCTCATGTCTTGAACGACCTTAAATCATCTCCCAACACCGTCCATTCAGTCAGCCTTGCGAGTCGACCAGGTGGGCCAGTGCTTCATGAATTCTTGTATATAAGTCTAATATGTAGGCAGGACGATACCAACGACGATCTCATTGGGCACCCGGAAGACCTCCCATCTTCCCTTGCTGATTGGGATGACTGGCATCGGACAGCGTTTTGGCAAGGCAACTCGCACATTTTTCTCAAGCTCGGCACATGGATCCTGCTTCGATTCCGGCAGCTCGCCAAGCTTCCAATTGAGGGAGATCTTGACGGGATTTTGATTCCAGATCATCCTGCAAATTTCAAGATGGACGCTGACGCTGATTTCCATGAAGCACTAGGAATGACCCGGTTGTATTCTGCACTCGCTCACATTGACACACACCCTGAGTATCTGGCTCACATCTTTCATGAGATCGGAAAGGCGTCATCTGAGGAGCGGCTGGGAAATAGTCATCCTGGCATTAGGCCCCTCCCAGAACTACCAGTACCCATGAAAAGGTATGTGGCAGGTTAGACATAACGCGCAACTAACCCCGTATTTAGCATGGTTGAAACCAAGATGTGGCCATTTTTATCTATAGCAGATTCGGATGCTGAACATGATCGCGAAGACGACGACGATGATGATGGAGGTGTAGTTGGTGCCCTTGGTGATATGATTATTTCCGGTGCGCCAGTGATAACTGCAGATCAGCATGATGCACAAAAACGGAAAAGGACAATGTCAAACACGCTTTCTCCGCGAAGGGTAATCTTAATGTTTTTACTGTCGCGTACACGATCATCTGACCATTAGAAAAAACACAGGCAGACGGAGGACGGGGGTCATCAAAGCGACCAAAGAACACTTCAACGAACCTTTTTATTCGCCATTCATCACCGATCACCGCATCCATTGCAGGTGCTGTAACGCAACTCTCGGCTACGATAAGTCAACCAGGTCCAATCGACAATGTCGAAGCTGCGTCATTGTCGACACAATCTGCCTCTCATGTCACTCGTGACTGTGGCATGGATACCCACGCTGACCTTATTCCGACCCAGCCGATTCTGCACCAGGAAAGTATTGGCGATCAGAGTCACATTGACTCGCACATGCGCGTGTTATCTACCTCGAATTCGCAAGATGCAGAAGAGGATATCGCAGATTCTGGCAACGACGCCTCTTTATCTTGCATTGACTTCATGCTTGATACTAGTATTGACGAATTAGATGAGTCTCGCCCATCTACTCAAGTGGATAGTGATATCATGGAGGGCAGCGATATAATGGAGGGCAGCGATATTCTGGAGGACAGCGATAAAAAGGAGGTTCGCTTGAGAAAAGATCCATCCGGCGATCGTTCATCGATGGGGAAGGATGAAGAAGTGAGGGTTCTTGTTATGTCAACTCCCGAATAAATGAGTTCACGAATTCCCTAGGACTGGTATATATACATGAGAGGTGATCGTGGTTCTTATCAATAGTTGGTTTGCTCTTCGCAGTATTCGTTTTATACACTCTGTTTGCCTTGCTTACCATTTATGTCTAATTCCAAGTGGTTTAACATACGAAACTCATAGATAGCAATTTTTGCGGTATAAATTACTTACTTGGACAGCACGGTGGCCAGTTCAGATATGAATTTGGATATCGTATGTGGCCAACTACGCTGATCGGCCCAATTTCACGTGACCATTAGTTGTCATCAGAAATCGTGTTTGAACCACATCATAAACGAGCTATAATCCTAATAAACTCTAAGCACTACTACTACAACTAACCCACTAATCATACAGGAATTCTGGTAAGATGCGCAAAAAAGTGTGTGTTCGAATGCTGATGATATGTGCCAAGATCAGTCATGACAGCGCGACACAATTATGACCTAACTGTTGGACTTTTGGGTACAGAAGTACCGTTGAATAGTCCGCTTGTCACGTGGAAGGACGGCCATACGACAATTCTCCCAGCCATTTACGACGACGAGAAAAACAATCTTTGTGCAACTGTAGACATCCCAATCATCGAGTATCTGGCCAAATGTCCTGAATCTACACCTCATTCGAGATACGTCACACATTGCTCACACAATGAAGTTCCCAGAGACATCATGGAGGGCTTGGTCAGCGAATCACTTAGTAGAAATCGACCGGTGGTCATTAGAGGGACTGGACAATATCCTGTGGGTGAAGAGTTGACAGCAGATTTTCTCGATAAACACTACGCAATATCACCTTATAGGGTCGTATGGATACACGGTACTGTTTCATCGTTCACAGATCATGGTGCAGATATCTAATTGAGCTATCAGACATGCGGTCCCGTGCAAAAGATGATACGAAGATCACGATCGCAGACGTCGTTAAATCTTTCTGTGAATCCATGAGAAATCCAGACAAGATCCAATGCGTCTTGGATATTCCGCTCGCGCAGATATCGCTCCCACATACATTGAGGTGTGTTTTCCGATATCCAAGACCTCTCCTACGTGACACATCATGACAGAAATATCGATCATGGTCTCGCTCATGGATGGAACCATACTACATACGACGTTGAAATAAAAGCAAACGTCCATCCGGAAAACTTCACTGTGAAGGGTTGGGGTCTACTCCACCACGCTGGATACTTGACGTACCCCCATCACGACGCTGAGGGGAGCCTGACATGGGTCAGGATGGAAGTTGGCATTAAGTTCTGGGTCATATTCCAACCCATCGATCGACACAACGATCGTAAGCATATCCAGGACATCGCGACCAAGCTAAGAAATTTTACTGAACATGAATCTTGGATAAGAGCGAACTGTCACACCGAGGTCATCACCCTCACGCCTGGAGATACATTGTGCGTGATGTGTATTTGTCGTTGCGTTCGTTGATATATTTCATTGCAGGATCATTCCTCCAGGTCAACTGCATGCTGTATATACACCGGTCGCATCATTCGCTATAGGGGGGCACTTCTATCATCATGGGTGCATGCACCTTACCGAAATCTCTCGATACCTCGATATTGCCTTTGGAGACTGTTTGACAAATCAATGCCTATATCACGCCCAAGAGACCCTCCGACGCATGATGATTGGAATCCCACGTCTGTCCCCAAGAATATGTAAGGCCTTATCGTATTATTGTTCCGACATATATTCCTGACATTACATTTGAAGCATTGTACAAAAGATCACTGCTCGCGCTATGCATAATGGTCATGCAGGGACCGCAATATCGTGCTAAGGGAGGACATAAAATCGCTGTGGAAGCGACGGAGACAACAACGCTCAGTACACAGATAGCTACTGCTATCGCATCTCATCTTGGTGTTACAAAGCGCATATCAGCCTCTTCGTTACTATACAAAGGAGATCAGTTTGAGAGAGGGGACCTCGTAATAAGGGAGCGGTTAGACAAGGTGCTCGCTAAATTTACGGATCTATAGGATGTGATAGATATACTACCATTGAGCCTCCACTCTGCCTCCGTCTGATCCAGGAAATATATGCGTACCTGGACATTTGTTGTGTCTGTCTCACCAAGGCCTTTCGACTCTTTCCTTTGATGCTCGCGGAAATGCACCATCATAACTAACTTGACTACAGATATGCTTCTAGCTGAGAGAGCTTCTGGTATCACCATATGCACGTCTCAATGGACATTGTTTCTGGTTGAAGATTCAACGAGAGCGAGTGCGAGGGAGACCATTATTTTCGCCCGTGTGTACGTAGCACTCCAGGAAATCTTCAAATTTAAGCCATCTCCGTACTCGAAAAGGTGGTGGTCAAAGGATCTGGACCAAGAACGGAGGCACGTACACAAGATTGGTAGGAAAGCAAGAGCCAAAATTGCGCAGAGAAACCACCCCATCCACGAGGAATATCGAGTCGCTCGTAACCGATTCTCAGAGAACATAAAGAAGGCTAAGGACTCACACTGGAATGAATGGCTAGAATCGCTAACTGAAACCGGAATTTGTAACTTTCACAGGTACGCCACCAGCAACCCAGCCGATCAAATCCATACGAGGATCAAGACGCCCCAAGACCCCCAAAATGGACCAGACGCCCACTCTAACGGAACACAGGACAATGTACGCAAGAGCCAGCTACTCTACGACACATTCTTCCGTCCGGCCCCCGAGAACACTTTGTTGACCCCAACTACGAATGCAACCCCCCAGTATGCGAATTCCGGCCCATCACCAACCAGCAGATCCAAAGAGCGATCGATCCACTCGCTCCTCACAAGGCGCCAGGCCCCAACGGAATCAGCAATATTGTATTTGTTAAAGGCACGTCTCTGCTCGTACCATCCCTCGGACCTATCTTTCGAGCGACTTTCCACCTGAGTATTTACCCTGAAGAATGGAAGCAGTTGTCAACCATAGTACTGCGCAAACCCGGCCGGCCAGACTACTCACTCCCCAAGGCGTACAGACCAATAACCCTTCTTGACTAATGGCTAAGATCCTTTCCTCCTGCGTAGCAGATGATCTAACGTACATCGGCCATTTTAGGGTTGCTTATGTAATCATAAACATGTTGGGACCAAATTGTGGCGTCTTCGATCTTAACCATCAATAACCATGTCCGACGAAATCACCCTGTACTGCTGGATACGAGGTACAGATATCGACGAACAAGTCGGTGCCATAATTTCACGCAATGAAACTGTGGATGCCCTGAAAAGGAGGTTGCTGTTGGAATCTCGGGCTATCGACGTGCCCGCTGCAGCTCTTCGACTCTATAAGCCCATAGATCCTGTGGTCGAACCATATGATGAGTATCTTCGCACTGTTACTATATCCAAGCTTGGGAAACAATTGCCAGCATCGCGGAAGCTATCATCTGTGTTCGAAGCTGCGCCTCCCGAAGACCACATCCATATCATTGTAGGTATGTGGCAACGCTGACCCACCTTATCCTTGAATTTTATTCTCATATTACAGATTTGCTTGTCCTTCATTGCTGGTTACGAGGTACCACTAGCGACGAGCGCTTTGACATTACAATCGGGGCGAATGCATCAATGAGTGCCCTTAAAGCTCAGATAAAGGCAAAAGAATCACGACTTAAAGATGTGGACGAAAGTCGCATTCGCTTGTATAGGATATCTGAATCCGAGGACGAACTTCGAGAGAATCTTGATACCCTTGATGCGGGTCACTTGCTCGACGTGTCCAGATCTAGGTCACTATCCGATTATTTCAAAGATATACCAGTTGCACAGCGTCTCCAGCTTGTTGTCCAAATTTATTCCGACAACAATAGTGAGTTAATGAAAAATCTCATTGAATCATACTGATGTCTGGCTTGCAGGATCGAGCAATCCTCCTCTGCGAGTTAAGCGAGTCATAGAAGGAGACGATCCGATTAAAATGGCACGGGAATCCTTCCTCGCAGATATCGATCACTATTCCAAGAAATCAAATCGATCACAATCGCCTTCAAATTCTTCGCATCCTTCATCATTTCGCGAACGACAGAGAGACAAAAAATTACAGATAGCCTGCGGTCGTCCTCGCAATATTGAGGAAACCATTCCTGCTACACTATTACATCCAGTCTTCGGCGAATTCATCGACGACTGCCGGAATCATACCATCACAGAGGAAGACAACAATCTCGCAGACGAACTGGCGAATGTCATGTCAGCTTTGTATGACCATGAAAACAAGCGAGTAGATGAGGTTAGCGAGGTGCTCGTCAGATACCGACTCGGGTTTCACCTGAACGGCAAGGTACAAGGAACTGCATATGTGATGGATGCAGATTTATCCATCGACCTCCACAATAATCGTCATCCCTTTGTGATTGCCGAGTTCAAGAACGAGGCGGCCACCTCTAGTTCAGAACCATATATGCAGGCTCTCGCGTACTACCTGGAGTCAACGAGAGCGTCCGCGCCTAGGATGTCCGGGTCTGCTTTACCGTGTTTCCTCCTTGTAATTTTTGGTCAGTGCTGATATCTCCTTAGTCACAGAACACGACATGAGAGCTCATTTTTCTCTAGGACCATACATGGTCTTCGCAGGTGCTGTTTGGACTTTGCGCCCTTCTATTCAGATCCTTTCGAGCCCTCTTGTATTCAATTATCACTCCACAGACACCGACAATCAGATCGCTGCCGCACGTCACATGGCTGCATTTAGGAAATCTGTGAGGTCGCTCGAGAGGTATTACAAGACACTCCTTCCTGAATGCGAACTTGTCAACACGCTATCTCACCCCATACTGTTCCCATACCCCACGAGCTTCACATCTCTCGACGACAACAGAAAGATATCGTTCAACTACACCGAGCAGCTCGAGGAAGATGGGGGACAGTCCAAAAGACTTATATTTTTTGGGACTCTCGCTGATGGACGTTCTGATGCTGCGATCTGCATCAAATTTGTCCGACGTTATTCCAGAGATGCACATTTGCATTGTGCTCTGATTGGTGTTGCCCCAAAATTGCGAGGATTCGAAACGCTCCCTGGAGGTTGGTACATGGTTGTTATGGATAAAATTGTCGGATACCGTGTTTTGGCCGACTTGCCCAGTACCGACCGCCTCCCCCATTCGCTGTTCGACGACATCAGGGCGCAACTCAAGACACTTCATACTTGCAATCTGGTTCATGGAGATCTACGCGACACGAACATCTTCGTAAAGAAGGATGATACGACAAAGTTCATGATCATCGACTTCGACTGGTCGGGGGTAGACGAAGTCGTGCGATATCCTCCATTCGTGAATTACATCAAGATAAAGAGACCAAATGATGCAAGAGACGGACTGCCCGTGAAGGCGGCGCACGATCACGAGATGCTTGATGTCATCATCGACATGAGGGCCCAGAAGTAATCCTATCACACGCCAGAAACATACGAAACACATGTAGATTATACTATATCGTTGTCAATTGATTATGATAGAATGGTAGCTACTCGCAACAGTCCTTCTGCTGACGTATGGTTGACTTGAGTCATGACTCTGGAGAGGAACATTTCGAAAAAGAATTCAGCAGTGTGAGCAGACATGACAGGAAATGTAGGATATCGACATCATGGCGGATCTGTAATACATGATCGTGCTGTTCCAAATATTTAATATTCATTAGGGTCAAATGTTTATGAACCGTCCTCAGGTAATTAGCAGAGAGCGAGCCGACTTTAGCGAATGGTAGAGTCGCCCGCCATACATCTCATATACGCACTCAACCTAGTGTTGATGAGACCTGAAGGTTCAATCACACATTCTGATTGAGCATCGACATGTGCAGACCTACGCCATCAACACATTGATCACTTTCTAACATCTGGCCGATGGTCACTATCGGAATCCAACCTTAAGGAGAGTGAAAGTTGGACACGTTGAACGATGACAAGGTAATATGCATATTAAGCAATAAGTCACGTGTTTCTCAGGTTGTTTACATCTTTGATTATAAGGGGTTTGCTGTGCGAACTTATGACGTTGGCGATGCCTTTGTTTTCAATTCACACCACCGTGAATACGTCGAAAAACTCTGTTGTACTGTATGCGATGCGATTGACGGGTTAATATTGTATTTGTATTTATGCGACACTGTATGCGATTGTTAACGATCATGTTGTTTGGTTTATGTCTAGGCGCTATTGTTGACTATTTATGATCGTGCGACTAAGACAGCGAAGGAGGTACGAGCCACTCAATTCGCATATTATCTCTCAAGAAATACGACCTTTATTCGTAACGTAACTGATTATAGAGTGGCGCACTTGATCACTAGTTATGTTCACTCCTCTTCCAGTCGAAATTGAGCAGAAAATATTATCTTTGGCTACTCGCTCCAAATGTGGCGCTGCAACCAATGTGAGGGTGTCCCGTCAGACGCATCCATGGTAAGCATGTGATTCAATACCAGAAAAAACTGTCTCATAGTGGAGGAAGGATGGAACAATTAATGTATCAAAAGATTGTTCTTTGTGGCGAAGACGAATCCAAGGACTTTCTGGAATGTCTTCGCCTTCGTCCTATGCACATCGACTTTGCCCAACAATCTATCAGATCCCTGTATCTCGGTGGCGCGCTCCACGCATCTACTTTGATCAACATTCTCTCGCTGTGCAAGGGTCTTACATGCCTGGCCCTATTTGTTGGTACAGATACATTTATCAACGATGCATCATCGCTGTGGGGTGCACTTGATTCTCTTGCACTCAAATCGTTAACTTTTGGCACGGCTATCGACCTCACAACATCCATCCGAACTTCCAATGTCTTTAAAAACCTTACTCATCTCGAAATTGTCGATAAATCGGTTCTCAAGAAGCCAATCGCAGACTTGGAGACTCTTGATGCATTGACGCACCTCTGTCTTGTGCTTGCGCCATACAGTTGTAACCCAGTGTCCGTCATACGTCTTGTTGGAAATGCACGCCTTCGAGTGCTGGCGTTTCGCGTGGAATATTCCCACAGCGTGATAGAAACATTCATGCAACAGCATGGAATATTGGATCGACGAATAGTGCTTTTGCCAAGCATAATGGTCCAGTGGGATGAGTTGGGACGTGGCGACATGCTGGTTTGGGAATTAGCGGAGGAAAAGATCAGACTCCCGCTAACTCATAATAGTAAGTCTTTCAACGCAAGTATTATCGATGGCTCATCCTAAGCAATTTAAACAGAGAATCATCGTTGCGTGTCGCTAACCAGTATCACGAATGGATACGCTGATTATGGCGATGATGATAGGGAATCTGAAGACGAAGAATGTCTCACTTATGCCAAAGCCAGGACAAAAGGTTGATAAATACATTGAAGTGTATCCATGGAGCAGAGAATGTGGAAGATAGAGAGACTGCATGTTTTTATCTCGAATGCAACGTAATTCGCTCATGTGACACTGCACACAATGTACTGGTGCATGTACGCATGTTTTACGATCGTAGAAATACTGGATGTCGATACACAGTTGGATTCACCATGAATTTGTGTTATGTTTATAGTACTAGCTGGCACAGCGTTGGTGTGGTGGTTTGTCAGTTGACTTTAGGATACCGATATAACATCCCTAGTGATGTGCACGGCCCGGCTTCAAGCCGTGGGCTGGACAAAGCTGGGCCGGATTAGGCCGAGCCGAGCCAGGCCTAAGTCACGGCCTGACCACGGCCTAGGGCCTGGCTTACGCTGTTGGAAAGCCGGAGCCGGCGGCTCAAGCCGTGGCTTTATGTCTCTGCTCATGCATCATCGATATCAATGCATCCTTACTTTAGGGAGTCAAATCGTCTGTTACAGACTTCCGTGCACAACTGGATATCAGGTACGAGTTTATTTACTATATATAAATCTGTCTAACGATTTCTACTTTAGTCTGTTCTGCAAATCCAACTTGCCAGCGACCGTCACTGGCAAGTTGCCTAGTGATGTGCGGGCCCGGCTCGGCCTGAAAGCCCCGGCTCGGGCTTGGCTTCTTGGGGCTTAGGCCTTGCAAAACCTCAGGCCGAGCCGTGGGCCAAAGCCAGGCCAAAGCCGCGGCTCGGCTTGGGCTCAACGACGGCTTTCAAAAACAAAATGATTCAAAATTCAATATAATAAGTAGCGCTCGAGTCCTACAGTACTTCATCGTCATCCACTGAATCAACATCGGACTCTGAATCTTCTTCCTCCAAAACCAGTGTATCCCATCCAGGCTCATCATCTTCTGGCTCAGCTTCTAACCCATCAGTCTCGTGTTCAGAATCTTCACTTACTTCTTCTGTAAGGGATGAGGGACCAGGCTCCCGGAATATAAGTTCGTTACGAAGAGAACACTTTACACATTGTAAAGCCTCGACGATGTCTCCTTTCAGCCGATTGCGCCGCTTGGTAATCGTGATGCCTCCTTGCGAGAAAGCTCGCTCGCTCGATACAGATGCTGCCATGATGGACAAGTAGTCCCTTGCCAGCGAAGCCCACACTGGATACCTTAGGGCATTGATCTTAACCGAAACAACAGTCAGCATTGAGTGAGTAGCGAGTGAAAATGACTTACACCCCACCACTGAATAGTGGTTATACCTGCCGAGGGAGCGGCCTCGATGGTTTCAATATAGTTCGTGAACTCAGCCCTCCATGGTTTCGATGGATCCCTGATGGATGCGGCTCCTGGTTCTGCCTCAGAGTCATCTTCGGAGTCGCTCTGAACTTCCCGAATAAGTCTCTTGAGGCCGCCAACCTTACTTTTTGTAGTTGCTGGCTGCGAAAATGCAAGTGACTGATTGAGCTCGTTGTAGCGTTGTTCGAAGACGGTCTCGGCACAAGCAAGCACATCATCGAGCAAATTTGTTGGCCAGTGCTTTTTGAAGTATGCGAGTTTGGATGTGGGATCAAGTACTAGTATGGTAGAGTTTGTTAGAGTCGGGATGATGAGAATAGAAAATGACGAACACATGGCAATAACATAGGCAGCAGTGTCTGTAGTTTTCTCGTAATATTCGTCTAGTTTCTTTGCTGCTGCCTTGAGTGGACCGGCAAACTGAATATACTTGTGCCTTTCCGCTCGCGAAGACCATGATTTGTGAAGTGTCTCCAGTGCAGGAATTGCGAGATGGAGAGTTGATCCTCGATCAGATGAGAAAGCCTGCTGTGCCACGTCGGCATATGAAAGAAGGTCCGTGAACTGGCCAACCCGTGTCCACTCTGCAGACGTCAATTGCAGAAAGTCGATTTTGGCACGCTTCGACAAATCTTGCTCTTGGCGTCCCATTTCATACACGAACGTATCAACATGCTGTAATGGCAAGTCAGAGCAAGAAAAAAAAGGTGTGGTGGTGTATCACACCTGCTTGTTGCAATCGGCACGATTAAGCATGATGTAAGTCGAAGACCAGCGAACCTTCATATCAATTAGTAGTTGTGTTGGCGAAGAGACACCTGCTTTCATCTGAACAGTTCTATACAGCTCTTTCCATTTCGCTGAGGAACGTTGTTTTACACAGATACTGCGGACAAGACCAATCTCGTCACGATTGACCCTCTGAGCTAGATCCAGCTCGTGAGCATGCGGGTTATGGGGGTCGTAGTGGGGTGCCTTGCTATAGGTGCTGATGAGTTGTTGTGTGCCGAGATTAATAACATGCGCTAAACAACTGTCAGGCTTGTTAGCAGTTCCGTCAACCAAATCAAAAGACTCACTTTATCTTGCGTTGACGCCACGGGAAGTCTTTGTGGTACCTCGCCTCATACAACTTCGAGAATTCCTGCAACATGGTATTATTGTTTGCTGCATTGTCACATGTGACGTGGCCGATCTAGGTTGAGATATAAGCACTGTCATTGAGAAGGGGGAATTTTACTGACTTTGTGTGCGACACCGACACGATCAAGCACCTTGAATAATGCACCACCTAGGCGCTGGCCATTATGGGCATTATTGAGCCGAGTGAAGCCAAGTAACGCGTTACCAGGTACCCATTGCATCGGATCATTTTCTTCGATCCAGTGGCCAGTGACGGCAAAATAACCATCTGAGTTATCGGCCTGCCACGCGTCACATGTAATATTGATTGCACCGCTGACGGATTGGCTCTAAAATTGTGTCAGGTACAAGCAGATACTGTGAAGCATGGCACATACATTCAGTTTCTTCTTGAGTTTGGTCAAATGGTTCTTGAAAACACGTATGATTTCAGCACGCGTGGCCTTTCGGCCTGGAATCTTGACTCCCTGTGTGGCACGCGAGGCGACATCTATCATTTCTTTGAACTTAGGGTGCTCAAGAGCCTGTATGGGCTAAATTACGTTAGTTTACAGCCGAAGATATTAATATGAACGAGTCTTACCTGATCTGTGGCGACAAGCCACTCAATTGCAGCTTTTCTAAAATTGTTGTGGGTGTAAGGGATGGTGCGCTCTGACAATTTGCGCTCGGTCAAGTGCGCATCAATCTGTTGCTGTGCTTGCGCAGCTTTCCTTTTCTCGGCTGCGAGGTCACCTGGCAGTTTAGATGTGAAGGCGTTGGCCTTGGCCCATGTTCGGTATTTTCCCGCGAATTTGGCTTCTGCATGACGGCGGAGGGTTGACGTCTCGTTCACAATGGTACATTGAGCCCTAGTAGCAGCAAATATGTAGTGTTAATGATGTAAAGAAATATGCAAATGATATGACAACGTACGGACAAACTTTGCACTTTCGATGTTTTTTGACCTTGCCGTTGGCGTGAGTGCACTCAAACGGTTGACCGAAGAATTGGTCGATGTCGCGAGTTCTATCCTCGCGTGTGGGAGAGGTAGATTCATCGATGATGGGCTGGACATCAATGTCTGCAAGAATACCATCTTCATCAACATCTTCTTGAGCTTGAGCGACTTTCTTGCGACGGACTCGTTTGCCTGATGATGCTAGGTTATGAAGGTACATTATCTAGTAGATAGACTTACACTTTGGATTCGTCCGTGCATCTTCACGCTCGTCATCACCAGATATCTCATCTTCATCGATTTCTTCAACACGCGCCCTTTTTCTGGTGGTTTCAGGCGTGGTGGCGTCAATGTTTGGTGCACGAGTAGACGGGATGAGTGGTGGTGGTGGTTTAGCGGCCAGAGGATGGATGTCATTGGTGGTGCGCTTCAATGCCTCTGCAGCACGAAAGGCATTGATGGCTCTTGTTTGAGAGGGGAGAGCTGCATTCTCGGAGTGCTCCAGGCGTGCAGCGGTTGGTTTGACTTTGCGCACTGGATGCACTACACGTGCCATTAGATTTGTGAAGTTAGTGCAAGGGCAGCAACGTACCAGTACTGCAGGCATGAATGCCTCTTATCCCAATACAAAGGATCAATATCGCAATGAAAAGCACACTTCAAACACAAAGCAGCATGAGACAGAGTAACATCGATGGTGCGAAGTACAAAGACGAGCAACTCACCTTTGTTTCTGACATACGAAGTGTTTGTTGGATAATGCTGACAGTGTTGTGGTGTGGTCACATTGTTCCAACTCATCGTCATGGGTGGTGATTGAATGCGCACGCGAGCCCTTCATAAAATTTGATACTGTAGCACATTACCATAGTATGATTAGCGAATTCTGAATTGAAACAGCCATACCGAGCCAAGTATTCTGTCTCAGTCATGTGACCAATCGGTGTATGAACTTATGTGGGAATATCACGTGATGGTTTAAAAGGTGGTTCAATTTCAAGCTCCGCCACATGTATTCTCTTCCCGTTCTACTTCCTTTGTCACAATCTTCTAGCATAGTCATAGCTCCTTATGGGAGCATAGAGCTGTCGCTCTGGCATTATGTGAGAAGTGACACTCGTGTCTAGCGCCTTTATAGGCGTATGACTGTCGTTGACGGTCGCATGACGTGTCTGTTCTGTTTTCATCATTCTTTGCACGCGTCCCATCTTCTTGCCGTAGCTCCTTCATGGGGGATTTGAGCTGTTGCTCTGGCATAGTATGATGGGCGACTTTCGCACCTAGCACCTTTATAGGTGTCTGTCCGTCGTTGACGGTCGTGCGATTGTCTGTGCTGTGCGTATGACTCTTCGACGAGTCCCAACTCCTTGGTATGTCTTAGCTGTTCGTATGACTCTTTCACGCGTGTCCCATCTTCTTGCCGTAGCTCCTTCATGGGGGTTTTGAGCTGTTGCTCTGGCATAGTATGACGGGCGACTTTTGCACCTAGCACCTTTATAGGTGTCTGTCCGTCGTTGACGGTCGCGCGATTGTCTGTGCTGTGCGTATGACTCTTCAACGAGTCCCAACTCCTTGGTATGTCTTAGCTGTTCGTATGACTCTTTTACGCGTGTCCCATCTTCTTGCCTTAGCTCCTTCATGGGGGTTTTGAGCTGTTGCTCTGGCATAGTATGATGGGCGACTTTCGCACCTAGCACCTTTATAGGTGTCTGTCCGTCGTTGACGGTCGTGCGATTGTCTGTGCTGTGCGTATGACTCTTCGACGAGTCCCAACTCCTTGGTATGTCTTAGCTGTTCGTATGACTCTTTCACGCGTGTCCCATCTTCTTGCCTTGGCTCTTTCATGGGGGTTTTGAGCTGTTGCTCTGTCATAGTATGACGGGCGACTTCGCACCTAGCGCCTTTATAGGCGTCTGTCCGTCGTTGACGGTCGCGCGATTGTCTGTGCTGTTCGTATGACTCTTGCACGCGTGACCCAGTGAAAAGAGTCAGTGGAGGGGACATCATTTTGATTAGGGTCTGTGGTACCAGAGACAGTTGTCGAATAACATCAGGGAGTTCGTCGATATCTGCATTAGTAGAGTTTTCAAAAGAAAACCTGAATTTAAAAAAATGAAAATTTACATCAAGATAGTGAGGCCGCATTAACAATACTCGATGCCCGGAGATCCGACACTGGCTCCTCGAGCTCCCGCTTCACCATATTGCCTTGAATGAGTGAGAGAGTATATTTCGCAAGCTACACAACACACACCTTTCATTTTTTTGATGTCTGGTTTGTATTCCGTGTCGGAGAGAATCTCGATGGACAATGATGTAAAAGTACTAGACAAACGTTAAGCCTATATGATGGATGACGAAAATTAAAAGAAGATAAAGGGTTGATTTTTACTGGATGGACGAAATACTCAGCCTTACAAGGATGCTGTCAAACGCTTCGAGAAACTCGACATCCGAGAAATCGATCTAGACTGCTGGAAGGTTGTGCTATATATTGCAAAAGCTCACAGTGCTTTTGATTATGAGCGAAAAATGATTACTCGTACAGCTGATGATCTTGTGAAGTACCTAATTGTCGTGTATCGCGCACTCGATTTTGCGTATCGCGCAATCTATTAAATTACGCTTTGGAGCGTCATAGAAATGTGATATGAGTGGTCATCCCCTTATCTCACGGCGATTCTCTTTAGCGCTTTGAAAATACATTGTGGTTTGATGCTTTGCTTAGTTTGTTTACAGTAGTGGGATATGTTCCTCCAAGCGCATAGAGTCCTATCTACGATCGTGTCTAAGTCCGAAGTGTAGATGTGCAGTAATACAATGAACTTTGCTGCTTGACTCATCTGACAGAGAGACATATTTGTAGCTCCTTGGCCTTTCCGTGACAGCATTTCACTAAACATATCATAGAGATTTCATTGTGACGATGGAAGTCTTTAAATTGATACAAATGCCTTACAACATCCCACACGACAACTACATCCTCCACTTCTGCGATCGTCAATTGTGCTGCCTTCTCAAGGTGTCAGTTTCTTCATACATCATTGGTGTACAGCTGAGAGAGCTCATAAAATAATACAGATATATCATGTTCCTAGTTTCACCTGTCAAAAATTTGTTGGTCTTTAAACGGTGAATTGTCTTTAACGTGTCTGAGTGGTTGTATTGCACTTGTATAAAGGTGGCCTGCCTTGCATGCCTTGCGCTCATTCTAAGGCAATTTTTGCCACTATTTGACAACCTGTCGTGTTGTACCTTTTTCCTCATGAGTGTGTTCCTCCTGATGCGACCATGTGTAGTTACGGAACATATCCTATTCAAAGGCGAGCATGTCTGCTGTATTGCACTTCGCATTTGTATGCCTCAAATATAATGTCTTAAGGACCCTGCATCGAGTCGACCCAGTGGTAAGATAACTTTTTTTCTCATGAAGAGAGACTACGAACAACAAGCGCGCATTTTGCTACGAAGCATGCTGGCATGCAGACCTTGGGTGGAGGTTGAGATTTGTGGCGCCAATACTTCCAGCAAGCTCAGTATCTCTGCGGGACGCATAGTTAGCCAGAATATGATAGGAGTGTTCGTCCTACTATCGGAAATATCTTGGTGGACACCGATATGTTGCCAGCGGCCATGTAGGCAACCCACCTCAATTACTACGCATGGACATGCATGAATGACTAACTATTGGATGTGCTACAGTTACTAATTGGCTAGACGCCTTTTGATGCAATGTATCTGTTGCATTAGTTCGTCGCACTTGAGCTTGGCATTGTTGCTAGCCTCCCTCATTCTTTCGAGACGCTGCTCCACCTTCTTCACATCCAACTCTAAGCATTGCCTTTTCTCCTGTGTCATCTTTCTCTTCTTTCTTGCACTGTCATCCCAGTTGTTCGGCCGTTTTCCAAGCAGTATGATATCGCTTGAGGCATCGGATGAAACTTTATGTGATTGCGCAGGATCTTCACTTCGGACGACTATTATATGTACCCATTTAGTTTATTAACAATAGGAAATGTCGAGGAAAATAAACGTACGTGTGCTGCACTGCTCCTGGCAGGAGATACAGGCTTCATGCGGCCGGCCCATGCAGTCTTGCTTCATGGACATGCAGCGAGAACAGCCTGGTTTCTGGTGTGCAACTGCGCTCATCTGAATATCGAGCGGTGTCTGTTTTTCTGAACCGTGACATGAGATTAGCTAATTGTGCGGTCGAGCAAACTGAGACGGTTACCTTTTAGGAGTGAACAGCGCTGCTCGCATTGTTGACACGCACGCCCAGGCAAATGCGTGTGGCATGGAATACCATCGGGTACGCAGGAGTCACATCCTGGGCCTCTCACTGTGCGGACTGTCGATGACTGCATCTTCGAATATTAAGTGAAGTGACTTAATTGATCGTCGTGATAGAGGGAGGTGAATGATGATCCCGATTGACCTGCGTGAGCAATAATTTATAGTGGGGTGCAAATGTGGATGTGGATGTAGCGTTGAACCCAGATGAAGTGGAATGTCGTGCCGTGGTCCGAGATGAATGCTGTGGCCACTTCACTCAGGGGTCACAATGTAATATTTGATGTATTGTTGCTGGAATGCGAAATTCATCAGGAGTGCATAAAATCTAATTGGCTCCTTGTTCTCTCACCGTTGTAAGACAATTTCATCGAAGAAGGGCTGACCATAAACTAATGGAGTCGCATTGCATTCATATATATATATATATATATATATATGGATTTGATCGCGAGGTGAAACATAAATGATTCTTGGCCTCAGTATATAGGGAGGTTAAAGTGATAAAAAGTAACGGTAAGTATGATGTATAGTTATGCGAATGGCTTAATGTATCTACTACCGTTTGAGGCATATATTCAGATGATTCAATGCATGCATTAATTCTTGACATGCCTCCTCCGCCCTGCGGTGCATGTCCTGCATTTCAGCCAGATGCCGCTCCAGATCCCTCAACTCTTCTTCTAGTCTCAGTCGTGTGTTCTCGTCGAGCGGCTTCTCGATCCAGCCAGATGGACGCTCATCCAAAGCGATAACGTCGTCAGACGATTCAGACTCTGATTCAGAGAAGTCAGACGATGAGTCAGACGAGTCAGACTCGTCGGCAGAGTCAGGCTCGTCGGCAGAGTCAGGCTCGTCGACAGAATCCGATTCTTGGACAGGTTTCACAACTGAAACAATGTATTAACGAGTGTAGAATACGTAAATAGACAAACAAGAACTGACCATTGCTACACCTATCCCGGCAGGCCATACACGCATCGCCCGCCATG
>Ga0310811_10004045_pt1 | contig 18462 bp, 12 predicted proteins | sample YCmetagenome_FD_207642 | JGI IMG/M metagenome (GOLD analysis project Ga0310811, IMG submission 207642) | Soil microbial communities from experimental microcosm in Duke University, North Carolina, United States - YC | ecosystem: Engineered > Artificial ecosystem > Soil microcosm > Unclassified ...
TACCATCACCGGTGAATGCCGGCAGGTAGTGCGTCACGCGTTCGTCGAGCCGCAGCTTCCCGCGATCAACGAGGACCATCGCGGCAGCGGTCGTCGCGACGACTTTTGTGAGCGACGCCAGATCGTACATCGTCCGCCCGGCGTCGACCGTCACTCCCGACTGCCAGTCCAGGGTGCCGTATCCTCGCTCCCAGACGATGGCGCCGTGTCTGCCGACGACGACGGCAGCGCCGGGGAAGCCGCCCGCGCTGATGCCGCGGCGCACGACCTCGTCGATGCGCGCGAGCCGCGCCGTGGACATGCCGACGGATTCGGGGGCGACGTGAGGTAGCCGCGCGTGAGCACCCGAGCGCGGATGACGCCCATCCCGGTCGGGAGCGGCATCACGTGCGGTTACGGCTGAACCGAGGAGGAGTGTGGCGAGGGCGAGGGACCGCAACATCAATTGGAAGACGACCAGGGGCTTCAGTCGTTGCGCCGGCCCCATCGATATCGGCCGCGCGACACTTGAGGAGAGCAATAATATCACAATGTAAACCGCAACCACCGTCAGGTTCGCGCGGTGCTGCCGACCAGCTCGCCGACCTGCCGCTGGCATTCTCTATTATTCTGCCTTGGAACGCACCGTGAAGCATTCATGGATCAGGGAATCGGCCACCAGCGGTTGACCCTCATCGTCGACGTCGTATTGGCGCTGCTCAGCATCGCGGCGCTGATGTCGCTCGCGCGGATTCGCCGGCGCCATCGACGAATGGCACAGCGCGGGATCGCGAGCCGGTCCGACCTGTGGTCGCGTATCGCGTTCGCGGTCGTTCTCGACTTCACGCTGCTCATCGTCCTGATCTACCTCGCGCTCGTTGTCCCGGCGTGGCCAGCGACAGTTCCCATTCAGCCTGCCATCGAGATATGGCTGTGGGCGGTTGCTGCGGTCCTGTCCTTCATGGGTGTGCTCGAAGTGCTGTTCATCGCGCACGTCTACCGGCAGGCGCAGGATGCGAAGTTCCTGGCGCACCGATCCGAGATTGCGACGCGGGTGGTCGTCGTGGGCGGTGGGATCGGCGGGCTCGCCGCGGCGCGCCACCTCGATCGGCTGCTGGGCGGGCGGCGCGACGTCGAGATCACACTCGTGAATCGTGACAACTTCTTTCTTCTCAGTCCGCTCCTCTTCGAAGCGTGCTCCGGCGTGCTCGAGCTGCGCCACTGCGCGCAGCCGATCCGTCCCTGCCTTCGCCGCGTGAGGTTCATCGAGGCGACGGCGCAGGAGATCGACGTCGCGCGGCGCATCGTGCGGGTCGTCGGCCCCGACAGCGCACTCCGCGAGCTGCCGTATGATCACGTCGTAATCGCGCTCGGCGCCGCTACGAACCTCTCGCTGATTCCCGGATCGGAGCACGCGCGGACCTTCAAGACCGTCGCCGATGCTCTCCTCCTTCGAGATCACGTCATCGAGCAGCTCGAGCGCGCGGACGTGGAGGCCGACGTCAATCGGCGTCGCCGGCTGCTGACGATAACGGTTATCGGCGGCGGCCTGGTTGGCGTCGAGTTGCTCGGCGAGCTCACGGCATTCGTCGACGACGAGCTGCGCTACTATCCCGGCATTCGGCGAGACGAGCTGCGCTTTCACCTGTTCGAGGCCGGCAATCGGCTGCTGCCGGAGTCGAAGCCATTCCTTGCCGAATATGCGGAACGATTGCTTCGTCGACGAGGCGCGGAGTTGCACGTCGGTACGCCGGTGCAGGAGATCGGCCCGGCGTGCGTTCGCTGGGCCGGCGGACAGGTGGAGTCACAGACCATCGTGCTCGCGGCGGGCATCGTGCCAAACACCGTCGCGGCGGCAACGAACGTCGCGCGCGATCGTCGCGGCCGCATCATGACGGAACCGACGCTGCGAAGCACGAGCGATCCTCGTGTTTGGGCCTTCGGCGACTGCGCATCGACGCCGTCACCCGAGGGCACGCCGTACCCGGCGCTGGCGCAGCACGCCGTACGAGCCGCGCGAGTGGTGGCGCGCAACGTGGCCGCCGCCATCGACGGTCAGCCGCCTAAGCCCTTCGTCTATGAACCGCTCGGAATGATGGCGGCGTTCGGCCATACACGCGCCGCGTGCGACGTGCGAGGGATCAAGCTCACGGGCTTCATCGCCTGGTGGATGCGGCGCACGTACTACCTGTTTCAGATGCCGCGCTGGGACACGCGGTTCCGGATCGCGCTCGACTGGACGGTCTCGCTCTTAACGCGTCCCGACCTGACGAAAATCGACTTGGCGGAGGAGCGCGAGCTCGAGCAGCGCAATCAGGCGGCGAACGGATCGCGTGTGGCGTAAACGCCAACTCCACGTGTGAGGGCCAAGGCTCGGATCCCGCACGGTTCCACGACGCCTCTCGCAGTTGGCATCATCGATCTGTATTATGGCCCAGGTCGAGGAGATGGCGATGCGAGCCGGTTTGCTGTTCCTGGTGCTGATTGTCCCGTCCGTGGCTCCCGCTCAGCGGGCGAGCCTGCCCGTGATCGACGTGCACTTCCATGCGCCGCTCGAGCCTGGGCCGGTCGAAGGGTTCGCGCCGTCGTTCCGACGCTACATCGCCGTCATGGACACGATGAATGTGCGAATGGCCGTGCTCAACGGTCTGCCCGACGTGCTCTACGATTGGCGCGCGCGCGCCCCCGAGCGACTGATTCCCGCGCTGCTGTTCCCGTGCGAGAACGGCGTCGGAACGAACTGGGGACGGCCCTGCTTTGAAAACGGAAGGGAATTTCCGGATCTGGAATGGTTGCGGGACGAGGTCAAAGCCGGTCGCGTCAAGGCGCTCGGAGAAATCACGGCACAATACATGGGCATCGCGCCCGATGATCCGCGCCTGGAGCCGTACTTCGCCTTGGCCGAAGACTTCGATATCCCGGTTTTCATTCACATGGGCCTGGGGCCGCCGAACGCGGCATACGCGAGCAGTCCCGCCGCGGTGAAGTCACCGCACTACAGCGCCGCGGCGGGCAATCCGCTGCGACTCGAGCCGGTACTCGAGCGGCATCGAAAACTGCGTGTCGCGGTGATGCACGCGGCCTGGCCGTACGGCGAAGAAATGACCCTGATGTTGTATCTCAATCCCAACGTCTACGTGGACGTGGCCGTGCTTCAGTCGGCGATACCACGACCGGCGTACTATTCCTACTTGAAGCAGCTCGTCGATGCCGGTTACGCGACCCGCATCATGTTCGGCAGTGACGGCGGTCCGCGCGAGATCAGGCAGGGCGTGGAAGCGATCGTCGACGCGGACTTCCTCACGCGCGAGCAAAAACGCGACATTCTCTGCGGGAATGCCGCGCGATTTTTGCGTTTGCCGGCAAGCACGTGTCAGGGCGCGTCGTGAGTCTGCAACGCCGCTCGCTTGCTATCGCTGGCGCGCCGACCTTTCCGTTCGCGCGCGGACCTCCGCGTCGAAGTGGAGGACCGCGACCAGCTCTGCCCCGTCGCCCCCGTTCCTGATGAAGGCAAAATGACGCCCGTCGGGCGACACGTCGTACATCGCGTGAAAGTAGCTGGCTCGGTAATTCTCCCGGAGCGTCTCTCGCACAAGCGTGTCGCGGCGACCCACGGTGAATTCCGGCGACGTGCCAACCGCCACGCGCAGGAGGGAGCTCCCATCACGATACAGGAGAGCACGTCCGTCGGATGTCCACACCGGCTCCGTGCCGCCGTCGGTGGAAACGGCCCAACGGCCACCGGCTCCCGGGAATGGACGTACGTACACCTCGTTCCGCCCCGACTCGTTCGAGGTGTACGCCAGCCAATGCCCGTCGGGCGATACGCGCGCGGCCAGTGCGTCGAATCCCGCCACGACGAGCGGCCTCGGCGTGCGGTCTCCATCGAGATTTACGATCCAGAGTTGCCGTTGCAGGCGCGGCGTGTCGACGCGGAGGATCGCGGAACGCCCGTCTGGCGAGAAGCTCACCTCACGAATCGGGTTGGCCATCGATGCAATCAGCTCTGGTTCTCCACTGCCGTCCGCCGATCGCCACCACACCGCAGCTCGGGTGCCCATCCGACCGACCAGGTACGCGATGCGCTGGCCGTCGGGCGTCCACTCCGGTTTGTCTGCGGCCCCCTCGAACGTGAGACGGTTCGCCGTGCCCGATGCAAGATCGAAAACCCAAATGTCTTGCGCGGTTCCCTCCGTGACGCCCACGGCGAGCCGGCGGCCGTCGCGAGAGAACCTCGGAGTCGCGTACCTCCGCTGGCCCGCGCCGATCGAGTCCCGATGCCCGTCCATGCCGGCAATTACGATGCTGCTCGACTGCGGGTCGCGCACGTAGACCAGCGTGCCGTTCTCGGCGAGCGACGCTGCCACAAGCCCGTTGCTGCCGACCGCCACCTGATCCACCAGTGGCACCGGATCCCCCGTAACTCGGCCCTTTCCAAGATCTACTGGCACCGCCACGATCTGCCGGTCCTGCCGCACGTACACCAGCATCCCGTCAATGACGCCGAGGGGTGAGACGCCGGGCAGGTCGAGCGCCGTGAACTTTCCCGTGGAAAGGGACGCGATGCCGATGCGCGCCGCGTTGAGACTTCCCGCGGCCAGATAATCGGCAAAAAGCACGGTCTCGCCGTCTGCGAGCACGACCGGCATCCGATGTAAATGTGCTCCGCCGGTGGTCTCCGGCTGCGTGAGGGGAGAAACCACTCCGGTTGGTGACACGGTACGGAGGCCGCCGATCTCGTTGGAAAGGACCACCGTTCCGCGCGATGACCAGCTTCCCGGGGACGCGACATCGGCAACGGCGGTCGGCTCTCCTCCCGCGACGGGGAGCTTCATCAGCCGTCCGCGCTGACCGAACGCCAGCCACCGGCCGTCAGCCGAGAAGAACGGTGGCAGCGCGTCGTCCGTGTGCGAGAGGTGTATCGCCCGCAATTCGCCCAGTCGTCTCAGGTAGAGTGCTCGGCCACTCGCCGTCCGGCCCGTGTATGCGACGACGCGTCCATCTCGGGAGAGCGCAACCGAGATGCCCCCGTCGTCGGCATAGAGATCTCCCAACCCCGCCGTCGCCAGGGTGAAGCGCGTGGCCTCGCTCGGCACGGTTGCGCTAGGACGTCCGCTGATCCACGAAGCAATGCCAACCGCCAGCACCGCGATCGTCCACGGCAGCCATCGTACGAGCGTCGCTCGCTGCCCGAGGCGCACCCGCACGGGCTCGTTCGCCGTGGGCACGACCTCCGGTCGTCTGTCCCCGGGTGACGCGAGCGCATCGGCAAACGCCCGCGCACTCGAGAACCGATCCGCTCGGAGCTTCTCGAGTGCCGTGTGCACGGCCGCGGCGACATGCGGCGCCACACTCGGCCGCTGCGCGGCGAGCGGTCGCGGTGCTTCGGTGAGCACACGCGCGACGATCGCCTGCGCCGACGATCCCGTGAACGGCGGCTCGCCGGCAAGCATCTCGTACGTCACGGCGCCGAGCGCGTACACGTCAGCCCGCGCGTCGATGGACCGCTCGCCCGTCACCTGCTCGGGGGCCATGTACTGCGGCGTGCCGAGCGAGAGGCCCGTCTGCGTGAGGCGTTCGCCGCCCGCATGGCTCGCCGCGAGGGCGATGCCGAAGTCGGCGACGAGTGCGCCGCCATCGTCGGCAAGGAGGATGTTCTCCGGCTTCACGTCGCGGTGGACGATGCCGCGCCGGTGCGCGTACTCGAGCGCGCTCGCCACTTCCGTGGCGATGCGTAGGGCATCGCTCACAGGGAGTTGTCGTTCGCGGGCAAGCCGCGCACGGAGCGCCTCTCCGGCGACGAACGGCATCACGTAGTACAGCAGTCCGTCGACCTTGCCGCTATCGAACAGCGGCAGGATGTGCGGGTGCTGCAGGCTCGCCGTGAGCTCGATCTCTTTCAGAAAACGCTCAGGCCCGAGGATCGCGGACAGCTCGGGGTGCAGGACTTTGATCGCCACCTTGCGGCGGTGGCGGACGTCCTCGGCGAGGTACACGGTCGCCATACCGCCGCGTCCGAGCTCACGCTCCACGGCGTACGTTGCGCTCAGCGCGGCGATGAGACGCTCCGGCGGCGGCTGGCTGGCGCGGTCCTGCTCCGCCTCGCCCAATGACGTGAGTGGAGGAGCCGCCGATCGCTCGAGAAACTCGTCACTCCTGGCGGCAGTGATGAGCGACTCGGCCTCTCGTCGCAGCGCCGCGTCCGAGCCGCAAGCGCGATCCAGATACGCCGCACGCTCGCCGAGCGGCAACGCGAGCGCCCCTTGGACGACCGAGTCCACGACCCGCCATCGCTCGGGGGTCATCACCGTCGCATCCAGTGCTCGGTCATCCGAGCGTGGATTCCGGCTCACCAGGACCGCCGATCGCCGCGCGAGATCATCGCGACAGCTCGCGCCGCAGCCAGGCGCGCGCGACGGCCCACTCGCGACCAACGGTGGCCGGCGAGACGCCGAGCGCTGCCGCCGCCTCCGGAATGCTGAGGCCAGCGAAGTAGCGCAGCTCCACCAGCCGCGCCTTTTCGGGATCTAGGGCAGCGAACCGCGTGAGCGCCTCGTCCAGGTCGAGCGTGTCGATAGGCATCGCGTCCGAATCGACCATCGGGTCCTCGCCCGCCGAGACGCCGGTCAGCGTGACCTGCGTCGCCCCACCTCCACGCTTGGCGCGTCGCCGCGCCCGCGCGTGATCGACGAGAATCCGCCGCATCGCCTTCGCGGCGACGGCGAAGAACTGTGTCCGACTCTCCCAGTGCGCCCGCCGTTGATCGATCAGTCGAAGGTACGCCTCGTGGACGAGCGCAGTCGGCTGCAGCGTGTGTCCCACGGCTTCGCGCCGGAGCTCGCGTCGCGCCTGGCGCCGGAGCTCGCCGTACACGATTGGCAGGAGGTCGTTGAGCGCTCCGTCATCACCGGCTTGCCAGGCCAGGAGCAGACCGGTGATGTCCGCGCCGCCGTCAGCGAACGCCCGTCCCGGTGCGATGGCCTGTACATCGGTTTTCACGGGAGGGCGGGGCATGGGAGTGCTTCCGTCGGGACGACAGTTCGGCGGCCGAGACTGCTGCCAAGCGCGACGATAGGCTGCGGGTAACAGGAAGTCAAGAAAGCCCTTACGCCCTCACCTCGTGCGCTCCCGCGGGAGTTCGCCCGCGGTCGCAACATGCCCCGGAACGGCCCGCGTGAGTGGGTTTCCGCCGATTTGTCGCGCTCCTCAATGACGCGACCGTCGATACGCGCCGCGACTTGCTTCCAACCGCCTCCTGGGAGGGCATCATGAACACCATCGCTCACTCACTCTTGCTCGCGGCGCTCGCGGGCGTGACAGCCTGCGCCTCCGATTCGCCGGCTCCGGTTCAACCCAGGTCGCATCCGCCCGCGCTGGATCGTGCGCCCACGTACTCCGAATGGTCGGCGGCATCGGACATAGAGCAGGCACCGCCGGGCGCGCATGCAAACTTCAACACGCCATCGCTCGATGGCTGCCCGTTCATCGCCCCCGATGATAAGACTTTCTTCATCGCTTCGAACCGTCCAGGGGGCAGGGGAGGCCTCGACATCTGGATGTCGACGCGCGCTACCGTCGACGAGCCGTGGGGCGAACCAGTCAACGTAGGCGAGCCGGTGAACTCCGCCAGCGATGACTTCTGTCCGACGATCGCGCGCGACATGCACACGTTCTATTTCGCGAGCCGGCGACAAGTCGGCGTGCAGGGCGTGGACTGGTGCGGAGGAGCTGACCTCTACGTCACCCGCCGCCGCGACGATGGATCGTTCGAGCCGCCCCAGAACCTCGGCTGCGACGTGAACAGCGCCGCCGACGAATTCGGACCGTTCCCGATCGAAGAGCGCGCGTCAGGGCCAACCTTGTACTTCTCGAGCACGCGCGCTGGCTACGGGACCGGCGGGAACTTGCATCGCAGCGAATCGCACGGTGGCGTATTCGGCGCAGCGGAGCTGGTGCCCAACGTGAACAGCATGGTCGACGACGGGCAACCGAATCTGAGTCGCGACGGCCTGGAGCTCTACTTCTACAGCGCGCGCACGGGCGTTCCCGATGCCCAGGGCGGAAACGACATCTACGTTGCGACCCGCACTTCAGCGTCAGATCCATGGTCGACGCCGGTGAATCTGGGCGCCGCCGTAAATAGCAGCGCGTCGGAGACGAGGCCGTCCCTCTCGTGGGATGGATCGACACTCTACTTCGGCTCGACACGCGCTGGATCGAGCGACATCTACGTCACGACACGGACTCGACTCATTGGGAGATAGCGGAGCACCGCGCGCGCGGATCGCCTCGATTCCCCCCCCGACGCGTCAGCGATGCCGGACGATCGCGAATCGCTGTCCGTCGGGCGAGACGTCGTACATCGTATTCTGCGAATGCTCATATGGAAGCTGAAACAACACCCGCTCCGCACCGAGCGTCGGCGGGCGGTCGATGTTCGACCCGTCGATCGGTACCGCGGTGAGCGCGTCGCCGCGCCAGTAGTAGAGCTCTCGCCCGTCGCCGCGCCAAACCGGATCCGCGCCTCCGTCGCGCGAAACCACCACGCGGTGGCGCGGATTCGGATACGAATCGACATAGACTTCCTCGCGGCCCGACTCATCGGAGGTGTAGGCTACCCAATGAGTGTGGGGCGAGATCCGCCCCGCGGTCTCCTGGGCGCCCGTCGCGGCATAAGATCGCGCCGCCGAGCCGTTCGCCGGCTGCACGAGAATGTCGAAGTGGTTGGCACCGGCATCTTCGCTGACGAGTAGCGCGCTGCCATCGTGCAACCAATCGGTCGGGAATTGCGTGCCGGGGCGCGATGCGACGACACGCGCGCTGCCGGCGTCCACTCGCTGCTCGACGACATCCTTGCCGCCCGGTGCGTTCACGGAATAGGCGAGCGTGGCCCCGTCGGGACTCCACTGCGGATCGTTGCTGTCGGCGTCGTCGTCGGTGAGGCGCCGCGTGGTGCCCGCGTCGAGGTCGGTGATCCAGATGTCGCTCGTGCCGCGCCCTTCACCGAACGCACCGTATGCGATGCGCCGGCCGTCGGGAGAAAAGCGCGGCGTCCACGGCCGAGGCGCGGCGATGTCCCGCACCACTCGGCCAGCGCGATCGACGACGACCAGCGAACTCGCACCGCTCACTCTGGAGTCTGACGCCGCGCTCGAATTGGGGCCGCGCGTGCTGCTTGCCTGCTGGCGCGCCGCGGCGATCGCGCCACTCCATCGCGCGACGGTCGGCGAATGCGCGAGACGCCATCCAGTCACAATTCCGGCGACGATCCCCGCGGCAACCGCATACACCATGGACCGGGCGGCCACCGTTCGTGTCGGCGGTGGAGTCGCTGGCGGTGTCGCCACTGGCGCCGTGGAAGGCATGCCGTGCTCCTCGACGGCCGGCCGCGCGAGGAAGTCGGTCGGTGTCGCGTCATGTGCCGCGAGTAGCGACGACACTTCGTCTCGGAGCGAACCGTCGTCGCCACACGCCTGCACGACGAAGGTGTCGCGCTGATCACGCGCGCACGCGAGTGCCCCTTGCAGCACGTTGTCGACCGCGCGCCAGCGCTCAGCGGTCATCGTCTTCGGCGCGAGCGTCGTCATCGCTCGAGCTCACGGCGCAGCCACATGCGCGCGATCGCCCACTCGCGTCCAGCGGTCGCGAGCGAGACGCCAAGCGCTTCGGCGACCTCGGGCATGCTGAGTCCCGCGAAGTAGCGCAGCTCGACGAGTCGCGCTTTTTGTGCATCGAGCTCGGCGAGCCGCGCGAGGGCGTCGTCGAGCGCGAGCAAATCGACCGGATCGAGTGACGATTGCGCCGGCGACGATGTGCCGTGTCGGTGCCCCTCGCGATCGATTGCATCAAGCGTGACCTGTGCCGGCGCGGCGCCGCGCTTGAGCGACCGGCGCCGCCGTGCATGGTCGACGAGAATGCGCCGCATCATCCGCGCGGCCACGGCGTAGAACTGGGTCCGGCTCTCCCATTTCGCCTCGCGCTGCGCGTCGAGGCGGAGCCACGCCTCGTTCACGAGTGCGGTGGTCTGCAGCGTATGCCCTTCCTTTTCCCGGCGAAGCACGAGTCCGGCTTGCCGCCGCAGTTCCTCGTATACCAGCGGGGCAACGACTTCGCTCGCTTGCGCATCCCCCGCGCCCCACGCGCGCAGCAGCTCGGTGACGTCTTCCGCAGCGTGTTGAGGCATGGTCAGTCGAAGTCGAGACGGAAGCGGACGGACATCGCAGGAACCGAAAGGTCAGACACCCCGTGAGTGGGTTTGGTTGCGTTCTGCGCGCTATGGGATGAGACGCTGAACATGCTTGCTTCTTCTCACGGGAGATATCATGACTACGCCGGGCGCCGCATCACGGGTTTCAGCAGTGCGCCTCGGACGGGCGACTGTCGTGGCAGCGCTGTTCGGAGCCGCCGCATGTGCCGGCAGGCCGCATCCGGTCACGCGGGCTGCGAACATGGAGCGCGCCGAAGGCACCGCGAGTACCCTTGAATTCGGGGCGCGACCGGCGACGATCGAATTCGACAATGAAGCGACCGTGCACGTCGACGTCTATGTCGTGACCGAACGGTACCAGTGGAGATTGGGACGCGTTCTGCCCGGGGCTCGGGTGGAGCTGAAAGTACCAGAATCGGCGATCGAGTCGACGATGGGAATGGTGCGGCTCGCGGTGATCCCGGGCTCGCAGATGTCCGCGCAAGCGGCTCAGGATCCACGTGCGGTGCTGGCGATCGCGCAACCGATGTCGGAGCTACTGTCGTCCCGATGGACCTATCGGCAGTCGGCGACGGCGGCGATGCGGCTGCAGAGAACCGCGATCGGCCGCCCGGATTTTTGACACGAACAGGCAGGGCCGGGAATCGAACCTGTTCTTCACTCGAGGTAGCGCCGCGGGATGCACAAATCCTGATTGCTCGCGATTGCCTTGGTCGCCATGCCGGAGCTGCTCGCCGGGGGTGTCGCTGGCCCGCCTTGTGCGGCTGGCGTGGCGTTCATCCCGAGGACGCCATGAGCTCACGCCTTGTTGAGGGACTCTGGGGCGTGCGGTACCAGGTCAAGGACGTACCGCGCGCTGTCGACTTTTACATCAACACGCTTGGATTCGAGCTTGACTTCCAGAATCTTCCCGCGTTTGGCCAAGTCTCCGTCGACAACCTCAAACTGATCCTCAGCGGTCCTGGCGCGTCCGGCTCCCGGTCGATGCCCGACGGGCGCAACCAGGAGCCCGGCGGATGGAATCGCGTCATCCTTCATGTAAAGAACCTGCCCGAGCGAATCGCCGAACTGAAGAAGAATGGCGTGCGCTTTCGAAATGACATGGAGGTTGGCCCGGGTGGAAAACAAATCCAGGTCGAAGATCCGGACGGCAATCCCGTCGAGTTGTTCGAACCGGCCGAGCGTTAGTGCCGCTCGACGATTCTCATTTCTTCGGGCTTTCGACCCTGATCGTCTCTTTCACATCGCTGCCGCGCACCGACGCCGTGAGCTGATGCTCGACCGCCTTTGGTGAGAGCTTCCACCTCACCCGCGCGCGCCCCTTCGCGTCGCTCACCGCGCGTGCCGGCCACACGTCGCCCGTCGTCGTCGTGAAGCGCAGCGCCGCGTCGGAAATCGGATTCCCGTACGCGTCCCTCACGATCGCGACGATCGAGCGCTCCAACGCGCCTCCGTTGCCTTTCGACGAGCTCGCGTCGAGGGTGAGGAGCTCGGGCGCACCAGGGTTGGCCTTCGCTGTCACGACAGCCGGAGCCGTATGATCGTTCGCCGCCACCCGCGCCGATAACGTGTAGGGTCCGATGTCGCGCCCCAGGTGCCAGCGCAGGGACACCGTGCCGGTCGAGTCGGTCCGCACCGACGAATCGGCAAGCGCACCAGCCGAGATCGCGAGCGCGAGCGGGACGTCGGCGACGGGGTTCCCCGTACTGTCCACCACGCGCAGCACAACCGACCTGGGGAGCGCCGCGCCGACGCGACCTTCCTGGCGATCGCCGCTCACCACCGTCACGCCGCGCGGTGCTCCTGGCAGCACGGTCGCGCTGATCGTGAGCGGAGGCACGGAGCGTCCGGTACCCACCTGCGCGCGAATGTGCTGCGTGCCTGCGCGCCCGCCGAGCACCCAGCGCGCGCGGGCTTCGCCAGCCGAATCGGTGCGAGCGGTGAGGCCCTGAGCGGTGCCGCCATCGAGCGCCATCCACGTCACCGGCACGCCGGCGAGGAGACGTCCCATCGCGTCGGTGACCCGTATGCCAACGGGATCGTTCACCGGCGCACCGACGGCGCCAGTCACATGCTCCTCGATTGCCATGAGCTTCGTATTGCTCGCCACCGGATCCGCCTCGGCGGCGATCGTGGCGGAGCTGTCCGCGCCATCCGCCGTCACGAGCAGCCGCTGCACGCCGGCCAGGTCGCCCAAGGTCCATCGCGCCCGCGCGCGTCCCTGGTTGTCGGTCGTCGCTGTCGCGGGCTCGGTTGAACCCATGCCATCCACGCTCCGGAATCGCACCGTGGCGCCGGACACCGGGCGTCCCTTCTTGCTGAGCACGCGAACTACTACTGGCTGCGGCAGTGGCGTACCGGCGTTCGCGTGCTGCGACTCCGCGTCCATCGCTTCCACGACCGCCGGCGTTGCGACTACAGTGATGGCGTATGCCGTCGTGAGGTCGTCCACCGCCGCGCGCACGACTGCGCGTCCGAGATTGCGGCCGGTGACGATACCCAACGAATCGACCGACGCGATCGTGGAATCGTCCGACGTCCAGGCCACCGCACGTCCTCGCACGATGTGCCCGCGCGCATCGAGGGCTCGGACGGTCAGACCAGCCTGTTCCCCCTCCGGAACCGACACGGTGCTGTCCTTGTCGCGCCGAATGGCCGTCACGCGCTGGCGCACGAAGATGCGGGCGCGCGCGGTACGATCGTCTACCGCGGCGAGGATGCTGGCCGAACCCGGCGACTTGACGACGACCGAGCCGTCGGTCAGGACCGCGGCGATGCTCGGGTTCTCACTCGTCCATGTGGGCCGCGCACCGAGGATGACCGCGCCGTTCTTGTCCGTGATCGTTGCCGCGAGGTGGATCGTATCGCCGAGCGCGAAGGACGTATCGGTGACCGGATTGAGCTTGATCCAGCTCGCGCGCAGCCCAATCGAGAGGTGCCGCCCGATGAAGCCGCTCGAGTAGAGGAACGACAAGACGGTCGTGACCGCCACCACACTGGACGCGATTGCGGGCACGAAGCGTGTAACGGAGCCGAAGCCCGACGGTTTGACCGTAGCCGTTGACATTATTCTCAAGACTGGCCGCGGAATGGGACGGTCACGCGTCGACGGCATTGCATTTCGACCGGCGTGATCGAAGTCACGTGTGAAGTGCGACGGCGAGCGCGGAGAAATCTTCGGCCGCGCGTGGCCGTCGAGGCCAGGTCGTACGCCGAGATGCCGACGGAGACGGCGGCACGGCGCCCGGATTCCGCTCCGATGCGATTCCCATTCGCGCGGCACTCCTCTCTCGTCCAAACCATTTGCATGAATGCAGTGTCCGACGTATACCTAGACGTGACAACCATAGGACTGATGATGGTGGACGATCCGCGCTCCCAGGTACTCGCCGGCACGCTCGACCTGCTGATCCTCAAGACCCTTTCCGCGAGTCCCTTCCACGGATACGGGCTCGCGCAACACATCAAGCGACTGTCGCGCGACGCGCTACGCGTCGAGGAGGGTTCGCTGTACCCGGCGCTCCAACGGATGCAGGCCAAAGGGTGGATCGCGTCCCAGCTCAAGAAGTCGCCGACCGGACGAACGGCGCGCTACTACCGCCTCACCACGGCGGGCCGTCGCCAACTCGGCCACGAAGAGTCGGCCTTCCAACGCGCCGTCGCGGCGACGATGCGGGTGCTCAAGGGAGCGGAGTCATGACGATCGGGGAGATCTGGCGCCGCGCCGCGGCGTGGATCCGCAGGGACGACCTCGAACGCGAGCTCGCGACCGAGCTCGATGCGCATGTGGAGCTGCTCGCTCGCGATCTCGAACGCGACGGCGCGAGCCGCAGAGAGGCGCTCGTTGAGGCGCGTCGACGCGTGGGCAGTCCGCTTCGGGCTCGCGAGGAGAGTCGCGACGCATGGGGACTTCCCGCCGCGGACGCGTTGCTTCACGACATCCGCTACGCCCTGCGAGGGCTTCGCCGATCGCCCGGTTTTACGACGACCGTGGTCGTCACGCTCGCGCTCGGCATCGGTGCCAACGCGACGATGTTCTCGGTGCTCGACCGGCTCATGTTCCGGCCGTATCCGTACATGCGAGCGCCGAACCAGGTGCATCGCGTCTACATGCGCACGCTCTCTCGCGGGCGGACTCTCACGTACGCCACTACTGCGTACACCCGCTACCTCGACATCGCGCGCGCATCGCATTCGTTCTCGCAGATTGCGGCGGCCTCGGAGTGGCGACTCGCCGTGGGTACGGGCCAGAGCACTCGCGTCCTCCACGTGGACGGTGTCAGCGCGGGATTCTTCGACTTCTTCGACGCCAAGCCCGTCCTCGGCCGGTATTTCGACACATCCGAAGACACGCCACCCCACGGCTCGCGCGTGGTGGTGCTTTCCTATCCGTACTGGCAGTCCCAATTCGGCGCCCGAAACGTCGTCGGCGGGCAGCTCCAAGTCGGCCTCGGGCGATACACGATCATCGGTGTGGCGCCTGATGGTTTCGTGGGTACGGCGAATCCAGGCGCCGAGCCCGAACTGTTCATTCCAATTACCTCGGTGCCGGACAACGTCAATCCGGGCGATCGTGGCGACTACACCAAGACGTATCGCTGGGACTGGACAGACATTCTGGTCCGTCGCCGCATCGGCGTGTCGGAGCTGGCTGCGAACGCCGATCTCACCAACGCGTTCATCGAGAGCCGCCGGCTGCAACGGGCGTTGAGTCCTGTCCTCACACCGGACTCGATCGCCAAACCGCACGCGCTGGAAGGGTCGCTCCGTTCGTGGGCGGCGCCCGACGCCGGACTAGAGTCCCGCGTACTGCTCTGGGTGGCGGGCGTAGCGGGCATCGTGTTGCTGATCGCGTGCGCCAACGTCGCGAACCTCATGTTCGCTCGTGTGCTGCGGCGCCGGCGCGAGATCGCGGTTCGTCTCGCGCTCGGAGTCAGTCGGAGACGGCTTGTCGCGCAATTCGTCGTCGAAGGCGCGCTGCTGGCGTTGCTCGGCTGCGCGGGCGGGCTGATCATCGCGCAATGGGGTGGCGTCGTGATTCAGCGACTCGTGCTCGTTCAATCCGCGCCGTCAGGCCGCGTCGCCGATTGGCGAACGATCGGCGCGGCGGCGGTGTGTGCTCTCGCGTCTGCGCTCCTCGTCGCCGTTGGACCGGCGATTCTGGCAACACGTTCGGACCTTGCTGGCTCACTGAAGGCCGGTGCTCGCGGCGGAGTCGTCCAGCACTCGCGACTGCGCTCGGGACTGCTCGTCGCGCAGGGCGCTCTCTCCGTCGTCCTCCTGGTTGGCGCTGGGCTCTTCGTGCGCAGTCTGCGAAACGTCATGTCGATCCCGCTAGGGTACGATGCGACCAACGTCGTCGAGGCGCATCTGGATTTTCGCAGCGTCGAGATGGACAGCCTGACGTCGATCGCGGTGCGCCGGAGGCTGCTCGACGCGGCGAAGTCGATTCCGGGCGCCGAGTCGGCAACCCGCGTGAACAGTTTGCTGTTCAGCACGGTCACGGTGAAGCTGACCGTGCCGGGAATCGATTCGGTGGCGCGCCTCGGTCGTTTCAATTTTCAGATGACGACGCCCGAGTACTTCGGCGTGATGAAGACGAGAATCCTGCGCGGCCGCGCGTTCGATGCCTCGGATCGCGCCGGCGCTCCACTCGTGGCGGTGGTGAGCCAAGCGATGGGCCGAGTGCTGTGGCCGGACAAGGATCCGATCGGTGAGTGCATTTACGTCGCCTGGAATCCGTTGCGGCCCACGGACGCCACGTCATGCACTACGGTCGTCGGCGTCGCTGAGGACGCGGCGATGCAGAGCATCACCGACGAGCAACGCTTCATGTACTACATCCCCGTGGACCAGGCGAATCCGGCGTGGGCGACGACGATTCTCGTGCGCCTGAGGCCCCAGGTCACCGATGGAACAGAACGTGTGCGGCGCGCCCTTCAGACGGCGATGCCAGGAGACGGATTCGTCGTCGTGCGGCCGTTGGCCGAACTGCTCGGCGTTTCGCGCCGCTCGTGGAAGCTCGGAGCCATCCTGTTTACGACCTTCGGCATGCTCGCGCTCGTCGTGGCGGCGGTGGGACTGTACGGCGTCGTCGCCTATGACGTCGCGCAGCGCCGTCACGAGATCGGCGTTCGAATCGCCCTCGGAGCGCGTTCCCGCAACGTGCTGGCGATCGTCGCGCGTCAGTCATTCGCGTTGGTCGCGACAGCCGTCGGACTCGGAATTCTCACCGCGCTCGGAGCCTCGCGCTGGATCCAGCCGATGCTCTACGGCGAGTCGGCGAGAGATCCGGTCACGTACGCGCTCGTCGCGGCGATCATGATCCTCGTCGCGGCCGTGGCGAGCGTCGTTCCGGCGTCGCGCGCCGCGAGCGTCGACCCCAACATCGCGCTGCGCGCCGACTGAAGATCAGCGCATGTCATCGTCGAGCCGTTTCCCACGCCGCCCGTGCCAGAAGCGCTCGAGAAGTGGCCCGCTTCTCGGTTGGCGCGCGCCCGCCGTGAGTGGGATGCGCTCGGGAGGGGTACCGCCTCCCCGTTTCGCGGACTCGCCTCGGTCGTCCTAATGACGCGATCATTGGGGTGCTGACCTTCCCACGGCATCGCGTTACATGGCGACGCGCCGTTGCGCTGGTCATTCGACGGACAATGGCTTCGGCACCGCCCCACTTGATGCGTTAGGGACGAAACATTACGGCACGGTATGCGCATGGCTGACACGAAAGCGTTGTTCGCCCAACGGTTCGATGCAGCGCGCACCGCCTTGACCGCGGGGGACGAGCCGGCCGCCGCCGAATCCCTTCACGCGGCGATAGTCGTGGCGCGAAGCGATCCCGCGCTCCGACTGGAGCTCGCCTCCGCCCTTTTCCACCTCGGGAAGCTCTCGCGGAAGTTCGGCCGGGCAGGAGAAGCCGAAGCCGAGCTGCTCCTCACCGAAGCACTCGCCATCAGCGAAGGGCTCTTCGGCAGCGCACACGCCGCACTCGCACCGCTGCTGAACGAGTTGAGCCGGCTACACGTCCAGCGGTCGCAATACACGCGCGCCGAGGATGTCCTTCAACGTTTGCTCGCGATTGCACGGGGCAAGAGCGACGAGAATGCCGATGCCGCCACCGCACTCGCCGGCCTCGCCGTTGTGAAACGCAAACTCGGCGATGACGACTCGGCGGAAGCACTCTACAGGGATGCATTGCGGATTCGGGAGAAGGTGCTCGAGCCGAGTCACATGGTCACCGTCGTCACGCGAGAGCAGCTCGCGGAAACGTGCGCGGCGCGTGGCAACTTCAGCGAAGCGGTGGCGCTGCTTCAGCGCGCCGTGGCAACGCGCGAGGTGGCGTTGGGTCCTGCACATGCAACCGTGCGGGCCGCGCGTTCGCGCGTAGCCGAGCTCGAACTGCAGGCCGCTGTCGCGGCCGACGCGGCGGCGGCTGCGGCCTCGAAGGCCGCCAGGGGTCCGATCGCTACGCCGGCCTGGTTCAGGCGGGTGCCGGACTCCCCTGGCGATGCCCAATCCACGACTGGGCCATCACCGATCGATTCCACGAAGCCGGAATCCTTCGGTGAGCCTGAACCGCGGGTGGTTCGCCCCGCCGCCCTTTCGCGCGACCGTGCGAAGACGCCGACCGTCACGGCTGCGGTGGCGGCTGCCTCGTTGATGGCATCTTCGATTCAGACGCCGTCTCCTTCCCAGCTCGTCATCTCCCCGACCGAAAGCGTTCGTCCGTCCGGGAGCATCACCGGTCGCGAATCGGGCATCCCGTATCGCGATGCCGTTGTCGCGAATGTCGCGCGCAGTGAGGTCGCGAGCGACCACGCGGCGCTCGACGCCGCGCGATCCACAATCGCACCGGTCCAGGCCGATTCGCCCGATCGCGCGCGCAAAAAGCGAACGACACTGTATTTATCAGCTGGAGTGGCCGCGGTCGCGATCGCGATCGCCGGGCTGCTGATGTTACGCCCGCGCGCCGGCGGGGCCAGCGACCCTGTCTCCGCAAAGAGCAGCGCCGGGCAGCGCACCACTGCGGCCGGCGCTCGTGTCGCGACAGCGCGGCCGACGATGACCGGACCGACCGCAGCCGGCGCGGCGGGCGTGGTCGGCGCAAGGCGTGCCGACTCGCTCCGCCTCGCGAGTGCGGCGCCCCCGTCTAACGCGCGAGTGGTACAGTCAGAGCAGCGTGCTCCGGAGGCCGCTCCACCAGAGCTCCGCTTGCCCCGCGTGAACGTTCAGCTGCGTCCGATAAACGTCCCGAAGATCACGGTCCCGAACATCTCGAC
>Ga0310811_10004047_pt1 | contig 18455 bp, 16 predicted proteins | sample YCmetagenome_FD_207642 | JGI IMG/M metagenome (GOLD analysis project Ga0310811, IMG submission 207642) | Soil microbial communities from experimental microcosm in Duke University, North Carolina, United States - YC | ecosystem: Engineered > Artificial ecosystem > Soil microcosm > Unclassified ...
TTGCCAAACGGTGTTTCTTAGCTTTTAGATTAAACAAGACAATCAGGAAGAAAACAGTAAACGACATCGCAAACGTTGTATTTGGGTCTGCGGTGGGGACTGCTTTAAAGTGTTCGAAGCCAAAATGTGCTGCGATTTTAGGTAGCAAATCGACAGGCAGCAGGTCCATCGCATTCATAAAAAAGACCCACACAAAAATGGTCAGTGCGAGGGAGGGTAAGAAGACGGTCTTGTGATGAAAAATTTCATGAACAGAATTGTTAACAAATTCAATGATAATCTCGACGGCATTCTGTAACTTGCCTGTTGGTGTTTCCTGCATGCGTGTGGCAACGAAGCGCATGGAAGCGAATGCCAGCACAGCAACGACTAAGGAGACAAGCATCGTGTCGATGTTCAGCGTCCAAAAACCCCCGCCCGAGCCAATATGCAGCGTTTTCAAATTGAGCGTTAAATGCTCAAGATGATGCTGAATATATTGTGCAGGGTTAATGTTACTGGCTTCTGCCATTTGCTACCTCTGTTAAAAGCTTGCGCAGACTACTTTCTTAAAAAATGTACAATACAGGCTATCCAAAAAGAAATGATCGCGCCTACAAATCCGACGAGCACGGATAATAAACTAACTGGTAAGTATTTAACAATATATAAAAACAAAATTCCGCTTAAAAAAAGTTTAATTGCCTCTCCGGCAAAAAAAGCAGCAACAAATTTGTTCATTTGGTGGGCACCTGTATATCTAAATACCCAAAACACGAAAAAGAGATTAGGGAGTACGTACGCCAACCCACCGGCCAGTACAGAGCCGCCGATACGTAAATCTTTTAATAAGATGGCAGCCAGCGTGAGTAATAAAACACCCATAATTTGATTTATTACTATACTAAAAGCTTCTTTTTGTATTATTTTTTTTAGTCTTGGGGCGGGCATCGGGAAAATCCTTCAATAAAAACAACGAGTCGTGATCTTAGAGGAAGGGAATATCTTGGTCAACGACCAGCTTTGAAATGTGACAATATTCGGGGTACAATACGCCAACTTTAGAAGGAATATGATGAGATGTGCGGTATTGTAGGTGCAATTGCGGAGCGACCCGTTGCAACGCTGTTAATAGATGGATTGAAGAAACTGGAGTATCGAGGCTACGACTCTGCCGGTATTGCGACCATCAACAATTGCGCTTTTGGTCGAGTGAGAGTCAGCGGTAAAGTTGATGAATTGCACGGCGCCATCTCCGCCAATCCTGCAGAGGTTAATGGGAATGTCGGTGTAGCACACACACGCTGGGCGACCCACGGTGTGCCTAACGAAGAAAATGCGCACCCCTTTATTTCTCATGATACATTCGCTTTAGTACACAATGGCATTGTTGAGAACCATGCTGATATTCGTAAAAAGCTAGAACAAGTTGGGTATACTTTTTTATCAGGGACAGATACGGAAGCGGTTGTGCATCTGATCCACTATCATTTTTCAACAACACAAGATTTACTGGCAGCTGTGACAAATGCTGTCAAAGAGTTAAAAGGTGCTTATGCACTCGGTATTCTTTCTAAAGCGCATGCAGATCGCTTGATTGCTGTGCGTCAGGGTTGTCCTTTAGTGATTGGTAAGGGCAAGAATGAAAACTTTATCGCATCGGATCCCTTAGCGTTACTTGCGCTTACGAAGGAGTTTATCTACCTCGAAGATAATGATATTGCAGATATTTCTCTTAACGATATCAGCATCTATGATTTAGACAAAAAACGTATTCATCGAGAGCACTATACGCTTTCTATTTCACAAGATATGGTGTCGCGTGGTCAGTACAGACATTACATGAAAAAAGAAATCATGGAGCAACCTGCTGCCGTGCAGGCTTGTTTGGAAGATCGCATCACATCGGATCACACATTGCCCGGCATTTTTGGACCAGAAGCAGAAGCTGCTTTTGCAAAAGCGGCGCATATACAACTTGTTGCTTGCGGTACCAGTTATCATGCTGCACTGATTGCGGCTTATTGGATTGAATCGATTGCGGGTATTCCTTGTTCCGTTGAAATTGCGAGTGAGTTTCGTTACCGCGATATTGCACCGCAGCAAAATAGTTTATTTGTCACGTTATCGCAATCAGGGGAAACGGCTGATACGCTTGCTGCATTGCGGTTAGCGAAGAAAATGTCTTTTATCAACACGCTTGTGATTTGCAATGTGTTTGGTAGTACGATGTTGCGTGAGGCTGGGTTGCGTTTCCTAACGCGAGCAGGCATAGAAATTGGTGTTGCTTCAACAAAAGCATTTACTACGCAGCTCGCTGCATTGTTTTTGTTAGCGCTGCGTTTGGGCGAACATCACGCAAAGAATAGTGATTTAGAAGGCGTGCTTGTCAAAGCATTACATGAATTGCCTGCTTTAATACAAGCCGTGTTAGCACAGGATGATGCGATTGCACAGCTGGCGAAGTCTTTCACGCATAAAGAGCATGCGATCTTTTTGGGTCGTGGGATGTTATATCCTATTGCGCTAGAAGGCGCGTTGAAGATGAAAGAAATCTCTTATATTCATGCAGAAGGCTATCCAGCAGGAGAATTAAAGCACGGTCCTTTAGCGTTGGTAGATAAGAATATGCCTGTGATTGCAATGGTGCCAACCAATGCGTTGCTAGAGAAGAACTTATCTAATTTGCAGGAAATTCGTGCGCGTGGTGGCAAGTTGGTTATCTTTACGGATCAGGTAGCGTTGACTGAGCAAGCGGCTTTTGCTGAGGCGCAAGTGATTCAAATGCCAACAACGCATGCGTTGTTGAATCCTATTTTGTATGCAATAGCGATGCAGTTGCTGGCATACCATGTTGCTGTATTGAAAGGGACGGATGTGGATCAGCCACGTAATTTAGCAAAATCAGTGACTGTAGAGTGATGGTGTTTTTGTTTAAAACCTGGTGCAGGATCGCATCAGTTTAAAAATAAGGAGATCGTGATGAAAGTAGAGAATGTAGGTGGTTTATCTCAAGCATTTCTTGATGAAGCGCCAGAGAAAATCAAAGAAATCGTTCAGTTTGTGTTAAAACCAAATAATAAAATCCCTGTAGATAAATTGAGAGCAATGGCAAATTTTTTGAGTGCCAATCTAAAGGTGGTATGGTTGTATCCTGATGCCTTGGTTGCGCTAGGGTTGGTTTATGAGAAGTTAGGGGATACGAAGCTTGCGCATGAAACATATCAAATGGCACGCCAGCGTCACCCAGAGCAACAAGAAGCTTATTTTCGTGCAGCAGCGTTGTGTTTAGAGGAGAAGAGATATATGAATTGCCGTGAGATATTAAATCGTCTGAAAAAATATGTTCCTGCTGCGGGCACTTCTCCCCGATACAATGCATTAATGCAAAGTGCTGAGGAAGGCATTAAGAAATTCTCTGATGCGAAAACTGCTTCAGAGGCACCTTTGGCGTTTGTTCATGAATACGATGTGTTGTTGCGCGCGATGGAAAATGGTGGTGCGATTAATCCTGCGTCGTTGTTTGGTAATCTAGCAGGTCTGAATTTAGCGAAAGCGGGTTTGTTTGGGGCTGCTAAGCAACCTGGGCAGGATAATCGTCGCCTTAGGCCAGTTAAGCAGCGGTAGTTTTGCAGCAAAAATAAATATCCCCTCATCCGCGCGGTCGGATCTTCTCCCGGAGGGGCTTTGTTGAATAAATCGGAGACGCTTTTGGAGGCACTCGGTGTAACCGAGCCGCGACCGTGAGGGAGCGTCACATGAATCTGATAAAAGATGGTGTATAACAGTGCAACATTTTAACCACTTAATATCATAAAGTAAGAAATTTCAGCTAAAAGTTATAGCACAGTGACGCTCCCTCACGGTCGCGGCTCGGTAACGCGGCGCTATTCGACCTCGTGGGATACTTTATATTTTAAAACCCACCCAGCAACCACTACCGCGAGTAATGGAAAAAACCACAGCAACAGCGTTTCTCGATGAACGGGTGGCTTGAACAAGATAAATTCGCCGTAGCGCTTTACCAAATAACTTTCAATCTCAGCATCTGTTTTGTGTGTATTTATCATCTGATAAACTTTATCACGCAAATCAGATGCTAGCGGCGCGGCAGAGTCTGCAATGCTTTGATTCTGACACACCACACAGCGAATTTCTTTTGTTAACGCAGAAAAACGCTGTTCCTCCTGCGTCGAGTGAAATGTATAGAGAGGGTCCGCATAAGCAACACCCAACATCAATCCAAAAAAAATAATGTAAAATATGTTCTTTTTCAAATGCTATTCCTTTTTTAATTCTTCTCACGCACCTACGGTGCTTGAATATGTAGTAGGTGCATTTAACCCCAGGCTGCGCGCTATCGCGCTTACCTGGGGCTATAAAGCTTTAGCTCGTAAACGACCTGATTGCGTCGTTATTCTAGGGATAAACATAATACGCGCGTTACTTGCGTAAAACGTAGCCGCGATACCGAGCCGCGACCGTAAGGGAGCGTCGCTGTACTATAACTTCTAGCTAGTATTTCTTACTTCAAGATAAAATTATAACGAAATGATAGACATGTTGCATTATTCTACACCATCTTTTATCAGATTCATGTGACGCTCCCTTACGGTCGCGGCTCGGTATCGTAGCTCAGTTTTATCGCATAGCGTTACGATGCAATTAGGCCGTTACGGCCGCAAGTTTTATAGCCCCGGATGAGGATTGCGGAGCGGAGCGTAGCAATCCGAAGGCCGGGGTAATGGCAATCCACCTACGGTTAAGCACCGTAGGTGCGTGAGAAGGAATTTATTCTCCATTTTACCAACGCCTTAACTTCCTGTAGCTCTTGAAAACTTCTCTGTCCCCTTCTTCTATGGTGACACACTCTGGAGGGTTATTTTCTTCCGTGGCGAGAGATGAACTTATACCATTTGGAGGAATACCCTGATCTCCTCTTGATGTCGTAGCAAAAAGAAGAGATGAGCTGTTGCTTTGGGCATAAGAGTCTCTATATAACCGCAACCTCCTGGTTGTAGTAACATCCAAATTTTTGCTAGCATCTACTAAATCAAAACGAGCATCTATTAACTCAAAAATTGTTTTACCACTTTTTGTAGAACCAGTAGGATCTGCACCTCGGTTCATCAATTCATTGACAATACCACTGTGGCCATTGGCAACAGCGTAGTGTAATGCTGTATAGCCATAGTCATCAACTCTATTAATAAAGGGGGAAGGGGGTTGTTTTTCAAATGCATTTATCAAGTATCTTGCAACGGCAAGATGGCCTTTTGCGCAAGCGAGATGTAAGCACGATTGACCTTCCTTTGAAAGAGCGCCAATACTTGCATCTTTTTCCAGTAACCACTACACAATGCGAAAATGCCCCTTGTTAGAAGCCGCTAATAGCGGTGTCCAATCATTATCATTACATTTATTAATGTCTGCCCCATATGAAAATAACAATGTTGCAACATGATAATGATTTTGAGCGCAGGCCAGATAAAAAGCTGTTTCACCAGCTGGCGTTGACTGATCAGAGGTTCCCTCATTAGTGAACAGTAAACGGTATGTAGTAATAGAGTCGCCATCATAAGCAGCTTGACATAATGGTAACCATTCTGGTGAATCGGTAGGATTATTTCTAGTTGAAGCACGGAGCATCGTTATTTCCTCGTTATTCTTATCGCGCTATTAAAACATGCTGCAACCATCACGTCAATATTAAGATGCTTAGCCTAACATGCCTCGTATCTTATCCCAGTCTGCTTCTCTTATCACACCAATATGCCTATACATAATCTTTCCCTGTGCACTCACGACAAATGTTTCTGGTGTGCCGTACACGCCCCAGTCGATGGCCACATCGCCTTGCGTGTCCAGCCCCGCCATCACATAAGGATTACCATATGTCTTCAACCATTGTGCAAACGCTGCTGGCGTGTCTTTATAAGCAATCGCATAAATAGCCACGTGGTATTGCTTTGCCATTTTCATTAACATAGGTTGTTCTGCAGCACAGGCGTCACACCAACTCGCACAGAAATTGACGAGACTCGGCTTGCCAGAGAGCGTTTTCTCGGTCAAAAAAGCATGTTGATTACCCGCTGCGACCAAGTGAAAGGCAGGAATCGCTTCTCCAATGAAGGCCGAAGGGAGTTTATCGTGATGCACATGAAAAAGCGCATAGCCAAGCAGGAACAATAACGCAATAATCATAGCAAAAGGCACAATGAGCTTTGTTTTCATATTAAGACTCCCGCCGTTTAAATAGAGCAATAAAGCCGCCTAGCATCATGAGCCCTCCGCCAAACCATATCCACCTGATAAAAGGTTTATAATAAACACGTACAGACCAAAAACCTTGATTTAGAGGCTCACCTAATGCCAGATAAAGATCGCGGAACAGCCCCGGGTGAATATCAACTTTGGTCATAACCATCTGCCTTACCGTGTAAATCCGCTTTTCTGGGTAGAGTGTTGTGACAGGGTGTTTATTTTTGATAACGTCGAACACGCCACGTATCCCTTCATAATTAGCACCATCGGCATTCTCTGTGCTGGAAAAGAAGAAGGTATAAGGACCAAGCGCCATTGTGTCGCCGGGTTTGATGCGAACATCGCGCTCCTCACTTAACAGGCTCGACAACAATATACCAATGATTAAAATCGCAAAACCTGTATGCGCAATCGCCATGCCGGGCGAGCGCCTAGCACTGGGTAATACACTTAACACAATAGAAATGCTTAAAGCTAAACTACACACAGGCATCCATTGTATTTCCCCGCTCACGCCCCATAACAGTGCGATCGCAATCACCATGCCATACAGCATATTTTTTAGGAAAAGTGTTGCGAGTTGGCGGCCATGTTGTTTTTGCCACTCAGACAAAGGACCTATACTCATGAGTAACATTAACAAAAACAATAAGGGCGTCATCACGGTATTAAAATACGGTGGGCCTACGGAAATAACACCGTATTGTAATACCTCTATGATCAGCGGATAGAGTGTGCCGAGTAAAATAGTTAGCATGGCAATGATTAATAAAGCGCTATTGCAGAGTAATGCCATTTCTCTGGAACACGGTAAAAAAGATATTTTTGGGCGTGTGCTTAGTTTAGAGAAATGTACTGCATAGACAATAAAAGTCATGATGCACACTATTGCTAATAGCAACAAAAGAAACATGCCGCGTTTGGGATCATTCGCAAAGGTGTGAACAGAAATCAATACACCAGAGCGTACTAAAAAAGTACCCAATAAACTCAATATAAAGCAAATCAGGCTGAGTAATACCGCCCATGCAATGGCAACGTGACGTTTCTCACAAACAAGCAACACATGAATCAATGCAATACCAGATAACCAAGGCAATAAAGAAGCATTTTCAACAGGATCCCAAAACCAAAAACCACCCCAGCCTAATACGCGATACGCCCACCAACTCCCCAAACTGATGCCCAAGGTGAGAAAACACCACGCTGCTAATGCAAAATGGCGTGTCATCGCTGCCCATGCTGCATCCAATTTGCCTGCGACGAGTCTTGCTTGCGTGAGTGCAAAAACAAGTGCAAACCCAACATATCCAATATATAACATCGGCGGATGCATAATGAACCCAATGTCTTGCAATAGCGGATTTAAGTCACGCGGCATGGTATTTACCAAAAGTGGCGCGAAAGGATCCGATGTGCATACAAGAAAAACAAGAAAACCAAAACTGATCATGCCTAAAAAAGACAGTGTGAGCGCATAACAAATGGTGCGATCTGTGAATGAAAAAACAAATGTCCAGCCGCTTAACACCAATATCCACAGTAGAATCGATCCTTCGTGCGCGCCCCAAATCGCCGTCAGCTTATAGAGAAAAGGGAGTAACGGATGCGAATTAGCAGCCACATAAGCGATAGAAAAATCATCCGTACAGAATGCGATGGTCAGTAGCACATAAGCGGCGAGTACGAACGCGCATTGTGCTAAAGCGAACACTCTGGCTGAGGCAAGTGCATGCACACGGGAAAAAAGGTAACCCATTAGCGGTATCAGTGCCTGTAAAAAAGAAAACCCCAATGCACAGAATAGAGACAGCTCACCGAGCAGACGCACCATCTTAATTTTCCTTTTACCGTAAATCCAGCAAGAACCACCGGTGGTATTTTACATTTATTCGAATAAATTTCAATGAGTTATATAAGTTATCGCAGCAATTCTCGCGATAACCTTTTGATTTTTAATGGGCGATATGATACGATGCGGGTCATTTTTTAACTAAACACGATAGGTGATATGATGGCGGGCGTGAGGGGTTGGGGCACAGGTTTTAGTTCAGATTCATCAGATGATGAAGAGGGGAGAGCAGCGTCATTTATACCGAGTCCAGGTGATGGGTTGGCGTCAACGGAAAAAGAAAAAGCGTACGATAGAGCAAGGAAGGAATTCAATACCACATCGGATCCGACATTTCAGCCCTGCATGGGGGATAGTTTCGATTTGGAGAACCTCCGCCTTATTTTGGATACGATGAGGCGGGAGAAATCTAACCAAAGTAAAGCGGACTTAAAACGAAAAGACGACACGTTTAAAAGAATGAACGATGCAGAAAAGGCATTATATCTTGCTAGCGCAGAATTAACGATGGAGTGGGCAGAACAAGTTGCCAGGGAAGAGGGAGGAGGAGTTTTTCACATATACAGAGAAAGAAGTAACGAAATTGAGTCAAGAAGCAATTTATGGAACAGGCGAGGCTTGCGCCTAGAACAACAAAGTCCACTAGAAGCGAAGCGCAAGCGCATAGCGCTAGAGTTGATGCAATTGAAAATGGCAGAATTAAAAGCTGCAGCAGATGCAGTAGTAGCAGGTGGAACAGTAGTAGAGCAAGTAGATGAAGTGGAAGAAAGAACAAAAAGAGCAGAGGAATTAAGCATATTAGGGGAGCGTTTAAAAGAAGGAGAGCTCGAGAAGTTGCTTGGTCCAAGCACCCTAATAGAACTGAGAGACGCGAAATGCCTTGTCGTGATAAAAAATATATTATCTGATTTAAAAGAAGTGCTCAAAAACCAGCCAGTGGCATTGGAACCGGTTCGGGCATTGGAGAGAGCGTTAAATGCGTTTTGTCTCACAGGTCCATATGAGATATTATCCGCTAAGAAGAAAACACTGAATAATCAGAATAACTTAGCAGCTATAAGACTAAATGAAGCTCTAACGCTTTCTGACATTGACATTGACATTGACATAGAAATTGACATAGCAAACAAAGCAGCATCAAGCGCAGAGCTTGAAATGAGATGGTTGGCAAGTTTAGACGCTGATATGAAACGCGCAATAAAAGAGATTGAAAAGATGGACATTGCGTCTCGGACTGATGATCTTGGTACTGCGCTTGCTAGGATTTTAAGCCATCTAACATTTCTACAACCCGCCATAAATCATCTTGATAGCGAAGAAGAAACATTCATCCAGGAAACAATACGCATAAGAGGAGTATTTTTACGCAGAGCAGCGGATCTTTGGATTGCAAGCGCAAGAGCGAATCTTGAAGAGAAGCAAAACGCATTTCGTGAGAATTCTGGGTGTAAGGAAAGTCGACGTAACTTTATAGCTGCAATAGAAGATGTATATGAATTAAGGATACATCTCGAGCGAGAATCAGCAGCGTTACATGAATTATATGATGAGTTCTACGATGAAATCGCATATGACATGAGATCAATGTCTGATCAGATTGAAACCCATATTAGGGAACAAACCAACAAGCTGTTTAAAGACGCGTATGACATGAGAATTGCTGCGCAGTTGCCATGGTACACAACCCAAGCAGGCTATTCTGCTGAATCAAAAAAGATGAGCGAAGAAGCCGATGCAGCGTACTTAGAAGTATATGCTATTGACAAGGAAAAAGAGAAGTTAGAAGCGCAAGTATTGCCCGATACAGCAAGCAATAAAGAAAAGAAAAAAAGAGAGAAGCAAAACAGACAGCTAGCTAAGAAAAAACGATATGCTGAGAAAAAGCAAGAAACTTCAGAGCTTGGCGCGCATTACACGAAAACACTAGACTCTTTTTTGAAAAAGATGCCTCGCGATGAAATCACGAGCGATCCCGTGCTTCAACCTCAGTTGAATGAGTTCAGAAATTCTCTGGAAGAGACTGCAACTGAGTTACAAAAGATGTGGCATGTCGTGTACGACGTCTTAAAATCGGAGAAGCGCTCAGATTCAGCGCGTGATAAAGCTTATATAGACTTAACAGATCCGGTAGATGATACGCCATCGACGTGCGATGTACGGCCGCTAGATAAGATCTCGACATCGGTAACAGACCAAGCGCTACTTTTGATGGATCGGGTAACGAAAGTTTGCGAGAAAGTTTCTCACGCTAGTCGTGTAGAGCAGGAAATGGAACGTATAGCGTTGATTCTAGCGGCATTAGAAAAAAACGATAAAGAAAAATTAAGTGAAGCAATAGAGGCTGTTAAGAAGAATGATGGTTTTAGAGTTGCTCCTGATGCAACGCCTCGTACAGTCGCAGAGATAAATGCAAACATTGCCGCGCAACAAGAAGTGATAAATGGGGCAAGGGCTGCTATTGAAGGAGTCGAAAAATCCCTTCAGACGGAAACCAATAAAAAGAAATTGCTTAAACAGAAGAAGATGATCGCTGATGCGGAAAAAATAATTGTCGATACAATCAAAGCAGCATTAGAGGAAGAAACGACAGAAACGACAGATGAGGAAATAAACGCGTCTGTAGAGAGGGCTATGGGGTTGCATAAGCGTAACATTATACTAGACAAATTAGGCGCAGTAGGTCAACTCAATAAATGGAAGGGAAGAGAAATAGATCCTGGTTTTAGGGAGTTTAGTCGAGAGCCCGAAGCTATATTATTAGATGGTCTAAGACAGACATATTCACACTTCTTAGCGAAGCTGAGAGCGGAAAAAGAGATAGCGCGGTTTCATAAAGAAAAAGCTATCTCTGTTGTTAATTCCTTAGGCAGAAACATAACATTAGGTGGTGAGCAGATTCCCGCTATTACCCAAGACATATCGTCAGCATTGCAGGATTATCACAAGGATTTACATGTAGCGCTGCAAGATCGCGTAGTGGCGCTGCAAAATGCGACAAAGCATTTAGCAGGGGCACGTGAAGATTGGGGATACTTTGACGTACGCAAGTTGACAGCGTATGCTGAAAATATTGACGGCCAGGCTTTATATAAAAGAAAACTTCTTCTCACTTGTATCGCCCTGGCAGCTTTGTTTGTCACATTCATTATATTGGTGAGTATCAATCCTGGGTTAGTGGCTTCTGCGATGGGCACATCGGCCTCTATTAGTGTGATGTCTGTTGGCGGTGGTGTTGCTTTTATCAGTGGTGGCGCTGCGGTAGTGACGGGTAACAGGACAGGTGCTTCTCGGAAAATGATGAACGGCCCAGTGCGAAAAGCAAAAGAAGCGTCAGCTCGGTGTGCGGTGATTGAAGCGGGAATATTTAATCGCGCTAAAAAACAGTTGAAGAGCGCACAGAAGAACGCTGATTTTGTTGAGCAGACCGTTGCGCAGTTAAATAAGCGTCCCCAGGCGTAATGATTTGATTTGAGTCCAAGGCGTCGTCTCGCATGCCTTCTCCCTTGGGGGCTTTGTTGAATAAATCGGAAATGCTCTGTGAGGCACTCGGTGTAACCGAGCCGCGACCGGCAGGGAGTCACTGTATTATAAGTTTTAGCTGAAATTTCTTACTTCATAATAGTAAATTGCTTTCTAATGGTTAAACTGTTTCATTATTACACAGCATCGTTTATCAGATTCATGTGACGCTCCCTTACGGTCGCGGCTCGGTTACACCGAGTGCCCGACAGGGCGGATGAGGGGAGGGAGATGCTTGTTTTAATTTGCGCCTAACCCCACAGGCGTATAATTCTCATCATGCTTCGCTAATATTTGCGTTGCGACAAACACACCCTGTTGATCCAGATGTCCTTCGGCAATCATCCCCTTTCCTTCGCGAAACAAATCCGGCAAGACACCAACATAGCGCACCCGTATCTCACGTTTTAAATCGCTCGCTATAAATCGCACTTCTAAACTATTTGGGTCTCGTTTCAAGCTGCCAGCTTTCACCAAACCACCCAGACGAAAATGATAATCGGATTTTCCAGCAAGGGTTGTCACTTGAGAAGGGGTTAAAAAAGCATTGATATTTTGTTTAAGTGCATACAACAACAAAGCAGTTGCTAGACCTAAGCCAAATAAAAATAAACTCAATAACCACAGCCGTGTTTTATGGATTTTATTCATATTTTTTATTCTGCGCTCGCACATAGCGTCGCCAAGCACGCCACGGCAAGAACCACTGTATCAATAAAAAAAGCATCACGCTGCTGTAAGCGCTAAAAACATATTTTCCGTAACCACCCATCTCGATAAAATGTATCAGTGTTATCATAAATGCTCCAGCCAATGGTGATTATTGGATAAGGCTGTCAAAGCATACCGTATACGCATAAACAACACGATCGCATAGTATGCTAAAAAAGCAACGATCATCGACAACAGCGGATAAAGCATCGAACGATCAATAGTAGAAGGTGCAAAGATTTTTAACGTCGCACCTTGGTGCAAGGTGTTCCACCAATAGACAGAATAATGAATAATCGGAATATCAACAAAACCAACCAACACCAACATAGCCGTCATGCGTTCAGCGTGTTGTTTCTGAGAGACAGCGGATTGAAATAACATCGTACCGATATATAAAAATAGTAATATCAGTTCTGATGTGAGCCGGGCATCCCAGATCCACCACGTTCCCCACATGGGTTTACCCCACAAGCTCCCCGTGAGCAATGCTAAGAAGGTAAAGCCAGCGCCAATGGACATGCTGTACCGCATCACCAGAAAAGCCAGCTTCAGGCGCCACACAACCCCGCAGAAGGCAGCGCCCGACATCACAGCATAAATAAAGAGAGATAAGAAGGCGGAAGGCGCATGTACATAGATGATTCTGAACCCATCACCCTGTATATAGTCGGCGGGTGATAAAATCAGACCACCAATCATCCCGTATAACAATCCCAGAACGAAAATAATCGTTAAAAACGGCAATAGAACCTGACTCAAAGAGTAGAATTTCTTGGGTGATGTGAGATGAGAAAACAGGAGCCAGACCATACCTTGCCTTTACCGTCATTGTGGATCAAAATGCTAGCAAACTTAACCTGCAATAACAATAAGGCTGATTTGTGGCGGTCAAAGAATGAGCAAATTGCCTGAATAAGTGGGGGGTGAATTTCTTCTCACGCACCTACGGTGCTTAAAAGCGTAAGGTGGTTGGCATTACCCCGGCCTTCGGATTGCTACGCTTCGCTTCGCAATCCTCAGCCGGGGCTATAAAACTTGCGGCCGTAAACGGCCTGGTTATGTCGTGACGCTATGGGATTAACCAAAATTGAACGCATTTTGGGTTGATCGCATAAAACAACAACGCAATCAGGTCGTTTACGACCGAAAGCTTTACAGCCCCAGGTAAGCGCGGTAGCGCGCAGCCTGGGGTTTAGGAGAAACCCACTACGCCTTTTTAAGCACCGTAGGTGCGTGAGAAAAAATCACAATTGAAAATAGTTACAATGGTTCGAGGTAGACATGCAACTCATTGACCACATAAAAGAAGGTCTACGTAATCTACGATTTACTAAGTTGCGCTCTTCGCTTGCGCTACTTGGCATACTGGTAGGGACGGCTTCTGTTGTCGCAATGGTGTCGGGCGGTGAGCTTGCAACACATGAAGCGCTCAAACAATTTAAAGCGCTCGGCACAGATTTGCTTGCGGTCAGTTTTCACATGAACACGGAACAAGGCAAAGTGGTCAGCGGGCGATTAGAAAACCTCACATTAGAAGACGCGACGCATCTTCAGCAAGCAGATCCTGCCATTGTAGAAGTTGCACCCTATACGCAACTATTTTATCCACTATTTTTTCAGGGAGAAACATTAAATAGCGGTGTCCTAGGTGTAACGGATCATTTTGCAACGGTTGTTAACATACACTTAGAAGCAGGGCGATTCATTTCTACGTTTGATAAATATGCTTTTTATTGTGTTGTTGGACAAAACATTGCAGCATTTATCAAACAGCATTCTGGTAGAGATCCCATTGGGCAAACCATACAAGTTGGTAAAAATCATATTTTTGTTGTCGTTGGCATTGCGGCCGCTTGGCAAGAAAACAGTTTTATTTACGCAAATATTGACAATACGATTATGGTACCAATATTGACTTCTACATTAATCTCTCGGTATGCCAATATTGCTAATATTGTGATGCGGTTGGCGCCTTCAGCAGATATTTCACGTGTTGAAACAAATCTTTCCAACAAACTGAAAGGCCTGTTGAATGATCAGCAGCCTTCCTTTAGAAGTGCGAAGGAACTCATTGCCAGTATGGAAAAAGAGAGCGATATTCTGACGATTTTTCTCGGCATCATTGGGAGTATTTCGCTGATTGTGGGCGGCATTGGTATTATGAATATGATGCTTGTTTCAGTCGTATTGCGACGTCGTGAAATCGGCATTCGCTTGGCTGTTGGCGCTAAGCGCAGCGATATTGTTAAATTATTCTTAACAGAAGCCGTGATGCTTTCTTTTATTGGCGGCACTTTAGGCGTCTTTGTCGGTATCTTGGTTTCCTATATTATCGCGCTTTGCTGGGGCTGGGAGTTCGCACTTTTCTTATGGCCACCCCTTGTTGGCTTCACGGTATCCGTTGTAACGGGTATTTTCTTCGGCTACTATCCTGCTTATTTGGCTGCGAAATTAGATCCCATCGAAGCGTTACGGTCGGATTAACAAATCGTACTGAATCCTAATTTTTTGTTTCGCACGCCGTCTATAATGGTCTGAAGTGCAGCAACAGTTTGCTCGCGTTTAGCAAAGCCATCGTGCATCAATATCACTTGCTTAGAATAAATATTATTCAATACTTGGCTAACAATTTTCTGAGTGCCGGGGCGTTCATAATCAAAAGAATTAAAGCCCATCGGCGTTGGTTTCATACCATAAGCACGAATTTCTGCACGAACATGCGCATTTGAAGCTCCAAAAGGATAGCGCAAGCACCTTGGCTTAATGCCAATAATGTTATTCACAATCTCGCTAGGCTCTGAAATTTCAACCTTTAACTGCTTATCCGATAATTTTGTTAACATAGGATGCGTCTGCGAGTGACTTGCAACCACATGTCCTTCATCGTGAATTTGCTTAATGAGTTCCGGGTATGCTTTTGCATTTGCACCCACAACAAAAAAAGTGGCTTTAATATTATTTTTCTTCAAAATCGCTAAAATCTGCGGTGTGAAAGTTGGATTTGGGCCGTCATCGAATGTGAGAGCAATGGTGCCCGGTAGGGGCGTGTTGCGAATCGCATCAACATCATTTTTTTCAACTGCATAGCTAACGGCACTGGATAATAACAACGTTGCTGCAACGATTTGCTTTAGCATACACCTGCCCTCCTATCCTATTCGACGGTTACAATTTTCATTGAATTCGTGCGTCCATGCACACCAATCAGGTCGCCTTTTGTAATAATAACCAAATCACCTCGACTGACCAAGCCTTTATTTTGCAGCTCTTCGACAGCCGCTTGATTGAGGATGCGTCTATCAATCGGCGTGGCATCAAACCAAATAGGATAAACGCCCCGATAAAGCGACATACGTCTGAGTGTTGCTTCATGTCGACTCAAACCATAAATAGGAATATGAGAATTCATGCGAGACATTAACAAAGGCGTCGTACCTGATTCTGTTAAGGCAATAATGACTTTAATATCAAGATGATTCGCGGTGTACATTGTCGCACGTGCAATGGCATGATCCACAAATTCTAAATCTTGATCGCGATAATAACCCCGTATGGAATGAATAGGGCGATGTTTCTCTGCACTTAAACAAATTCTATCCATCGCAGCAACGGCTTTATCTGGGTATTTACCAACGGCTGTTTCACCCGACAACATGACCGCATCTGTACCATCTAGCACAGCATTTGCGACATCAGACACTTCTGCACGTGTGGGGATGGTATTTTGAATCATGGTTTCTAACATCTGTGTCGCGGTAATAACCGGTTTATTAAACCGTTTTGCAATTTTAATAATTTTTTTCTGTGTGGCAGGCAATTCAGCATCGCCAATTTCCACACCAAGATCGCCGCGTGCAATCATCACAGCATCAGAGGCATCAATAATACCTTCTATATTCGTCACTGCTTCTGTACGCTCAATTTTTGCGATAATGCCAGGTTGACCACCTGCTTTTTTTAATAGTGCACGTGCTTCGTGAATGTCTTCGGCGTTTCGCGGAAATGAGACAGCAATATAATCTGCATGTAGACGCACGGCATCTTGAATGTCAGCACGGTCTTTGTCTGTTAAAGCGGCGGCAGACAACCCACCACCCAAGCGATTAATACCTTTATTATTAGATAATTCGCCACCCACCGTCACCGTGCAATGGATTTTCGGCCCTGTGATATGTGCTACACCAAAAACCAAACGACCATCATCCAGTAATAATGTGTCTCCTGGGTTCACATCTTTCAGTAAGTCTTTATAATCTAAGGAAACAGCAGATTCATCGCCTTCTTCTTCACCTAATGCGGTATCTAAGATAAAGGACTGGCCTTCTTCTAATTTTATTTTCTTATTTTTAAAACGACCAATGCGAATTTTGGGGCCTTGTAAGTCCACTAAAATCGCAACCGTTCTCCCATGGCGCGCTGCAATGGTGCGTACTTGATCGATGCGTCGTTCATGCGTACTGATATCACCATGAGAGAAATTGGCACGAAACACAACAGCGCCCGCTAAAATAACCCGCTCCAACATTTCTTCTTTATCCAAAGCAGGCCCAAGCGTAACAACAATTTTAGTGTGCCGAATGTAATCCATAATCCTCTCTAAGCTTCTACTCTGTCTTCCAGTGCAGCAATGACAGGGAGTGTCTTGCCTTCTAACACTGTTAAAAATGCACCACCACCTGTTGAGATGTAGTCAATCTTATCGCTAATTTTATATTTCTCTATCGCTGCTAAGGTATCGCCACCGCCAGCGACTTTAAAGGCTTTGCTTTCTGCAATGGCTTTAGCGATTGTTTCTGTACCTTCTGAGAAAGCCTCTATTTCAAAAGCGCCTATTGGGCCATTCCATAAAATGGTTTTTGCTTTTTTAATAATAGCGACAAAGCGTTTCACGGTATCCGGACCAATATCAAATATTTTTTCTTTATCATCAATCTGCGATACCAGGCGTACTTGCCCTTCAACGCCTTCTGCAAGACGTTCTGCTACGACCACATCAGTTGGCACAGGAATTTCCGCACCCCGACTTTTTGCTTCGACCATCAAACGTTCTGCTTCGTCAATTAAATCTGGCTCGTAAAGTGATTTGCCAACGGTATCGCCCTCAGCAGCTAAGAAAGTATTGGCAATGCCGCCACCAATAATGAGGTAGTCTACTGTTTTTACAAGAGAATTCAGAAGTGACAGCTTGGTGGAGACCTTAGAGCCACCCACAATAGCAACAACAGGATGGGCAGGTTTTTTCATGATTTTTTCTAGCGTTCTTAATTCAGAGAGCAAGAGAGGGCCTGCACAGACTTCTTTTGCATATTTGATCGCACCGTAGGTTGATGACTCGGTACGATGGGAAGTCGCAAAAGCATCCATGATAAAGACATCGCATAATCCTGCGATTCTTTTAGAAAGCTCCACATTGTTTTCTGTTTCGCCGTGCGCGAAGCGTACATTTTCTAATAACACAACTTTGGCATCGCCTACATCCACGCCGTCTATCCAGTCTGTGATGAGGGGGACGTCCATTTTTAACAATTTCGACAGTAATTTTGCAACGGGGGCTAAAGAAAAAGCGCTTTCATCGATCGCGCCTTCTGGCCGGCCGAGATGAGACATGAGCATGACGGTCTTTGCGCCTGCTTTCAGTGCTTGTTTGATGGTGGGAAGCGCAGCTTGAATACGTTGGTCGCTTGTGATTACGCCGTTTTTAAGAGGTACGTTAAAATCTTCTCTGATTAAAACCAACTTACCCTTGAGGTCACAATCAGACATTTCAGGTATTGCCATGCATCACTCCTTAGAAATGTGTTAGAAGGCTCCATTAAAATGGACACCTGTAGGTGAATCTATTGCATAATAAGTAAAAAAACAAGGGGCGCCAAACTGGTTATTATTTTGTAATGCTGCTTGATATCCCCTCATCTGCCCTGTCGGGCACCTTCTCCCAGGGGGAGAAGACATGCGTTGTTTACACAAAGGGGCGGCGATCTATCTCTGAGGCCTTGTCTCGCATGCCTTCTCCCCCTGGGGGCTTTGTTGAATAAATCGGAGATGGCGTAACCGAGCCGCGACCGTGAGGGAGCGTCACATGAATCTGATAAAAGCTGGTGTAAAACAATGCAACATTTCTACCGTT
>Ga0310811_10004048_pt1 | contig 18452 bp, 20 predicted proteins | sample YCmetagenome_FD_207642 | JGI IMG/M metagenome (GOLD analysis project Ga0310811, IMG submission 207642) | Soil microbial communities from experimental microcosm in Duke University, North Carolina, United States - YC | ecosystem: Engineered > Artificial ecosystem > Soil microcosm > Unclassified ...
GCGCCGCGATCGCGCCGTCCCGGCCCGGATTTCCGGTCTCGGCAAGCCGATTCCGGGCCTGCGGGCCGAAACGGTAGTCAACAACCTCCATTGTGGTCATTTCAGCAGACTAGCCATCGGTCGCGGCGGTGGACCATTGCCAATTCTCGAAACGAGAATTCTTCCCGGGAGAATCCTCAACCCGTCCAGCGGACCGCGAACCGCCGCTGCCACGGCGTCTCCACCGCCCGTTTCGAGTAGTGCTCGCGGACGTAGGCGACGGCTTCGCCGTTCGGCACGCCGTCCAACACCGCCAGGCACGCCAAGGCCGTTCCCGTCCGACCGAACCCGCCGCCGCAGGCGATCTCCACCCGTTCCTCGGCGGCCCGGGCCAGCAACTCCGCCAAGTCCGTGCCGAAGGCGGCACGGTCGGTCGGCAGCCAGAAGTCCGGCCACCGCACCCAGCGGCTGTCCCACGCCATCGCGCCCGGGTCCGAGCCGAGCAGGTAGAGCCCGAACGACGGCGTCGGCCCCGGCGGCAGCGGATGCCGCAGGCCACGCCCACGGACCAGCCGTCCCGACGGCAGCCGCAGCACACCGGCGGCGTCCGGATCCCACGTCACCCGTCCGAGCCTAGGCCAGGGACACGCCGCCGACTCCGGCCGGTAACCTGGACACACCTGTTGACCTGCGTGCTGGAGACCGAGACCCGATGCCTGACCGTGCCGTGATCGACGCGCTGTTCCCCGCCGACCTGCCGGAGCCGGCGTACTGGGAGCAGCGCTACCCGCAGCGGGACCTCCCGGACGGCGCCATGGTCACCCGCGTCGGCCCGTCGCCCACCGGCTGGCTGCACATCGGCGCGCTGTACGTGGGCGCGATCAACCGGGACATCGCGCACCGCACCGGCGGCCGCTACCTGCTGCGCATCGAGGACACCGACCAGGCCCGCGAGGTGGAGGGCGCGGTCGAGCAGTTCACCCGTGCGTTCGACTACTTCGGCCTGCCGGCCGACGAGGCCGAGGGCCGCGGCGACTACGGCCCGTACTTCCAGTCCGAGCGCGAGCAGCAGTACCTGACCTACGCGCGCGAGCTGCTGCGCGAGGGCAAGGCCTACCTGTGTTTCGCCACCGAGGACGAGCTGGCCGACATCCGCCGCCGCCAGGAGGCCAGCAAGATCCCGCCCGGCTACTACGGCGGCTGGGCCATCTGGCGCGACCGGCCCGACGAGGACGTGCAGGCCAAGCTGGCCGAGGGCGCGCCCTACGTGGTGCGGTTCCGCTCGCCGGGCCAGGTCGACGGCCGCGCGGTGTTCACCGACGCCATCCGCGGCCGGCTCGAGCACGAGGACAACCGCAACGACGTGGTGATCCTCAAGTCCTCGGCCAACGCCGTGCGGTTGCCCACGTACCACTTCGCGCACGCCGTCGACGACCACCTGATGCGGGTCAACCTGGTGATCCGGGCCGACGAGTGGATCTCCTCGGTGCCCACCCACCTTCAGCTGTTCGCCGCGCTGGGCTTCGAGCAGCCGACCTACGCGCACATCGCGCCGCTGATGAAGCAGATCTCCGGCGGCAAGCGCAAGCTGTCCAAGCGCAAGGACCCGGAGGCGTCGGTCGACTTCTACATCGCCGAGGGCTACCCGGCCAAGGCGGTGCTGTACTACCTCAAGGGCCTGACCAACGGCCGCATCGCCGAGCTGCCGCTGGCCGAGGCGCTGGACGCGCCGATCAAGCTGGACGAGATGGGCCTGGCCGGGCCGCTGATCGACATGGCCAAGCTGGACGACATCAGCGCCGACCACATCGCCACCCTGTCCGGCGCGGAGATCCTCGCCGCGGTGCGGGAGTGGGCGCTGACCCACGACGCCGACCTGGTGCCGGTGCTGGACGCCAACCCCGAGCTGGCGCTGGCCGCGCTGGCGGTGGAGCGCGAGGGCGTCGAGAACCCGCGCAAGGACCTGCGCAAGTGGTCGGACTTCCGCACGGCCTACGGCTTCTTCTTCCCGGAGCTGTTCACGCCGGTCACCGCCGGTGACGAGCGCATCGAGGGCGTGACGCCGGAGCTGGCCCGGGCCTTCGCCGCCGACTTCGCCGACGGCTACCAGCACCTGGCCGACGGCCAGGAGTGGTTCGGGCAGATCCGCGATCTGGCGGCCAAGCACGGTTACGCGAAGAACGCCAAGGAGTACAAGAAGAACCCGGACGCCTACCCGGGCTCCATCCGCGAGGCGTCGCAGATCATCCGGGTGGCGCTGACCGGTTCCACCCGCAGCCCCGACCTGCACGCGGTGGCGACCACGCTCGGCGAGGACGAGGTGCTGCGCCGGATTCGCGCCGTCGCTGGCTGAAACCCGGCGGAAACTGGCGAGGCGACTCCTTCTTGAGGTGGGGCGGACGCGCATAGCGTTCGCCCCATCGTCATGTCAGGGAAGGGATCGCCGATGTTGGTGCAGGTTGTGTTGTTCGACGGCTTCGACCCGCTGGATGTCGTTGCCCCGTACGAGATTCTCGGCCAGGCCATGACAGCCGAGCTGGTGTCGGCCGAGGGGGCGCGCGAGGTGCCCAGCGGCAACGGTTTGTTGACCCTGCGGGCCGAGTCCCGTCTGGACCCTTCGCGGGCCGACATCGTCGTGGTGCCAGGGGCTTTGGGTTCGCTGCCCGACGGCATCCCCGAGATCCTCGGCCGCACCCTCGGCACGCCGTTGCCCGGCCTGTTGGCCGAGGCCATGGCCAACCCCTCGGTGCTGGTGGCCACCGTGTGCGGCGGGTCGTTGCTGCTGGCCATGGCGGGTCTGATCAAGGGCCGGGCCGCCACGACCCATCACCTGGGCCTGGAAGCCTTGGCGGCCAACGGGGTCACCGCGATCGAGGCCCGGGTCGTCGACGACGGCGATCTGGTGACCGCGTCCTCCGTGACCTCGGGCCTCGACCTCGGCTTGTATCTGCTGGAACGGGAACTCGGTCCCGCTGCCGCTCTCTCGATGGAGAAGATGATCGCCCACGAGCGTCGCGGCGTGGTCTGGTCAGCCCGCTAGGCTGAACTTCTCGGCGTGCACCTGGCGGTCCGGCACCTGCAACGCCCGGGTGCTGGCCAGCACCGCGTTGGTCATGGCCGCCGGCCCGCACACGAACACGTCACGGGACCAGATGTCCGGCACCATGTAGCGCAGGCTCTCCGGGTTGAACTGGCCGGCCGACGGTCCACTGAGGACACGGACCACCGGGGCCAGCGCCCGGAGTTCGTCCAACAGCACGGCATCCCGCTCGTCGCGGACCCGGTACAGCACGACCACGTGACCCTTGATCTCCTCCAGCAGCGCCCGGATCGGCGTGACACCGACGCCGCCGGCGATCAGCAGGGCGTGCGGGTGAACCTGGTTGGCGGTGGTGAAAGCACCGTACGGGCCCTCGGCGTAGACGCGAGTGCCGACCTTGAGGTCCCGCAGGGCGGCGCTCGCGGTGCCGACGGACTTGGCGGTGAGCCGCAGGTAGCGGCCGTCGGGCGCGGCCGACAGCGAGAACGGGTTGGCCCGGTGCCACATGCCCTTGGCCAGGAAGCGCCACACGAAGAACTGCCCGGCCCGCGCCGGCAGCTCGTGCAGGTTGCGGCCTTCGATGTAGACCGACACGACGTTCGGCGACTCCGCGACGACGCCGGCCACCCGCAGCTGGTAGCGGCGGTTGCGCAGCAGCGGGCGGATCACCCGGCCGGACACCAGCGCGCCGATCGCCGTGGCCCACAACAGGATCCAGTAGATCCGGCCGCCGGTGGAGGCGATGGTCGTGCCGGAGATGAACTGGTGCGTGAAGGCCAGCGCCACCACCGCGTAGGTCAGCAGGTGGATGGCGTGCCAGGTCTCGTACGGCATTCGCCGGCGGGCGATCCGCGCCGAGGTCGCGCCGACGACGATCACCAGCAGGAAGGCGATGATGGCCAGCAGGACGCCGGTGAACGTGTCCGAGAGGACGAAGATCTCGGCGATGAAGCCGTGGGCCTCCAGCTGGGCGTAGCCGGCGACGATCAGCACCACGTGGCCAAGCAGGGTCCACAGCAGACCGATGCCGTTCCACCGGTGGTAGGACGTCAGGCGGTCCATGCCCAGCCGCTCGTCCAGCCACGGGATGCGGGCGATCAGCAGGAACTGGCCGGCCATCAGCAGCCCGGCGACCAGCCCGAAGATCCGGCCCAGCGTGATCAGGAGGTTGGGCGAGGCGCCCGTGGCCACCACCAGCGCGGCGACGACCAGCACGTTGACGACCAGCGCCGCGAGCAGCGCCACGCGCGCCGTCCGGCGGCGGTCGGGCCTGGCCGGCGCCGCGACCGTGTGGTTCTGGGTGGTGGTCACGGGGTTCCTCCCAAAGGGCATCGGTATGCCAGTCCACACGGGCGGACACCGCCCCTGGTTCACTCCGTGACGAAGATCTTTCCGATTGGGCCGGCAGCCGCCGCGCGACCGTCCGTCCGGAGGCGCCGGGTGGAGCCGGCCGACTTCCCCGGCCGGGTCCGCGATGTCGCGGGTTCCCGCCATCGATGTCCGAACGCCCGTCAGCCGTCACGAACCGTCGTTAGGGTCGAGCTGTGGGTGATGACGAGGCTCTGGGCCCGAAACGCAATCGCGTCACACCGCTCGGCGACATCGAGGCGTTTCCCTTGCGTGGGGCCTGGACCGGCAACCGTGGCGTGATCCACCGCGACCGGGAGATCGTCCGCTTCCACGCCGGCAACCTGTGGATCACGTGCGCGCTGGAGTTCAAGGGGTGGTGGCGGGAGCAGTGGCTGCCCAACCGGTGGACCCACCTGTTCTTCCACGACGAGGCCGTGTCCTTCGCCGCCGGTCACCGGCCGTGCGCTGCCTGCCGGCGGCCCGCCTACCTCGCCTATCGCGACGCCTGGGGCGGCCAGCCGTCCGCCACCGACATGAACCGCCAACTGCACCACGAGCGGATCTTCCGCGGCACCCACACCCGGCGCCTCCACGAGCTGCCGTGGGCCGACCTGCCGGACGGCACCTTCGTCCTCCAGGACGATCAGCCGGCTTTGATCGTCGACGGCAGCCTTGCCCGGTGGACCCGCGCCGGTTATGCCGGCCGGCTGCGCCGGCCCGCCGCCGGCACCGCCACCGTGATCACGCCGCCGTCGACCGTCGCCGTGCTGCGGGCGGGGTATCCGGTGCAGGTCGACGACTCGGCCCGCCCCTAAAATCGGGCGGTGATCACCGTGGTGACCTGGAACGTGCTGCACCGGATCCATGCCGACAACTGGGGCGAGGAGGTGGCCGGGAGCTGGCCGGACGAGGCGAAACGGGTCGCCGCCATCGCCCAGCGGGTGGGCGAGCTGACCGAGGACGTGGTGGCGTTGCAGGAGGTCAGCGGCGATCTGCTGGCGGCCCTGCGGGAGTCCGGTCGGACGGTGCACGCGATGCGGTACCCGCGGCTGCCGCGGCCCCGCGTGCTGGAATCGCAGCTCGCGGACAACACGGAGTACCTGGTGCTCCTGGTCGACGGGCCCAGCCGCGAGCTCGACGAGGAGGCGTTCCCGACCGACGGCGGCAAGGGTGCGCTGGCCGTCGACGTGCAGGGCCTCACCGTGGTCGCGACCCACGTGAGCTGGGGAAACAAGCGGGAGGATCAGCTGGCACGGCTGGCTCAGCTGGCCCCGTCACCGGCGGTGCTGCTCGGCGACTTCAACGCCGACGCCGACACCGTGCTCGCCAGTCTGGGCGAAAGCTTTCGGGCGGCCGCGCTGCCGGCCGGCGTGAAGACCCGCGGCCAGCAGGTCATCGACCACGTGATCGTGCACGGCGCGACGGTCACCGACGCCGAGGTGCTCGACGCCGACGGCCTGTCGGACCACAGCCCGGTGCGGGCCGTGATCAGTTATTGACCGGAAAACGCTCGTTGCCGAGCACGGCCAGCAGCTGGAGCTTCTCGTAGCCCTCGGTCCGCGGCGCGGCGGTCAGCACCAGCAGCGCCTGCGACTGGTCCTCGGTGAACAGGGCCTGGCAGTCGACCTCGATCGCGCCCAGCTCCGGGTGCATCAGCACCTTGTGGTCGACGAACCGTTTCGCCACCTCCTGCCGTTCCCACAGCTCGGCGAACTCGGCGCTTTCCTTGCACAGCAAGGCGGCCAGCTCGCCGGCCCGCGACTTCGGACCCATCTGCCCGTACGCCGCGCGCAGGTTCGCCACCATGGCCCGACTCTGCCGGGCATGGTCGTCCGGCGGATAGAGCTTGCGCTGCTCGGGATCGGTGAACCAGCGGTAGATCTCGCTGCGCGCGTGTCCGGTGTAGACGGTCAGATCGCCCATCAGCGCCCGGGACATCCGGTTCTGCACGAGAATCTCGCCCAGGTTGGACAGGATCAGCGCCGGCGTGTCGTCCAACCGGTCCAGCACCCGCAGCAACGCCGGCGAGACGTGCGCGGCGACCGAGACCGAGGACGGCGCGTTGCGGCCGGCCACCTGGAACAGGTAATCCCGCTCCTGCGTCGTCAGCCGCAGCGCCCGGGCCAACGCGGCCAGCATCTGCTCACTCGGCTGCGGACCCCGCTCCTGCTCCAGCCGCGTGTAGTAGTCGGTGGACATCGCGGCCAGCGACGCCACCTCCTCCCGGCGCAGCCCCTGCGTGCGGCGGCGCACGCCGGCGGGCAGGCCGATGTCCTCCGGTTGCAGCGCCTCCCGCCGGGTGCGCAGGAACCCGGCCAGTGCAGCTCGATCCATACGCCCAGTATCGGACGTCCTCGGATCACCAGCCAGGGATCGCCGATCCCCCGATATGCGCTCTCTGCACACGCCGGCCGGATCCGAGCAGGCTTCCGGTCATGGACATCAGCGGAAACACCGTCTTCATCCCCGGCGCGACCAGCGGCATCGGCCTCGCCCTGGCGCTGGCCCTCAACGAGCGGGGCAACAAGGTCGTCATCGGCGGCCGCCGGGTCGCCATCCTCGAGCAGCTCGCCGTCGAGCACCCGGAGATCGACACCGTGCTGATCGACACCGCCGACCCGGTCAGCATCACCGCCGCGGCCAAGGAGGTGCTGGCCGAGCACCCGTCGCTGAACGTGCTGATCGCGATGGCCGGCATCATGCAGGTCGAGGACTGGCACAAGCCCGAGGGCTTCCTGGCCTCGGCCGAACGCGTCGTCACCACCAACGTGCTCGGCCCGATCCGCCTGGTCGCCGCGTTCGTCGAGCACCTCCAGTCCCGGCCCGACGCCACCATCGTCACTGTCTCCTCGGGGCTGGCCTTCGCCCCGCTCAAGGTCACGCCCAGCTACAACGCGTCCAAGGCCGCCATCCACATGCTCAGCGAGTCGCTGCGGCTTCAGCTGTCCGACACCTCCGTCAAGATCCTCGAGCTGGAGCCGCCGTCGGTGCGCACGCCGCTGATGCCCGGACAGGAGGACAACGAGCACGCGATGCCGCTCGACGAGTTCATCGACGAGGTCATGACGCTCGTCGAGACCCAGCCGGACGCCAAGGAGATCCAGGTCGAGCGGGTCAAGTTCCTCCGCTACGGCGAGGCCCGCGGCGACTACGACCAGGTCGTGGCCGCGCTGAACGGGACCGACCCGCACGGAAAATAGGCGTGCCAGGATGTGCGGGTGCCTGGCGTTCGGAGCTTCGACGGCGTGCGGATCGCGTATCAGGAACTGGGGGAGGGCCGGCCCATCGTGCTGGTGCACGGCTTCATGGGCGCCGGCTCGCAGTGGATCACCGGCGGCCATGCGGCGGCACTCGCCGCCGCGGGCTTCCGGGTGATCCTGCCCGACCTGCGTGGACACGGCGAGAGTGAGCGGCACTGCGACTATCCGCCGGACGTGCTGGCCGACGACCTGCTGGCCCTGGTGGCCGAGCTCGGGCTCGACGACTACGACCTCGGCGGGTACTCGCTGGGCGGCCGGGTGACCCTGCGGGCGCTGGTCCGTGGCGCCCGGCCTCGGCGGGCGATCATCGGTGGTCAGGGCCTCATCGGCGGCGGCGCCGGCAATCGCCGGGCGCTGGCCGCGATCGTGCGGGGCGGGGAGCTGGATCAGGAGGCGCGGCAGTTGGCCTCATGGCTGTCCCAGCTGGACGCCGATCCCCAGGCCATGCTGCATGTTCTCGACGCTCAGGTGCCGACGTCGGTGGCCGAGGTGCGGCAGATCGAGGTGCCGACGCTGGTGGTTGTGGGCGATGCCGACGAGCGTCGCGTCTCGGCCGCCGAGCTCGCCGCCGCGCTCCCGTCGTCGCGGTTCGTCAGCGTGCCCGGCGATCACTGGACCGCCTTCGCCGGTACCGATTTCGCCGCTGCCGTGCTCGACTGGTCTTCGAAACCTTTCGACGCCCGGTAGCATCCTCGCCATGCGTGGTGACACGCCGACGCTGGCGGAGATTGCTCGGGAAGCCGGTGTGTCCACGCCGACCGTCTCCAAGGTCCTCAACGGACGCGCCGACGTCGCCCCCGCCACTCGGGCTCGGGTCGAGGAGCTGTTGCTGCGGCACGGCTATCGCCGTCGTGCCGTCGGTCCGCCGTCCCGGTTGTTCGATCTCGTCTTCCACGAGCTCGAGAGCGCGTGGGCGATGGAGGTCATTCGCGGCGTGGAAAACGTTGCCCGCGAAGAGAAGCTGCACGTCGTGCTGTCCGAGTCGGCCGGGGCGCTGTCGCCCGGCCAGTCCTGGGTGGACGGTGTGCTCGCGCGCCGTCCCAGCGGCGTCGTGCTCGTGCTCAGCGACCTCGACGACGTGCAACGGACCCAGCTCGCCAGTCGCGACATCCCTTTTGTCGTGCTCGATCCCGCCGGTGATCCCGCCGACGGGGTGCCGGCCGTCGGCAGCAACAACTGGCTCGGCGGCGTCACCGCCACCCGTCACCTCATCGACCTCGGGCACGTGCGCATCGGTCTCATCGGCGGCCCGTCCCGCATGCTGTGCAGCCGCGCCCGCCTCGACGGCTATCGCGCCGCCCTCGAAACCGCCGGCCTCGTCTTCGATCCCCGGCTCATCCGCGAAGGCGACTTCCACTTCGAGGCCGGCTATTCCGCCGGCCGCGACCTGCTGTCCCTGGCCTCGCCGCCCACCGCCATCTTCGCCGGCAACGACCTCCAGGCCCTCGGCCTCTACGAAGCCGCCCGCGAACTCGGCCGCCGCGTCCCCGCCGACCTCAGCATCGTCGGCTTCGACGACCTGCCCTTGGCCCGCTGGGTCGGCCCACCCCTCACCACCATCCGCCAGCCCCTCGTCGCCATGGCCGAAACCGCCGCCCGCCTCGCGCTCGCCCTTGGCCGCGGCGAAACCCCTGCCACCACCCGCGTCGACCTGGCCACCTCGTTGGTCATCCGCCACAGCACCGCCCCGCCTCGACCCGTCAACCTGCCGGTGTGAAGACGGTGAGGCGTACCGCCGGCTCGTCGTTGGCCTGGAAGTTGGCGAAGTCGTAGGCCAGCGTGCCGCGGGTGGGGTGGTGGAGCACCTTGCGGCCGGAGCCGCGGCCGGTGGAGATGTCGTGGTCCTCCCACCAGACGCGGAACTGGGGCGAGCCGGCGGCGAGTCGGGCGGCGAGGCCGGTGAACAGGGGGTCGCCGGCCCACACGTCGTGGGCGGCGCGGAACTGGGCGACGGTGTGTCTGGCCATCACGGCCCAGCCACGTCCGAAAAGCTTGCGGGTGGCGGGATCGAGCAGCAGGTAGACGAGGATGTTGCGGTCCTCGGGGGCGCGGGCGTCGAAGTCGGTGAACAGCTCACGGGCGGCGTCGTTCCAGGCCAGCACATCCCAGCGCCGACCGGTGGCGTAGGCCGGCTGATCGAGGCCGGCGATCACGGCCTTCACCGCCTGCGGCACGGTTTCGCGGACGAACAGCGGCCGCACGGTCTGCTGGGCGAGCAAGCCGAGGTGCGCACGCTCGGTGTCGTCCAGGCGAAGGGCCACCGCCAGGGCGTCGATGGTGGCGACGGATGGACGGACGGTTCGGCCCTGCTCCAGGCGGATGTACCAGTCGACGCCGATGCCGGCGAGCTCGGCGACCTCTTCCCGCCGCAGGCCGGGCGTGCGACGTCGGCGACCGAGCGGCAGGCCGACGACTTCGGGCGTCAGGCGTTCGCGACGGGAGCGTAGGAACTCGCCGAGTCCGGCAGGCATCGAGTGGGCCTCCTCAATCCTAGGATAATACCAGGGCTGGATGTGCCGTCGGGGAAGCCGCAGGCTGGGTCTTACCGAACGGAAGGAAGACCCGATGAAGGCCGCAGTGCTCACGAAATTCGGTGCCCCGCTGACCGTGCGGACCGTGCCTGATCCCGTGCCGGGCACGGGCGAGGTGCTGGTGGACGTGGTGGCGGCGTCGGTGATCCCGTACACCGGCGAGGTGATCAGCGGCGAGCGCGGCTTCCAGCTGAACCTGCCGATCACGCTCGGCGCCGGCGCGGTCGGCCGGGTCCGCGCCGTCGGCCCGGACTCGACGCGGCTGAAAGTGGGGGACTGGGTGCTGTGCGATCCGACGATCCGGTCCCGCGACGACGCCCTCACGCCGGACATCATGTTGCAGGGCTGGAGCGCCCGTGGCGACGGCGGCCTGCGCCTCCAGGGCTACGTCGGCAACGGTTCCTTCGCGGAGCAACTCCTTGTCCCCACGGAGAATGCGGTGCCGCTGGGCTCGTTCGACCCGGCCGACGCCGGCCGCTTGGCGGCGGCCGCGACGGTGGGCCTGGTGCCGTACGGGGGATTGCTGGCGGCCGAGTTGCAGCCGGGGGAGACGGTGTTGATCAGTGGCGCCACCGGCAACTTCGGCAGTGCGGGGGTCGCGGTGGCGCTGGCCATGGGCGCGGCCACGGTGATCGCGCCCGGCCGTGACGAGAAGATGTTGGCCGAGCTGGAAAACCGCTTCGGCAGTCGCGTTAGGACGGTCGTTCTCGGCGGCACGCAGGAGATGCTCGACGCTGCCCCGGGACCGATCGACGTCGTGCTGGACCTGCTGCCACCGTCGGCCGGCAACGAACCCGTGCGGGCAGCGGCGATGACCGTACGGGAGCGCGGTCGGGTGGTGCTGATGGGCGGCGTGCAGGACGACATCGCGCTGCCGTACCGGTGGTTGATGCGCAACAGCATCACCCTGCGCGGCCAGTGGCTGCACCCGCGCACGGCCAACCGCCGGTTCATCGAGCTGATCCGCTCCGGGCTGCTGGACCTGAACCAGTTCGACGTCACGGAGTTCGCGCTCGACGACATCGCCGACGCGGTGAAGCACGCCGCCACGAGCGGCCGGTTCACGGCGACCGTGATCAGGCCCTGAAGCCGACCAACTCCACCGCGCGATCCTGGTACGCCACCGACACGTCCACGAACCCGGCGGCTTCGGCCTCTACCCGCAGCTGACCGGGCTCGACATCCAACACATGCCGATGGACGGTGACCACGAGCCGGCCGCCCGGCCGAAGCACCCGGCGCAGCTCGGCGAACCCGGCGGCCCGGTTCCAGAGCATCACGTTGTTCACGGAGATCGCCGCGTCCACCGACCCGGCGGCGCAGCCGGTGTGCTCGGCGGACCCGGTCCGCAGCTCCACGTCGCCGGTCTGGATCGCGCCGGCGCAGCGTTCGGCGGCCATCGTCCGCATGACGTCCGACGGGTCGATGCCGATCACGTGGCCGCCGGGGGAGACCGCCTCGGCGGCCAGCACCACGACGAGCCCCGGCCCGTGCCCGATGACCAGCGCGCATTCGCCGGAGCTCAGCGCCGCGGCGGCGATGGCGTCGCGTTCCTGTTCACGGTTGCCGCGCGCCATGATCGACCCACCCAACCGGCCGGCGACGCCGCGCGGGTGGCCGAACGCGGCGTCCAGGGCGCGCATGAGCAACGTCATCACTCAAGGGCACCACGAACGCCGCCGCGGCGCACCTCCTACGCCAGCGTGTCGGGCGCGAAGTAGTCGCGCAGGCGAGTGATCTTCCCGTCCCGTAGACGCACGATCTGCACCAGCGACGCCGTCGCGCCGTCCACCACGGTGTCGATCTCGGCGATGAACACGTCCGGATCGGCGGTGTCGTGCACCACGAAGCTGGACCGCGCCGTGTCGACCACGCCGGGCGCGCCGGCCGGCCGCCGGTAGTACTCGGCCATGCCCTCGCGGATCGCCTCCCGGCCGACCATCACCCGAGGGAACGGGTGCCCCGCCGGCACCAGCGGCGCCTCCAGCACCCCGTCCTCGGTGAACAGTTCCGCCAGCGCGTCGGCGTCGCGGCTGAGCGCGCCGGCGTGCACATAGCGCCCGAAGATCTCCCGCACGGTGATTCCCCTCATTGTCGTGGCTGCCGACAGTAGGGCGCGAACCCGAGCGATGCCCGTGAACCTGCTGGTTGCTGCCCCGACGGGTGTCGTTGGGGGCGTGATCCACTCGGGCCGGGCAGACTAGGCCCCGTGAGCAACGAGGGACATCAGCGCACCGGCATGGCGGCGCTCGCGGTCGGCGCGCTCGGCGTCGTGTTCGGCGACATCGGCACCAGCCCGCTGTATTCACTGCAGACCGTGTTCGCCATCGACGGCGGCGCGATCCGACCGGTCGCCCTGGACGTGTACGGCGTGATCTCGCTGGTGTTCTGGGCCGTGCTGCTGATCGTGTCGATCAAGTACGTGGCGTTCGTGATGCGCGCCGGCAACGACGGCGAGGGCGGCATCATGGCACTGGCCGCGCTGATCCGGCGCAGCGTGGCCGGCCGCACCACGATGGTCGCCACCGCCGTGCTGTTCGGCGTGATCGGCGCGTCGCTGTTCTTCGGCGACAGCGTGATCACGCCGGCGATCTCGGTGCTGTCCGCGGTCGAGGGCATCGAGGTGGTGTCGCCGGAGATCAAGGAGATCGTGCTGCCGATCGGCGTGACCATCCTGGTGCTGCTGTTCCTGGCGCAACGCCTGGGCACGCACCGGGTGGGACGGTTCTTCGGGCCGATCATGGCGCTGTGGTTCGCGGTGATCGGCCTGCTCGGGCTGCCGTGGGTCATCGCCAAACCCGGCATTCTGCTGGCCTTGTCGCCGACGTCCGCGGTCGCGTTCTTCGTCGACCGACCGGTGTTGGCGTTCGTCGCCATGGGCGCGGTCGTGCTGGCCATCACCGGCGCCGAGGCGCTGTACGCCGACATGGGCCATTTCGGTCGGCCGGCGATCAGCCGCGCCTGGTTCTTCGTGGTCTTTCCCGCATTGACGCTGAACTATCTCGGCCAGGGCGCGTTGATTCTCAGCCAGCCGGACGCGGTGTCGAACCCGTTCTTCCTGATGGCCCCGGGCTGGGCCCAGATTCCGCTGATCGTGCTGGCCACCGTGGCCACCGTCATCGCCTCCCAGTCGGTGATCTCCGGCGCGTTCTCCATGGCCCGGCAGGCGGTGCAGCTCGGCTTCCTGCCGATTCTGACCATCCGGCACACCTCCAAGGAGGAAAGCGGCCAGATCTACGTGCCCGGCATCAACTGGATCCTGCTGGCCGGCGTCCTCATCATCACCGTGTCCTTCGGGTCGTCGCAGTCGCTGGCCACCGCGTACGGGCTGGCCGTCACCGGCACGCTGCTGCTCACGACCTCGCTGTTCCTGGTGCTGGCCGGCGCCGCGTGGCGGTGGAAGTGGTGGCAGCTCACGCTGGTCGCCGTCGTGTTCGGCGGCCTGGAGCTGGTGTTCCTCGCCGGCAACCTGACCAAGATCGTGCACGGCGGTTGGCTGCCGCTGCTGCTCGGCGCGCTGGTCGTCACGGTGATGCTGACCTGGCAGCGCGGTCGCCGCGTGGTCACGGCCAGGCGGGCCGAGATCGAGGGTTCGATGGCCGAATTCGTCGACGAGATCCGCGAGGCCGGCACCGTCCGCGTGCCCGGGACGGCCGTTTTCCCGCATCCGTCCAAGGAGACCGTGCCGCTGGCGCTGCGGGCCAACTTCGAGTTCAACGGCGTTGTCCATGAGCACGTGGTCATCGTCACGGTGATTCCGGAGAACGTGCCCCATGTGCCGCGCAATGAGCGCCTGAACGTCGATTCGCTGCACCGCAACGACGACGGAATCGTGCACCTGACGGTTCGTTTCGGTTTCCAGGACGATCAGGACATTCCGTCGGCGCTGCGGGACGCCTTCATGCTCACGTCCGAGCTGGAGGTCGACCCGGAATCGGCGTTCTACTACCTGTCCCGCGTGAGTATCGAAGCCGGGCATCGGGAAAAGGGCCTGCCGCGGTGGCAGAAGATGCTGTTCGTCGGCCTCGCCCACAATGCCGCCAGCCCGGCGGTGTACTTCCGGCTGCCGGTGGAGCGGACCGTCATCATGGGCACCCGGGTGGACCTCTAGACGGGGTGGTGGGGGATTCCCCGCACGGCGTGGTCGGCGAAGCCCAGTGCCTCGTCGACCAGCGCCGACAGGTGGTCGCTGGTGATGCGGTAGAGCATGCGGCGGCCGTCGCGGTGCGCCTGCACGAGGCCCGCCAGGCGGAGGCGGCCCAGGTGTTGGGACACCGAGGATCGTGAGGCGGCGACCTGCTCGGTGAGGGTCGTCACGTCCTGCTCGCCGTCGCCGAGCAGGGACAGCAGGTGCAGGCGGGTGGGGTCGGCGAGGTGGCGCAGCACGTCGGCGGCGATGCCGAGGCGTTCGCCGTCGACTTGCTGGTGCGAACTGCTGGCACCTGCCATGTTCTTGTGCGCGCACATGCTTGCATATTGCTCCTGATCAGCGCATTCTGGCAACGTGACAGAGCACGGACATGGGCACGGACATGGGCACGGGCACGGCCACCGCCGTTCGCGGTGGGCGCGGCTCCGGCACGTGATCAAGCCGCACAGCCATGACAGCGCCGACCGCGTGGACACCGCGCTGGAGACGAGCCGGCTGGGCATGCGGACCTTGGGCTGGTCCTTCGCCGTCCTGTTCGTCACCGCCGTCGCCCAGCTGGCGGTCGTGCTGATCAGCGGCTCCGTCGCGCTGCTCGGCGACACCATCCACAACTTCGCCGACGCCTTGACGGCCCTCCCGCTCGGCGTCGCGTTCCTGCTCGGTCGCCGCGCCGCCACCCGTCGCTACACCTATGGCCTCGGCCGCGCCGAGGACCTGGCCGGCGTGATCGTCGTGCTGATCATCGCGGGCTCGGCCGTGGTCGCCGGTTGGCAGGCCGTCGATCGCCTGATCCATCCGCAGCCCGTCAGCCACCTCTGGGTGGTCGCCGCCGCCGGTGTCATCGGCTTCCTGGGCAACGAGATCGTGGCCCGCTACCGCATCGTCGTCGGCCGTCGCATCGGCTCCGCCGCCCTGGTCGCCGACGGCCTGCACGCCCGGACCGACGGCTTCACGTCACTGGCCGTGGTGCTCGGCGCCGGCGGCGTCGCGCTCGGTTTCCCGGTGGCCGACCCGCTCATCGGCCTGGCGATCACCGTCGCCATCCTGTTCGTGCTTCGCGACGCCGCCCGCGAGGTCTTCCGCCGTCTGATGGACGCCGTCGACCCCGCGACCATCGATCTCGCCGAGCAGACCGCCTTGTCCGTGCCCGATGTCCTTGCCGCCGGCCAGGTTCGCATGCGGTGGATCGGGCACAGCCTGCGCGCCGAGCTCGCCGTCACCGTCGATGCCGCGTTGACCGTCGAGCAGGCCCATCGCATCGCCCATGATGTCGAACACCGCTTGGTGCACGCCGTTCCCCGCCTCGCCGCCGCTGTCGTGCACACCGAGCCCGCTTCGCGCGCCGTCGACGCCCACGAGGTGTTGGCCCATCACCGTTAGGCGGCAAGGAATCCCTTGATCGTCGGGCTCACCGTCCGGTCGAACATCGTCGTCAGGTGATCGCCGCCGTCGATCATCAGCAGGTGGCAGTTCGGGATCGCTGCCGCGGTCGCCCTCGCGATGTCCGCCGGGATCAGCCGGTCCCGGCCACCCGCGATGAGCAGCGTCGGCATCTGTAGTTCCGGCAGGCGGTCCATGACGTCCCAGTCCTTGATCGCCTCCACCAGCGCGAACTCTCCCGGTGCGCGCTTCTTGCCCGTGACCGCGGCCGCCCCGAACATGCCCGCGACGAGCAGCCGCCGCACTCCGCGGGTGACCAGACCGCTTGCCGTCCAAGGATTGTTGCGGCCTCGCCGCTCATCGTCCATGAGCCCGACCAGTTGTCGCCGGCCTTCCTCGCCCGGCCGGCCGGCGATCATGCACAGCACGAGTCGCCGGACCGTGTCGGGATGGTCCAAGGCGATCTGCAGCGCCGTCGCACCGCCACCCGAGGTGCCCATGAGATCGACCGGCCCGTCGAAACGGCTGCGGAACGCCTCGGCATGCCAGGCCGCGAGGTCGGGCAGCGTCATGCCGACCGGCGGGTTCGTCGGCCGCTGGATGTGGTGGACCCGGCGATGGAGCCCGTTGGCCAGTGCCGTCGCCGAGACCGTGATGAGTGGCGGAACCTTCGTCGCCAGATCCGCCCCAGCACCCAACCCGGGCAAGGTGACCAGCGGTGGTCCGTCGCCGGTGGTGATAACGGTCAGGCCGTTATTGAGTCTCTCGCCCCGCATGATGCCCCCCCCGGTTGCCTGTGGTGGTGCAACGAGGTCGGCCGGGACGGGGTTCCAGGGCTTGAGGATGCCTTGATGGAGGCTAGGTCGCGAGGGCGACGCGGGACAACAGTCCAACGTGGACCGGTCCGCAGTGGCAGCCGGGGCACATCGTCTCCTCGGCCGCCGGCGCCTCGCACGGGTAACCCCCGTGGCTGTAATAGGAAAAGGTGTCCCCGAAGGCATCGGTGACATGCGTGGCCTGGTAGACGTCGTCCGAGTGCTCGCCGCACCGGGCGCAGGTGAACCGATACCGCTCGACAACCCGCTCCGAGAACATGCTGCCCCACCTCTTCACCGTTGAGACACGCACCTCGAATGCTACGCCGACGGGCAACAACGGCTGCTGGGTTTCAAAAGGGGACTTTGGTGCTACGGTAGCGCCCATGGACGAGATCACCACGGTGGCGGACGGCCCGGCGCTGACGGTCACGATCAACCGCCCGGCCAAGCGCAACGCGCTGACCACGGCGATGTACCGGGAGCTGGCGACCGTCCTGCGCGCGGCCGGCGACGCCGCAGTCGTGGTGCTGACCGGCGCCGGCGGCACGTTCAGCGCGGGCAACGATCTCGGCGACTTCATCGGGGACTTCCAGACCGACGACGCCGTCCACCAGTTCCAGCAGGCGGTCCTCGACACCAAGGCGGTGCTGGTGGCGGCGGTCGACGGCCCGGCGGTGGGCATCGGGGCGACCGTGCTGCTGCACTGCGATCTGGTCTACGCCACGGAGAACAGCTATCTCCAGTTCCCGTTCGTCAACCTCGGCGTGGTGCCGGAGTTCGGCAGCAGCCTCGTGCTGACGCAGCGCGTCGGCCGGCACCGGGCGGCGGAACTGCTGCTGTTCGGCGACCGGATCACGGCTGCCGAGGCCAAGGAATTCGGTCTGGTCAACGAGGTCCTCGCGGACGCCGCAGCCCTGCGGACTCGAGTCAAGGATCGCGTCGACGCCTTGCTGGCCAAGCCTTCCCGGGCGCTGGCCGAGACGAAAGCGTTGCTGCACAGCACGATCGACCCGCACGACCAGCTCAAGCGCGAGTCGGCGGTCTTCGCGGAACTGCTGACCGACCCGGAGACGCAGGCCCGCATCGAGGCGATGACCAAGCGCTAGAACGCCAACTCGCGCCGGCCGAGACGCGGCATGACGGCGTAGACGGCCCAGCCGACCACAGCCAGCCCGAGCCACGTGATCGCCCGGTAGAACAGGACGATCACACCGGCCGGCGCGGCGGCGATGCCGGCGCTGAGCAGCACGCCCAGCAGCCCGGTCTCGGCGAGCCCCGCGCCGCCGGGGAGGATCTGCAACGCGATGCTGCCCTGCACGATCAGGAAGCCGACGACGAGCGCCGCCCACGGCACCTCGACGTCAACACTGAGCACGCTGGCCACCAGCGTGGCGAAGTCGAGCACCCAGCTCAGCAGTGCCGTGCCGACCAGCACCAGCCAACGCCGGCCGCTGGGCCGCAACGAAGCAACGTTGTCGGACAACGCCACGGCCGCCGACTCGGCCCGCGAAGCCCAACGGCGCGGCACCAGCCGAACCACGCCTCGCAGCACTGCCGGGTGCGAGAGCACCTGCCATGCACCGATCGTCCCGAAGCCGACGACCAAGGCGATCGGCACGGCCACGACCGCCGGCACCTCACCGGTGGCGGCCAGCGCCAAAGCGCCGATGACGATCAACGTGACGGTCGTGATCAGACCGGCCATCAACACCGACCACGCGGCCACTGGCCCGCTCACGCCCCGCTTCCGCAGCTGCGTGATGCCGTAGCCCAGCGACCCGGCCCCGCCGACCACCGGCACGGTGGTCGACACGGCGTTCTGCGCGAAGTTGATGCCCTGGACGGTGCCGGCCGGCAGCCCGGCACCGCCCACGACCAGCAGTTGCCGGTGCAGTTCGCCGTACACCGCGAGCGCCCCGGCGCCGCTGAGCACGGCGACCAGCA
>Ga0310811_10004049_pt1 | contig 18448 bp, 15 predicted proteins | sample YCmetagenome_FD_207642 | JGI IMG/M metagenome (GOLD analysis project Ga0310811, IMG submission 207642) | Soil microbial communities from experimental microcosm in Duke University, North Carolina, United States - YC | ecosystem: Engineered > Artificial ecosystem > Soil microcosm > Unclassified ...
ATGGAGAACGGATTCGGGCGAATGAGACAACATCACGTGGGACGAGTAAACCTTGACCCCGCCAAAGAGGTCTTCACCCGATGGGAGTGACCCGACGGGCCCCCGTGGGTGACACCGTTACCGGCCGATGACGACAAAGCCGATAATGACACGGTTCCTTCCAGCGCGGTAAAGGCCGCGTCCTCCGCTCGGAAGAGCGTCCGGCCGCGCTGCTTTTCACGGTGACAATCAACCCGGGGCGCCGGTTCGACCTGCGCCTTGACCGCGTTTACGCGGATGGTCCCGGCGCCGTGGCGCACGGTTTGTCAGACTAACACGGCCAGTTCGCGGCGGCCGGTTTCCGGCGGGCCGGCCGGGCCGACCGGCCGGAAACCGGGCCGCGGCACCGGCATCTCGAAGGCGTCACCGGCCCGTCCGGCGCGCCGCTCCGTGCCGCCCCGTGCCCGAAGCACCGTCGTCTCTCCTGAACTCACGTTCTTCTGACGGTTCGTCCACGGTGGGCTCTGGTCGATTATTGTTTTTTCGCGGTATCGGAATATCCTGCCCGCGTGCCTCCGGTATGACCATTTCGCCAGGATCACGGGGGCCGGATACGCGCAAGGATACGGAAAGCCGGGACGCCGGCCGTAATAGTGCGATCGTTTCGGTCGCTACCGTCCGCTGTCGCGGTGCTCAGCGCAGCCGGTACAGGATTTCGCCCGCGTTGTGGACCACCAGCGTGTCCTCCTCCCGCGCCCATTCGGCGGCGTCGATGCCGGCCGGGTCCAGATAGGACAGTCCGAGCGCGCGCGTCGTCGCTTCGTCGATCCCGGTGGCCAGGGTCACCTCGATCCGGCAGTGCTCGCCCGCGATCTCGTCGTAGCTGCCGCCGCCGCGCAGGTGCGTGGAATGCGCCAGCACTCCCCAGGGCAGATCCTTGAACCGGTCCCACTGCCGCACGAAGTAGTCCCGGCAGTGGTAGCCGACCTCGGCGATCGCCGCGCCATGGGTCCGGCTGACCTCGGTGACCCCCGGCGCGTACAGCACCACCTGGCCGCCGTCGGCCACCACCGGCTCCACTTTGTACATTCCCTTGGCGGCGGTCCACAGCTCGTCGTAGCGGTCCGAGACCAGGGACAGCACCCGCCGCACCGGTTTGTCCAGGTAGCGCACGTCGACCTCGGCCGTGATGTCCGCCGCCGCGGCCCAGGCGTCCTGCGTGTCGCCGTAGCTGATCGCGTGCAGGTTCGTCGTCCCGGACTCGACCACGAGGCTGAAGCAGCGCAGCTCGCTGGGCACCAGCCCGGCGGCCCGGTTGATCAGTGCGCGCACCGGCGTGATGCCGCGGGTGCCGATGATCCCGGCGCTGGTGATGAGCGCGCCCAGCCAGTGCGACACGTCGATCACTTCCTGGCCGGCGACACCCGGGAACAGGTACTTGTTGCCGCCGGAGAACCCCACGACCTCGTGCGGGAACACCGGTCCGACGACGAGGGTCACGTCGCTGTCCACGACGGCCCGGTTGAGCCGGACATCGACCGGATCGTTCAGCCGCCCCCCGGACAGTTCGGACAGCTCCGGGCCGGGGATCGTGCCGACGGAGACGAGCATCTCCGGCTGCCACCATTCGTGATTGCGGATCGTCACGCCCGGATAGCGCACCTCGCTGCCTTGCCCGGGTAGGCCCGGCGGATACCCGAACAAGGCCGCGAGCTGGTCTTCGGTCATCGCCGGATGGGTGCCCAGCGCCACCATGAAGGTCAGTTCGGCGACCCGGCCGTGCAGGGCGGCGTGCACGCTGTCGAGCACCGCGGGGAGCGGACAGCTGCGGGTGGCGTCCGGCACCAGCACGCACACCCGTTTGCCCGTGTAGTCGTCCGAGTCGAGTGCGTCGCGGACGAACTTGTCGATCTCGTCCGGCGCGAGGATCTCCTGTGCCGAACCGAGGACGCGGGTCACGGGATCACTGTCCTTTCCGAGCAGGCAACGCGGTCCTGCAAGCGTTTGCACGAGTATAGGTTTCCCCGCCGTGGTCCGCTCGAGGTGATCAGATCCGGCCGGCCAGCTCGACCGCCAGGTCGGCGAGGGACTCGGCGGCGCCCGGCGCGAAGGGAGCCGGCATCCCGTAGTAGCGGTGGGCCTCGTCGACCTCGTAGCCACCGTGGCGGTACTCCTCGGCCGGTGGCAGATATCCCGGGCACCCGTCGGCGTAACCGATGACCAGGCATTCGCCCGGGACCCGCGCGGCGATCCGCTGCGCGGTCACGGAAAACGGCTCGCCGGGCAGCGCGACGACCCGCAAGCCGCCCCAGCGCAGCACGCTCACCCGCGCCGTCCACGACGTCATCGGCAGCGGGGCGATCTCCCGTGCCCAGTCGATCCAGTTCCGTAGCAGGGCTTGCCGGCCGGGGGCGGCCCCGGGCAGTTCCCGTGTCCACTCGGCGGAAAGTGCCGACGTCTGCGCGGGATTCCTGGTGCTCAGTGGCAGATCGAGTTCGCCGGAAACCGCCGTGGTGCCCGGCCGATCCGGAACTTCCCGGGTCGGTGTGCCCAGCGCGGCCGTCCCGATCCGCAGTCCGATCGCTTCGGCGGCCGCGAACGACCGGTCCGCCGTGCCGTCGATCGTCACCGACGCGTCCGCGCTGTGCCCGGTGTTCAGCTCACCGCAGCATCCGGTGAGGAACAGGCAGACCGATCCGGGATCGGCTGCCTCCACGGTGGTACGGACCACGCCCGGATAGTCCGCCGTCCAGAGCAGGTTGTCCGCGCCCAGCACGACGGGATGGCACGGGTAACTCACCACGGAGGCCAGCAGTCCGCCGTCCGCGCGCCGGAACCGCAGCACCGTCAGCGGCGCATGGACTCCACCGTCCGCGCGACGCCGGTTGTGCGCGACGCCCGGGTCCGCGCCGACGCCGATCTCGACCGACGCGGGTTCGCGCGCGGCGATCGCCTCCTGGGCGGCGCGGACGCAGGTGAGAAACACCGTCTCCAGATAGCCGGGATCGACGGGGCCGCCGAGCCGCCCGGGCACGGTGGCCGGGCCGCCATGGGTGTGCGTCGCGCAGACCACCACGTGGCCCGGCACCTCGGCGCGGACCCGAGCACAGAAGTCCTCGTGCAGTCCGCAGGTGTCCACGGTGACGAGCACCGTGTCGTCGACCGCGAGCGCCCGCACGGTGATCGGGTCGTGCGCGCCGGCCGCCGGCTTCCGCCGCGCGGCGAACCCGGACATGGCCAGCCCCGCCGGTGGCGTGCAGTCGTGCGCGACGACCCCGACCCGTGCGGTGCTCACGGCCCGACCACCGCCACGCCGTTGGCCACCACCGTCCGGATGTCCAGCGTGGCATCGCCCGGCCGCCAGGCGAAGGTGATCAGGTCCGCCGGGGCGCCCGGCCGCAGCAGGCCCCGCCCGCCCGCGAACCGGCCCGGATTGGCCGTCGCCAGGCGCAGCGCGGTCGCCAGCGTGAGGTCCGCCATCGTGATCGCGTTCGCCACCCCGTCGGCCAGCGAGCGCGAGGCACCGGCGAGGAAGGGAGTGCCCACATAGGACAGTCGACCGGCCGGGGACAGCTCCACCTCACCGCCCACCGGCGTGCGGTAGCGGCCCGGCGCCATCCCGCCCAGTTCCGTGGCATCCGACACCAGGTGGGACCGTTCCACGCCCTTCGCCCGCAGCATCGCCTTGAAGACCGCGGCGGGCAGGTGGTGGCCGTCGGCGATGAACCCGGCGGCCAGCCGGTCGTCGGCGAGCTGGGCCCAGAGGTAGTTGGGATGCCGCGCCAGCACGGCGTGCGCGCCGTTGCCGAGATGCGTGGACAGCTCGGCGCCCGCGTCCACGGCACGGGTGATCTCCTCCGGCGAGGCGTGCGTGTGCCCGATCGCGCACCGCACCCCCGCGCGGGTCGCCGCGCGGATGAACTCGATCGCGGCCTCGTCGTGCGGCGACACCGTGACCATGCCCACCAGCTCGCCCCACCGCCGCAGCTCCGCGAAGTCGGCCGGCCGGATGTGCCGGACGTCGTGCACCCCGCGCGGACCGTCCTGATCGGACAGAAACGGTCCCTCGACGTGCACGTGGGGAATCGCGTGTGCCACGCCGGGATCGGCCTTCCTGGCCTCGGCGATCGCTTCCAGCGCGCGGACGATGTGCGGCTCGCCGGCGGTCACCACGGTCGGCAGGACGGTCGTCACGCCCGTCCGCCACAGCGCCCGGACCAGTTCGATCACGGTCGTCGCGGACACCTCGGCACCGTTGACGTCGTGCCCGGCGAACCCGTTGACCTGAAGGTCCACCAGACCCGCCGACAACCACAGCTCGGCGGTCTCGTCCGTGGCGCGCACCTCGGCGATCGCCGGGCCGTCCGTGGTGACGCACAGGGTTCGCCCGGTGGCCGGATCGCGCCCGGTGACCTTCACAGTTTCCTTACCCGAGCACGGAAAGCGGCCACGAACCGGGCGTTCGCCTCGTCGCCGCCCGGCGCGTTTCCGCTGCGCCACACCGGCGGCTCCACGCCGGCCGCGGCGAGTGCTTCGACCGTGCGCAGCACCAGCGCGTTGAGCGCGTAGGCGTTGGCGAAGGTGGACACGGCCGCGATCGGTTCGCCGACGCCCTCGATCCTGACCACGGCGTCGCCGATCGGCACCTTGGTGTCGATCGCGATGTCCACCAGGTCGTGCAGGTTCGCCTTGGACGGGTGCCGGGCGGGATGATCGGGGGAGGTGTCGATGGCGTGCTGACGCGAACTCACGCCGATCAGCGTGACCCCGCGTTCCCTGGCCTCCAGCGCCGCGTCGATCAGCGCCGCGTTGATGCCGTAGGCGTTGACCAGGATGAGCAGGTCATCCGCACCGAGACCGGCATCGGCGATCACCACCCGCCCGTAGCCGGGCGTGCGCTCGATCGCCATCGACCGCAGCGCGCCGTTGGACAGCAGCGTGCCCTCGTCCAGGATCGCCGACACGTGCATCAGCCCGCCGGCGCGGAAGAACACCTCCTGCGCGGCGAGGTTGGAGTGGCCGCCCGGCCCGAAGATGTGCACCAGCCGGTCCTGGCCGACCTGCGCGGCCACGGCCTCGGCCGCCCGCCCGATGACGTCGTACTCCTCGGCGTGGATCCGCTCCAGCAGTTCGGTCACCGTCAGCAGATAGCTCAAGGTGATGTCCGCCTGGTTACCGGACTGGTCGCCCGGTGGGACAGCGGGTTCGTCAGTGGGTTCTTCAGTGGGTTCGTCAGTGGGCTGGACGATGGGCTGGTCAGTGGGCCGGTTGTTGGGCTCAGTCGGCATCGGGCGCGGACTCCTTGTCGACGTAGAGGGTGCATCGCGGGTGGGTGCGCAGCGCGCTCGCGGGGAGGGAGCCGTCGATCGGACCGTACAACGCCGCGGTGACCGCGCGCTTCTTCTGCGCGCCGGGCACCATGCAGAACGCCTCGGCCGCGGACAGCAGCGCGGGGATGGTCAGGGTCAGCGCCTGGCCGGGCACCTCGTCCAAGGTGGTGAAGCAGCCGTCGTCGACCTGCTGGATCCGGCTGACCTCGTCCAGCGTCACCAGCTTCACCAGCGCGGGGTCGGCGAAGTCGGCCGGCGGATCGTTGAACGCGAGATGCCCGTTGACCCCGATGCCCAGGCACAGGATGTCGATCGGGGCGGCGGCCAGCAGCGCGGCGTAGGACTCGACGGCGGCCGTGGGCCCGGTGGGCCCGGTGGGTCCGGTGGGCCCGCCGGGTTCGGGGCCCGGGTCGATCAGGTGCGCCGCGCCGATCGGCACCCGGTCCAGGAGCACCGACGACAGCCAGTTTCCGAACCGTTGCGGCGCGTCCGGCGCCAGGCCCAGGTATTCGTCCATGTGGAACGCGGTGACCCGGCTCCAGTCGATCCCCGGCCGCGTGGCCAGGTGGCGCAGGGTCGCCTCCTGGCTCGGCGCGCTGGCGAAGATCATCCGCACCCCGGGCTGGCTTTCCAGCCGCCGTACGAGCGCGTCGCCGATGTCGCGGGCGGCCGCGACACCGAGGGCTTCGGGGTCGGGGAACGAACGGACGGTGGGTTCGAAGGTTTCGCGGATGGTGACCTCGGGCATCAGTTTTCGTTTTCTCCCAACAGTTCGACCAGCAACAGCAGCGCTCGTGCGATGTGGAACGGGTCCTTCACGGGCAGGGCGACGACTTCGTCCAGTGGGCGGCCGTCACGGCCCCGGATCTGCGCCCATTCCCGTCCCGGACCTTCCGGGAAGGTGGCGAAGGCGTAGTCGTGCAACCGGTCCCGCCAGGCCGCGAGTTCGTCGCTGCCGTGCGATTTCGCCAGCAGCGCCGTCGCGTACAGCGCCTCGACGTGCGGCCACCACAGCTTGGTGTCCCAGGTGCGGGTGACCAGGTTTTCGTAGCGGTCGTCGATGAGGTCGCCGCGCGGCGCGCCGCCCTCGGCGTCCACGTACCGGAACAGCCCGCCCGCTTCGGTGTCCCAGCCCAGTTCCAGCGCGCCGAGCGCGGCGCCGACCGTCCATTCCGGACCACCGGCCACCTCGGCGACACCGGGAACGGTGCTCGCCGCGTGGTGCAGGAACCACAGGAACTCCAGCAGGTGCCCGGGTGTGCGGTGCCGGGCCAGCAGTGAACCGTCCAGCCCGGCGCCACGCGGGGCCAGGTCGTGCACGTCGGTCCCGGTCACGAACAGGGCGGACCGCGCGTCGGCCGCCGCGGCCACGGTGATCTCCCTGGCCCGGTCCGAACCGGTGGCGGCGAACAGTTCGGCGCCGGCGTGCATCAGCATCATCGGCTCGGCGAAGCACCGGAACCGCGGATCGACCGGGTAGGGCTCGTTCTTGGCCGTGCCGGCCACGACGCGGTCGTAGGCCGAGACCAGCAGGGTCTCCGCCAGCGTGCCCCACGGCCGCGTGCCCGGGATTGCGCGCGCGGCCAGTTCACCGTGCAGCCCCGCGAAACCCAGTGCGGCGAACAGATCCGCGAACACGCTCGCGTGCGGATCGCCGTCGGGGCCGGCGGGCTTGACCGTTCCGTCGGCGGCCAGTACATAGGCCGTGGTGCCCTCGCCCAGCAGCGCGTGGTCCGCGACGAACTCGGCGGTGCCGGTTGCCTGACGCAGCAGGGAATCCGCGTCCAGGCCCAGCAGACCGGCCCGCGACGCGCCGGAAAGCCGTGCGGTCAGCCAGACCCAGCGTCCTTGCGACCAGGTGTACTTGTCGGTGCTGAGCAGCGTGTCGCCGGAGTTGGCGAAGCAGGTGCGAACCCCACCGGACTCGGGATCCGGCCCGTGGGCCAACCACCAGGCCAGCACGTCGTCTTCCAGATGCCGGCGGTAGAAACCGGGGTCAGGCATGCACGCTCACCTTCTCCTGCTCCTCTTCGGTGTCGGTGTCGAGCGCCTCGATGAGGGCGTCGGACGCGGCGTCACGCCAGGGCCGCACGAAGCCGCAGGCGACGAACACGATGAGGGAGACCATGATCGGCCCGGCCACCGTGGCCGTGGTGGTCCAGTTCTTGCCCAGCCGCGCGATCTCGCCGGCGAAGGCGTACTTGCTCAGGACGAACACGATCAGGCCGGCGGCCCAGGACAGGATCGCCGCCGACGGGCCGCTGCGCCGGAACCAGGGCAGCATGCCCAGCAGCATCGGGATCGCGACCGGGCCGACCAGCGCGCCGAACCACAGCACCAGCAGGCCGAGCACGCCGCCGAAGTTGTTCGCGCCGAGCGCGACCGCCAGCGACAGCGCGATGAACACACAGGTGGCGATCCGGCCGGCCGCCAGCTCGGCGCGGGCGCTCAGCCGCGACTTTCCGCGCAGCAGGGCCGGAATGATGTCCCGGACCACGACGGCGGAGATCGCGTTGGCGTCGGAGGAACTCATCGCCATGGTGTGCGCGAACATGCCGGCCAGCACGAGGCCGATCAGCGGCCCGGGCAGCAGGTGGGTGGTCATCAGCGCGTAGGACTGGTCCGGGGACTTCAGGCCCGGCAGGATCAGCGGCGCCGCCCACATCGGGAAGAACAGCACCAGCGGCCACACCAGGTAGAGCGCGGCGGAGAGCAGCGCGGCCTTGCGGGCCTTGGTGCCGGTGCCGGAGGCGATGAACCGCTGTGCGAGGTTCCACGTGCCGCCGTTGTAGGACACGGTGTCGACCAGCGCGTAGACCAGGAAGAACACCACGGTGTAGCTGCCGGTGAACGGCTGGGAGTGGCTGTGCGGCAGTTTGCCCCAGACCGTCCAGATCGCCGAGAAGCCGCCGAGCTTGGCCAGCGCGACGCCGAGCATGGTGACGCCCGCGACGAGCTGGATCACGAACTGGCCGAAGTCGGTGAGCGCGTCGGCCCACAGGCCGCCGACCGTCGAGTAGACCAGGGTGACGCCGCCGGTGAGCAGCACGCCCCAGACCAGCGGTACTCCGGCGAAGACGTTGAGCAGCACGGCGCTCGCGGTCCACTTGGCCGCCACGTCGAACAGCTTCAGCGCGGCTCCGCTCCACGCCAGCACCTGCTGCGCGGGCAGGTTGTAGCGGATGGTCAGGTATTCCAGCGGTGAGATGATGCCCAGGCGCTGGCGCAACCGTGGCCAGCGCGGCGCGAACAGCGCGGCGCCGATGAGCATCGCGACCACGACGCCGACCGCCCACCAGACGTAGAGCGCGAATCCGACGGTGTAGGCCACGGCCGCGTAGGCGACGAACACCGCGGCGCTGTAGCCGGACATGTGGTGCGAGATGCCGGCCAGCCACCAGGGCATGCGGCCGCCCGCGGTGAAGAAGTCGCGGGCGTCCTTCACGCGGGACTTGGCCCAGACGCCGATCACGATCATCAGGCCGAAATACAGCAACAAGACGAGCCAGGCCGCAGTGCCCACGATGTTCCTCCGGGGGTGTGATTCTCTGGCCGTGCATACTTACATGCAACCGCATGCACGATCAATGCCGAGACGTAACAACCGCGTATCGGGATTTGCTATCTTTGCGGTGTGTCGAGATCAGATGGGGGGCGCGTGGCCGAGGTCCCGACCATCAGCATGATCGCCAAACGGCTCGGTGTCTCCCAGTCGACGGTGTCGCGTGCCTTCAGCAAACCGCACCTGTTGCGGCCGGAAACGGTGCGGCGGGTGCTCGAGGCCGCCGAGACCCTGGGCTACGTGCCGAACCAGGTGGCCAGGGCGTTGTCCACCGGGCAGAGCGGCATCATCGCGCTGATCGTCCCGGACGTGGCGAACCCGTTCTTCCCGCCGCTGATCCGGGCCGCCCAGGCCGGTGCCGACCAGCAGGATTTCTGCGTGCTGCTGGGCGACTCCGCGGAGAATCCGGACCAGGAGGCCCGGCTGGTCACCCGGTTCACGCCGCAGGTCGACGGCTTCGTGCTGGCGTCCTCCCGGCTGGCCGATCCGGTGCTGGTCGACCACGCCGCGCGCAAGCCGCTGGTGCTGATCAACCGGGACATCGCCCGGGTGCCGCGGGTACTCGTGGATTCGCACACCGGAGTCATGCAAGCGGTTGCACATCTGGTGGAGCTGGGTCACGAGCACATCGCGTATGTGGGCGGTCCGGTCGGCTCCTGGTCGGATCACCAGCGGCGCCGGGCGATCGCCGCGGCGCGCGCCGAGCACCGGCTCACGGTGACGATGCTGTCCGCCCGCCCCGCCACCTACGCCGGGGGCGCGCGCACCGTCGAGGGGCTGGTGAGCAGCGGCGCCACCGCGGCCATCGCCTTCGACGACGTCGTCGCGCACGGAATCCTGGCCGGACTGGCCGAACGCGGGGCGCGGGTACCGGAGGACTTCAGCGTCGTCGGCTGCGACGACGTCCTGGCCGCGACCACCTACCCGCCGCTGACAACGGTGTCGCTGCGCTGTGCCGACGCGGGGGACATCGCGGTGTCCGTGCTGCTGGATCTGCTGGGCGGCCGCAAGCTGGGCGATGTCCGCTACAGCCTCGACTCGGAGCTCGTGGTGCGCGCGACCACCGGCCCGGCGAAGCGCGGGAGGGCAACATGACCGAGTCGCTGGACCGCCTGCGCGAGCGGCTGTCCCGGGAGTCGAAGCTGGTGGTGGCCTTTTCCGGCGGAGTGGACTCCGCCCTGCTGGCCACCGTCGCCCAGGAGGTGCTGGGCGACGGGGCGCTGGCGGTCACCGCCGTGTCGGCCAGCCTGCCCGAAGCCGAGCGGATCGCGGCGCGCGGTTTCGCCCGCGAACGCGGCCTGCGGCACCTGGAAGTGCACACCGACGAACTTGATCGCCCGGAGTACGTGGCCAACGGCGGCAACCGCTGTTTCCACTGCAAGTCGGCGTTGTTCGACGCACTGGAACCGCTGGCGGAGTTGCTCGGCGCGCGGATCGCGGTCGGCACCAACGTCGACGACCTGTCCGATCACCGTCCCGGGCAAGCCGCCGCGGCGCGCCGGGCAGTGCTGGCCCCGCTGGTCGACGCGCGGCTGACCAAGGCCGACGTGCGCGCGGCCAGCGGCGTTCTCGGCCTGCCGACGGCCGAGAAGCCGGCCGCCGCCTGCCTGGCCTCCCGGGTGGCCTACGGGGACCCGGTCACCACCGAGCTGTTGGGCCGGATCGAGACGGCCGAAGCCGCGCTGCACGAGCTGGGACTGCGGCGCTGCCGGGTGCGGGCGCACGCGAACGGGACCGTGGCGCGCCTCGAAGTCCCGGAGCCGGAACTGGCCACCGCGCTCCGGTTGCGCGCGGCGATCACGGCGGCGGTGTGCGGAGCCGGGTTCGTGTTCTGCGCGCTGGATCTCGCCGGACTGCGCAGCGGCAGCATGAACGCCCTCCTCCCGCTCACCCCGGTGCGCCACCGGTGACCGGCGAGCTGGAGTTCGCCACGGTCGACGTGGACCGCGAACGGCGGCAGGGCCTGCCCGAGGTGGTCTACGGCCCTGGCAAGACCGCCGCGCAGATCGCCGGGATCGTGCGCGTCCTGCTGGCGTCGGCGACCGGCCCGGTGCTGGTGACCCGCGTCGAAGCGGAGGTCGCCGCGGCCGTGCGGGAGAACGTGCCGCACGGCGAGTATCACGAGGCGGCCCGGGTTCTGCGGTGGCGGCCGGCGCGGCCGGGCGCGTTCCACCTCGGCGTGGTCACGGCCGGGACCTCGGACGGCCCCGTCGCCGCGGAGGCAGCGGTCACGGCGCGCACGATCGGCCTGCGGGTCAGCGAGTTCGTCGACGTCGGCGTGGCCGGGGTGCACCGATTGCTGGACCGTGCGGAGGAGATCGCGGCCTGCGACGCGGTGATCGTGGTCGCCGGGATGGAGGGAGCGCTGGCCAGCGTGGTCGGTGGGCTCCTCGCGGCGCCGGTGATCGCGGTGCCCACCTCGACCGGGTACGGCGCGGCGTTCGAGGGCGTCACGGCGCTGTTGGCGATGCTCAGCTCCTGCGCGGCGGGGGTCACGGTGGTGAACATCGACGCCGGGTTCAGTGCCGCGATGGCGGCGTTCCGGCTTTCCCGTCTCTCCCGCGGAGTGTCCTCGTGATCGTCTGGCTCAACCCGTTCTCGGGAATCTCCGGCGACATGCTGCTGGGCGCGCTGCTGGATCTGGGCGCCCCGATCGACGGCGTGCGGGACGCGATCGCCGCCACCGGCCTGACCGGCTGGCGGCTGGAGGCCCGGGAGGTGCGGCGCGGCGGGATGCGCGCGCTGCACGCCGAGGTCACCGTCGACGACGACGCCGTGGAGCGCCGGGCGGGTGAGCTGATCGACCTGGTCGGCCGGGCCGAACCGGAGCCCGTCGCCCGGGTCGCCCGCGAGGCGGTGACCCGGCTCGCGGCGGTCGAGGCGCGGGTGCACCAGGTGCCGGTGGAAGACGTGCACCTGCACGAGATCGGTGGACTGGACACCGTCGTCGACACCGTGGGGGTGGCCGCCGCGCTGCGGCTGCTCGGGGTCACCGAGGTGTTCTCCGGCGCGCTGGCCATGGGATCCGGTGTGGTCCACAGCCACCACGGCCTGCTGCCGGTGCCCGCGCCCGCGACGGCCGAACTGCTGCGCGGCATGCCGGTCACCGGCGTGGACGGGGCCGGCGAGACCGTGACACCGACGGGCGCGGCACTGCTGGCGGCCACCGGAACCCGCTTCGGTCCGCTGCCCCCGATGACCGTGGCCGGGACCGGATACGGGGCGGGCAGCCGCGATCCGTCGGACCGGCCCAACGTGCTTCCGGCGACCCTGGGCAGCACTCCGGACACCGCCCTGGATACCACCCTGGACACCACCGCAGACACCACCATGGACACCGCCGCAGACACCGCCATGGACATCGAACCGGCCGACGCGGGCCGGTATGAATCGATGGTCTGCCTGGAGACCACGGTGGACGACGTGACCGGCGAGGTGCTCGGCTACCTGACCGCCAAGCTGCTCGACGCCGGGGCGGCCGACGTGTGGACGATGACCGGTGTCGGCAAGAAGAACCGGCCGGTGCACGTGGTGACGGTGCTCACCGAGCCGGGACGGGCCGAGGACCTGCGCCGCCTGCTGCTCGCCGAGACCGGGAGCCTCGGCGCCCGCCGCAGCCACCTCGACCGCTACGCCGCGCCGCGGCGGATGATCGAGGTCCACGTCGCCGGTCATCCGGTCCGCGTCAAATGCGGACCGGGCCGGATGAAGCCGGAACACGACGACCTGGTCGCGGTCGCACTGGCCACCGGGCTGCCGCTGCACGCCCTCGCCGAGCAGGCGCTCGCCGCGGTACCGCGGTCGTGAGCGGGAATCGTTGCCGGACAAGGTTTTCCGGCACGGTCCGGGGGACCTGCGGTCCGCCCGGCCAAGGATGACGCGGTAGGGCCCCGGGTTTCGTCCGGGCGTGGTGAAGCGACTGAATCGGGCGGCACCGGAGCCCGCCACCGACACGATCCCCGACTTGTATAACGACCTATACCCGGCCCGCCGGGTCTCCGCTGGGCTGTCGCACCCGATCCGTGTGCCCGACGGATTCTCGTCGGGCTTGTGGGCGGCAGGTCCATTGCGCCGCCGAGATCCTGAGGCACCGACGCATGCGGGCCTTGGTCCGGTGGTCCGCCAGTGGCTAGCCTGTGACATATCAGAGTGTGGTCCCCAGGAGGCTTCGTGCGCAGAGCATTGATCACCGGTGGTTCGAGCGGGATCGGGGCGGCCGCCGCCCGCAGCCTGGCCTCGGCCGGTTTCACCGTCGCGGTGCACTACAACGCGGGCCGGTCCCGTGCCGAGTCGGTCGTGTCCGGCCTGTCCGGGACGGGTCACTGTGCCGTGGGGGGCGACCTGGCGGATCCGGCCGCGGTGCGCTCGATGCTCGACGCCGCGGTCGACCGGCTCGGGGGAGTCGACGTGTTGGTGAACAACGCCGGGATCTACGACCTGCACGAGGTCGACTCGCTCGGCTACGAGGAGTGGCAGCAGGTGTGGCGGCGCACGTTCGAGGTGAACCTGTTCGGTGCGGCGAACCTGAGCTGGGCCTTCGTCGATCATCTCCGGCACCGCGAGGAGTCTTCGGCGGGGGCGCGCCTGATCTTCGTGGGTTCCCGCGGCGCCTACCGCGGTGAGCCCGTCGCACCGGCCTACGCCGCCAGCAAGGCCGGGGTGCATGCGCTGGCTCAGTCCCTCGCCCTCGTGCTGGCCCCTTATGGCGTCGCGGTTTCCGCCGTCGCCCCCGGCTTCGTCCACACCGAGATGACCGCGGCCATCCTGGACGGCCCCGCCGGGGATGCCATCCGCGCGCAGAGCCCCTTCGGCCGCGTCGGCGACGCCGACGAGATCGCCGCGGCGATCACCTGGCTCGCCTCGGCAGAGGCCACCTGGGCGAGCGGCGCGGTCCTCGACCTCAACGGCGCCTCCTACCTGCGCTGAGCACTCGCCGGTGCGCTGAAAGCGCTTTCGCCCGCCGCCGTCTCCGGGGATCCGGGGCAGTGTCCGGCTCGTCCCGTACCTCAGCCGCGGAATACCGGCGAGATCTTCAGGCCGGGCTCACGCCGCGACGCTGACCGGCTTGCCCCGCAGCCCCCGGGCCCTGGGCAGCACCTCGCGGGCGAACAGCGCGAGGCTGGCCCGCGCCTGCTCGTAGGGCATGCCGCCGAAGGCCGGTGCGAGGGTGAGCTCGAAGTCGCCGAGCACGTCGCGGATGGCCTCGATCTGACCGAGGATGCGCTCGGGACTGCCCCACAGGGCGGTGGCCGCGTAGTCGTCGGCCGCCTTCTCCAGCCCGATCTCCCGGAAGTGGGCGGCGTTGGCCGCGTAGCGTTCGTGGCCCTTGATGCCGGCGAAGTGCTCGCCGGCCATCTCGTAATGTTCCACATTGGACAGAAAGAACCGGTTGACGTAGGCGAAATGGCGCTCCCGGGCCACCTCGTCGTCTTCGTGGCAGTACAGGTTGACGTTGAGCGAGATCGGCGGGGCGATCTCGCCGTGCTCGGCCTCGTACAGCTCGCGGTAGCGGGTGAAGGTCGGCATCAGGTCCGGGACCGGACGGACGATGAACGACATCATCCGCGCGTGCAGCTTCGCCGCCATGATCACCGAATCCGGGGAGCCCGCGACGCAGTACCGGCGGTCGAGGAAGGAGGCCCGGGGCCGGGGGCGCAGCTCGGCACGGGGCTGCGGGTAGTAGGGCCCGTCCCCGGACAGGACACCGGTTTCGAGCGCCTCGAAGATCATCGGCGCGGCCTCGTCGAAGCGGTCCCGGGTCTCGCCGAGCGGGATGCGGAAGGGCTCGTACTCGGTACGGGACAGCCCGCGGCCGATGCCCAGCAGCAGCCGGCCCCGCGAAATGGTGTCGACCATCAGGGCCTTTTCCGCCACCCGCAACGGATCGTTCCAGGGCAGGATGACCGCCGCGGTGCCGAGCTTGATCCGTGACGTCCGCCCCGCCAGGTGCGCCAGCAGGACCAGGTTGTCGGGGCAGAGCGAATAGTCGGAGAAGTGGTGCTCCACCACCCAGACGCTGTCGTAGCCGAGACGCTCGGCCTCGACCGCGACATCGAGTTCGCCGTGGTACATCTCTTCGTCGGTCAGCGCGGGGTCGAGCCGGGCGAAGCCGAGGTTGATCCCGATGTTCAGCACTGCTGTTCTCCCTTCGTTGCCCGGTCCCCGGGCGGCGGGATCACCGGCAGCCGGATGGAGCTGGGGTGCCCGGCGCCGAAGAAGACGCGCTGGGTGGCGGTGACGAAATCGTCCTCGGTGACTTCTCCGGCGAGCCTGCCGCTGCCCGAGTTGCGGTCGAAGCAGGGGAAGTTCGAGCTGGCGATGTCGACCCGGATGCGGTGCCCGGCCCGGAAAACCTGACTGGTGGCGCCGACATCGATGGTGTATTCACCGATTTCGCCGGGAACGACCGGCCGCGGCGCGTCCATTCCCGCGCGGTACCGGGCCCGCACGATCCCGTCGGCGATGCCCATGGCTCGGCCGTCGGGGTGCACGTCGAGGAGTTTGGCGGTGAAGTCGGTGTCCACGGCGGAGGTGGCCGCGTAAAGGCGCACGCTGAGCGGACCGGTGACCTCGACGTCCCGGTCGAGCACGGGCCCGGTGAAGCGCAGGATGTCGGCGCGCCCGTCGAGCACCCGCTGATCCCGTGACCCCGGCTGGTAGGCGAGCCCGCCGTCGGGACTGCCCGCCATGACGACGGCTCCGCCGACGGTCGGGACCGGATCGCGCGGGTCGTGCTCGTACCCGGCCGTGCCCGCCGCGGGTTCTTCGCGCCGCAGCGATCCTTCCGGCCCGAAGTACCAGGTCTGCCAGTCGGTGCGGGCCAGGGGCCACTCGTTTTCGCTGCGGCACGGGAAGCGTCCGGGACAGCAGCTCCGCATACGGCGTCCGGACGAGCAGGACCGGCCGCGGTTCCCCGGTGGGACGATACGCCATCCCGCCGAGCCGCAGTCCGTCGCGCATCGGTATCCGGACGGGCTCCAGCACGCGGCTGTCCAGATCTTCGAGGATCCGGGTCACCCTGCGTCCCTTCCCTTCATCGACTCTGCCGGGCACACTCCGGTGCTACGTTACGGATGCGCGGGCGATGCCGGAGCCTCGTTTCTGCGACACGGAAGCCTTCCGGCCGCGAAGCCCACGGGCGGATCTGGCGCGACGTCCACAGTGGACCGTGTTGTTCGGCGTGGTCTCTCGGCGCTGTCTCCGGGTGCTGCCCAGGCTTCGGCGGCGGACCGGTTTCGATCCAGTCGGAATCCTTCCCGCCTGACGGAAAGTGAAAACTATTTTGTCGACAATGGTGCTAACGTCATTCTCGTGGAATTGGCTGTCCATGGGCGTTCCCGATCGGCGAGGGGTTGCCGGGTCAGTCGAAAGTGGACACTCCAGGAAGCGGTTTTCCCTGCCGTCACGCGCCCTGGCGGGCGCGGCGGGTTCGTCGTCCATGGGCGGCCGGTGTCTCGCCGTCGAGAAGGAGGTCAACGGTGCTCTCCGCGGAGAACAACGAGATTCTGACCCGGGTGGGCCCGGGAACCGTGATGGGTGAACTGCTCCGCCGGTACTGGACGCCGGCGGCGCTGTCGATGGAGCTCCCGGAGCCCGACGCACCGCCGCTGCGGGTGCGGTTGCTGGGGGAGGACCTGGTGGCGTTCCGGGACAGCGCCGGCAAGGTCGGCCTGGTCGCCGAGGCCTGCCCGCACCGGGGAGCTTCGCTGTACTTCGGCCGCAACGAGGAATGCGGGCTGCGCTGCCCCTACCACGGCTGGAAGTTCGACACCGAGGGCGCCTGCGTGGACATGCCCAGCGAACCGCCGGAGAGCACCTTCCGGAACAGGGTCCGGCTCACCTCCTACCCGGTGCACGAGTCGGGCGGCATCGTCTGGGCCTACCTGGGGCCGCGCGAGACGATGACCCCGTTCCGCGACTTCGGTACCGACTCCCTGCCTGCCGAGCGCGTGTTCGCCCGCAAGCAACTCGCGATGTGCAACTGGGTGCAGACCATGGAGGGGAACCTCGACAGCGCCCACATCTCGTTCCTGCACCAGTTCAACGGCGCCGCCGACCTTCCCGACGACGGGACCGACAAGCCCGGCTACCCCTCCAACGCCATGTCGTGGAGGTTCTGGGCGCACGACGGCGCACCCCGGCTGGAGGTGCAGGACACCTGGTACGGCTACCGCTACGCCGCGATCCGCACCACGCCCAACGAGAACTCGCACGTGCGCATCACCGACTACTGCGTTCCCTACACCACCGTGGTGGCCTCCAACCCGTTCACCACGCGGCAGCTGATGATCGTCCCGATCGACGACGAGACCTGCTGGCGCTACAACTTCACCACCCAGCTGGACCTGAACCCGAACGGCTACGGCGGCGAGCACCTTTTCGCGGTGGCGCCCTTCGCCACTCCGTTCCTGAATCCGGAAAGCGGTATCACGCCGCGCGAGTACACCGCCGAGAACGACTACCTCATCGACCGCGAGGACCAGCGCACCACCACCTTCAGCGGGATCCGTGACTTCGTTTCCCAGGATTTCATGGTCACCGAGTCGATGGGGCCGATCTACGACCGCACGAAGGAACACCTCGGCACCACCGACAAGGCCGTCATCCGGATGCGCAACATCCTGCTCAAGGCGGCGAAGAGCCTGGCGAACGGGACGGAACCCCCGGCGCTGGCCGGCCCCGGCCACGACTTCCGGACGATCCGCTCCGCGGAGAAGATCCTCGACACCGGTGAAGACTGGCGCGTCCTGGGCACCGACGACGACCCGGTCGTCCAGGAAGCGATGCTGGCCGCCGCCCGCCTCACCGAGCCCCGACCCCCACAACCCCCCAACCACCGGCCAACCCCACCCCACCAGCCACCCCGCTAACCACCACCGGTCACCGAGCCCTCCCTTCCAGTCGCCGTGTCCCCTGTTCCGGTGGGCGTGTCCTCTGTTCCGGTCGGTGAGTTCTCGGTTCCGGTCGTCGTGTTCGCCGTTGTGGTCCGGTGAGTTCTAGCGGTTGGTGAGTCCCTGGTGCGGTCGGCGAGGTCTCCGTTCCCATCGCCGTCCCCGGGGATCCGCCGCCTACGTCGAGTTGTGCACCGAACCAGCGACGAACCTCTTCCCGGGACGGGCATCACGGTGCGAGAAAACGTTTCAGCAGCCGATGTTCGCCCCGTCGGGGGCGAAGCGAGCGGCGGGCGATTCTGGCAGCTGGTCACTTCAGCACTCGGTCGCCACGAGGAAACTCACCGAGGCAGGGCGCTTGGCCTGAATCCACCGGTGGATTCAGGCTCAAGCGTCGCCGTGTAGACGGAGCTTCGCCACACGGTCGAGCGCCCGGGTCAGCTTGGCGCCGGCGACGGGCTTCAGCAAGTAGTGGTCCACCTCGATGTCGAAGGCCTCCACGGCGTGGCTTTCGAAGGCGGTGACCAGGACGATGCCGGGACGGTCGGCGAATCGTGCGATCAAGCGCGCCAGAACGAGACCGTCCAGACCGGGCATCCGCACGTCGAGGAACACCGCGTCCAAGGGCTCGTCGTCGTCCGGCGGGCGGCCCAGGTAGCGAATGACCTCCGTCGAATCGGTGAAGG
>Ga0310811_10004050_pt1 | contig 18447 bp, 13 predicted proteins | sample YCmetagenome_FD_207642 | JGI IMG/M metagenome (GOLD analysis project Ga0310811, IMG submission 207642) | Soil microbial communities from experimental microcosm in Duke University, North Carolina, United States - YC | ecosystem: Engineered > Artificial ecosystem > Soil microcosm > Unclassified ...
GCTCGGCTCGTGAAAGATCGTGCGGCCGACCGTGAAGCCGCGGCACGTCTGCGACGCGGCCGCCGCGCGGAAGCTGTCGGCCAGCTGCTCGACCGGCGCGGACAAGCCGAGCAGCACGACGCCGCGACAGTACGGATCGCGCTCCGCGATCAGCGCGTCGATCGCGCGCCACTGCGCGGCATCCATCGGTTCGAGCTTCCACCACTCCGGATGGAGACCGAGGTTGTACAGACGCTTTAACGCGCGATACACGGTGTCCGGCGCATTCGGCGCGCCGTCGCGCCTCGGCGGAATCACTTCGAGCAGCAGTTCGTGGCCGCTCGCCTGCGTCGCGTCGTACAGCGCGCGCAGTTGCGCTTCCTGCTCGATGCGCTGTTCGACGGGCTCGTCCGGATGAAACTGCACGAGGCACTTCACCGTCTGTTCGAGCGGCCAGCTGGCGAGCGTCGTGCCGATCGAGCGTCCGTGATCGAACACGAGCGGCACCGAGCCCGGCAGCTCGACCGGCCGGCCGATCCACCAGCCGCGCCCGCTCGCGGCATTGAGCGCGTCTGCGCCGTAGCGGTCGTCGATCAGCACGCCGATGCGTCCTTGCAGCGCGAGCGCCGCTTCCGTCTGCGCGACCGCGTCGACGAACAGATTCTTCAGCCGACCGATGCGCGCTTCGTCCGCGCCGGTCTGCTGCGCGAGATCGAAGAACGGATTGCGATGGTCGAACGCAAACCCTAGCACTTCGTCGCGCCGCGTGCGCGCCGGCGTCACGCGATGCAGGCGCGCGAGCGTCGCGTCGCGGTCCGGGCGGCGCATGCGCTCGGGGTCGGTCGCCGCTTCGCGCAGGAAGTAGTCGAGCTCGGCTCGCGTCGGCATCGCGGGCGCGCAGCCGTGACGCGACACGACGAGCGCGCCGCACGCGTTCGCTACGCGCGCGCAGTCGCCCGGCGGCGCGTCGCGCAGCCAGCCGCACAGAAAGCCGGCCGCGAACGCGTCGCCTGCGCCGAGCACGTTCAGCACGTCGACTTCGATTCCGCGCTCGATCGGCCAGTCGTCGAGCGACGCGGGCACGTCGCCCTCGACGATCTGGCAGCCGAGCGGCCCGCGCTTCACGACGAGCGTCGCGTGCGTGACGCCGCGCACCGCCGCGAGCGATGCGGCAAGCGACGCCTCGCCGCCCGCGATGCGAAACTCCTCCTCGGTGCCGATCACGAGATCGAACAGCGGCAACAGCCGTTGCAGATGCGCGCTCACGCCGTCGTCCGCGATGAAGCGCGTCTCGCCGTCGGCCTTGCCGGTCAGCCCCCACAGCACCGGCCGATAGTCGATGTCGAGCACCGTGCGCACGTCGTTGCGGCGCGCGTAGTCGAGCGCGCGGCGGCTCGTGCGGTTCACGTGTTCGGTCGACAGATGCGTGCCGGTGATCAGCAGCGCCTTCGACGAAGCGATGAACGCCTCGTCGAAGTCCTGTTCGTCGACGGCCATGTCCGCGCAGTTCTCGCGGTAGAAGATCAGCGGAAACGTGTCGCGGTCCTTCAGCCCGAGCAGCACGAGCGCGGTCAGCCGCTCGCGGTCGATGCGCACGTGGCTCACGTCGCAGCCTTCCTTCGCGAGCGTTTCGGTCAGAAAGCGGCCCATGTGGTCGTCGCCGACGCGCGTCAGCATCGCGGCGTCGAGCCCGAGCCGCGCGCAGCCGAACGCGATGTTCGCGGACGAGCCGCCGAGATACTTCGCGAACGTCGCCGCGTCTTCGAGCCGCGCGCCGACCTGCTGCGCGTACAGGTCGACGGCAAGGCGGCCGAGGCAGATCACGTCGCGGCTGCGGCCGGATGCAAAGCGGGACGCTGCTGAGCGGGAAGAAGCCATCTGCGGTTCCTCGGTGGGTGCTGCGTGCGTGCGCGGCTCAAACGACCGCGCCGTCGAGTTCGGCGATCATCTTCTGCATTTCGGCGCCGCCCGCCATCATGTCGAGCACTTCGTTCTTGCTGATCGTGTCCTTCGTGAACGTGCCGAGCGAGCGGCCGCGATTGAGCAGCGTGAACGAGTCGCCGATCGGATACGCGTGATGCACGTTGTGCGTGATGAAGATCACCGAGATCCCTTTTGCGCGCGCGTTGTGAATCAGCTTCAGCACGTTGAAGCTCTGCTTCACGCCGAGCGCGGCGGTCGGCTCGTCGAGGATCAGCACGCGTGCGCCGAAGTGGATCGCGCGCGCGATCGCAAGGCATTGCCGCTCGCCGCCCGACATCGTGCCGATCGCCTGATGCGGGTCGCGCACGTGGATGCCCATTTCGCCGAGCTTGTCGCGCGCGATGCGCGCGCTCGTGTCGAGGTCCATCACGGTGAGGAAGCCGAACAGTTTCTTCTGCGGCTCGCGCCCCATGAAGAAGTTGCGCGCGACCGACAGCAGCGGCACCAGCGCGAGGTCCTGGTACACGGTCGCGATGCCGAGATCGAGCGCTTCTTTCGGCGAGTCGAAATGCACGGGCTTGCCGTCGACCCGATACTCGCCGGCGGACGGCGCGTGCACGCCCGCGAGCGTCTTGATCAGCGTCGATTTGCCGGCGCCGTTGTCGCCGAGCAGACAGTGCACCTCGCCGCGTTTGAGCCGCAGCGTGACGCCGTTCAGCGCGATCACCTTGCCGAAATACTTGCTGACGTTCTCCAGTGCGAGGATCGTATCGGCGCTCGCGCGCGTGTCGTTCAGATCGGACATGACGAAGGCCTCCCGTTACGACTGCGCGACGCGGCGGCGCACGTAGTGGTTGAACAGCACGGCCATCAGCAGCATCAGGCCGAGGAACACGCGGAACCAGTCGGAATCGACGCTCGTGTACGTGATGCCGATCTGCACGACGCCGAAGATCAGCGCGCCGAACGCAGCGCCGATCACCGAGCCGTAGCCGCCCGTCAACAGCGTGCCGCCGATCACCGCCGCGATGATCGCCTCGAACTCCTTTTGCAAGCCACGGTCGGCGGCGGCCGAGCCGATGTCGCACACCTGCAGCACCGCGAACAGGCACGCGCAGAACGCGGTCAGCATGAAAAGCGAGATCTTCACGCGCTTGACCGGCACGCCGACGTTCTTCGCGGCGTTCGCGTCGCCGCCGACCGCGAGTATCCAGTTGCCGTAGCGCGTTTTCGCGAGCGTGAACGCGCCGATCGCGACGAGCGCGAGCCACCACAGGATCACCTTCGGGATGCCGCGCACGAGCGGCTCGCCGCTGTCGAGCACGCGGCCGAGGCCGAGATGCGCGAGCGTGCGAAAGAGCCCATGAAACGCGACGCCGTGAAAGAGCAGGCTCGTGAGCGGATCGGCCTGCGCGACGTCGCCGACGCCGGACACGATCGTGCGGTCCGCGAACATCACCGACAGCGCGAGCGTGAGTCCGCGCAGGATGAACATGAACGCGAGCGTGACGATGAACGACGGCAGCCGCGTGCGCATCACGAGATAGCCGTTCAGCGCGCCGAGCGCGAGCGATCCGGCGAACGCGAACAGGATCGACAGCGCGATCGGCCAGTGGAAGTACATCGTCGGGATCGCGACCATCATCCCGGCGAAGCCGATCATCGAGCCGATCGACAGGTCGAACTCGCCGGCGACCATCAACAGGCACGCGCCGACCGCGAGGATGCCGAGGTAAGCGGCGACCTGCGACCAGTTCATCACGCCGTCGAGATCGAACATGCCGGAGCTGCCCCAGCCGATCGCGAAGATCGCGAACACCAGCACGGTGCCGGAGATCGCCGCGAATTCGGGGCGGCCGAGCAGATGGCCGAACCACGATTCGCGACGCACGCGCTCGTCGTCCGCGGCTTCGCGTGCGGGCGACGCGTCGCCGTCGCTGACGTGAGACGGATAATGCTTGCCGGCGATTCCCATGATGGGCCTCCGATGCGATTCGCCCGTGTTGCAGCCGCCGCGTCGCGCGACGGCGCGGCCTACCGGTACTGCCCCGCGTACTTCACGACCTTGTCTAGATTCTCTTTCGTGATGAACCCCGGCCCCGAGCGAATGTTGCGCGGCCCATACGAAGGCTGCAGCCCGTAGGTTTCGAGTCGCGCCTGGAATTTCGGATTCGCTTCGAGAATCTGCTTGATCTTCGCGGGGTCGGTCGTGTGCTCCTTCTTCACGATCGCGAGCACGGCAACCGGGATGTAGCCCTGCAGATACGGCTGCTGATCGATCGCGAACTGGATCGTGCCCGCGCGAATTGCCTTCGCGATGTCGTCGGAGAAGTCGAACGTATAGAACTTGACCTTCCCGTCGAGTCCCATCTGCTGGACCGCCTTCAGCGTCGCGGCGGCGGGCACCGGGCCGAGCGTCAGGATCGCGTCGGTCTTCGGATGATTGCGCAGCCACGCGCTCACTTTGGACTGGATCTCGATCGGGTCCTGACCCGAGTCGAGCGTCGAGCTCTTGTAGTTCACGCCGATCGCATCCGCGAAGCCGCGGCAGCGGTCGAACGACACCGTGTTCGTCGCGATGTGGTTCACGCACAGGAACGACTTCACGCCGTCCGCTTTCGCCTTTTCGCCGGCCGCGTGCCCGGCCACGTACTCGGGCTGGCCGATGTGCATGATCGCGCCGAGCTTCTCGCTTTGCTCCTCGGTGCCCGAGTTGATCGTCACGAGCGGAATCTTCTTCGCCGTGACCTTGCCGATCGAATTCTTCAGCACGTCGAAGTCGGCGATCGTCGTGATCACGCCGTCGTAGTTGTGCGCGGCGGCCTGTTCGATGAGCCGCGCCATGTCGGCGATGTCGCCGTTCGGCGGATTGCGGTAGTCGGTATGGACGTTGAAGTCCTCGTCGGCCTGCTGGATCGCGTTCTTGATCGTGTTCCACCACGAGTCGGAGTCCGGCGCGTGGCTGATCAGCACGAAGTTCGCGTCCGCCGCGTTCGCCGGCACAGCCGCGAGCGTCGCTCCGAGCCCCGCCGCCAGTGCGAGCGACGCGGCCAGCCTCCTGAGCATTGCCTTGCCCTTGCGATGTCTCATGTCTCCACCTTACTCGTTGTCTGTCGTTATGGGGTCGAGCGAAACAACCGCGAAAAAGCCGCGCGGCGGTCTCTCTCATCACCCAGATTAGGCGATCCGCGAGGTAGGTGCAAAGAAAATTTCAATGTCGTAAAAAATGGAAAATCTGTTCCATTCGACGTGCGCTTGCCTATAATCGCAAGCGTCGGCGCGGCGCCGTTGGCGTGGCGCGCCGGCGTCGTATGCAAACGAGGAACAGCGGACATGGTGGATGACACGACCGACGCCGTCGAGGGCGTCGACGACCTGATGCAGCGGATCGCGCACGACTTCGAGTCGCTGCCGCGCCAGTTGAAGAGCGTCGCGACGTACATGGAGCAGAACCGCGCGAGCGTGATGATGGACCGCACGAGCGACATCGCGGCGCGCTGCGGCGTGCATCCGTCGGCGGTCGTGCGCTTTGCGCAGCGCTTCGGCTTTTCGGGCTTCTCGGATCTGCAGGCGGTGTTTCGTCAGGCGTATGCGGGGCAGGGCGCGGCGGGCACCAGCTATCAGCAGCGCATTCGCCGGCTGATCGACGCGAAGGCGGGTCGTGCGAGCGCGGACCTCGGCGGCACGGTCGCGCGCGAATTCATCGACGCGTGCCGCAGCGGGCTCGACGAACTGGAAGCGGGTCTCGACGACGCGCAGTTCGACGCCGCCGTGAAGATGCTGGAGCAGGCGGACAACCTGTACGTGGTCGGCGTGCGGCGCTCGTTTCCGGTGGCGAGCTACATCGTGTACGCGCTCCAGCACACGAAAAAGCGCGTGCATCTGGTGTCGGGTCTCGGCGGCATGTACCAGGAGCAGATTCGCGGCGTGAAGAAGGGCGACGTCGTGATTGCGATCAGCTTCGCGCCGTACGGCAAGGAGACCCAATATTGCCTGCGCATCGCGCAGCAGCATCTCGCGAAGACGCTCGTGATCACCGACAGCCGGCTCTCGCCGCTCGCGCGCCACGCGAGCGCGCAACTGTACGTGAAAGAGGGCAGCGCGTTCGCGTTCCGCTCGCTCACCAGCACCTTTTGCCTGTGCCAGGCGCTCTTCGTCGCGCTCGCTTACCGGCTCGAACTCAACGTAGAAGAATCGACGGACAACGGAGGATACGATGACTGAAACGGCGGACAAGACCCTCGATTTCGCGGTGTTCGGCGCGGGGCGCATGGGCCAGATCCACGCGGCGAATCTCGCGAAGAAGCCGGGCATGCGGCTGCGTTATGTGGTCGACGTGAACCGCGACGCGGCCGCCGCGCTCGCCGCCCGGCACGGCGCGCAAGTGGCGGACGCCGATGCCGTATTCGGCGATGCGTCGATCGACGCGACCGTGATCTGTTCGAGCACCGACACGCACTCGGACCTGATCCAGCGCTCGGCGGCGGCCGGCAAGCACATTTTCTGCGAGAAGCCGGTCGATCTGACGATCGAGCGCGCGCGGCAGTGCGCGCAGGCAGTCGAGCGCGCGGGCGTGGTCTGCATGATCGGCTTTCAGCGGCGCTTCGATCCGACGTTCGCCGCATTGAAGGCGCGGCTCGATGCGGGCGAGATCGGCACGCCGGAAATGCTGATCGTCACGAGCCGCGATCCCGGTGCGCCGCCGGTCGAGTACATCCGGCGCTCGGGCGGCATCTTCAAGGACATGCTGATTCACGACTTCGACATCTTCCGCTGGATTCTCGACGACGACGCCGACATCGTGCACGCGACCGGCAGTTGCCTGTCCGACCCGGCGATCGCCGACGCGGGCGACATCGATTCGACCGCGGTGACGATCCGCACGAAGCGCGGACGCCTCTGCCAGATCAACACCGCGCGTCGCGCCGCGTATGGGTATGACCAGCGCTTCGAGGTGCTCGGCAGTCACGGGATGCTGCAGGCGGGCAACGTGCGGCCGACCGAGGTGGTCGCGTGGTCGAAGACGTCTGTGTCCCACGACGTGCCGGAGGCGTTTTTTCTCGAACGGTATCGGGCCGCGTACGCGCACGAGATCGAGCATTTCCATTCGGCGATCACGAAGGGGACGCCGGTGCGCACGACCGTCGCGGACGGGCTGAAGGCACTCGAACTCGCGGAGGCGGCGGCGCTGTCGTGGCGCGAAGGGCGGCCGGTGCGGGTGGGTGAGCAGGCGTAACGGGCTGCAGGCGAAAAAGGCCGTAAAGCGGGCGCAAAACGGGTCGCAAAACGGGTCGCAAAACGGGTCGCAAGACGGGTCGCAAGCGGGTCACAAGCGTCACAAGCGGGTCACAAGCGGGTCACAAGCGGGTCACAAGCGGGTCACAAGCGGGTCACAAGCGGGTCGTCACAAAGCGGGTCACAAAGCGGCCTGCAAAACGGGCTGCAAGCGAGCCGCATCGCGGCCGCGCGCGGAGGAGACGAATCATGACGCAGACGACGGCGGCGGCTGCCGCCCCGGATCGCACCGGCGCCGCGCCGCTGCGCGTCGGCATCGCGGGGCTCGGCCGGCTCGGGCGCCGGCATGCGCACAACCTCGCGCATCGCGTGCCGGGTGCGACGCTCGCCGCCGCGTGCAGCCCGCTCGACGCTGACCTCGACTGGGCGCGCGACGCGCTGCCCGGCGCGCGCCGTTACGACGACTACGCGGCGCTCGTCGCCGACGACACGCTCGACGCGATCTGGCTCGTCACGCCGTCCGCGCTGCATGCGGCGCAGATCGTCGCCGCGCTGCGCGCCGGCAAGCACGTGTTCTGCGAAAAGCCGCTGTCGCTCGACGTCGCCGAGTGCGAGCGCGTGACCGACGAGGCCATGCGCTATCCGCATCTGCAGGTGACGATCGGGTTCATGCGCCGCTTCGACCGAAGCTACCGGGACGCGTTCGACGCGGTGCGCGCCGGTGCGATCGGCCGGCCGTTTCTGGTGCGCTCGCAGACCTGCGACCTGAACGATCCGGACGGCTTCTTCGTGCGCTTCGCGCCGACCTCCGGCGGGATCTTCCTGGACTGCACGGTGCACGACATCGACGTCGCGCGCTGGCTGCTCGGGCGGCCGCGCGCGATGCGCGTGTACGCGGCCGGCACGATCGCGCTGCACGACGGCCTGCGCGACGTCGGCGACGTGGACAACGGCGTGGCGATCTGCGAGTTCGACGGCGGGCGGCTCGCGATGTTCTACGCATCGCGGACGATGGCGCACGGCAACGACACGTCGAGCGAAGTGATCGGCACGGCCGGCGCGCTGACGATCGGCCGCATTCCGCGCGCGAATCGCGTCGAGATCTACGACGCGTCGGGCATTCGCAGCGAATGCACGCCGACGTTCTTCGATCGCTTCGACGACGCGTTTCTGAACGAGGCGCACGCATTCGTCGCGACGGTGCGGACCCGGCGCGACGCGGCGGCCGGCGCGCATCGCGACGCGCAAGCGGCCGACGACGGCGCGACCCTCGCGGACGCGCTCGAAGCGACGCGAATCGGCTGCGCGCTGCGCGAGTCGCTGCATACGGGGCAGGCGGTGACGCTATAGACGCGCCGTGAGCGGGCGCGGCCGCTGCGGTAAAATCGCTCCTATTGCCAACGGCCCGCGCGGCGTCACACGAAGGACTCAGCTCCGATGCAGATTCAGGTTCACAAGGAAGTGGATGCGCGCGGGCTCAATTGCCCGCTGCCGATCCTGCGCGCGAAGAAGGCGCTTGCCGACATGGAGAGCGGCCAGATACTGAAGGTGCTCGCGACCGATCCCGGCTCGCAGCGCGATTTCGCGGCGTTCGCGAAGCAGACGGGCAACGAGATCGTCGAAAGCTCGCAGCAGGACAAGACGTTTGTGTTTTTGATGCGTCGGCGTTGAGCCGTTCAATTCGCGTTGGGTTGGGTGTCTTCGGGACGCTCGAGCCAGCCGAGCTTTCTGGAAACGACCCGCACGACAACACCGCTTATCGAACACTCGGTAGACGACGATTCGTTTTCGGTAACGACGGTAATTTCACGGCCGGATTTTTCGTGGAACGTGATTTCGTATAGCTGACGCCACCGATTCTTACCGATTTTCTGTATCGCGAGTTTGGTGGCTTTCGTCTTCGAATGATCGAGCAGCGCGGAATCGGTGATCCCGTCGTTCATCATGTGCACGACCGCCATGCTCGTCGGCCAGCTTGGGCATCCGCTAAAGCCGGCCGCCGGACAAAGTCCGGGAAGCGAGAACAGCGCCGCTGCGGCAAGTGCTTTCACTTCATTACCTCCAGCTCGTGATCGCCGCTGTTCCAGATTTGCTTGCGCGCCGTGAGTGGCAGAACGATGCAGCCGCCTGAAGCATTGCCTGGGCTCGCAATGCTGTCGGCATGGATGAGGAAGCCAGAACGCCCAAACGTCTGTGTTCCTGGATGGGGCGTGAGACGCATGCTATACGGGCCCGCGTGCCCATGATGGAACGGCGGTCCAATGCGGTATTTTCCGCGAGGAAGCGGTCCGGTGCCGGGAACGTGCTGCATATCTGGCTTGTTCTTGCCTTCGGCTTTTCCGGAATAACCGATATCAACCAGCGGGCCGTCGACGCTGTTTCGGGTCAATCTGCCAGTGCTCTGGCGGTATATCCATGGCATGTGTGCATCCTCTCTGATAATGGGAGGCGCCCATCATAAGCGGATAGCCACACCATCCAGCGCGCAGCAATTGACCACGCGCAATCACGCGTCGACTATGGGATTCACTCGTAAAGACCCAAAAACCAAAAAGCCCGGGTCCCCTTTTCAGGACTCGGGCCTTCGATTTCATCCAGCGTAACTAACCTTCGCCGTTCGATGAAGTTAAAAAGGCAGTTTCACCCCGCCAAAACCGGCGACCGCGTGCGCAAATACTCCGCGAATTCCGCCGCGACTTCCGGATGCCGCAACGCGAACTCGACAGTCGCCTTCAGGTAGCCGAGCTTGCTGCCGCAGTCGAAGCGCGTGCCGTGATACTTGTACGCGAGCACCTGCTCGTCGGCGAGCAGCGACTGGATCGCGTCGGTCAGCTGCAGTTCGCCGCCCGCGCCCGGCTTCAGCGCGCGAATGTGCTCGAAAATCCGCGGCTTCAGCACATAGCGGCCGACCACGCCCAGGTTCGACGGCGCGATGTCCGGCGCCGGCTTCTCGACGATGCCCGACAGCTTGATGATCGAGTCTTCCCATTCCTTGCCGTCGACGATCCCGTACGACTTCGTCTCCGTCGGCGGGATCTCTTCGACGCCGATCACCGAGCTGTGATAGTGATCGAACACTTCGATCATCTGCTGCATCACCGGCGGCTGGCCGTACAGCAGGTCGTCCGCGAGGATCACGGCGAACGGGTTGTCGCCGACGAGCTTCTCCGCGCACAGCACCGCATGGCCGAGACCGAGCGCTTCCGGCTGGCGCACATAGAAGCAGTCGACGTGGCTCGGCTTGATGCTGCGAACCAGTTCGAGCAGCTTTTCCTTGCCGCGCGCTTCGAGTTCGGCCTCGATCTCGTACGACTTGTCGAAATGGTCCTCGATCGCGCGCTTGCTGCGCCCGGTCACGAAGATCATCTCGGTGATGCCGGCCGCCATCGCTTCTTCGACGGCGTACTGGATCAGCGGCTTGTCCACGATCGGCAGCATCTCCTTCGGACTGGCCTTGGTCGCAGGCAGAAACCGCGTGCCGAGCCCCGCAACCGGAAATACCGCTTTTGTCACTTTTAGCATGTCTGTACCCTGATCCCTCTGGCGGGATGCGCGGCTGGTCGAGCCGCGCATCGCTGCATTGATTGCCGGAATGCCGCTTCAGGCGGGCAGCCGCGCGAGCTGCGCGGCCAGCTTGCCCAAAGTGGCCTGATATTCTGCCAGCCTTCTCTGTTCCTGCTCAACGACCGCAGGCGGGGCCTTTGCGACGAAACTCTCGTTGCCGAGCTTCGCACTGCACTTCGTCACCTCGCCGGTGAGCCGCGCAATTTCCTTCGACAGACGCTCGCGCTCGGCCGCGACGTCGATCTCGACCTTCAACACGAGCTTGTCCGTTCCTACGATAGCAACTGGCGCGCCATCCGACGCGGCGTCGAGCGCCGCTTCGTCCGCGATGATCTGCACGTCGGACAGCCGCGCGAGCGCCTGCGCGTACGGCGCGAACGTCGTGAGCCGCTTTGCGTTGCCGGTGGCGAGCAACGGCACCTTCGTCGCCGGCGACAGGCTCATCTCGCCGCGCAGGTTACGGCACGCGTCGATCACCGCTTTCAGGTCGGCCGCCCACTGTTCGGCCGACTCGTCGATCTTCTTTTGCTCCGCGAGCGGATACGGCTGCACCATGATCGACGCTTCCCCGGCGCCTTGCGGGTAGCGGTCTGTGAGCGGCGCCACCTTCTGCCACAGCGCTTCGGTGATGAAAGGAATCACCGGATGCGCGAGCCGCAGCACCGTCTCCAGCACCCGCAGCAGCGTGCGGCGCGTCGCGCGTTGTTGCGCCGGCGTGCCGTTCTGGATCTGGACCTTTGCGAATTCGAGGTACCAGTCACAGTATTCGTCCCACACGAACTTGTATAGGGCGTTGGCCACGTTGTCGAAACGGTAGTCGGCGAAGCCCTTCGCGACGTCCGCTTCGACCCGCTGCAGCAGCGACACGATCCAGCGATCCGCCTGCGAGAAGTCGGTGTAGCCACCCGGCGCGCAGTCGCCCGGCTCGCACGGACCCGGCTTCGAGAAGCCGCAATCGTGGCCTTCGCAGTTCATCAGCACGAAGCGCGTCGCGTTCCACAGCTTGTTGCAGAAGTTGCGGTAGCCCTCGCAGCGCGCGAGGTCGAAGTTCACGTTGCGCCCGAGCGTCGCCATCGACGCCATCGTGAAGCGCAGCGCATCGGTGCCGAACGCGGGGATGCCGTCCGGGAATTCCTTGCGCGTCTTCTTCTCGATCGTGGCCGCCTGCTTCGGATTCATCAGGCCGGTCGTGCGCTTTTTTACGAGCGATTCGAGGTCGATGCCGTCGACGATGTCGATCGGGTCGAGCGTGTTGCCCTTGCTCTTCGACATCTTCTGGCCCTCGGCGTCGCGCACGAGGCCGTGCACGTACACGGTGTCGAACGGCACCTTGCCGGTGAAGTGCGTGGTCATCATGACCATGCGCGCGACCCAGAAGAAGATGATGTCGAAACCCGTCACCAGCACCGACGACGGCAGGAAGTGCTTCAATTCGGGCGTTTCTGCGGGCCAGCCGAGCGAAGAGAACGGCACGAGCGCGGACGAGAACCACGTGTCGAGCACGTCGTCGTCGCGTCTGAGCGCGCCGGTGTAGCCCTTCGCGGCGGCCTGCGCGCGCGCTTCTTCGTCGCTCTTCGCGACGAAGATCTCGCCGTTCTCGCCGTACCACGCCGGAATCTGGTGGCCCCACCACAGCTGACGCGAGATGCACCAGTCCTGGATGTTTTCGAGCCACTGGTAGTAGGTCGTCGTCCAGTTCTCCGGCACGAATTTGATCTGGCCGTTGCGCACGACGTCGAGCGCGACCTCGGCGATCGACCGGCCCGGATGGAACGTGCCTTCCGGCGCCGGCTTGCTCATCGCGACGAACCACTGGTCGGTCAGCATCGGCTCGATCACGACGCCGGTGCGGTCGCCGCGCGGCACCATCAGCTTGTGCGGCTGCACCGAGTCGAGCAGGCCGAGCGCTTCGAGGTCGGCGACCACCTGCTTGCGCGCTTCGAAGCGGTCGAGGCCGCGATATTTTTCCGGCGCGTTGCCGTTGATCTTCGCGTCGAGCGTCAGGATCTCGATCTGCGGCAGGTTGTGGCGCAGGCCGACCTGGTAGTCGTTGAAGTCGTGCGCGGGTGTCACCTTCACGACGCCGGTGCCGAATTCGCGATCGACGTAGTCGTCCGCGATGATCGGGATGTCGCGACCGGTCAGCGGCAGCTTGATGGTCTTGCCGATCAGATGCGCGTAGCGCTCGTCTTCCGGATGCACCATCGCGGCGGTGTCGCCGAGCATCGTTTCCGGGCGCGTGGTCGCGACCGTCAAATGGCCGGAGCCGTCTGCAAGCGGATAGCGGATGTGCCACAGCGAGCCATTTTCTTCCTCGCTGACGACTTCCAGATCGGACACCGCCGTGCCGAGCACCGGGTCCCAGTTCACGAGACGCTTGCCGCGATAGATGAGGCCCTGCTCGTAGAGACGCACGAACACGTCGCGCACGGCGGCCGACATCTTGTCGTCCATCGTGAAGTACTCGCGCGACCAGTCGATCGATGCGCCGAGACGCCGGATCTGGTTCGTGATCGTCGAGCCGGATTCCTGCTTCCATTCCCACACGCGCTCGACGAACTTCTCGCGGCCGAGGTCGTGGCGCGACACGTTCTGCGCGTCGAGCTGGCGCTCGACGACGATCTGCGTGGCGATGCCCGCGTGGTCGGTGCCCGGCACCCACAGCGTGTTGTCGCCGAGCATCCGGTGATAGCGCGCGAGGCCGTCCATGATCGTCTGGTTGAACGCGTGGCCCATGTGCAGCGTGCCGGTGACGTTGGGCGGCGGCAACTGGATCGAGAAGTTGTTGCGGCCGGGCTCGAAGGTCGCCGCGGCATAGCCGCGACGCTCCCATTCGGGGCCCCATTGGGCCTCGATCGTCTGGGGCTCGAAGCTCTTCGCTAGCGTGCTGCTGTCGCTCATGGGTGGGATCTGCCGAAAATGGATGCGGAAAACTGTGAATTATAAGGGGAAGCGGGGGGTAGAACCGGCCGGGGCGGCGCTCCTGTCGCGCGTGCGCGCCCGGCGCGCCCGGCGCGGGCGGCGCGGGCGGCGCGCCCGTGCTTTCGGAGCGGGAAACCGTCGCATGGGCCCGCGATTTATAATGGCGGCCTGACCGACACCACCCACGCGCGCCTCACGCCGTCCGACGCCTGTCCAACCCGCGCGTAGCGCCTTCGAAAGCCCACCGTCCGCCGTCCATGCCCGATCTGCTCGCGAACCTGAACCCCGAACAACACGCCGCCGTCACGTTGCCGAACGAACCGGCGCTCATTCTGGCGGGGGCCGGCAGCGGCAAGACACGCGTGCTGATCACGCGCATTGCGTGGCTGATCCAGCAGGGGCTCGCGTCGCCGGCGACGGTGCTCGCGGTCACGTTCACGAACAAGGCCGCGCGCGAGATGATGGCGCGCCTGCAGGCGCTGCTGCCGATCGACACGCGCGGCATGTGGATCGGCACGTTCCACGGCCTGTGCAACCGGATGCTGCGTGCGCATTACCGCGACGCCGGCCTTCCGCAGACGTTCCAGATCCTCGACACGGCGGACCAGCTTTCGGCGATCAAGCGGCTGATGAAGGGCCTGAACGTCGACGACGAGAAGTACCCGCCGAAGAACCTGCAGTACTTCATCAACAACGCGAAGGAGCAGGGCCTGCGGCCGAAGGACGTCGACGTGACCGACAACTTCAACCGCAAGTTCGTCGAGCTGTACGAAGCGTACGACCAGCAGTGCCAGCGCGAGGGCGTCGTCGATTTCGCGGAACTGCTGCTGCGCTGCTACGAACTGCTCGCGCACAATCCGCCGCTGCGCGCGCACTATCAGGCGCGTTTTCGCGACATCCTCGTCGACGAGTTCCAGGACACCAACAAGCTGCAATACGCGTGGCTGAAGCTGCTCGCGGGGCCGCACAACGCGATCTTCGCGGTCGGCGACGACGACCAGTCGATCTACGCGTTCCGCGGCGCGAACGTCGGCAACATGCGCGACTTCGAAGAAGAATTCCGCGTGAAGCATCTGATCAAGCTCGAGCAGAACTACCGCTCGCACGGCCACATTCTCGATGCCGCGAACCGGCTGATCGAACACAACGCGCACCGTCTCGGCAAGAACCTGCGCACCGATGCGGGCCACGGCGAGCCGGTGCGCGTGTACGAAGCGGCGACCGATTCGCAGGAAGCCGGCTGGATCGTCGAGGAAATTCGCGCGCTGATCAACACGGGGCTCGCGCGCAACGAGATCGCGGTGCTCTACCGCAGCAACGCGCAGTCGCGCACGATCGAGCACACGCTCGTGAACGCGGGCATTCCGTATCGCGTGTATGGCGGACTGCGCTTTTTCGAGCGTCAGGAAGTGAAGCACGCGCTCGCGTATCTGCGGCTCATCGACAATCCGAACGACGACACCGCGTTCGCGCGCGTCGTGAACTTCCCGGCGCGCGGGATCGGCGCGCGCACGCTCGAACAACTCGCCGATGCGGCGCGTCTGTACAACTGCTCGATGGCGGCGGCCGTGCCGTACGTGGCCGGCAAGGCCGGGTCGAGCCTCGCGGCCTTCGCGACGCTCGTCGGCAGGATGCGCGCGGAAACCCAACAGATGAGCCTGCCCGAAACCGTCGAATACACGGTGCGGATGAGCGGCCTCGCGGAGTTCTATCAGAACGAGCGCGAAGGCCAGGATCGTCTGGAGAACCTGCAGGAACTGGTGAACGCGGCGGCTGCGTTCGTCAGCGAGGAAGGCTACGGGCTCGATACGCCCGCGCGGTCGATTCCGCTGCGTCCGGGCGCGAGCGCGGCGCCGGAGATCGTCGCGGCGGACGGCGAAGTGGAGGTGCTCGACGCGCCCACGCTGACCGACCCCGCGCAGAATCCGGACCTGATGACGCCGCTTGCCGGCTTCCTGTCGCACGCGTCGCTCGAAGCGGGCGACAACCAGGCACAGGCCGGCCAGGACGCGGTGCAGCTGATGACCGTGCACGCGGCGAAGGGGCTCGAATTCACGGCGGTGTTCATCACCGGGCTCGAAGAAGGCCTGTTCCCGCACGAGAACAGCGCGATGGAATCCGACGGTCTCGAAGAAGAGCGCCGGCTGATGTACGTCGCGATCACGCGCGCGAAGGAGCGGCTCTATCTGTCGTTTGCGCAGAGCCGTCTGCTGCACGGGCAGACGCGCTACAACATCCGCTCGCGCTTCTTCGACGAGTTGCCGCAGGAAACGCTGAAGTGGCTCACGCCGAAGGTCGAGGCGGGCGCGCGCTGGGGCGGAAGGTCGGATAACGCCGGCTATGGGCGCGACTGGTTCGGTCGTTCCGATCGCGGAGGCGGCAGTCGCGACAGCTACGTCGACGCGTCCGCGCCGCTGCCCGCGTTCGCGGACGAGCAGCGCGCGGCCGACACGGGCTTTCGGGTCGGCCAGCAGGTGTTCCATACGAAGTTCGGCGAAGGCACGATCACCGCGCTCGAAGGCAGCGGCACCGACGCGAAGGCGCAGGTCCGCTTCAAGCGGCACGGCGAGAAGTGGCTCGCGCTCGCGGTCGCGAAGCTTCAGCCGGTCGAGTGAGCGTCTCGCGCCGGCGCTGTTGTCATCCCATCAAGGAACACATTACCGATGAACGTTTCGTCTCACGCGGCCGTGCGGCCGCTCGGCGTGCTCGCCGCACTGCCGGAAGAACTCGGCGATCTGCTCGCGACGATGCGCGCGGAGTCGGGCGTCGTGACGCGCACGCTCGGCCGGCGCGACTATCACGCGGGCACGGTGAACGGCGTGCCGTGCGTCGTCACGCTCGCGCGGATCGGCAAGGTCGCCGCGGCCGCGACCGCGAGCGCGCTGATCCACGCGTACGACGTCAGCGCGATCGTGTTTACGGGCGTCGCGGGCGGGGTCGGGCCTGACGTGCATATCGGCGACGTGGTGGTCGGCGACACGCTGCTTCAGCACGACATGAACGCGTCGCCGCTCTTTCCGTGCTTCGAGATTCCGCTGCTCGGGCGCACGCATTTCGATGCGGACAGTGCGCTCGCGGCGGCGCTCGCCGACGCGTGCGAGCGCTATCTGGCCGAAGAGGGCGCGGCGCTGTCCGCGCGGTTTCATACGGCGACGCCGCGCGTGCATCGCGGGCTCGTGATCAGCGGCGACCAGTTCGTCGCGAGCGCGCAGGCGGTGGGGACGCTGCGCGCGCTGCTGCCGGCCGCGCTCGCGGTCGAGATGGAAGGCGCGGCGATCGCCCAGGTGTGTCACGAGTACGACGTGCCGTGCGCGGTCGTGCGCACGATCTCGGATACGGCGGACGAGCACGCGAGCGCGTCGTTCGCATCGTTTCTGACCGAGCTGGCCGGCACGTATTCGACCGGCATTCTGAAGCACTTCTTCGCCGCGTATGGCGCGGCGCTGGCAGCGCGCTGACGCCGCCGTTTCTTTGCCGCTGCGCGACGCTTATGCGGTCTCGCGGCGGCACGGCGCGACGGCGTCGGCCGGCGGCGTCGCGAGAAAACGCAGCAGTCGCGTGACCATCGCGATCACCGTGAACGACAGCAGCACGAAGAACACCGCGAGCGGCGTCAGCGTGTGCACCGACACGAAGCCGGCGAGCCCCATCAACGCCGACGACACGAGCAGCAGCGCGCAGCCGAGAATCGCGCTCGTCAGCCCCGCGATGTGCGGGAACAGCGAGTTGCCCTTCGCCATCAGCGTCGGGTACATCGCGCCCGCGCAGAGGCCCATCACGAGCACCGGCGTCGCGAGCGTCCACACGCGCAGGCCGACGGTCAGCGCCAGCACGAGCATCGCGATCGCCGCGGCCGCCATCACGCGCACGCCGATATAAAGCCGCTTTTCCGCACTCGGCATCCGCGGGCCGTGCACGCGGTTCGACAGCCCGCCGAGGAAATACACGAGCCCGATGCCGAGCGCGAGGAAGCCGAAGTACGTCGGCGGCTTGTGCAGCGTGGTCTGCACCATGAACGGCCCGACGATGTTGAACACGAGCAGGATGCTGTAGCACAGGCCCTGAGCGAGAAAGCAGCTCTGGAACACGGGGCTCGCGAGCACCTTGCGCGCGTTCGCGACCAGCGTGCGCGGTTCGAGGTGGACGGCGCGCGGCAGCGTCTCGCGATAGCGCCACAGGATCGTCCACATCACGAGCGAATAGACGAACAGGAACACGAGGCACGCGCGCCAGCCGAACCACGTCTGCAGATGCGCGCCGATGACCGGCGCGATGATCGGCGCGAGCCCCCACGTAATCGACATGTACGTGAACGCATGCATCAGCGCGGTGCCGGCGAACGAATCGGTGATGATCGTCTTCGCGAGCAGGTTGGTCGTCGCGATCCCGAAGCCCTGCAGGCAGCGCGCGATCACGAAGGTTTCGAGGTTCGGCGACGCGAGCGACAGCAGGCAGCCGAGCGTGAACAGCAGCAGGCCGAACGCGAGCACCGGCTTGCGTCCGTACGCGTCGGAGATCGGGCCGAACACGAGCTGGCCGAACGCGTAGGCCATCATGTAGCCCGACACGGTCCACTGGATCGCCTGCGGCGACGTCGCGAAGTAATGCGCCATGGCCGGCAGCGCCGGCACATAGATGTCGATCGCGAGCTGACCGGCAGACGCAAAAAGGCACACGAGGAACAGCAGGAAGCGCGGCGAATTGCGGATGCGCGCGGGTGCAGCGGGGCGTTCGGCAGCAGGGTGGGTCATGACAGCATCGAAGGAACGGATTCTCGCCGCAGTGGCGCCGCGGGTTCGACTGTCGAACCCGCGGCCATGCGGC